>Ga0116217_10000356_pt1 | contig 49216 bp, 35 predicted proteins | sample Sb_taG_6_FD_89697 | JGI IMG/M metagenome (GOLD analysis project Ga0116217, IMG submission 89697) | Peat soil microbial communities from Weissenstadt, Germany - Sb_50d_4_PS metaG | ecosystem: Environmental > Terrestrial > Soil > Wetlands > Peat | place: Germany: Weissenstadt | collected 2010-09-21 | reverse complement strand
CTCGGCTACTGGTTCAGCATTTTTTCCAGCTATGTTCGAGATAACAATCTCGATTGGTCCTACTGGGCCATCAACGGCACCACCGAATCAGGCAACGCCGGCGGCTTCGGAACGGTCGAGGGCTACGGCGTTCTCAACACGTCGTGGAACGGCAGCGCATTGCCATCGCTCACCTCGCGCCTGCAGAGCATGATGGCGCCAGGCAGCTCCAACTTCAGCCTCATTCCCGGCGGCACGGCCCTCACCCTCGCGCCCGGCGGCAGCGGAAACGCGACCGTCGCCATTGTTCCCGAGAACGGTTTCACTGGAACCGTCAATCTCGCTTGCACGGTAACTCCGCCAACCGGTGCCATCGATGCCGCCACATGCAGCATTCCGTCGACTGAAACTGTCTCCAGCACATCCGCAGTAAACGCCACGGTCACCATCTCAACTACAGCTGCGGTGGCGCGCAACGCTCCTGCGCCCCGTCCGCGCAGCAATCCATCGCGCAGAACCGGCGGCGCCATCCTCGCATGCTTTGGGCTCATCATCGGCAACTTCGCGCGTCGCGGCCGCAAGAGCCTGCAGATTGTTCTTATGTTTTTGCTCGTCGCTTTGCCGCTCGCAGCTTGCGGCAGTGGCGGCGCAGGTGGCGGCGGCACCACACCTCCGACCGGAGGAACTTCTGCCGGTAATTATGTGGTCACCGTCACGGGCACCGCATCGGGCCTCAATGCCGTCACATCTCAGATTGTTGTCGTCGTCAATTAATCTCCAGCTCGAGAAATCGCTTACGCGCACAGAACGTAACGGCGATTCAGCAAGCAGTCAGTTGATCGGTTCCGGCGGCGCATTACTGGCTTGCCTTGTTTTAGTTAGCGGAAATTCTTCACGGCGCGCTGCAAGGTTCATGCTCGCACCCCTGGCGCTTTCCGCCACACTCGCGGTCACAAAATGGGGATCGGCGGTGGGCGCCCACACCGTGACGGTGACGGGCAGGGCGACAGGCGTAGGTTCGGCCACGATGCAGATCCTCCTTTCGATTCAGTAGATTTTCATTAGATTTTTTCCAGCATATACACACCTTCGCGGAAAAGGCGCATCCTATCGTGGAGATGCGCCATGCCGCTGAAAGCGAACGTCTTTCCCGCCTGCGCGCGACCAGCAGTACCTAATATCCGATCGATCAAGCCAGCCTCCGTCAGCAAAAGAAGAAATCAAGAGGGGCTATCCAGGTCGCCTGTGCGTTGTTTGAGATTCGCGCGGCGACTGCATTCGAGGGATTATCAATGGAGATTGCATCAGGTTTTGTGATCGTCTTCGCAGCTTGCGCAACGCTGTTGCTTGATCGTGCAATCGCGATTCGTCCGAGATGGGCAGTGGCAAGAAGAGGGATCCACCTTGTTCCCCCTCCGGCGGTGCAGCGGAACGTGGCGCGCCAACGCATTCAGTGGATCGACGCCCTGGAGTTTGCGCACCTGATACGCACCGATCCGGACTTGGTGATCTTCCGGCTGATCGATGATCGCGCGCCTGAAGGTGAACATGCCAAGCCGCCGGGAGTGGTAGCTCTGACGATGGAGCAACTGGCCAACACAATTCCCTGGATACCGTCCGGGAGCCGCATCGTGATTTACCGCCTGGGCGGCATCAGTGCGTCACAAGCGGCAAAGGTCGCGACCGTGCTGCGCGGCCGCGAAGCGCTGTTCTTCTCCGGGGACACGCACCACGAGGTCGAGGCTGAGTTCAGCGAGCCGGATTTTGCGGCGTGATTCGCATCGAGGATTTTCACAGTTGGAGTGAGAACGAAGATCTTCCCCGTTCCCACCCTAGCCGCAAAAACAAAGACGCGGCGAGTGTCCACCTCACGGATGAACACCCGTCCGCGGGGAACCCGGAGGGTGGGGCACCCCCTCGCGGCCCTAGTTGATTCATCTCACGAAAGCGTCGGCTCGCCGCTGACAGGCTCAAGGTGAGCGGTGAAGTGGCGCAGGAACGGCGCTTCGTAGGTGAGGTGCATGCCGCGAAGCTGCTCTCGGTTCTTCCAAACTTCCAGAATCACTTCAACAAGATAGTCGATGTGGCTCTGCGTATACACGCGGCGCGGGATGGCGAGGCGCACGAGATCCATTTGCGCTGCGGCGGCGAACATGAGCGTGCCGATTTCGACGGAGCGCACGCCACCTTCGAGATAGAGCTCGCAGGCGAGAGCCACGCCGGGGAACTGCGCAGTGGGAATGTGCGGCAGGAAGGCGCGCGCGTCGAGGTAGATGGCATGGCCGCCCGGTGGCTGGACGATGGGCACGCCGGCTGCGGCGATGTGGTTGCCGAGGTAGGCGGTTGAGGCGATGCGGTAGCGCAGATAATCCTCTTCAAGCGCCTCTTGGACGCCGACGGCAATGGCTTCAAGATCGCGACCGGCCAATCCACCGTAGGTGGGGTAGCCTTCGGTCAGAATCAGGAGATCCTTCTCCTGCTGGGCGAGCAGATCGTTGTTGGTGCAGAGAAAGCCGCCGATGTTGGCCATCCCGTCTTTTTTGGCGGACATGGTGCAGCCGTCGCTGAGGCGAAACATCTCCTGCGCAATTTGCTTGGGGGATTTTTCGGCGTAACCGGGCTCGCGCAACTTGATGAACCAGGCGTTCTCGGCAAAGCGGCAGGCGTCAAAGTAAAGCGGAATGCCGTGGCGCTTGCAGACGGCGCTCACCTGGCGCGCGTTCTCCATCGACACGGGCTGCCCGCCGCCCGAGTTGTTGGTGATGGTGAGCATGACGAGCGGAACGTGGTCGCGGCCGACGCGGGCGATGAGGTCTTCGAGCGCGGCCACGTCCATGTTGCCTTTGAAGGGGTGCAGGAGCGCGGGCTGGCGGCCTTCGGGAATCGGCAGATCGACGGCTTCAGCGCCCGTGAATTCGACGTTGGCGCGCGTGGTGTCAAAGTGCGTGTTGTTGGGAACGATGTCGCCTTTTTTGCAGGTCACGCCGAAGAGAATGCGCTCGGCGGCGCGTCCCTGGTGTGTCGGTATCACATGCTTAAATCCAAAAATCCCCTGGACGGAATCCCGGAAACGAACGAAGCTGCGGCTGCCGGCATAGCTCTCATCGCCCTCCATGATGGCTGCCCATTGATGGGTCGACATGGCTCCGGTGCCGGAGTCGGTGAGGAGGTCGATGAGAACGTCGTCGGCCGGGAGCAGAAAGAGGTTGTAGTGCGCGGCCTTGAGAAGTTGTTCGCGTTGGGCGCGGGTGGTCCAGCGAATCGGCTCGACGCTCTTGATACGGAAGGGTTCGATGATGGTTTTGGCTTGCATAAATCTTGTCTGGAAGTCCGTGCGCATTATTGCGCGTGAGGGAGTGAAGGAGCAAGGGAGAGGCGAGGGAGTACGGAGTAGCCAATAGGGAGTAGGGGGCGAGAGAGCGAGTCGACAGGTAGGAAGCAAGATGTCAGCCAGACGGTAGCTGATGGATGGGCGACAATGCAGCCTGAACTCATGGGTGCTTGCTTAGACTGGATACTCGTTCGATCAGCTATTGATGAGAACGGAGACCTCGAACATGAAGCCTAGTGAACCCAGCCGCACAGCCTTGATGATCGCCCGACAACGAGCTGCTCATCAAGTGCTCGATCATGGCTCAATCTTCAATGACCCATTTGCCATGAAGATTCTGGGTGAAGACGAAAAGGACGTGCTTCAGGTTGCGATCAAACACCCCGTGGCCAGCATCGGACGCCTGTTCACCGCTGCGCGAAGCCGGATTGCGGAAGAGGCTTTGTCAAGAGCTGTCGAAGGAGGGGTTCGGCAGATCGTCATCCTTGGCGCCGGACTCGACACTTTCGCACTGCGGAATCCCCATGGCGGACTGGAGGTCTATGAGGTGGACCACCCTGCGACGCAGGCATGGAAACTCGAGCGCGTGGCCGAAGCTCAAATCGCGCTTCCGCCGTGGCTTGTTTTCGTTCCAGTCGATTTTGAGCGGGACGATGTGGGAGAAAAGCTCGTGGCCGCAGGCTTTCAGCAGAACTCCCCCGCGTTTTTCACCTGGCTCGGTGTTGTGCCCTATCTGACACAGGACGCTATCGGCCGCACTCTGGATTACATGTCGTCAATCCCGAATTCGGAGGTGGTGTTCGACTACATGGAACCTCCCGAGGCATTCTCAGAAGAGCTAAGGCAAATAGAAAAGGCGCGGGCCGAGCAGCTTGAGAAAATGGGTGAACGTTCTGACACCCGTTTCGAGCCGGCTGGGATTGCAGCGATTCTTCGCTCGCATGAATTTTGTTCGATCGAAGACATCGATTTCCAGGAGATCGCGGCCCGGTTCGGCCGCGCAGTTCACGGACTTGCGCCCGGACACCTTGGGGCTCATGTTGTCCACGCCAAGCACTAATTGAACGCGGTCATCCATTGCTATTCAATTACAGAGCCGGGCGACCGGCTCATGCTGTCACCACGTGATTCTGCAATCGGCAGAGAACCTGTGCGGGCGCGGACGCCCGCACAACAGCCGGTCAGGAGACCGGCGCTACGAGAAAATCGGAGGCCGAGGCGACGAATAACTAACGGACGCGGAGGACGATGATGGTTTCGTCGTCGAAGCGGTCTTTGCTGCCCTGGAAGCGCGAGACGTCGGCGAGGATGGCTTCGGCGATCTCCTGTGCAGGGAGATCGCGGCTTGCGCAAAGCAGGCCGGACAGGCGGTCCTGGCCGTACATCTCTTCTTTTTCGTTCTCGGCATCGAGAATTCCATCGGAGACGAAGACGATGGCATCGCCCGGCTGCGTGGCAACGCTGAATTCCTCGTAGGTGACATTGGGAAACATGCCCAGGGGAAAGCCCTCGGCCTTGACAGCGACCGATTCGCCGGCGCGGCAAAAGACGGGCTGGACGGCGCCGGAGTTCGCAACCTGCAGGGTCTGGTTCTCATCATTCCAGAGGACGAAGAGCATGGTGACGTATTGCGAATCGAGTTTGCGCTCCTGGAGCGCGTCGTTGAGGAGGGTGAGCATTTTTGCGGGTTCCGGCTGCTGCGCGGCTGCTGCGCGCATGATCCCACTGACCAACGCTGCGAACAGTGCGGCGGGCGCTGCTTTGCCGCTCACGTCGCCGAGCATGATCGCGGTGCGGTTCGGACCGTAGTCGAGAAAGTCGTAGAGGTCGCCGCCGATGGTGCGCGCGGGAAGAAAGCGGACGGCCATGTCGGCGTGGGGATGGGAAGGAGCTTCGTTGGGAAGAAGCCGGAGCTGCACCTCGCGGGCCATGGCGATGTCCTTCTCGAGCTGGCGCTCCTGTCGGCGGACAGCCTGATACAGCCGGGCATTCTCAATGGCAATGGCGATTTGCGACGCCAGCGTGGTGAGCATGCGTTCGTGTGCTTCATTGAAGAAAGCGGTGCGCGTGTGTTCCAGATCAAGCACGCCGATGACGCGCCCTTTATAGAAAAGCGGCACGATGAGCTCCGACTTGGTCTCGGGGTTCATGGGCAGGTAGCGCGGATCCTGGCTGACGTCGGGAACATTGATGGGACGCCACTCGCTTACCGCGGCGCCTACGAGGCCGGTGCTTGTGGGAATGCGGCGCATGGGCGCATGGGTATAGCCAAAACGCCAGGCGTAACGTGTGATGAGCGTCTCGCCTTTCTCGTCGAGCAGCATGATCGTGAACATCTGGTAGTCGATGAGGCGGCGGAGGAGCTGGCCGACGCGCTCGAGCAGTGGATTGAGATCGAGAATCGATGCCAGCTCGACGGCAATTTCATTGAGCACTTCCAGAGTCTGCGCCTGGCGTGAGACGCGGGCATAGAGGCGGGCATTCTCAATGGCCTGGGCGATACGGGAAGCAGTCATGGTGAGCACGTGGAGGTGCTCTGGACGGAAGAAATCAGCCTGCTCGCTTTCGATATCCATGACGCCGATGAGTCGGTTCTTATTGATGAGCGGCACGGCAAGCTCGGAACGTACGTCGGGCTTCGCATCGATGTAATAGTCCGCCTTGGAGACGTCATTCAGCAGGATCGGCTGGCGGGTGAGAGCTACCTGGCCTACCACGCCCTTGCCCACGGGAACCCGCGTGCGCTCCACCTGCGGCGTGTGGCCGATCTGGAAGCGCATGCGCAGATCGTTGGCGCGCTCATTGAGCAGGAAGATGGCGAAGATGCGATAAGGGATGACGGCGCGGACCAGTTCAGAGGTGCGAGCGAGGAGAGTTTGCAGGTCGAGCGTGGTGTTGAGCGCGTCAGTGAGACGCATGAGATAAGCAAAATCCGCTGGCTCGATGCGGACGTTGATGGAGTCGAGAGATGCGGGAGAAGTGGAGGCGTCGGCAGGGCGGTAATCGCCTTCAAACTGGTGCTGTTCCGGCGATGGCGGGCTCTGATCAGACATGGGTATCGAAGGGAATGATACAGCAGCGGACAGTGGTCAGTGATCAGTGATCAGACTTCGCGCCAGTACACATTGGTGAAATCGGGGAAGGTCGCGTCGAGACGGTCAAGGAGCCCCCGCGGTTTCGTCCGAGGCTCTGACCACTGATCACTGACCACTGTTCACTGAAATTACTCGGCAGCGAGTTCTTGGACGATGGCGACTGCGGCGGAGGAGCCGATGCGGTTTGCACCGCCTTCGAGCATGGCACGGACCTGGTCGAGGGTGCGGATGCCGCCCGAGGCCTTGATGCCGCAGCGCGCTCCCGCTACACCGCGCAGCAGCGCGACGTCTGCGGCGGCTGCGCCGCTGGAGGCGAAACCGGTGGAGGTCTTGATGAAGTCGGCGCCGGCCTGGATGGCAACTTCTGCCGCGCGCAGTTTTTCTTCCATGGTGAGCAGGTTGGTTTCGAGCGTGACTTTGAGCAGGGCGCCGTGATGGTGGGCTACGTTGACGACGGAGTGAATGTGGCGCTGCACCGCCTGATGGTCGCCGCTCTTGAGGAGCCCAACGGGCAGAACCATATCGAGCTCGCGCGCGCCGAGGCGGATGAGGGCAGCGGCTTCCTGGCGCAACGTGGAAACGAGGGAGGCGCCGAACGGATAGCCGATGACAGAGCCAGTGGGAATGCCTGTGCCTGTTAATGCGGCGACGGCGGTGGAAGTCCAGATGGGATTCACCAGCACACAGGCAAAGCAATAGTGCTCTGCTTCGGCGCAAAGGGCCTCCACTTGCTGGCGCGTGGTGTCAGGTTTCAGCAGGGTGTGGTCGATGGCTGCGGCGAGGGCTTGCGGATTGGCGAGAGTTTTTTTTGTGAAGCCGGCAGAGTCAAACGTTCCGTAATCGAAATCCAGGTCAGAGTCCTGGATCGCGATAATTGTACTCATGGGGAAGCTCCTTACTTGCCCGTCCATGCCGCTCTTTTGGCGGCTCAGTTACGGTCCCGGGAGATGAGTATAGGTCGTCTCCCATCCAGGGCCAAATGAATAGATGCAGAAATCGGCTCCGGGAAGACACCAAGGAGTAAACGAATGGGTTACGGGATAGGAAATAGACCGGTTATTCGGGATGGGCGGGCGCCATGATGCAGATATCAGGCAAGTTGCGGTAACGCTCTCCGTAGTCCATGCCGTAGCCGATAACGAAGAGATTAGGGATAGAGAATCCCACGTAGTCGGCATCTATCTTTTCGATGCGCCGGGAGGGCTTATCGAGCAGCGTGGCAATACGCAAAGTTTTGGGGTGCTGCTGCTGGAAAAGCTTGCGCAAGTAGGAGAGGGTGAGCCCGGTGTCGAGAATGTCCTCGACGATCAACACATTCTTTCCCTCGATGGGCTGGTCGAGATCCTTGATAAGCTTGACGGCGCCGGAGGAACGCTGGCCATTGCCGTAGCTGGAGACAGCGACAAAATCGAAGGTTGCGTCAGCCTCGATGGCGCGCGACAGATCGACGAGAAAGAACGCCGCACCTTTGAGCACGCCGACCATGGTCAGCTTCTCGCCGTTGAGGTCGCGCGAAATTTGCGCGCCCATCTCCGCAACTCGTTCGGCGATCTGTTGGCGGGAATAAAGGACGTCAAGACCTTGAGTTGTCATGGTGGCCATGCACACAGTATCGCCCGAAATTCAATCCGGTTCACTGTGTAAATCGGGGGAGGAATGAAGGAGATAGCGGGGTGGGCGGGGTTGGCGGCTTTGGGGATTGCTGCCCTGGCAATACCCTGTCCATCAAAGCTACGACGGAGCACCCCGGCTGGCGGCGGGGACGCCGCCAGTAAAGCCGGTCGGGAGACCGGCGCTACAAAAGCGCGAGGGTGGCGCAACCGCAGTGCCGAAACAGATCAAGATGCGTGCGCGTCTATACTGAAGGAGCGATGTTTCCCTACCTGCATATTGGATCCTTCAATCTGCCTACATTTGGATTGATGCTATGGCTGGCGGCTGTAACCGGGGCGGTTGTGGTGGACCGCGCATTCAAGCGGGCGCGCCTGACCGCCGATGCCGTGGGGATGGTGGCGATTGCCGTCGTGGCTGGGATTGTGGGCGCCAAATTGTGGCACGTGGTGGACACTCCGAGCGAGTTCCGGTCAATCGGCTGGGCGGTTTTATGGGATAACGCCGGATTTGCCTGGTATGGCGGGCTGATCTTCGGAATCTCGGCGCTGATTTTGCAGGGCATCCGGGCCAAGATTGGCGCGCTGCGCACGCTGGATTTGTGCGCTCCGGCGGCCGCGATCGGCTACGGCGTGGGGCGCATCGGCTGCTTCCTCTCGGGCGACGGCTGCTACGGGATCCCCATCAAGCCGGTTCATTTGCTTGGCATGACATTTCATCCGTGGGGGATGGCGTTTCCAAATGGAATTGAGCCAGTGTATGTGCCGGTATATCCGACCCCGCTTTATGAGCTGGCGGCGGGGTTGCTCATCGGCGGGTGGCTGTGGTGGCGGCTGGGCAAACGGCATGCGGCGGGCTCGATCCTGGGGCAGTACCTGGCGCTAAGCGGGCTGGCTCGCTTTCTGGTTGAATTTATCCGGCGCAATCCCAAGGTTCTTTGGGGTTTATCGAACGCGCAACTGGCCAGCGCGGGGGCGGTCGTGGTGGGCGTCGCACTCACCTTGTGGGCCGCGACGCGGCCCGTTCAGGTAAAGGAAAAAGCACCGGCACCAGTGGCAAAGCCGGCGTAGGGCAGTCCCGATCGGAAGAACCTTCAGCGACCATCCACCCAGAGCAGATCGCCCCGTTCGCCGCTGGCCAGGGTGTGCGACTTGTGGGTGGCCAGATCGACCAGCGCCAGGAAGTGTGCCCCAAACTCCTCCTCAAGAACAACGAGCCGCTTCCCGTCCGGCGAGATCGACGGGAAGTACATTTCCAAGTTCTTGTCTCTGGCAATCTCGGCGAGATTGGTTCCGTCCAGGTTCACGCGGAAGATCGCGGACCTGTGATGATCGTCGTCGGTAAAGATGATCGAGACTCCGTCGGCACCCCAGCTTGCAGAGGGTATGAGGGAGCGTGAATCGACGATTTTCTTTTCGCCAGTTCCATCGGAGTTGATGATCCAGATGGAAGCCGGGCCATTACGAGCTTCCGGCGGCCGGAGGAAGACCAGCTTTTTCCCATCGGGCGACCAGCGGGGGAGGGAGCCGAGCGCGAGAAAATGGATCTCAGAGCGCACAAGGTCAAGCACCATGAGAGACGGCCCTTTGTTGGTCCCGGCGTTGAACGCGATTTTGAGTCCGTCGGGCGACCAGGCGGGAGCACAAGGAGAGCCCGCAATTCTAGTCAGCTGAGTTCGCTGGGTCCCGTCAGTGTTCACCACCATGATTTGCGTATACTGCTGCCCGCCACCGGGCAGGCCGCAAAAGGCGACGTAGCGGCCATCTTGCGACAGCGCCGGCGCCAGCCCATCGGCAACTTTTCTCGGCCTTGATCCTGCGGGATCGGTCACGAGGATATCGTCGGTCGGGTCAAAAACAAGAGACTCGCTGAGCGGCGAAGGAGGGGTAAGCGGCGAAGGACGGTCGAGCTTAGTTGAGTTGTACTGGACTACCATGGCCCCGACTTTCCAAGCCGGTGCAGTGTCGGGACTTTGACCGGATGCGGTACTTGGGAGAACGAGAACGCAGCACACCGCCGACACGAGCAGAAGCGGGGATGTCCGGATCATGTGCGGAATTATGCATCCGCGCGAGAACTGATTCAACGGCTAAAAGATAGAGGCCGCGAAAAAATCAGCCGGAGGGCCCAGATGGTCATGTGATTCACGTCATGTTTACTGCGACGGCTCGTGGTCCTCAAGTGATCTATAACACATGTGATGGCGAACACAGCCAGTCGTCTTTTGTCTTAAGTAACGTCGCTCACATTGGCCGGTAAATTCCTGAATTGCCCATTGCCTCCTGATTCTTCGGGGATTTACCGGCGCAGTACCGTGAGCGAGGTAAGCATGGGTCAATCTATTTGGCAGTCAATGCAGCAGAAAGGCTACAACCGCAGAGAGTTTCTGCAGTTCTGCACTGCAGCGGCAGCGGCGGCAGGGCTGGCGAAGTCGGCGGTAGGCCAGGTCGTTTCGGCCTTTGAGAAGAAAGAGAAGCCTCCTGTTGTATGGATGCACTTCCAGGAATGCACCTGCTGCAGTGAGTCGTTCATCCGGTCGTCGCACCCCATTGTGGCGGACGCGCTGCTCGATGTGCTTTCGCTGAACTATACCGAGACGCTGATGGCGGCCTCGGGATTCCAGGCGGAGAAGAGCCTGAACGACACCATCAAAAACAACAAGGGCAAGTACATCGTGCTGGTGGAAGGCGCGGTGCCCACCAAGGACGACGGCGTTTACTGCATGGTGGGTGGCAAGACCGCGGAATCGATTCTGCAGACTGTGGCTGCGGATGCGGCGGCAATCGTTGCGTGGGGGAGCTGCGCCTCGAATGGCTGCGTGCAGGCGGCCAAGCCGAATCCGACTGGCGCCACGCCGATCTCGAAGCTTGTTAGCAAGCCGGTGATCAACGTGCCCGGCTGTCCTCCCATCGCCGACGTGATGATGGGCGTGGTGACACACCTGCTTGTGCTGGGGCAGCTGCCGGCGCTCGACAACCAAGGCCGGCCGAAGGAGTTCTACGGACGGCGCGTGCATGACACCTGCTATCGCCGTCCCAATTACGACGCCGGGTTCTTCGTCGAGTCGTGGGATGACGAAAACGCGCGCAAGGGTTATTGCCTTTACAAGATGGGTTGCAAGGGTCCTGTGACCTACAACGCGTGCTCGGTGACCAAATGGAACGACGGAACGAGCTATCCGATTCAGTCAGGCCACGGATGCATCGGCTGCAGCGAAGCGGGCTTCTGGGACAACGGCCCGTTCTATCAACATCTGGCTTCATTCCCCGGATTCGGCGTGGAGAGCACAGCCGACACCATTGGCACGGCAGTGGGAGTGGCCACGCTGGCCGGAGTTGCGGCGCATGCAGTGGTAACCAACATACGCAAGCGCAGCGTGATCGCGGAAGTGCACGCTGAAGATCACAAGGAGTCGTAATCAATATGGCAACGCGTGTCGTCGTCGATCCCGTAACTCGCATTGAAGGCCACCTTCGCATTGAAGCGGTGGTAGAAAACGGCGTCATCACGGACGCATTCAGTGCCGGCACCATGATTCGCGGACTGGAGAAGATCCTCATCGGCCGCGATCCGCGTGATGCCTGGGCCATTACCGAGCGCGTTTGTGGCGTGTGCACTACTGTGCATGCGCTGGCCAGCGTGCGCGCGGTTGAGGATGCCCTGGGAATTTCGGTGCCACCGACCGCGGAGCTCATCCGCAACATCATGGCGACCACGCAATACGTGCAGGATCACGTGATCCACTTCTACCACCTGCACGCGCTCGACTGGGTGGACATCGTCAACGCGCTCAAGGCCGATCCGAAGAAAGCAGCGGAGCTGGCGCAGTCGTTCTCGAAGTGGGACAAGAATACGCCGGCGTATTTCTCGGCGGTGCAGGACAAGATCAAGGCGTTCGCCGCGAGCGGGCTGGGCATCTTTGCCAACGGCTACTGGGGCCATCCGGCCTACAAACTGCCGCCGGAGGTGAACCTGATCGGCGTGGCGCATTATCTGGATGCGCTGGAGTGGCAGAAGGAAGTCGTCAAGATCCACGCGGTGTTTGGCGGAAAGAACCCGCACCCGAACTATCTGGTTGGCGGTGTTCCGTGCTCCATCAACACCAATGAAGTGGCGGCGATCAACTCTGAGCGACTGAACCTGGTTTCGCAGCTCATCAGCCAGGCCGACGAGTTCGTGAACAACGTCTACATTCCTGATCTTCTGGCTGTGGCGTCGTTCTATAAAGATTGGGCGAAGTACGGCGGCGGGTTGCACAACTATCTCTGCTACGGCGAGTTTCCGACCAACGGCTACAACCATCCCGAGTCGTTCAAGTACGCACGGGGTGCGGTGCTCAATCGCGATCTGAGCACGGTGTATCCGGTGAATCCGCGCGACACGCAGGAGATCAAGGAGTACATCGCGCACTCCTGGTACACCTACGAGGGCGGAGACAATGTGGGCGTACATCCGTGGGCGGGCGAGACGAACATCAAGTACACCGGCCCCAAGCCTCCGTTCGAGAGCCTCGAGGGATTCGACAAGTACTCGTTCCTGAAGACGCCACGGTGGAAAGACAACGCGATGGAAGTGGGGCCGCTGGCGCGCCTGCTCGTCTCATACGCAGCCGGACACTCCGATGTGAAGGAGCTGGTTGGCTCGACACTGGGCAAGCTGGGCGTGCCGGTCGAGGCGCTCTTCAGTACGCTGGGCCGCACTGCGGCGCGCGGACTGGATGCGGCGCTGGCCATGATCTGGCTGAAGGAGTTTTACGGCGACCTGATGGACCGCGTCAAGTCGAACGAAGTCTCCACATTCAACGGCGAAAAGTGGGACCCGAAGACCTGGCCCGCGGATTGCGAAGGCGTGGGACTTGAAGAGGCTCCGCGCGGATCTCTGGCGCATTGGATCAAGATTCACAACGGCGCCATTGAGAACTACCAACTGGTGGTGCCGACCACCTGGAACGGGTCGCCGCGCGACGCCAAGCAGCAGCGCTCGTCGTTCGAAGCGGCGCTGATCGGCACGCCGGTAGCGAATCTCGAGCAGCCGGTGGAGATCATCCGCACCATCCATTCCTTTGACCCGTGCCTGGCCTGCGCCGTGCATCTGTACGATCCGCAGGGACGGCACCTTCACCAGATTTCCTTCGAGTAGAGGCGATGAGCACACAGAGCACTGGTGCAAGAGACGTTTTTCGGTTGAATGGCGGGGCGCCGGTCGAGTACCGCCGCGTGTATGTGTGGGAAATGCCGGTGCGCGCCTACCACTGGATCAACGCGATCGCGCTGACGATGCTGTGCATCACCGGTTTCCTGATCGGACACCCGATTCGCATCGCCTATGCGCAGGAAGCCTATCAGCAGTACTGGTTCGGCTGGGTGCGGTTCCTGCACTTTGCGTCGGCGTGGGTCTACGTCTTCAACTTCATGGCGCGGCTCTACTGGGGCTTCGTGGGCAACAAGTACGCCAAGTGGACCAATTTCTTCCCGCTGAAGCGTTGGCAACAGCAGGAGATCGTGGACGTGGTCAAGACGGACGTGCTGCAGGTAAAGATGCACGGAGAAATCTCCACCGGCCACAACGCGCTTGCGGCTTTAATCTACTTCCTCACGTTTCTGGTATTCGTCTTCCAGACCATCACCGGATTTGCGCTCTACTCCAGCATGAGCAGCTCGTGGATTCCAAGAATGTTTAAATGGGTGGTGCCGCTCATGGGCGGCGACGCCAGCGTGCGATTCTGGCACCACACGTTCCTGTGGTTCTTTGTCACGTTCGTCATCGTCCACATTTACCTTGCCTTCTATCACGACTACATCGAGGGCCGCGGTACGGTATCCTCAATCATTGGCGGATGGAAGTTCGACAGGGTGGAGAGTGGCGAGAAGCCAAAATAGTCTGAAGAAGACGCTGGTACTTGGCCTGGGCAACGTCATCATGGGCGATGAAGGCGTTGGCGTTCATGTGGTGCGGGCGCTGGAAAAACACACACTGCCGGCCGGAGTGGAATGCCTTGATGGCGGAACGGGTGGCTTCATCCTGCTGGAGCCGCTCCAGAACGCTGACCGCATCATTCTGATCGACGCCGCGGCCGACGGCAATCCTCTCGGAACCGTCACGCGCACCACGCCTCGCTTTTCGAAGGACTATCCTCCGACACTGACTGCCCACGATATTGGGGTCAAAGACCTTCTCGATGCTTTTTACATGCAGGGCGGGGCGCGTGAAGTGACGTTGTACGCGATTACCATCGATCCCCGGCAACCGATCGCGATGGAGCTTTCGGAGTCCGGGGCGAAAGCAGCGCAAGTAGCTGTTATCAAAATACTTAAAGAGCTGAAGACCGCCGCTTCGGGCGACTGATTCTGCCCCTTCAAGGGCCAGGGTGAGTGCCCGGCTTGCAATTCGGACCATTTCAGTCTAATATTCCAAACATGGGAGCGATGACCTGTTGTCGGTGCTGCTGTATGCCGAGCGCGCGGCACAGGACCCGGGTCTAAGCTCAAGACATTAGAATCCACGGCTTCCCCGATGCCCGCGAACCAGCCCAAAGCTGACGCGGGCATTTCATTTATGCGGTCGATTTCCTGATTATGAACATCAAAGGATGGCGATGAGCGAGATTCCCCAAAAAGAGACGAAAGCCCAACGGATGGAGCGCCTCAAGCGCGAAAAGAACCCCTGGGAGACCTTTGACGAGGTTCGTGCCTTCGCTCGTGCTGGACGTTCAAGCGTGGTACCCGAGTGGGCGTCAGCATATTTCAAGTGGTGGGGCGTTTACACGCAAGGCGATGGCGTGGGCGCTACGGGCGGCAAGGGTGGGGAAGGAATCGCTTCCGAATGGTTCATGATGCGCGTCGGCATTCCCAATGGCATCGTTTCTTCGCATCAGCTCCGCACCATTGGCGGGCTCGCGCGCAAATATGCGCACAACCTGGCCGACATTACCGTCCGGCAAAATATCCAGCTTCACTGGCTTTCGATCGAGTCCCTTCCTGAGGTGGTTGAGGCGCTGGACCGGATCGGCCTGTCGCCGAAGGGCGCATGCGGCGACGTGGTCCGCAATGTGACCGGATGCCCGCTGGCCGGCGTTGCTACCGACGAGTTGATCGATGCTTCGCCCATCGCATTCGCCATTGCGGATGAATTGAAGGGGAATGCGGATTTTTACAACCTGCCGCGCAAGTTCAAGATCTCTGCCACGGGTTGCCCGTCATGGTGCAATTATCCCGAGATTAACGACATTGCGCTGACACCCGCGGTGCGCGATGGGGAAGTGGGCTACTCGCTGCGCGTGGGTGGAGGGCTTTCGAGAGAGCCGCATCTGGCAGTTCGCCTCGATGCCTTTGTTCGTCCCGACCAGGCAGTGCGCGTGGTGCGAGGCGTGACCGAAATCTTCCGCGATCAACAGGTGCTGCGCGAAAGCCGCGAGCGGGCGCGCATGAAGTACCTGTTCGTGCGCGAGGGCTGGACTGCGGAGCGTTTTCTCGATGAGCTGCACGCGCGGATCGGCTTCAGGCTCGACCCCGCGGTTCCCGAGGAGATTCCCGACGAGAGTCTTCGCGATCATGCCGGCATCCATCCACAACGGCAGACGAATTTGGCTTACGTGGGGGCTTCGGTTTTGAACGGCCGCATGACAGGCGAGCAACTCGAAGCCGCTGCGGAGCTGGCCGAGCGGTTCGGCAGCGGATCGTTGCGCGCCACTGTTTCGCAGAACCTGGTCATCATCGATGTGCCGTACGCCAGGACCGGCGAGCTGGCGCGCGAACTCGGGCAGATCGGACTTTACGTTGAGGCCTCTCAGTTCTGGCGTGGCGCCATCGCCTGCACCGGCACGGAGTTTTGCAAGCTGGCCATCACGGAGACCAAGGGCTTCACGCGCTGGCTCGTGGACGAGCTCGAAGAGCGGCTTCCGCAGTTTGATCAGCAGCTAAAGCTGCACGTCACGGGCTGCCCCAACGGATGCGGCCAGCACTGGATTGCAGACATTGGTTTGGAAGGAAAAAAGATCAAGCACGATGGCCAGCTCACCGACGCGTACTACTTCTGTCTCGGCGGATCGGTGGGTGAAAACTCGGGCATCGCGCGGCCAGTCGGATATCGTTGCCCCGCGCCGCTTGTCCCCGAGGCCATCGAGCGTCTGCTGCGAAATTACCTCGATGGGCGGGACTACAACGAAAGCCTGCGGTCCTGGTTCGCGCGACATAGCAACGACGAATTGCGCACACAGCTTGCCGGTGAAGTTGCGGAGCCGGTGGAGCGCGATTTGCCGGCGGGGCCTGTGCCGCACGCGGTCGCGGAGTGAGAAAAGCAGGGAATAGGGAGTAGGGAATAGGGAATTGAAAGACAGGGACCTTGGAACGAGGGAGCAAGGGAAAAGCGCGATGAGCTTATTGCCGATCTTTTTGAATCTTGCGGGGCGACCTGCGCTGTTGGTGGGGGCGGGCGCTGTCGCTCTGGACAAGATTGGCTCGCTGCTCAAAACCGGCGTGCGCCTGCGCGTGATTGCGCCGCGAGCGCGCGCGGAGATTCAAGAACTGGCTGGCGAGGGCAAGCTCGAGCTGGTGTTGCGGGCGTTTGAGCCGGCGGACCTCGATGGCAACTTCATCGTGATTGCGGCGACCGATTTGTCAGAGGTCAACGCAGCGGTCTACCGAGAGGCGGTCGCGCGCGGCATTCCTTGCAACAGCGTCGACGATATTCCCAACTGCGACTTCTTCTTCGGATCAGTGGTCAGCCGCGGTGATCTGCAGATCGCCATTTCGACAGCGGGAGAAAGTCCCGCGGTAGCGCAGCGGCTGCGGCGCGAGATTGATGAGCAACTGCCGTCGGATCTGGGCTCCGGGCTCGCGGAGTTGGGCGAGTTGCGGCGCGAAGTTCTTGCCACGCACGAGCGCGGCGAGGAACGCCGTTTGTTGCTGCACGAGCTGGCGCAGCGGCAGATTTGCGATTCGGCCTTGTGCTCGTCGAAGCAACTGGCGCGAACGGGAAGGGAAGCGGCGCGCGCCCAGGCGGGAACGGCGTATCTCGTCGGTGCGGGCCCGGGCGATCCTGAATTGCTAACCGTGAAGGCGCTGCGCCTGATCGAAAGCGCCGATGTGATTCTGCACGACGACCTGGTGCCGCAACCGATTCTGGACCTGGCGACTCCGGGCGCCGCGATTATGAACGTGGGCAAACGCTGCGGCGCGAAAGGGATCACGCAGGAAGAGATCAACGCGTTGATCGTCGACCATGCGCGCGCGGGGCGAAGCGTGGTGCGGCTCAAGAGCGGCGACCCGTTGCTTTTTGGGCGTGCGGCGGAAGAGATGGCCGCGCTTGAAGATGGCGGCTTGCCGTTTGAGATTGTGCCCGGCGTTTCTGCGGCATTTGCGGCGGCCGCGGCAATCGGCCGGTCGCTCACCGATCGCGAATGGGGCTCGCATGTCATTTTGTCCACCGGGCATCATGCGCAGTCGCATCACCGCGAGACGCTGCCTGCAATTGAGGCTGCCACGCGGGTGGTATACATGCCGGGCCGCGACTTGAAGATGCTGGCCGCTGAGTGGATCGCCGAAGGCCTGCCGCCGGAGCTGCCCTGCGTCATGGTTTCCCATGCGGCGCAGGCGGAGCAGCAGGTGACTCAGACAACGCTTGGCGAGTTGGGCGAGCTGGAGCCTGCGGCGGCGCCGAGTGTGTTGCTGGCAGGATGGGCGGTTCGGGAGCGCCGGGTGGTTGATCGGGCCGTGGAAGGCGCGATCAAGTCACAAGCATAGAGCAGTTCGCAGTTTCAAATTTGTTCGAAATTCCTGCCTCGTCCCTACGAGCCTCACGAATCATTCTGCATGGGTCCCCCCGCTCTGCAAGATTGGGGAATGAATGCACGGTTCGACGTGCCGGCCCGCTTCAGCGGACGTAAGAAACGATCTCTGATCTCTGTTCTCTCGCGCTTTGGCGTGCAAAAACGCGACAAAAAGTGGCGCGAAACCGCGTTTTAGAGGTCAAATAATTGCATTTAATTGCAAATAATTCCACTTTCGCGAAATTGTTTGGTGCGCTTTGCTCTATTTCGCATGATTCCAGGCGCTTTACAGCCTCTATACCGAAAACCTGCACTAAAACCAGTGCGACGGCGTCTTAGGTTGCGCGAGATATTTCATCTCACCCTTTCGCAAAGAACGCGAAAAGGACGGGCAACTGCACTCGGGAAAAATTTGTTTGTTTAAATGTTTTTCATAATCCCGTCAAATCTTCGTCACATTTCCTTACTAAAGTCAGAACAACTTCTCGGGGTTCCCCACGCCGAAGAAATTTATTCGGAGGTCAACAAGTGAATAAGAGAACAGCAGAAGTGTGGCGCACAGCCACACTAACGGTCGTGTGCCTGATGATGCTCATTTCGGGAGTGCGCCGCATACATGGGCAGCAGAGCACGGGTACGATCCAGGGAGTCGTCGTGGACCAGAGTGGCCAGGCGCTTCAAGGCGCGGCCGTCGCAGTAACCAGCCTTTCGGGAGTGAAGAGCACAGCAGTCAGCGGCGCGGAGGGCAAGTTCAGCGTCGGCGGCCTGAGGCCGGGCGAGTACAAGGTAGAGGTTTCAGCAACCGGATTCGCCGCCGAGATCCGGCATGATGTGAGTGTTGGTGCGGGCGCAACCGTGAACCTTCCAGTCACTTTGAATCTGGCGTCGGTGTCGGAAGAGGTTACGGTGGAAGCCGAAGCAGACACGTCGGTCGCTGCGCAACTGTCGCCAGTGAAATCGGTGTTGGATGCGGCATCGGCGCGCACCGAAATCACGAGCCAGTACGTGAGCGAATTCACCTCGCCGGTCACGGACTTTGCGGATATTACGCAAGCGGCGCCGGGCACGGTGAGCTGGAGCGCGAACGGCATCGGCATGGGACAGGCGAAGATTTATTTCCGCGGCTTCAAAGACGACGATTACACGATGACCTGGGATGGGATTCCGTTCGAGGATGCGAACGACCCGAGCCATCACTCGTGGGCGTACGTTCCTGCGCCGGCGATTGGTTACGTGGACTTTGACCGCAGTCCCGGGACAGCAGCGGATATGGGACCTGCCAACTATGGCGGCTCGATCCACATGTTCTCGCCGCAGCTGCCCGACAGCATGTCGATGCAAGCGCAGGAGTCCTATGGATCGTTTAATACCAACCAGGTCCTGGGCGAATTCAATTCCGGGCTGTTTGGCGGAAGCAATCCCAAGGCAAATTTCTGGTTTGAAGGCCACCACATGACATCAGACGGCTATCAGACCGACAACTTCCAGGTGCGCACGGCGGGCAGCGCGAAGTTTACCTACAAGTTTTCGGACAAGACGTACCTGTCGCTGATCGGGACCGTGGTGCTTGTGGACAGCAACACGCCGAACAATGACGCGACGCGCGCACAGCTTGCACAATATGGCGACAACTTCCTGATGCAGTCGAACCAGTTCAACGCCGACGGCTCGTACAACGGGCTCTTTTATCGCTACTACACGTACCACGTGCCTACGGACTTTGAAATCGTCACGTTCACGAAGGATTTCGCGCACGGATGGCGGCTGGAAACGAAGCCGTACACCTATTCGTATTCGAACCACCAGCACTACAACAACAACCAGGTTGCGGGGACGGTTGCTTCTCCCGCCGTCAGCTCCACGAGCGCCATCAACAAGATGAACCAGTACAACCGCATCGGCGAGATCACCTCAGTGAGCGCGGCGTCAAAGTACGGGGTATTCCGCACCGGCGCGTGGTATGAGTTCACGCCGACGAATAGGTACCAGATCAAAAGCGATCCGCGGACCTGGGTCGACTCGACTCTGATCTCGAATCTGAAATTCCACGAAAACTTCAACATTCAATCTGTCCAACCGTTCGCGGAGTACCAGCTTGTCGCGATTCCCAGGTGGACGATCACGGCGGGCATCAAGGATGCCTACTACAACATGTGGCTGAAGCAGTGGGCGGATGGCAAAACCATCGGTCCCCTGAATTGCCCCAGCGGTTCCACCTCTCAGTCTTGTCCGAGTTACGTCACGCACGATGCCGGGTACAACAACTGGCTGCCGTCGTTCGAAGCGAATTTTCGAATTCGCGACAACTGGTCGGCGTATGGGCAATATGGGCGCGGCAGCATCATCCCGTTCAGCGCAGTTTTCGATGTGTCAGGGGCGCAGGTGGCAGTGACTCCGCCACCGACGATTGCGAGTACCTACCAGGGCGGGTCGGTGCTGAAGCTGAACCGGGTGAGCCTGGATGCGGATGCATACCACATCCACTTTGTGAACCAGTACTCAAGCTTCACGCCGAGTTCTGGGCCGGATGCGGGCTTTACGTATTACTACGCGACGCCGCCTTCAAACACGAACGGACTTGAGGGAGAAGGGAACGTCGCATTCGGCGCGGGGCTCAGCCTTTTCCTGAACGGCACGTTGGGCAGCGCGAAGTACGAAGCAGCTGCGGCGCAGGCTGCGACGACAACGGCTCCGGCCACAGCTGCGAGCCCGGAAGCATGGGTGGCGCTGGCGCCGCACGACTCCGAGAGCTTGGGCCTAACGTATCAGAGCAAAGGCTGGGATCTGGGCTTCTTTAACAAGCGCGTGGGCACGCGGTGGGAGGACGACGGCGCATATCATCAGACGGTTCCGCTGGATTCGTTCTGGATGAACAATCTGTTTCTGAATTACACGATTCGGAATGGATCGCGCTTCGAGAACTCGAAGATCAAGCTGAGCTTCAATAATCTGTTTGACTACCACAACGTGGTGGATATTGGAGCGGCCAACCCTGTGACGGCATCGCTGGTGCAGTACGCGCAGAGCCCGAACGACACGCTGGAGCTGTTGCCGGGGCGGAGCGTTATGGTTACGTTCCAACTGGGGTTCTCGCCGAAGGAACGGTAGGCGGCGGAAGATATTCCATCCCATCCTTTCGCAAAGAACGCGAAAGGATGGGGCAATCGGAATATTGGAACCAACCGGGGATTGCGCGGTTATTGCTCAATGACGATGACTGCGGATCGGGCCGGGATATTCAATGATCCGGAGAAGGGTTTGGTGTCAGGCTCTTCCGGCGTTGCCATTACCAGCGTGCCGGGATGGGGCAGGTCGAGCTTGGCCATGATGGGCTTGGCCTGCTCGAAGTTCACCACCACGACTGCGCGCTTGCCGTCGGAGCGACGGAAGACGGAATGGCGAACGCTGCCGTCAGCCGTGACCTTGGCGCCGATGTCGTCGCGGCAGTCGGCGTCCCAGACCCACGACTGATATTTCTTGCGCAGGGCATCGACTTTCTTGCCGTATTCGAGCGTGAGCGGGAAGGCGGCGATGCTGCCTTTGAAGTTGTAGGGCTCGTACTCGATGATGTAGCGGTACAGGAGGCAGAGGTTCACCTCTTCGCGCGCATTCCAGCCGCGAACGGCGGCCATGAGCGGGGCTTGCGGGTCGATGTAGCGCAGAGCATGGCGCGTGCCCAGGCCGATGCGGTAATAGCCGAGAACATAGTGGGGCATGAGCCAGTCGCCCGGGCCTTCGCCGGAGAAGAGGAAGTCGGGATTCACCTTGTCGGCGGCGGCGCGAAACTGCTTGACCAGCGGAATGTCGGAGCCGAAGAGAAAGCCGGGCGGGTTGTATCCGTGATCAGCGCTGAAGTTGTAGGCAACGCCGTTGTGCTGCATGACCTCGTCGAAGAGCCAACCTTGCGCGCCGAGGGCGAGGATCTTCTCGAATTGATTCGTTGCGATGTCGCGATACTCCTGGCAGCAGACGTCCATGATGGCGCGGCGGCGCCGATCGATGCCGGTCAAGCTGGGGGGCGTGTTGTAGCCGAAGCTGCCTGACTCGTAATTGTTTCCGTAGGGGTCGACGCACGCGTATTTGTAGAGGACTTCCCTGTAAAAGTCTGTGGACATGTCGGCAAAGACAGGCTTGGCGAAGAGCATCATTTTGATGCCTTTGGCCTGTAACTGCGCGATTGCGTCCTTGAGTTCCTGCCATGTGCCGAGGCCCGGATCGGTGTCGAGACATGGCTCGCCACCGTCCTGGCCGCCGCGATGCAATCCGACGAGTTGAATGGCAGCGACGCCGTTCTCGGCACATTCCGTGCCGTACTTCACAAGTTCGCGGTAGGGAATGCTGTAGTCCTGTTCCGAGCCGTCAATCTGCAGCTGCTGCCAGGAGTTGACTTGCCTAACCCAATCGGGAATATGCGGCTTGCCGAACCATGTTTCGCGCCACTGTTTGTAGATGTCGAGACCGGCGTGCCAGTCGCCGCTATAAGGGTGCAGGATGACGGGGGCAAGCTGGACCGCGGACTGCGGGTGAGCGTAGGTGAAATGGGTGACGCGAAATTCGAGATGCACCGGGAGATTGGAGATCTCGTCGGTTCGGGGCACAGCATTGTCATTCCAGTCGATGACGCCGGGATGTTGCTCGAAGGTGAACTGCGAAAAATAGCGCAGTGCGGGATCATGCACGCCGACGTAAATGCCTTGTTCGGAGGACTGAATGAGACAGAACTGGGTCTGAAAGGTGGGATCGGAGTTGACGGACTTGGTCGGATAGAGGATGCCCCAGTAACCGGTTCCTCCGGGATTCGAAAAGTGCGGATACACCTCGTCACCTTGCAGCGAGCCGACCCACATGTGTTCGACCGTGAGCGGCGAGTCCTGAGTGGGCGGATTGAGATCGCCCAGATAGGGATAGTCGATGGTTTCGATAGTGAGGGTGGATCTGTTTTCGAGCGTGGCATTGAAGGTGAGGCCGCCGTTTTCGAGGGTAGCCGTAGCCGTAAGCGTGAGCGGAACGACGCCACCGTGCTCGCTGACCGGATCCTTCCAGATGACCTGGACCTGATTTGGAGAAACTTTTTCGACTTTTGCTGCAGTCTGCTTTTGGCCGTTTACGAAATTGGCGCGCTGATGCGGCAGTGGAGCGAGCAGACGGAAAGAGATGCCCAGGGCGGGGCGTCGCTCGATGGTCCAGTGCGAGGCTTTGTGTTCCATCCGGGTAAGGGCGCCGGTGTTGGGATCGAAGGCAACGGCGAGGTCGGCGTCCTCAAGGAGGACTTCTCCGCTGGCGGCGGCCGCCTGCGCGGCGCTTATTTCGGCGTTTTCAGTGAGGGCAGCCAGCGCGGTGAGGCCCGCTAATTTGTTAAAGGTTCTCCTGTCCATTGTTTCCCCTCGATTCTTTTGATACGGTGAGTTGAGAGACCGGTCTCGCAACGGGATGGTAGCGGGTGCGGGCGGCCGATGTCAAGACTGGTATCGCGGCGGCCATTTCGCTCAGGATGAGCGTTGCATCGGTATGAACTTCAGGGATTTGAGCCTAGGACACGGGAGCGAGAGAGCGCCACGCGACGATGAAAAGGATGATGTAGCCGACGTCGCACCATGCCAGGGGGAGCCAAGCGGTGGGAATTCCGATGGTGAGCTGATACCAGAAGACCAGCCCCGAGAACGCGATCTTGACGCACGTCAGATAGGGGATGAGATCGCGGCGGGCGACCGGATTGGCCGCAATGTGCAGGAAGAGGGCTCCGACGATGACGACGAGCAAAGCAGGGAACTGTACAAACCCGATGTGGTAAGGCTGAGGGACGCCCGTGAACCGGAAGATCTGAGGCGATGCGAGAAACAACGACACGCCGAGCAGCAGATCGCAGATGCCGGCGATAACGAAGAGAACCTTGATCCATTTGATCGACATGGAGCCTCGAGGCAGAGTGAGTTCGCTGCGCCGATGGGCGACGGTGTTGCCCTGGAGATTCGTTCGCCGTTCCGATGCGCGGCTGCGCACGGGTTCGGCGTGGAGGAGTGAAGGCAGAGCGCCGGTTGCGTGTGCAAGTTGGCCAAATTGTAACGCAGAGGGAGTGCTTTTGGCTGGCAGATGTGAGCGTTCAGTTTGTTGTCAGTGGTCGGAGAGGGTCCGCAGATACATTGGAGTGATGGAGCAGTCGGGGGACAATTGGCGGCGCGAGCTGCGGGCGATGATCTCGCTCGCGGTTCCTGTGGTGCTGAGCGAACTGGGCTGGATGGCCATGGGCGTGGTGGACACCATTATGGTGGGTCGCCTGGGGCCTGCGGCCATCGGCGCCGTGGCGCTGGGCAACGCCGTTTGCTATACCCCGTCGATTTTTGGCATGGGGCTGATGCTGGGGCTCGACACGCTCGTTGCACAGGCCTATGGGCGCGAGGATCATGATGAATGCCACCGCTGGCTGGCGCAGGGCGTGTACCTGGCGGGGATTGCAACCGTGCCGATCATGGTGGGAATTGCACTGGCAAGTCTTTGGCTGCCGAAGTTCGGCATTGAAGCGGTGGTTGCGGTGCCGGCGAGCACATACTCGAGATGTTTTCTTTGGGGAACGCTGCCGCTACTCCTCTACGGTGCGGCGCGCAGGTATTTGCAGGGCGTCGGCCAGGTTCGCGTGATTACCGTGACCTATTTGCTGGCGAACCTTGTGAACTGGTTCGGCGATTGGGTGCTGATTTACGGCAAGCTGGGAATGCCTGCGCTGGGGGTGAATGGCTCGGCGATTTCCACGGTGGCGGCGCGCGTGACCATGGCGGTGGCGCTGCTGGGCTTTGCGTGGAGATACGAGCGCAAGCGCGGACATCCGCTGTTTCGGCACTGGGCAGGTCCGCAAGCAGCGCGGCTGAAACAGTTGCTGCGGCTGGGAGCGCCGGCGGCCGGGCAGATTCTGCTGGAGGTGGGCGCGTGGAATCTGGCGACGTTTTCCGCCGGGTACCTGACGCCGGTGGCGCTGGCTACCCATCAGATTGTGCTCAACTACGCGAGCATTACGTATATGGTGCCGCTGGGCATTTCAGCGGCGGCGGCAGTGAGCGTGGGCCATGCAGTGGGTGCAGGCGATGCGGCGCGGGCCCGGCGCGCGGGCTGGCTGGCGCTGGGGCTGGGTACGAGCTTCATGCTGCTGGCGGCTGTGGCGTTTGTGCTGTGGCCGAAGCCGCTGATCGAACTCTATACGCGCGATGCGCGGGTGATGGCTGTGGGACCGGCGCTGCTGGGGATTGTGGCGGCATTTGAGGTCTTCGACGGAATCCAAACGGTGTCGACCGGAGCGCTGCGCGGGTTGGGCGAGACGCGCGCGCCGATGCTGGCGAACCTGGTGGGCTATTGGGTTTTGGGGCTGCCGCTGGGATTTGTTCTTTGTTTTGTCCTGCGGTGGGGAATCTATGGACTTTGGATCGGGCTGACGGTGGCGCTGGTTGTGATTGCATTGGCGGTGCTGGCTCGATGGGAGAAGGACTCCAAGAGGCAGCTTTCGGCTACTAGCTTCTAGCCTTCAAAGCTCGGGCAAATGGATGGTTTATCAAGACGCATTCATCCGCCCTTGAATTGCAGGCGTCAGTGCAGATTCCACGGAAGTTACCTTGGGTGTTTGAAATGAGACGCACGCACCGGGAAGTGACTATAATCACATTTGGGGCACAAAGAATCGCGCCCGCTGAACGCTCAAAACCGCTCAGAATCTCCCTGAAGGGAATCCCGCCAAATGGCGACTGGAAACCTCGCCCTGGGTCATGAACAGGGCGCCCGCAGCGCGGATCAGCGCATTGTCAACGACTTCAGCATCATCGTAGCCACTGTAAATGGTTCAGGATCGCAGTCCGCCAACAGCGTGCTGCTGAAGAGCATTTTCGGAATGGGTGTTCCCGTCAGCGGGAAGAACCTGTTCCCTTCGAATATTGCCGGACTGCCGACGTGGTACACCATCCGTGCGAGCAAGGATGGTTACGTAGCGCGCAAGCGTGAGATCGACGTTCTTGTGGCTCTGAATCCCGAGACGGCGCGCGACGATATGATGGCGCTGGCGCCCGGCGCTGTTGCCATTTACGAAGAAAATCTGAACCTGAAGCAGTATCGCAGCGACGTAATCTGCTATCCGGTTCCCTTTGACAAGATCACTGTATCGATATGTCCTGAAGCCAAGCTGCGCAAGCTGGTGAAGAACATGGTGTATGTGGGCGTGGCGGCCCAGTTGCTGCAAATCGACCTGGGCATCGTGGAGAAGAGCGTACAGAAGCAGTTTGCCAAGAAGCAGAAGGTTTTCGATTTGAACTTCGGCGCGGTGAAGGCGGGCTGGGAGTACGCGCAGACTACGTTCACCAAGCAGGATCCGTTTTTCCTCGAGCCCATGAACCAGACCGCGGGCAAGATCATCGTGGACGGGAATGCGGCATGCGGCATGGGCGCGGTGTTCGCGGGGGTCACGGTGGTTGCGTGGTATCCCATTACGCCGTCCACTTCGCTGATTGAGGCGACCACCGATCTGCTGAAGAAGTTCCGCGTGACGCCGGAAGGCAAGGCGACGTTCGCGGTGGTGCAGGCGGAGGACGAACTGGCGGCGATCGGCATGGTGCTGGGCGCTGGATGGGCGGGCGCGCGAGCGATGACGTCGACGTCGGGTCCGGGCATTTCGCTGATGGGCGAGTTCAGCGGTTTGGGCTACTACGCCGAAATTCCGGGCGTGATCTTCGACGTGCAGCGTACGGGGCCCTCGACGGGAATGCCGACGCGCACGCAGCAGAGCGATGTGCTGTCGACGGCCTTCCTTTCGCACGGCGACACCAAGCATGTGCTGCTGCTGCCGGGCTCGGTGAAGGAGTGCTTCGAACTGAGTCAAGCGGCGTTCGATCTGGCAGAGCGGCTGCAGACGCCGGTCTTCGTTTTGACCGATCTTGACCTCGGGATGAATAACTGGATGTCGGAGCCGTTTGCTTATCCTGACAAGCCACTCGACCGCGGCAAGATACTGACGGCGGCAGATGTGGAACGGCTCGGCGGTTTTGCGCGATATCGCGATGTGGATGGCGATGCAATCGGCTGGCGCACGCTGCCGGGAACGATGCATCCCAAGGCCGCGTATTTCACGCGCGGATCGGGCCACAACGATGCCGCCGGATACACAGAGAAGCCCGATGAGTACCAGGAAGTGATGGATCGGCTGGCGCGCAAGTTCGAGAACGCGCGCAAGCTGGTGCCTGCGCCCGTTGTCACAAAGAACGGAACTTCAAAGATCGGGTTCCTGGCGTATGGTTCCACGGATTTTGCGCTGCGCGAATGCCTAGACCAGATTGAAAAAGAACACAAATTGAGCGTGGACTATATGCGCATCCGCGCATATCCGTTCGCGCACGAGATCCACGACTTTGTGGCCAGCCATGAGCGTGTGTACGTCGTGGAGCAGAACCGGGACGCGCAGATGGATAGCCTGCTGAAGCTCGATCTACCCGCCGACCAGGTGGTGAAGCTGCGCAGCATTTTGAATTACAACGGATTGCCCATCGACGCGCGCACCATTACAGATGAATTTGCAACGAAGGAAGGCCTCTAATATGGCTACCACGACTGCGAATGGGGCCACCGGCCCGAAAGTGAATCACATTGGATTGCCGGTGATCGAGTACCGCGGCGGCAAATCGACACTGTGCGCCGGCTGCGGCCACAATGCCATCTCCGAGCGCATTATCGACGCCATGTTCGAGATGGGCGTGCAGCCGGAGCGCGTGTTGAAGATGAGCGGCATTGGCTGCTCGTCGAAGAGCCCCGCTTACTTTATGAGCCGCGCGCACAGCTTCAATGGTGTGCATGGGCGCATGCCGAGCATCACCACCGGCGCAGTGCTGGCCAATCGAACGATGATGGCGCTGGGCGTTTCCGGCGACGGCGATACGGCTTCAATCGGGATGGGCCAGTTTGTGCACCTGATGCGGCGCAACCTGCCCATGATTTACATCATTGAAGACAACGGCGTTTACGGCCTGACCAAGGGCCAGTTTTCGGCGACGGCCGATATCGGATCGAAGTTGAAGACGGGCGTGATCAACGATCTGCCGCCCATCGACACGTGCGCGCTGGCCATCATGGCGGGCGCAACGTTTGTGGGCCGGTCGTTTTCGGGCGACAAGAAACAATTGCTTTCGATGCTCAAGGCGGCGATCGCGCACCAGGGAACGGTAATGCTCGACGTGATCAGCCCCTGTGTCACGTTCAACGACCATGAAGGCTCGACGAAAAGCTACAAGTTTCTCCAAGAGAATGACGAGCCGATCAACGAAATCGGATTCATCGCCAGCTTCGACGATATCGAGGTGGATTACGATTCGGGCCAGGTCTACAACGTGGAGATGCACGACGGCTCGCAACTCCGGCTGCGCAAGCTACTCGAAGACTACGATCCTACCGACAAAGCGAACGCGGTCCGCACATTGATGGAAGCGCACGAAAAGGAAGAGATCTTGACCGGCGTCTTTTACATCAATGCGCAAAAGGAAACGTTCATCGATCAGCTGAATATTGTCGACGAGCCGCTGGCCACGCTGCCCGAATCGCTGACGCGTCCGCCCAGGCAGGCGTTGGAAAGCCTGATGGCGAATTTGCAATAGAACCGTACTCAGAGTTAAGGAAGAACGGTCAATCGGGGGCGAGTGCCCCCGATCGTTTTTGCGAAACAAAGCAAAGCATTCGCCAAGGGTTAGAGGGTTGGATAAGGGCTTGCTTGTGCCGGTCAGGATGCTCTTGCACGAAGTTCCTGCTCGGCGCGGAACCAATCGTCTGCATCGTACCCGTGCAAACAGCCGCGCTCGGTGAAGAAGCGGTGGGCGAGCGATGCGACCTGATCGATGGGAACGTTTATTTCTCGACTCTCTTTATTTCCTATGTGTTGTTGATTCTTTGCAAGGTTTGAGCCCGCGGCAACGGCGTTCTTGGTTGCAGTAGTTTTCTTAGGTGACTTTGCAGTGGCGTTCGTTTTCTTGACGGTCTTTGCCATGAGTATCCTCCTGGGGAATTGGCCAACGAGCGGCCGTCTTCTTCATCATAAACCGAATTTGGAAAATTCGTCCCACGCACGATACCGCGCAATGAATCTTCGATGTCATGAAGGATTCGCGCTGATTCAGACGCGCAGGTCGATGTACCGAGAGAGCGCAGCAAGCCTGAGTTCGCCGAATTCATTCGGCGCCTGAGGTGTCACCGTGTATCGTGAATGGAAGCCTCTACCGCCATGACGACAACGGCCATCGAAACCAATGCACTGACCCGCCGCTTCGGCGATTTTGAAGCCGTCAAGGACGTGCACCTGCACGTGGATGCGGGGCAGTTTTTTGGTTTCCTCGGGCCCAATGGCGCAGGCAAATCGACCACGATTAAAATGCTTACCGGCCTGCTGGCGCCGACTTCAGGCAGCATTCGCATCCTGGGCGAAGACTTGCAGGCCAATTCAGCGGAGATCAAGCGACAGATTGGCGTTGTTCCCGAAGGGATGGCGCTCTTTGGCCGGCTCACCGGGGAAGAATATCTTCGTTTTGTCGGGCGCATGTATGGTCTCGATCGCGCTACTACGATGCAACGCACGCGGGAGCTGCTGGAATTCATGCAACTCGCCGATGAAAACAAAAAGCTGATCACCGATTTCTCGCACGGAATGCAAAAGAAACTGGCATTGGCGGCAGCGGTGATTCATGGGCCAAAGGTCCTCTTCCTCGACGAGCCGTTTGAAGGCGTGGACGCTGTTGCCGCAGGCACGCTGAAAGCAATGCTGCAGAGAATGATTGCGCGCGGCGCCACGGTCTTTCTCACATCGCATGTACTGGAAATTCTGGAACGGCTTTGCACGCACGTGGCCATCATCCATCGGGGGCAACTGGTGGCACAGGGATCGCTCGCGGAACTGCGCGCAGGCGGCGGCCGAACCGGGTACGCAGGTGGAGAAGCCAGCGGTGCGACACAGGGCGGTGCGCAGCGCAGCCTGGAAGAGATTTTTCTCGAGATTGTGGGCACGGATCGCGAAGGCAGCCCTGGCGCGACGGCACCGGAGCAGGAGCTCTCATGGCTGAGCTAGCGGGTGCGAGCGCGTCGTCTGCATCGGGTCGCGGGATTCCCGCGCGGACCCAGCTGCTTGCCGTCGCGTGGCTGCGCTGGCGCATCTTCATGAACAACACGTTTCGCCGGCGGCGCCCTACGAATACGCGCCAGGCAACCGGTCTTGCGTTTGCGATCCTTTTGCGCATCCTCGTGTGGCCGTTCTTTGGGTTGATGGTGATCGGACCGGTGGCGGGAAGCGGTTTTCTGGCGTGGGAGGCGATCGCCGAGAACCAGCCGCAGCACCTGATTCCATTGCTGGCGGGTATCGCTTTGCTCTGGCAGTTCGCGAGCGTCAACGGCCTGAACATTTCTGCGACAGTCTCAAGTTTCGAACCATCGTCTCTGATCCGCTTTCCACTGAAATTCGGCCGCTACCTGGTCCTTCGTACCGTGTTCGGCCTGATGACTGCGAGCACGATTGTGGGATTCCTGGCGCTGATGGCCGCTGCCGCCGGAATCGGCCTGGCGAAACCGAGCCTGGCGCTGCCCGCGGTGATCGCCCTAATGACCTACGCCTTCATGAATGTTTTCCTGACGCGCATGATTGAGGCATGGATGGAGCGTTGGCTGTCGAACCGCCGATTTCGCGAGGCATTCGGCATGCTGATGGCGCTTTCTGCGGTCGGCTTTCAGTTTTTGAATTTTCAGCGCGCTCCACTGCACGGTCATGGTATGCCGCACAGTTGGGTGCTTGACTTTATGCGCGGATCAGCGGCGTATCTGAACTGGTTGCCTCCGGGATTCGCGGGGAATGCGATCGTCGAAACACCGCATTGGGGGATGGCGATCCTGCAATTCATCGGACTGCTGGCGACTACAGCGTTGTTCGCAGCGGCATTTGCTGTGCGACTGCACAAACAGTTTCTCGGCGAGTACTTGAGCGAGGGACCGGGCAAGCGAGGTCACGCGCATGCGGCAGCGCGCGGGCGGGCGATTGCCGCAGCACCGGGAGCGGCATCTGCTATGGCGCAACAGCGCGCGGGCGTGGAGTTTCCGCCGATTGTGGGCTCATGCCTGCGCAAAGAGTGGCTCACGTTTCGCGCCAACTCAACGCAGCTGGTCGGACTGGCAACTCCGCTGATCTTCATCGTGATTCTGAACCGGACGGCTTTTGCCGCGAATTCTGTGTACTTTCTTCCCGCGGCCATTGCTTATGCGCTCGTCGGCGTCCTTGCCGGTTTGTACAACGTCTTTGGTGCGGATGGACTCGGGGTGCAGATTTATTTGATGGCGCCAATCCGGATGCGCGAGGTGATTATCGCCAAGAACCTGGCGAGCCTTGTGCTGATTTGTGGGGAAGCAGGAATTGCCTGGATCCTGGTTGTGCTGCTTTCGCACGAGCCGATTCCGCTGCCTGTGCAAATCGCAACTGGACTTTGGACGGGCTTCGTAATTGCGGCCAACCTCGCCCTGGGCACTTTGCGCTCGATTCAAGCGCCGCGCAGGTACATCCCCGGGCAAACAAGACAGACGAGAGGCACACCGACCAGCCGCACCAGTCGCCTTTTGATTTTGGTTGTACTGTTCGGGAGCCTGGCGCTCCAGATTCCGGTGGTCCTGCTCTGCCGTTACCTCCACGAGCCGTGGCTAGCCGTGCTGATCTTCGCTCCGCTTGCGGCGGCGGGTATTCTGGCATACGCTCTGATGCTGTACAACGCTGAAAAGCTGGTGCTGGGTCATCGCGACGTGCTGGCTGAGGAGTTGTGCAAAGTTTAGTTTGCTTTGATACGACGCTCGCGGCGAAAATGCATCGCCGGCCGCGGAGTAGCTAGATTTCCCACCAGTCGAACTGCGCCATGCGGGGGTAATAGAGCCCGCCGAAGACGGTTGCGGACGCGCCGTGAAGATTGCGAAGCACGTTTGCATAGGCTTCGATCTGCGGGGCAAAGATGCGACGCAGATCGTGCAAGGCAACTGCGGGGTCCAAGCCTTCTTCGTGCGCGGTCTTGTAATCGATAATCCACCAGGCGGCCTCGCGCGGTGGATCCGCTGAGCTTTGCGGAGCATGGCCGGCGCGAAAGACGCGATCGACCTGCACGACGCGCAGGCGGCCATCGACGACGCCGCTCCAGCGGACCTCGCTGGCTGCGTCAGGGTGCGGGGTAAGAATCCATTTTGCAATAGGATCGTTGCTGGCGCGAAGCATGATTTCGAGGGCTTGCGCGGCGATGCGATTGGCGCGAGGCGCATCCACGCCGGCCGCGCGAATTTCTGCAGCAATGCCGGCCTCGGAGCGCGATAGGGCAGTGCAGGCGGCATCCCAGGACTGCCTCTCAAGAATTCTGGACAATTTCTGCAGAAGCAAGTGAACCGCTTTGCCAAGCACGCGCGAGAGGAGCCCGCCTTCATGCCGTTCGTAGAGGTGAGATGCGCCAAGAATCGGCGCCTCCTCGGCCGCTGAAGAAACGACGGCGGCCACAAGACGGAAATCAGCCGGTAGGCGTCGCAGGAGAGTTGGCTTTGCCGCCGGAAACGTCTCGGAGAGATTGCCGCCGACAGAGGCTGCAATGGATTCGATTTCGGCGGGCTGTGCGTTCGCTGGAGCGGCAACCAAGGCGATCTTCGCGCGCCACGAATCGAATCGGCGGCAGACTTCCGCTTCCAGTGCAGGCCAGGCAGTTTTGAGGAGACTTTCGGGAGGGTCAGCGAGAGTGAGCGAGCCGTCTGCTTCTGTTTTGTAGGATGGCCGCGCAAAGAGATGAACCTGCTCCCGCGCGCGGGTTGCAGCGACGTAGAACAGGCGGCGCATCTCCTGCTTTTCACGATCGCGGCGAACGCGGTCGACCCACTGTTTCGCCTTGCCGCGTTCCGCGCCCTTCGTCTGCATTGGAGCGACGAGAAATTCTGTAATCTCACCTGGCTCGCTGGCGCCATTTACATCGGCTTCCGGCGGCAGGCCGCGCTCGAGCCACGAAAGCATTTCGTGCCGGTCGCTGGCGGAGCGCGCTTGTAGGTCGGGCACGATCACCACTTCGAATTCGAGGCCCTTCGATCCGTGAATGGTCATCAATTGCACGCCGCAGTCACTGTCGGCGGCGGGATCGGGCATGGCCTTCAGATCGTTGAGCGCGGCATCGAGTCCCGGGCCGAGCAGGTCCGCCTCGCCCTCGGGAAGGCGGTCGAGCGTGGTCCACAGCAGATCGAGATTGGCCCGCACGGCTGCGTCGACACACTGCTCACCGCCAAGTTGCTGCCAAATCTGCTGGAGCCAGGTTCCGACCGATGTGCCGGGTTGCGTCGAGCGAATGCGTGCTGCGAATTCCGTTGCGCGCATCACGCGCTCCATCGCGATGCGGCCGTCGGCACTGAGAAGAGCGGCACGCTCGGAGAAAAGCTCCGGAATCGGTCGCGCCATCATTTTCTTATCGTCGGCACTGGTGAGCGCGTGTAGATCAGCGAGAGAGAGGCCGCACCACGGCGCACGCAACACGCCAAGCCAGGCGACGCGATCCTGTGGATTGAGGAGGGCGCGAGCGAGGGACTGCGCATCTATGATCTCGGGGCGTTGCTTTAACTCTTCGAGGTCCAGCGCGCGAAAGGGGATTCGCGCTTCGCGCAGCGCCTGTGCCACGGGGACCAGCGATTTGCGCGCACGGCCCAGTACGGCGACACGATATTTCTCGCCAGCAACTCGAGCCTCTTCAATCGCGGGAAGGTGGCCGCGGATAATTGCGACAATCTCTTCGATTTGTTTCCGGCAGGCTGCCTCGCGTTGTGCCGCGATCTCTTCCTTTTGATCAGGGCCAGATCGGGCGGAGCCGCCCGGCTTCGACTGGGGCGTGAATTCGAGATGAAGATGCAACCGGGGCTCCGGCTCAGTAACCAGATGAAGGCCGGGTTGGGCCGCGTCATCGCGCGCAGCATCCACTGCTGCGTATCGGATGCCGCTATCGTCGGATGCGAAGAGCAGCGCGAATGTTTCGTTGAAGTTCTGGACCAGTGGCGCTGCCGTGCGGAAATTGGCGGTGAGATGCACGGAATCAAAGAGCAGCGATTGCTCGCCGGGAATCTCCAGGCCGAGCTGCTCCACGCGCGGAAACAGTTCTGCGTCGGCATCGCGGAAAAAGTAGATGGACTGCTTTGGGTCCCCGACCACGAAGCAGGTGCGGCCATCGCGGTCGGGCCATTCGGCAATGAGATGCGCGAGTAACTGATGCTGGTGGCGGCTCGTGTCTTGAAATTCGTCGACCAGCAAATGACGCGCGCGATCGGCGACGGCGAGGACGGCATCGGCTGGTGCGCCGTCTTCGCCCTGAAGCACCCGAAGCGCGATCTGAGCGACCTCAATGTAATCGGCGGTTGCGGTTTCCGCGAAAACCACACGCAGCTGACCTGCGGCATGGCGGAGCAGCGTGAAGCAGGCCTTGACAATCTCCCACTCTTCATCGGTGTAGCGCGCGGAGGGGAGATCAGCCACGCCGTCGAGCACCGCCTCGAAGCCATCAAGCTGTGTGAGGCCTGCAATGAGCGTGTTCAGGCGGCCCTTCTCGATTTTGGCACTTGGAGGGAATCCGTGATTCTTGTTGACTTGTTTGCGAAAGTGGCCGTCGGTAAGCAACAGGTCCGCGAGGCACACCAACGCCAGGCGAGCCTCTTCAAGCAACTCGGGTGATTCGAACGGCGCGCCGGGAAACTCCGCCAGTTCGGCCAGATCCGAATGGCGTCGGCCTTCAGTTTGCTCGCAGGCAAAGCGCGCGAGCTCATGCGCTTCCTGACGCGCGCCGGGAAGCTGATCGAGCAGCAGGTCGAGACGTGCGAGATAATTCCGGACTTGGCGGGCGAATGCCCATTCCAACTGATTACGCAAAGCGCCCCAGTCCGGATCGCGATCAAGAACGAAATTGTGCATCCATTGATCGCGCTTGGCGAGCATCGCGACGAGCTGGCTTTCGAGATCCTGCCAACTGTTGTCTCGCCAAAGGAGGAGATTCTCAATGGCTTCGCGCAAGCCCGGATCGCCGCTCTCGATTTGTTCCAGCGTGTGACGAGCAGCGCGGCGGTAGAGCTCGGTGGGTTGTTCGCTGATTTGAAGGCCGCCGCCGAGGCCCGAAAGAAGCGGCTGCTGAAGAGCAAGTTCGCGACAGAAGGAATCGATGGTCTGAATGCGCAATTGCGAAGGAAAATCGAGGAGGTTCCAATTGAGGGCCCGTGAGTGTGCAAGCGCTCGCCGCGCCAGCGATTGCGTTGAATATTGATCTGAGCCCGCGTCGAGATCGGCTGCAGCTCGTGCTCCTGCCGTTTCCAGCTCCGAAAGAATGCGGTGGCGCATTTCGGCTGCGGCGGCCTTGGTGAAGGTGATGGCGACGATCTGGCCGGGGTCGTCGACTTTGCCGAGCAGAAGGAGAAAGCGGCGGGTGAGCAGATCTGTCTTGCCCGAACCAGCGGGCGCTTGCACGAGAACGGAGCGAGCAGCGTCGAGTGCGCGGTTACGCTCGGCGTGGTCGGGAGGAGAATTCCGCTGCGCCATGCTAGCCATCGGCGTCCACCTCGTCGTCGCCGTTCTCATCTGCTTGCAGCGACGCGTTCTCCTCAATGCGGCAGAGCGCTTGCAGGCCACAGCGCTCGCAGGTATTGGGATAATCGCGGGGGTCGACTTCGGCGCGCCCGTTGAGGAAATTCTGCGCCCGATCTGCGATATAAGCGCGCCAGTCGTCCAGGTCCTGATCTTTCAGTGGCTTCTTCACAAGGCTTGTCGTGCTGTTGAGATTGCCGAGCAGCGTTTCCCGCGCCTTTTTGATCCTTCCGGCGAATTCGCGATTGCGCTCACCGGCGCGCAGTTTGGCGAAGACGAGGCCGCCAATGCGCTCATCAGCAGCAGTCGCGAAGCCCGCGTAGAGCGGCAGTTGTACATCATCGGGGCGGGGCAGATCCCAGGATTTCGGAGTGACATTGCCGGTTTTGTAGTCGATGACGAGCAGCGAATTGTCGATGAGGCGGTCGATGCGGTCGAGGCGCAAGTGGAGCTCGAGGCCGGCGATGGATGCATCGGATTTCTGTTCGGTTTCGAGCACGGCGAACGGCACGCGCGTGGATTCGTAGCGCAGCCATTCCGTGACGAGATTGACGAGTCGCAGCTCCTCAAGCTCGAGATATCGCGGAGGCATGCCTTCGCGTGCGTGGGAAGGGAGCTTCTCGTCAAGAACACGCCGAACGTGTTCCGCGACAAATGAGGGCAGGTGATCCGCAATCTTCACAAGGTCCGCGTGCGAGCGGATACCATTCGGCGGACCAGCCCAAACGGAGTGAAGAACGTCGTGGACAAGCTGGCCGCGTTCGATCGCTGTAAGCCCGGCTTCGGCTGCGTCCCAATCCTCGGCGCCAAGTCGCGCGATGGCAAATGCTTTAAAGGGGCATTGCGATTGCGCGGTGAGGATGTTCGACCCGCCGGCAATTTCACCGGGGGGGAAGGGAAGTTCGGTTGCATCTCGAAACTCGACGGTCAACGGCTCAGGAATGGGCGGCGGCTTGAGCTCGGTTTGCAATGCTTGCGGCGGGCCGGCGAATTGCACGACGAGTCTTGACGGCCGCATCTCGACGCCGTCGCTCTGGCGCGCGAAGCTGAAGTGCACCTCGTGCGCAGAGGCGAGCAGGCGGCGCGTCATGATTGCAGCGAGGTCCCAGTCGAGTTGCGCAGTGGCATGGGGCATGACCGCCTGGCGCTGGACAGCGAGCGGGAGCAGAGGATTCGTGGTGCCGACCGCCGGCCAGGTGTCTTCACTGGCTCCCATGAACCACACGGCATCGGCCGTGAGGCCCGCGGTCTCGGCCGGGCCAGCGATCAAGATGGGCGCACCTTCTGATTCTGGCGCGAAAAGCGTCTCGCTGAGGGTGCGATCGATAGCGCGGAGAAAATCGTCCCAGTTGATGCGGCGGCCATCGAAGCCCAGGGACGCGCACTCGTCAATGGCTTGCTGCCAGCGGTGGTGCGCCTGAAACTCTGCACTGGTGAGGGGCCGCGCATCGGGCCAGCCGATGTCGTGGAGGAGTGCGGCCACGAGGTCGGCCCATTCGAGCGGAGTATGCGCGCTGCGAGAAAAATCGAGCAGGCGCTGGCGGACCGGCATCATTCGGGCAAGCCACGCGGCGGGAAGCTCTGCGCCGGGACGCTGGCGGATGAACTGCGGGAGGGGCCAGCTTGTGCGCTGCATATTGCGATGGCGGGTGGCGCGCATGAAGGCGGCCAGCACCTGCAATTCGTTGGGCGTGGCTGCGTAGCCGCTCGAAAACAGCCAATCAAGCTCCTGCTCGTCGATCGCATCATCGAGCCAATGCAGCAGCAGGCTCGCACTTCGGGCGAGAGCGACCTGGTCGAGGCGCATGCCAAGCGAGAACTCGAATGCGCCGGCGCGCGTGAAGCGGAGGAAAGCGCGTTCCATTTCGCCGCGGCGGGTGCGCAGATCCTGCGTGACGACGAGGAGGCGCGCGTGAGGATTAGCGGCGAGTTGCCGCCGGCACCAGATCGCGCATGCTTCAAGCTCCGACGAGGGATCGCTCGCGGCGTGAAAAGCAATGCGCGATGCTGCTTCGCCAGAGGGCGCCAGGGAGCAGGCGCCCCATGCGGCAAAGAATTCCTTCTGGACAGGAAGCAGGCGGTCAAAGCCCGCGAGCAGCAAGGGCGGGCGCTCGGACGAGTCTGCTTGCAGCACAGGGATCAACTCAAGCGGCAAGCGTGCAGCGCTGACGACTCTGCCGTTGCGGCACACGCCGTCGAAGGCGGTGAGCCAAGAGCTGAAGGCCGCAGCGTCCTGATCCCAGCCGGCGCGTGCGCGCTCATTCAAGAGCGCCGGAGCGTAGTTCGAGAGGAGGCGCAGTGCTTCCATGGCGAGGCTGGCCAAGCGATCGCGTGCGCCAGCAAGGTGCGCGGCCTGCGGCTCGGCGGCGGCGATGATTTCGGCCCAGAGTGATTGCTCCTGAATCGAGTTGAGGACGAGGCGTCCGTCTGAGACGCGCTCGGCCCAGGCGCTGCGTACGAAGGTTTGCCAATCGTGAATATTGGGCGCGGGCCATGCGGCGAGGCCTTCGAGCCGGCGAGCCCGATGGAACGCGGAGGTGAGAGAGCGCGCGGTGCGTTCGCTTGCAGTGACCACGAGTCCGCCGCCGCGCAGCCATGCATCGATCTCAACTGCCGAACTTGTGCCCATGCCAGCTTTATACGCTGATGAGCGGGGTGAACGCCAAACTCTCCCGGAGTGGACAGAGAGAATATCTTCGAACACCAGTCTGCGCCCTCGTCCTATACTTGAACGATCGTCGGCAGACAATTAGAAAGGCCGGGCTTTCATAATGCGAAGAATGCAGCTTGCCAGTTGTGCTTGCGGCGCGGCGTGGGTCACGGGAGTGGTATTGTGTATTGCAGCCCACACTCAGGCGCCGTCAACTTCAATTACACCGGCGACCATGCCTCGCGTGGGAGCAGTGGACGAACGGTTTGAGTCGTACAACATTGAAGCTGTTGAAATCACGGGCGGACGGTTTTGGAAACCGTACGCTTCGGTAACCGCCGCCGACGCGGGGACGCAGCCCACAACGCCTTCCTCGGGCGGAATCAACCCGTCACTCCTGGAGTATCGGCCGCCGATCGATTTGAACAGTCCGCGGCTGCGCAAACTTGCGGCAGCACTCGGCCCGGCCTACCTTCGCGTGAGCGGAACGTGGATGAATTCCACATACTTTCAGGATTCCGATGAACCGGCTCCGCTGAAGCCTCCGACGGGCTTTAACAGCGTGCTTACACGAAAAGAGTGGAAGGGAGTGATTGATTTTGCTCGCGCCGTCGATGCTGAGATTATGACTTTGTTTGCGATCAGCGCTGGGACACGCGACGCCGCAGGCGTATGGACTCCGAAGGTCGCTCAGGCATTCATGTCGTACACCAAAATGGCCGGCGGAAGCATTGCCGCGGCCGAGTTCATCAATGAGCCGAACTTTCCTGAAGTCGGGGGCGCGCCAAAGGGTTATGACGGGCAGGCCTACGCGCGCGATTTTGCTGTTTTTAAGTCCTGGGCGACGGCGAACGCTCCCGGGATGCGGATTCTGGGAACAGGGGGTGTGAACGAAGGAAGCATGATGGTACCGCCGATGATGCACGTGCTGAAGAGCGAAGACATATTAAAGGCCACGGGGCCTGTGTTCGATATCTTTTCGTACCACTCTTACGGAGCCGTCTCAAGCCGCTGCGCCATGGGTTCTGCGGCGGGAACTACGATAGATGCGGCACTTTCAGCGGATTGGTTATCGCGTGGAGCGAGCGAGGAGGAATATTATGCAGCGCTGCGTGACCGCTTCGAGCCGGGAAGGCCGATCTGGAACACGGAGACCGGCCAGGCTGCATGCGGAGGCGACCGCTGGGCTGCAACCTTCCTCGATACGTTTCGCTATCTGAATGAGCTGGGCAGCCTCGCTCGCCTCGGCGTGCAGGTGCAGATCCACAATACCCTCAACGCCAGCGACTACGGCCTGCTCGACGAAAAGACGCTTGAGCCACGGCCCAACTACTGGGCAGCGTTGCTGTGGCGCAAGCTGATGGGAACGACAGTTCTCGATCCGGGGACCCCGCCCTCGCCGAACCTGCATCTGTATGCGCATTGCCTGCGCAAGCGACCGGGAGGAGTCGCAGTGCTGGCAATCAACGCAGAGAAGGAAACGGCGCAGACGTTGCAGACTCCTGGGGGTGCGGAGCGCTATACCCTGACCGCAGGCAGCCTGACGGCTCCCACCGCTGACCTGAATGGAAAGCAGCTCGAGTTGGGTGCGGAAGATGCGCTGCCGGCCCTGAACGGAATCTCAGTCCACTCCACAGCGGTGACCCTTGCACCGGCAAGCACCACGTTTCTGGCGTTTCCAACGGCCGGCAATGCAAGCTGCAGATAGCAGGAGCCAGTGGTCAGTCCACCGGTTGTACACTATAATTGGTGATGCGCGCCCTTCTTACATGCTGTTTTCTTGCGGCATTTGCAGTGGCTGGATGCCATTCCGGCGATCATTCTACGACGCAGGCGGGGGCCGGCAATGCAGGCGTGAGCGTGTACCATTTGCGCGGGAAAATCGTTTCTACGGATAACGCCCACGGCATTGTGGTGGTCGATCATGAGGCGATTCCCGGGTTCATGGATGCAATGACCATGCCCTACCAGCTCAAGGATCCCACTATCGCGAGCGAGCTGCACCAAGGCGACACCATCACTGCAGATGTGCTGGTATCGAAGACCGCCGCACAAACGGTGTTGCTCGATCATGTTGTCGTGATTGCGCAGGCGAAACCGGATTACAAGCCGTCCGTGTTCTATCACGTGCCAGCGCAGGGCGACGCCGTTCCGGATTTCAGGCTGCGCAACCAGGATGGGCGCGCGATTCACCTGGATCAGTTCCGCGGCCAAGCGCTGCTGCTGACGTTTATCTACACGCGCTGCCCGCTGCCGAATTTCTGCCCGTTGATCACGCATAACTTTGCCGTCATCAATCGCCAGTTGTCTGCGGACCCGTCGCTTTATGCCAAAACGCATTTGCTCTGCATCAGCCTCGATCCGGTAAACGACACCCCGACGCGGCTGCGCGCCTATGGCGCGGAATACATCGGCAGCGATGCGAAGAGTGCCTTTGCGCATTGGGACTTCGCGGTTCCGTCGAAGCCTGAGTTGCTGAAGATGGCGAAGTATTTCGATGTGGGCATCACGCCGGGCCCGGACGACACGATCACGCACACGATGTCGACGACATTGATCGGCCCGCATGGCAAGGTGGCTCAGTTTTATCCGGGCAACGAGTGGACGCCGCAACAGGTGATTGCAGATGTGAAAAAGGCAGCTGCTAGCTCCTAGCTGTTTTGCGGTGGTGAGATCTAATGTTTGATCGAATTCTTTCACGAAGGTAAGGAGAGCAAGATGGAATACGGCTTGAATATCCGCAAAGATGGTGAACTGGATTTTCTTTCATTGGGAGCGCTGGTGCACCGGCTGGATCCGGGGATCATTCCTTTTCGCAAGGCGACGGAGTGCCTGATTCACGTGAGCGGCGGCGAATTTAACGTGGCCGCCAATCTTGCTGATTGTTTCAAGATGAAGACGGCTATTGCGTCGGCCTTGGTGGATTATCCCATCGGCGATTTGATTGCCGAGCGCGTGCGCGCCATGGGTGTGAAGCCGATCTACAAGCACTTTGAGCACAATGGCGCCACCGGGCCGAACATGGCGACAGTGTATAGCGACCGTGGCGCGGGTGTGCGGCCGCCGGTGGTGTTTTATAACCGCGCCAACGAGGCCGGAGCCATGCTGAAGCCGGGCGACTTCGACTGGAAGAAGATCTGCGGGCAGGGCGTGCGCTGGGCGCATTCGGGCGGCATTTTCGCTGCGCTGTCGGCGACCACAGCGCCGCTGGCGGCCGAGATGATGAAGGCGGCTAAGGCTGCAGGTGCGGTGACTTCGTTTGATCTGAACTTCCGCGAGAAGCTGTGGAAGATTTCCGGCGGCGCAGACAAAGCCGTGGAGACCATCGCCAAGATCGTGACGAACGTAGACGTTCTGATCGGGAACGAGGAAGACTTGCAAAAGGGCCTGGGAATCCCCGGGCCTGATGTCGCCGCGAAGTCGAAGCTGGACCCGAGCGTGTTCTTCGCCATGATTGACAAGGTGGTCAAGAAGCACCCGCAGGTGAAGATCGTGGCGACGACGCTGCGCGAAGTACACTCCACGAATCGGCATAGCTGGAGCGCGGTGGCTTGGATCAACGGGAAGACCTATACAGCGCCGACGGCGGAGCTGGACGTAGTGGATCGCGTGGGCGGCGGAGATGGATTCGCGGCCGGGTTGATCTATGGCCTGCTGACCGGCGAAAAGCCCGAGGATGCGCTGAGGCTGGGTTGGGCGCATGGCGCGCTGCTGACGACGTTCATCGGCGATACAACGATGGCGACGCTGGACCAGGTGCGCGCGTTCGCCAAAGGCGGATCGGCGAGGATCCAGCGGTAGCGAAACAGTGGTCAGTGATCAGTAGTCAGTTTGCCCTGGCATGGTGCGAGTCCACGGAATTCGTGAGGCTGCCCGGCCGCGAGGGAACAGGAAGATCAATAGATTTCTAACCGCTGGCCACTGAACACTGATTACTGAACACTGACAACTTGCAACTGTTATTCTTGCCATGCACAGAAGCGGAGGGCTGTCATGGCCAAGGTGACGATTGTTTTCGGAGTTTTGCTGATCATTCTCGGGCTGGTAGGCTTTTTCGCAACCGGCGCCATTCATCACACGGCGCTGATTCCTGCGTGGTTTGGCCTGGCGCTTGGGGTCGGTGGCATTCTGGCCATCAGCCCCAGCGAAAAACGCCGCAAGATTTTCATGCACATCAATGTCACTGTTGGGTTGCTGGGCCTGATTGGCGCCGCTGCTTCAGCTTTGCACGAATATGGACACGCGCGGTCGCTCGGGATGGATCCGGATTACAAGGCGCTGACCGCGCAGATCGTAATGGTCGTCCTGCTCCTCATTTATGTGAATCTTTGCGTCCGGTCGTTCATCCAAGCACGCAGTTCGCGTAAGGAATAGTCGATGGGTGGTTTGCGCGGTGGAGGAATCGGACTGGGAGCGCGCGCGGAACGATCTCCGCACGGGCGCAGTGTGCGCGCCCAAGGCGAAACGCCCAAGAAGAAGGTGGATTTCCGGAAAGCGATGCCGGAGATCTGGAGGCTGGTGCGGCCGCGGAAGTGGCTGCTCCTGCTGGGCCTAGTACTGGTGGCCATCAATCGCGTGGCAGGCCTGACGCTGCCCTTCGTATCCAGACCATTTGTAAATGATGTGCTGCGGAGGCATGAAGGCAACAAGCTGGTGCCGCTGGTGGTGGCGGTGATTGTTGCGACGCTTATCCAGTCTGTCACGTCGTTTTCGAACACACAATTGCTGTCAAAGGCAGCGCAGCGCATGATCGCGGATCTGCGCCAGCAGGTGCAGCGGCATGTCGGCCGCTTGTCGGTGAATTTCTACGACGCCAACCGCACGGGCTTGCTGGTATCGCGCATCATGAGCGATGTGGAAGGTGTGCGGAACCTGATTGGAACCGGCCTGGTGGAGTTTGTCGGCGGCCTGCTGACTGCAGTGTTGGCGTTCATCTTCCTGATGCATCGAAGTCCCAGGATGACGTTGATCGTATTCTCGGTGGTAGGCGTTTTTGTTTTTATTCTCCAGTACGCTTTCAAAACGATCCGCCCGATCTTCCGCGAACGGGCGAAGATTAACGGGGAAGTAACGGGCCGGCTGACCGAGTCGCTGGGCGGCGTGCGCGTGGTGAAGGGCTATCATGCCGAGGAACGCGAGGCGGGCGTATTCAAGGAAGGCGTGCTGCGCCTGCTGGACAACGTGATGAAGTCGCTGACGGCGACCAGTTTGATGTCGATGGCAGCGACCACGGTGTTGGGAATCGTGGGCGCCATCGTGATGTTGCTGAGCGGGCATCTGGCATTGCAAAACCAGATGGACGACGGCACCTACATCCAGTACACGATGTTTCTGGCATTCATGATTGCGCCGGTGATCCAGGTGGTGAATATCGGCACGCAACTCACCGAGGCGGTGGCCGGGATCGATCGCACCATGGAGATCCTGTCCGAGAAGGATGAGTTCGCTGATCCGACGCGCAAGATCAGGCTCGGCGAAGTTGTCGGTTTGGTGAGATTCGACGGTGTGGAGTTCGCTTACACACCGGAGAAGCCGGTGCTGCACGACGTCAGCTTCAGGGCCGAGCCGGGAATGGTGACCGCGTTGGTGGGCTCTTCGGGATCGGGCAAATCCACGATTATCAGTCTGGTGTGCGCCTTTCACACGCCGGTCAGCGGCCGCGTGCTGGTGGATGAGATCGACCTGGCCACCGTGGACCTGGACACCTACCGTTCGCAGCTTGGCGTGGTCTTGCAGGATTCGTTTCTTTTCGACGGCACGATCCGCGAGAACATCATGTTCTCGCGCCCTGAAGCAAACGAAGAGGCGTTTTTGTTTGCTTGCTGCACCGCGCGCGTTGACGAATTCGCGGAGCGATTTCCCGAAGGCTACGAGACCATCGTGGGCGAGCGAGGAGTGAAGCTTTCCGGCGGACAACGGCAGCGGTTGTCGATTGCGCGCGCGCTGCTGGCCGACCCGAGGATTCTGATTCTCGACGAGGCCACGAGTTCGCTCGATTCTGAGTCAGAGGCGATGATCCAGAGCGGGTTGCGCGAGCTGATGCAGGGGCGCACCACATTTGTGATCGCTCACCGGCTCTCCACCATCCGCCGCGCCGACCAGATCCTGGTGGTGGAAGGGGTCCGCATCGTGGAGCGCGGCAATCATGCGGAGCTGTTCGCACTCGGCGGGCGCTACTACGATCTCTACACGCGCCAACACGGCCTGGAGGCCAACCTTTTCCTCGCGCCGGGCGAGGGTGACAAGGTCGACGAGGCGGATGTGGTGGAGGAGTAGAGGCTGCAACGCTCGGCACGCGTTCTGAATATCCCAATCATCCTTCTATGCTTTTCCGCATTTACTAGGAATCCGCGTTTGCCGGCCGTTTCACCAGTTGACGCGCGTCCCATCATTTGAGAAGCTAAGAATGGAAGTCAGAAAACGGAACAAAGGATCAATATGCGAGACGCAGCTCCCCAAGGCACATACAAAGTGCAAGCTCTCGACCGGGCGTTCGCCGTGCTGGACTTGCTGGGTGAAAGCGAAACCCCGCTCGGCCTGGCCCAAGTGGCCGCATCCCTTCAGCTACACAAGAGCACGGCGCATCGTTTTTTGATGGTTCTGGAGCGGCACCGCATGGTGGAGCGCACCGCGAACGGCAAGTTCCGGCTGGGACTGCGGCTGTTTGATTTCGGCAACCGCGCCATCGAGCAATATGACCTGCGCGATCGGGCCCAGCCGCATCTGCGGAGGCTCGTGTCGGAGACCGAAGAGACGGCGCATCTGGCTCTGCTCGAAGCGGCGCGCGTGATTTACATCGACAAAATTGAGCCTACGCGATCGGTGCGAATGATCACGCGCATCGGGGCCAGCAATCCCGTGCATTGCACGTCAGTGGGTAAGGCAATCCTGGCATTCCTGCCGCCGGAGCGGGCCACGGAAATTCTGCGGCGCGTCCGCTACGAGCGAATGACGAGTCGGACCATTACCACGCCCGAAGCTCTGCGCGCAGAGCTCGAAAAGACGCGCCGGCGCGGTTACGCCGTGGATGATGAGGAACTGGAGGAGGGATTGCGCTGCATTGCGGTGCCGGTCCTAGATGCGCAACGCTTGCCCGTGGCGGCGGTGAGCGTCTCCGGGCCGTCGTTCCGGGTGACCGCGCAAAAGCTGCCGTCGATCGCCAACCATCTGCTGCAATGCGTTCGCGGCATCTCGATGGACATGGGATACGTGCCTTCAGGTCGCGCTGCGCGGGCGGCTGTGAGCGCGTGATGGTGGAGCGCAGTTTTTCTCGCGGCCTGGCACATGGATTGGCCGGCGGAAAATCCTTGCAATGTCACAGGTTCGGTGGCTGAAGTGGAAGCCGGGGCCACCTGCTTTCTGATAAACTCAATCTTGTTGTAACCGCGAGAACACGCCGCGCCGACCGGCGCATTCCAAGTGTCGCGAGTTCTTGTGGGGACGTAGCTCAGTTTGGTTAGAGCGCTGCCCTGTCACGGCAGAGGTCGCGGGTTCGAGCCCCGTCGTCCCCGCCATAAACCAAAAGAAAACAAAGGGTTTATGGCAAGTGGCAAAATCAAGACACACCCGCGAGGGTGCTGGTGAGGGTGCTGAAGGTCTTAGCGCCTTTTTTCTTGCCCGTTTTTCCCATCTCGGAGGGTGCTGACGAGGGTGCTGAAAGCGCCTTCTTCTTGCCCGCTTCCAAGACCATCGTCATCACACGGTTGTTGGCCTCACGCTTCGTCGCGGAGATGGCTCGCGTGTAGATGTCGAGCGTGATCCGTGAGTTGGCGTGGCGCAAAAGCTCCTGCGCCGTTTTGAGGTCAACGCCTGCCGCTCGAAGATTGGTGGCAAGCGAGTGACGAAGACTGTGCCATCCGATTGCTTTGCCCGTGATCCCGGCTCGTATCACTGCCGGCCGGATGATCTTCTTGAGCAATGTGTCGGGGGACAGCGGTTGTTTGCCCTCAAGCCGAACAGACGGCAAAATGAAATCGTCTTCACCTGGATATGGCGACTCTTTCCGCCATGCCTGGAGGCACTTCACAACCGATGGATGAAGCGGGACAGGTTTGCGGCTCGCTTCGGTCTTGGTGTCTCCGAAGTGATTGCGCACACACGAACGGCGGACGTTCACCTGCATGAGTTCAAGATCAATGTCGCGCCAAGTGAGCGCGACCAGCTCTGATCTTCGCAGGCCGGTACTTCCCGCCAGCATCACCATCGCCCGTTCGCGAAGATCCAACTCGGCCAAAAGAGATGCAAACTCGGCGGGCGAGAGGACATCAGGTTCTCGCAGCCGCTTGGCCGAAGTCCTAACCTTCGTGATCGGGTTGCGATCCATCCACTCATGTCGGATGGCATGGTTGAAGAGAGCCGACATGATGTTGCGTATCTTGCTCCGGGTGCCCGGAGCAAAAGTCAGAGAGTGTAGCCACAATTCCACGTCTACGGTGCGGACATCCTGCAAATACATCGCGCCCCATTTGGGTTCGATGTGGTTCGTAAGATAGTGAGTATTAGCCTCGATGGTGGCGTAGGCCTTTTTTTCTTCCGTCAGCTCGTTTTCGCGGTAGTGGGTGACGAGGTCAGAGACGGTTTCCGGCACGCTGAACTCGGAGTTGATTGTGTTGCGAAGCGCATCCGCCGCTTTTTCCGCATCCTTGAGATGCGGATAACGAACCACGGTTCCGAGAGTCCGTTTCCGATAGGTTCGCGTGCCGTTGGTTTCGTCATACCAACGGAACACCCAAACATCGGGGCCGGCTTTGCGCTTCAGTCTCAAGAGACTTCCTTGTTGTATACGGCTCATGCTGATCTCCTGGCATGAGCACTGATGGCTACCTTCATGGTACTCGCAGGTGGCCGCTTTTTGTCGCTCTCCTGAGCTTCAACCCAGTCCAACAGTTCGTGCTCAAGGAATCGCCACAACTTTCGTTTCCCCTCGCCTAAAGGGTGCGCCGGGACATATCCGAGCCGCGCCCAAACGATCAGAGTGCGACGGTCCATTCGAAGGATTTGAGCAGCCTCTTCCGCATTCAAAAGATGGTTTGCCATATATCTGGCTCCGAGACCGCAACTTCCGGGTCAGAGGTGCTCTTTGAATGTCACTTCGGACTCGCCGTGTCGTCTGGCATCGTGACTTCTCTCCCCAAACCCGAGGGCCTTGCTGCGTGCTTATCACCGAATTTCTCGCTTGGGGTCCGGCTCGTCCAATGAAAATTGGGGTGAGCGTTATTCCTCGGAGGAATAACGCCGGGTAGATTACGTCGCAATTTGTGCAACCGGCTGGGTCACTGCGGGCATCAAACTGCCATCTCCGTTACTGCGGAGGGTCGTGGAGGGTTGTGCGCTTGTTCGTCTGTTCGCCTCGTTGCCTGGAGTTCTCTCCCCGGAGGATGGCCATGGCTCTTCCAGAGATCAGATTGCTGCAAACGGCGATAGTGCTCGCAGAGGAATTGAATTTCTCGCGCGCTGCAGAGCGACTCCGAATAGACCAGTCCGCGCTTAGCAAGCGCATCATCGAACTTGAGAGCCAGCTTGGCCTCCGGCTCTTCGAGCGCGATCATCAAAGGGTCGAATTGACGGAGCCCGGACGGAAGTTTGTCGAAGAGGCTCGTGAGGCTTTGCTGCATGCTGAACGGGCTGTATTGTCGGCCAAAGCAGCCTTTAATGGAGCCGAGGATATTCTCAACATCGGCAAGTCTGCCTACACCGATCCCTATCTGGTATCAATGCTGCTGTCTATTCGCTTGCCACTGTTTCCGAGTCTAAAGATCAAGCTCTGGAGCAACTTCTCACACGAGCTTGCACACGAGGTGATTGCTGGGACTCTCGATCTCGCACTGATAACGGGTGTTCCTGATACCCCAAAGCTCAGTTCCTTGAGAGTGGCGGATTGCCCGTTCTATATAGTGATGTGCCTGAGCGACCCGCTGGCAGAGTATAGGGAGCTTCGACTCAAGGATATGCACAACCGAAACTGGATCCTGTTTTCACGGCATGTGAGCCCGTATCTGTATGACATGATACAGTCACATGCGTCGGAACTGGGCACTAGCGCATTGGACCACCATCACGTCACAAGCCCTGAAGAAGCAGTTCAACTGATTCTGGCACACGAGGGCTTGGCTTTCCTCAATCGAAATGGGGCGTGGCGCATTGCCCAGCACGGCATCACCATGCGGCCGTTGGCTGAGGGCAGTTTGCGGCTCGTTACAAATCTCGCAACGCGCGCGGATAGCAAGTCTCGTCTGGTTAATGAATTCGTCAGAGCGGCAGCACGAAAGCTGGATAGCGTGCGAAGGCCGATCCAGAACAAGTTACCCTTGACCGCTTGATCCGCTCCCATGGGAATCATTGTCGTTGTCGTTTACATCGACTTCGGCAACATCTCGAATCTCTACATTCAGCGGACCCTCCAAACCACATTTCGGACAGTGGAACATCCCGGATGCCACTTGGCGACTGTCAACGTCCTCCCGTCTGATGGCATGACCACATTTGATGCAGACATGTGCGTGGATTAAGCGGGACCCGCCTCCTGTTCTCAAGCTGTCTGTATCCACGGCCTTGCGCCTCAATTGATGTGCGGCACCGTTCGGGTCGGTCATTCCGGCGCGCCCAGCATTAGGTTTGCCGCGCCGAGCCGTTGCACATCTTGATAGTAAAGCATCTTCATGATAAAGTAAACTTGTTATGACAACGGCAAAACGGGCAGACCTAATCGCCGCGCACCTGCAAACCTGGAAGAAGATGATCCAACTCGCCATCCCGTGGATGGATGCCATCGCGGCAGCGCAAGGCGTCCATCCGACCGATCTCATCGCCGCGAGTTACCTCCATGATGTGGGGCCAGCAACCGCGGGCCGTTTGGCGGAAATCACGGGACTGACGACCGGCGCCATGACGGCCTGCATCGACCGGCTTGAACGGGAAGGATTTGCTAAACGCGAAGCAAATCCCAACGATCGAAGGAAGGTAATGATAAAGCCAGGGAAGCTGCCTAAACTTTCCAAGGAACTTTTGGCATTCCGGGCGAGTACGATGTCGAAGGCCGAGGATGCCTTTTCGCAGTGCACAGATGCGGAAATTGGCCGGATGACGGAATGCATGCAAAAGCTCGCTGCCATATTCGAAGAAGAAGGGTATGAATTCAAAAAGTCGCACCGCAGAAGCATGGCCGCGAGAAAGATGGAAT
>Ga0116217_10000347_pt1 | contig 50015 bp, 28 predicted proteins | sample Sb_taG_6_FD_89697 | JGI IMG/M metagenome (GOLD analysis project Ga0116217, IMG submission 89697) | Peat soil microbial communities from Weissenstadt, Germany - Sb_50d_4_PS metaG | ecosystem: Environmental > Terrestrial > Soil > Wetlands > Peat | place: Germany: Weissenstadt | collected 2010-09-21 | reverse complement strand
CCGCAGGGGAGCCTTGGCCAAGACGGTCCGCACCTGCCCGGGCGACGGAGCGATCTCGTCGACCAATGTGGGAGTGGATTCCCGACCCCGGATGTTCACGCCAGTCACAGCGAGGCGCCCGTTGTGCTTGCGCCACGAGTTGACGGCCTTGACGGTGCTGTGAATGTAGGAGCCGGCGTGCTTGGCCTTCGACTCGATCTCGACGAAGTCCATAACGAGGTCGCGGAGCGGCTTCTCGCCCATGCGCGACAAAGCCTCGGGAGTGACCGTCATGAGGCGGCAGAAGGCTGCGAGGCGCCGGACGTAGACGTCGGCCGTGGCGCGGCTACCCTGGGCTACGTTCCGGTGCCAGCGGCGTCGGTCGTCGGACTCGGCGAGGAAGGGTACGAGCCGAGGGGTACGGTTTGGTCCCATGAGGGAGGTAAGGTAGCATGGGTTCTAATAGATTTTCCTATAAGGCCCCGGCGGGCCCGCCCCGGGTTCTCTCGGCGCCAAGCATTGAAGAGGCCCGCTCTCGCTACTTGGTCGTGGAGCGGAGGGCGGCCGTGACGATACCGGAGGAGCGGGCGGTCGGGACGCTTCCGTCCGTCCTCGATTGGCGCCTCCCGGTCACCCTGGTCGGGTATGGGATGGCCGCCTTCTCCATCCTGCTGGCGTGGCTCTGGGGCGCCGGGGTGCAGACCTCTCCGGTCGATTTCAGTTCGGGGCCCCCGCTCTCCACGCTGTTGCTGCTGTCGGCTTCGATCGGACTGCTTGCCCTAGGGTCGGCGATCGTCGCCGTCTTCGGCTCGACCTACGGACACGTCGTGGGTCTCGTCATCGCGCGGACGGTCTCGGGAACGGCCCGCCCAACCCGGAACGTACCCCGACTCGCGGTCTTCTGTTTCGTGCTCGGGATCGGCCTTCTCCTCATGGGGCTCCTCATGCCGGTAGCCAACCTCGGCTTCAGCTCCGAGCCCCTGTACCTTTCTCCCACCGTCCTCTTCGTCCCCGCGACGGTCGATGGGGCGGCCCTCGGAGTTCTCGCACTCGGGATCGCCCTGCTTCGGGTGGGGCGCACGCGCTACCCGACCGAATCCCGGGCGTGGTGGCGCCGCACGGGCCGGTATGCCGCCGTCGCGGGTGTCGTGGTCTTCCTCCTCGTAGCGGCCTTGCTGACCGCCCCGGTGCATCAATCGTTCTCCACTCAGCTCGACGTTTTCAGTGGCGAGGGGGGAGGGATCGCGGTTGAGTCCTTGCCCCAGGGAACTCACGTGACGGGTTCGTGGACATCGAATCCGGCTGGGCTGGTCAATTTCACGATCCAGGACACGTCGGGAGTCACGATTTACGCGGTCAACGCGTCGTCCGGAACGTTCTCCTTCACCGCCGAGGGCGTTCCGTATACCTGGTACACCTTCCAGGGCACCGCCTCGTTCAACGGAACGGTGACCATCACCGGCGCGTTCAACGCGCCGATGTGGTCCTGGCCTCCGGGCGAGCCCGGGAATCCGACCTAGGCGTAGGGCCCGGTCACGAACCCTTCGGGAAGGCCGTCAGGTCCGGCGGCGGGTATCCGACGGCCCACTGCCCGGGAAGGCGAGATTCCCGTCGGCGCTGGTCGGAGGGAGGAAGGTCGCCTCCGTCACGAGCCTCGCCCCGGCGGCGCCGCGGGCGGTCAGGCGGTAGTTGTCGCCCTCGTGGAGGACGAGCCCGGTCTCGACCAGCTTGCGGAGGTGGAAGGCGATCTTGGGGGAGTCGTCGAGGCCCGCCGCCTCCATGGCCTCGCCGAACGACGCGGGCGCTTGGGCCAGACGCAGGAGGACCTTTCTGCGGATCGGGTTCGCGAGCGCCTCGAGCGTGGCGTGGGTCTCCTCCGGCGATACGGCGCCGCCGAGGGAGACGGCGACCTCGGGGCTCACGCGGCGGGGATTGAAGCCGACGCGGAGGGGGCCGTGCCCGGCGAGGTCCGAGCGCAACCGGTCCAGCACTTGGACGATGTCCTCCATACGGTGGTGCTCGAGCAGCCGCTCGACCTCCGCGACGACGACCGCCGTGTTCTCGTGGTCGACGAGGAACGCCTCGGCCCGCTCCGCGAGCCGGTTCGGGTTCGCCGGATCGAGGGGCTCGAAATGCAGGTGCGGCTGCGAGGGGGTCGGAGTCTGGCCGAAGAGAAGGACCTCGTACTTGCCTCCAGCGGCGAGGGCACGCGCTTCCCGGACCGGGTCCCGGTGGGTCTCCTGAGGGGTTTCGAACTCGTGCTCCTGGGCGACCAGGCGGAGGGTCTCCCGCACCTGCTCGATACGGAACGGTTTGCGGAGGTAGTCGAACGCGCCGAGTTTCATCGCGTCGATCGCGGTTTCGACCGTGGCAAAACCGGTCACCACGACCACGAGCGTGCGCGGCCAGCGCTGGCGGACCTCGCGCAACAGTTCGAGCCCGCCCTGGCGCGGCATCTTCAAGTCGGTGAGTACGAGGTCGACCTCGTCGTGCTCGAGCGACTCGATCGCCTTCAGGACCGAAGGGGCTCCGGTCGCCACGTGGCCGTCCTCCCGGAGGAGGTCGGTCAGTTCGTCCCGGAAGACGGTGTCGTCGTCCACGACCAGGATGCGCACGGCGGACCGAGCACGGGGAGGGATTAGCGTTTTCTCAAAAGCCCTCTGGAAACCCCGGGGGGTCGGAAAGAGTTGGTCACCGCCGAGGATCGCCCCGACCCCCGGGAACGGGCTCCTACCGACGGGGCGGCGGGGTCTCGTGGAGCGGGAGCGAGACGAGGAACCCCGCCCCTCCGCCCTGGACGTTGCGGGCCGTGATCCATCCGTGGTGCGACTGGATGATCCCGTGACAGACCGCGAGCCCGAGTCCGGTGCCCTGGCCCTGGGGCTTGGTCGTGAAGAACGGCTCGAAGATGTGCGGCAGGACCTCCGGGGGGATGCCGGGCCCCTGGTCGACGACCTCGAGTTCGGCGCGCGTCCCCTGACGCCGGACGGTGATCTGGATCGCGCCCTTCCCGGCCATGGCGTCGTACGCGTTGTTGAGGATGTTCGTGATCACCTGGATCAGCTGACCGCGGTCCCCCGCGATCGGGACCGGACCGGACGGGTACACTTCCTCGAGGTCGACATCGGCCGACTGCTTGCCTCGGAGAAACTCGACCGAGTCCCTCGCGACGGTCACGAGGTCGAGGTCGGTGACGTGGGGTTCGTCGCGACGGGCGAAGTCCAGGAGCCCGTGCACGATCCGGGCGGCCGCGTCGACCTGCTCGGTCATCGTGTCCAGCCGGGCCAGCACCCAGGGGTCCTGGCTTCGACGGCGCAGGCTCTCCGCCACGAGCATGACGTTCGCGAGGGGGGTGTTGATCTCGTGGGCCACGCCGGCGGCCAGCTGACCGACCGAGGCGAGCCGGTCGGAATGAGCCGCCCGGAGCTCCCAGCTTCGCTGCTCGGAGAGGTCGACCGCGACCCCGAGGTAGTGGGTCACCTCACCCGAGGCGGTGCGGATGGCGGTGATGCTCAGGAGGACCGGGCGCTCGCGTCCCCTCCGGTCGCGATTCATGATCTCACCCGACCAGTGCCCCCGCTCGGGGTCGGCGAGGTCCTTCCACATCTGCTCGTACACTTCGGTGGGCGTGTGCATGCTCCGGACCAGGTTCGGTTTCCTTCCGATGCATTCGTCCCGGGAGTAGCCGTAGATCCGTTCGAAGGCGGGGTTGACGTCGACCATCCGGCCCGTCGCGTCCGTGATCTCCATCGCGTTCGTGGAGGAGTGGAAGGACTCGTAGAAGAGCCGGGCCCGTCGCTCCTCCTCGACCCGTTCCGTCACGTCCCGGAGCATGATCATCGCGCGGGCGGGCACTCCCGGCCGGGTCCCCAGGGGCTCGACCTCGATGTCGAGGAAGACCGTGTGGGCCGCGTTTCGATCCAGGGTGCGGACCGAGCGGAAGCTCGCGGGCGAGGTGCGGCGCAGGGCGGCGTCGATCGCCTCCCGGATGGCCACCGACCAGGTGCCGTCCTCTTTGAAGATCTCGTGGAGGTTCGAACCGAGGGCGTCCGGCGCCCGTCCGGTCATCTTGAAGAAGGCCGGATTAGCCCACGTGATGGTCCCGGGGTCGGTGACCACGACGATCCCGATGGGAGCGAGCTCGAGCACCTCCCACGAGAGCGCCGGGTCGATCGGGCCGGGTTCCACGAGAGTGCCTCGTCGCCGGGGACCCGCCGCCGGCTCAAGTGGCTGTCGGGTCGCGCCGCCCCCGGGGCGGGCGCTCCGGACCTCCCGACGGCCGGGCTGGGGGGTGTTGGAGCCGGTTCGTGCGCTCGTCAAGTGAACCTGACGGGCGGATTATAGTCTCAATTCACGGTCGAGCGACGAAATGGGAAGCCCGGAAGTGCTGGTGGTCGGCGAAACCCCCAGCCTGGGTCGGTCGATCACGGACATGCTGGTCTCGGGTGACGTCCGGGCCCGGTACGTCGGGGACGTCCGCAGCGAAGCGCCGCTCGCCACGCTCGCCCGCCGGTTCCCGGTCGTCGTCGCCGCTTCCAACAGCCTCTACTGCGCTACGGCCCGCAAATGGGTCCGGGGCGAGATCCCGTATGTGGCCCTCGTGGTGGTGGGATCACGAGACCCGGTCCTGACGCAGGTCGCGAAAGCGGTCCATCTGGTCTCCCTCCCCCTGCGGCCCTCCCGTTTCCTCGAGATGATCCGGGAGCTCCTCGCCGCAACGTCCGCGCTCTCCTCGTAGGAACTCGCCGCCGGGCGGGACGGAAGGCCCCGATGGGAGCGGCCGACTACGCCGAAACGAGCCAGTGGCCTGTCGGCGGTTCGCGCAACGCTATCGCTATTGCCGGTTCGTGGGCTAGGTCGAGCTGCACGGAACCCTCTCCCTCGTGCCAGGAGATCGAGCACGGAAAACCAGCCCCGACGAAGACATCGATCATCGGTCGGTTCTCCGGCCGGACCGTCGCCTCGAACCGTCGGATCCCCGCCTCCCTCGCCCGTCGGGCGAGTTCCCACAGGAGCAGCGTGGCGGCTCCCTGGCCATGGAGGTCGTCCGCGACCAAGAACGCGACCTCCGCCCGGTTCGGGTGATCGGCCACCCGGACGAACTCTCCCTGCGCGATCACGCGCTCCCGGCCTGGCTCGATGGTCTCGAGGAGGAGCGAGAGTCGATTGGCGCGATCGGTCGTGGTGAGGATCTCGGACGCGGCGTACGCTCGACGCACCGGGGAGAAGTACCGGAGCTCGAGAGAGTGCGGCGATAGATGCGCCAGGAAATCGAGGACGCGGGCTCGGTCCCCCCGGGCCACGGGGCGTATTCGGACCTCGGTCCCGTCCCGCAGCTGAAGGGCTTTTCCGAGGACCTCCCCCGGGCTCGGCCCGCTCGAGTTGGTGCCGGGGGACGGCGCGCCCTCCGTGGGCCCCGCGCCCTCTTCTCTCATGGTGACCTCGCCGCCGATTCTCCCGGTGTGGGAAGCCCGGCCCCGCTACAAATGCGTGGAGTGGAGGCGAGTTCACGGACGGTCGGCCCGGGGAATCCGTCGTCGAGGGGCTCGATGGGCTCAACTCGGCTCGACGAGCGGAAGATGTAGGTCGGGGGCCGAGTGTCCATTCGAGATAGGTCAATGACGAATCGAGAACCGTCCTCGGGTGGGGCGATGACATCATCGGGCCGGGAATCGTTCCTCGGGGTGTGGCGAAGGGAGGGGTCGCGGTGACGGGCCCGGCCCCGGCGGGCCGGACTCCCCCGCTCCTCCGGGCGAGACCATGAGTACGAAGTCCCGTTCCCGACCTGCTAGGGTGCCGGGCGCGACCCGCCTCCTCGTAGCCCTCGGTGGCAACGCGATCCAGCCGGCCCACGACCGTGGGACGTGGAAGGAAGCGACTCGCCAGATGCGCCGGACCGTCGAGTCTCTCGCGGCCGTCGCGGTCCCCGGACGCGAGTTGGTCCTGACGCATGGGAATGGACCCCAGGTCGGCGACCTGCTCCGGGAAGCCGAACTGGGCGCAGCTGAAGTGCCGGTGCCGCCGCTCCACGTGCTGGGGGCCGAGACCCAGGGGCAGCTCGGATACCTGATCGCCCAGGAGCTCGGGGCGGCCCTCCGGCGGGCACACCTCGACCGGACGGTCCTGCCTATCGTCAGCCGGACCGAGGTCTCGGCCCGGGATCCGGCGTTCCGACACCCGACGAAGCCGGTGGGCCAGTTCTACCCCGCGACCGAAGCCCGCCGTCTCCACCGGACCCTCGGTTGGACGATGCAGGAGGACGTTCAGCGGGGCGGCTGGCGGCGCCTCGTCCCCTCCCCGCAACCCTTGCGCTGGCTCGAGGGCGACGCGGTGCGCCGGATGTTGGACGCCGGGCTGGGAGCCCACTGCGTCTTCGTGGTCGCCGGCGGTGGGGGTATTCCCGTCGTCCGGCGACGGGGACGGTGGGAAGGGGTCGACGCGGTCATCGACAAGGACCGGGCGGCGGCCCTGGTGGGTCGAAGCCTGAACGCCGACACGCTCGCGATCGTCACCGACGTCCCCGGTGCGGCGATCGGCTACGCGAGCCGTCACCCCCAGTGGCTGGGAGAGGTCGGCCTCGACGAGCTCACGCGCTACTGGAAGCGGGGGGAATTCGGGGAAGGGAGCATGGGGCCGAAGGTCGAGGCAGGGATCCGTTTCCTGCGCTCGGGAGGGCGCGCTTTCGTCATCACAGACCTTCGGTCTCTACCCGACGCGCTCCGCGGAAAGGCGGGCACCCGGGTCGGGTCGATTTCCGCGTAAGTCCTTGGACGAATCGGTCCTATCGGGCGGTTCGAGGACCCGCTCGAGTCGTCCCTGCTCGGACAAGGTTGAAGTAACCTGACTCGCTTCCGACGCTTGTCGATGCCCGTCGAGAAAGCGCGCCCGCTGCTCCCGCCCGATGAAGATGCGCCGCCGGACGCGGCCAAGCTCGCCGACCGCATCTCCGCCGAGCTCGAGCTCCTGAGCCGGAACGTCGACATCCTGGAGCAGCTCTCTGGACGGACCCCGAAGGGGATCATTCGCTTGAGCGAGGCCCTCCGCCTCCCGATCCACAAGGTCCGGTACTCTCTCCATCTCCTCGAGCGCGAGGGGGTTATCCAACCGAGCGCGGACGGGGCGGTCGTCACCGATTCGGCCCGCGTGTTCTGGGAATCGCTCGACAGTTCGTTGAACGAGATGAGCCGGCAGATCGACCACCTGAAGGAGCGCGCGGCCGCGCACCGTGCGACGCCGCCCGCGGGCCGGAAAGGCTATTAGAGCGATGCCGGCTCGACCGCCTCGGTGCCGCCGTAGCTCAGCGGCAGAGCGATCGGCTGTTAACCGAAAGGTCAGCGGTTCAAAGGGACGGTGGGCCCATCCCACCGTCACGGAACTCCGCTCGGCGGCGCCTCCGGACCATGCCCGTTGGGCCCGTAGCTTAGCCCGGCCGAGAGCGACCGGCTCATAACCGGTCGGTCGACGGTTCAAATCCGTCCGGGCCCACTTCACGGCCGGCACGATCCTGCAAGGAGTGGCGCGGTGTCGCCGGCTCCGCGGGGAGATGGTGGGGCGGGCTCCTCCGTTGGTGCGGTCTCCTCACGGGATTCGCAGGCCAACCCCGGGGGATCTCGCGGACGCCGGGCGACCCCACCGGCCAGAGTCGGGCCGGTCCGCCGATCGCCCCGACCCGGCGACAGAACCCCCGGACCCTCGCCCCGTCTCGTCAAGCCGGATTGATTGAGGTTCTATATGGCATGCCCCAGGTCCGATGCTCCAAGGTGTCCCATGGGAAGCACAGCTTTCGGAGGAATAGCGAAAAAGTTCCACGCGACCGACGAGCCGAACGTGACCGCACAGGAAAACGAGGTCGCGATGGGCCGGAACGCGGTGAAGGCGTTCTCGGGCACACGGATCCTCTTTGGGCTGATCTTCCTGTTCGACGGGATCCTGAAGTGGCAGCTGATCGCGACCAATCAGATGCAGGGCGCCGTGGGAATGTCGAACTTCTACAACATCGCCGTCATCAACAACAACTGGCTGGCGTTCGGCGTCCTGGTGGGCCTCGGGGAGACGATCGCCGGTATCGGACTCCTCCTGGGACTCTTCCAGAAGCCGTCGGCCCTGATCGCCGCGGTGGTCATGTTCTTCATCTGGGGAGTGGGCGGGTATGGCGGAGCGGGATACCCCGGTTACACCGACCCCGGCGGGGACCTGATGCTGGCGCTCATCTTCGTGGCGCTGGTCTTCGCCCCGACCGCGTACGGGCTCGCATCCCGGTTCCGCCTGCCCGAGAAGCTGGCCGGCCCTTCGATCGGCCGCCGGCTCCTGCGGTTCCTGATCGCGTAAACCAATTCGGGCTCGGGCGGGACCTTCCCGCCCGAGCCCCACCCATTATTCTTCGGGCGGGTCAAATCGGTAAGAGAAGCGTTTCCGGCACCCATCCGGAAGTCGATCGCCGGACCCACGGGGGGAGGGGGTCTCAGGAACGGCCTCTTGTCGAGTGGGGAAACGGCGAGTCTGGAGCCGAGGTCAAGCCCCGTTGACGGGTCCGTTTAATCTCATCTCACAGCTCGATCCCACATGTCGCAGCCCACCGAGGCAGGCGCGGGACTGGTTTCGAAGAGGCGTCGGCGAGCTGTCGTGCTCATCGTCGCGGCAGTGGTCGTCGCAGGGGTGCTGCTCGCCATGGCGTTCGTGCCCTACAGTTCCGCATCGAAGGAGATCCAGGTCTCGCCCGGTACCCCGGCGACGACCCAGCTAACGATCCCCCACGCCGGCTGGGTGACGGTTCACTTCTACCACCCCTACGGAATGATGGCGATGCACTACTGGATGCAGGGATCGGGCGGAATGATGTTCGACCACTCCATGATGGGAGGGTCGGATTCGTACTCCTTCTGGAGCTGGGGTGGTACGTACGAGTGCGGTGCCGGTTACGAGGGCTCCGGGTCGGGCATGATGACGGTCTGGGTCAACGCATCCTGGGGCATGCTCTAGCTCGGAAGGTCGGGCCCCGGCCGAGAGGAGGCTCCCAGCAGCCCTCGCCGCCTACGCTGGTCCGAGTTCCATGACGATCCTCGGCCAGGCTCCGTCCAGGATCCGAGTTCGGGTCACGAATCGGGCCGAAGGCGAGTTGGGGTTGAGACACCCACCGAATTTCATGTTCCGGGGGAGCCACTTCCAGAGGGCGAACGGCAGGATTCCCAGGCCGTTGTGCTTGGAGAGGGTCCGCGTCGCGCCGAAGCCGGCGAGCTGGGCGAGCTCGGTCAGGCCGGATTCGGTGGCGGCACAGTAGATCGTCTCCTCGAGCTCCGGGGGATGGAAGAAGCGCAGTAGCGGCCGCGTTCCGGGAAGGAGCAGTCCTTCCATGAACACTCGTCCCTTCGGGGCGAGCCTACGTCGGATCGCTTCCAGGGCTTTCCACGGGTCGCGGAGATGGTAGTAGACTCCGAGGAAGAGGACGACGTCGAACTCCTCCTTCATCCCGTCTAGGTCCAACACATCCCCCACCCGATACTCTACATTCGACCTGCGAACGGTCTTCGCGAGCTGGAAGGGCTGGGTACCCGACCCGTGGGCCTGCTTGTTCTGGAGGCGGTCAATCGCTAGGACGCGTCGGGCCCCGCGTTCCTCCGCGAGGAAGCTGTAGTAGCCATCCCAGGCACCGATGTCCAGCACCGAAAGACCGTCGAGTCGTGAGGGAAGCAGGGCCCCTATCCACTCCTGCTGGGCGGGGTTGCTGATGCCGGGGGTGACTATCCCTCCTCCCAAGTCGATGTGATGCCACCAGTGCAAGGAGGCCACGGCCGTCGCCAGATCGCTCGGAGGTGGTGAGCGAGGCCGGCGGTCGGACGGGTTCGCGGGTTCCTCGTTCATGCCTATCGTGAATCCGGTGGTGCGTCCCCGTCGCCGAACGACGAGGAATGGCGACCAGCGGAAGGGGGGTCGCACATTAAGCTGGCACCCCGTGGAATCCCGAGGCGGTCGCTCGGCGCGAGAGTGGTTGGTCCGATCCGGCCGGGGCCATCCTGACCGCGGAGCCGGGCCCCGGGACCGGGGTGCCTACTTCGGATGGGCGGAGAGGAACTTCGTGAGGGTGTCGACCACTCCACCGCCGACGTCCTCGAAGTCGTACGTGACGGTGACGATCGGCTGGGGAACGTGGATGAGCCGGGCCAGGTCGACCGGACTCCCATCCAGGACGATCTCCGCCGACGAGCGCCGGATGGTCTCTTCCAGCTCCCGGATCTGCTCCGGGCTGTATCCCATCGCCGGCAGGACCCGCGTCAGGTGCGGGAAGTCGGCGTAGACTTTGACGAGGCTTCCGACCGCGGTCGCCTTCGCCTCGACGATCGTCGCCCCGTGGGCTTCGGCGGCGAGCATCCCGGCGCCGTACGCCATCCCTCCATGGGTGAGGGTCGGTCCGTCCTCGACCACGAGGGCGCGCCGTCCGCGGAGGGACTCCCCGTTGGCGACGCCCACCCGGAGCGCTCCACGCACCACGCGGGCCTTGGGGTTCGCGTGGGCGGCATTCTCCTCCACGATCCGGATGTTCTCGGGCTTCGCCGAGTCGGTCTTGCTGATCACGATCACGTCGGCCATCCGGAAGTTCGTCTCCCCCGGATAGTAGCTCAGTTCGTGGCCGGCGCGGTGCGGGTCGGCGACGACGAACTGGAGGTCGGACGCGTAGAACGGAAGGTCGTTGTTCCCGCCGTCCCAGAGCACGATATCGGCCTCCTTCTCCGCGGCGCGAAGGATCGGCTCGTAGTCCACGCCGGCGAAGACCACCGTGCCGTCGCGCAGGTGCGGCTCGTACTCCTCGCGTTCCTCGATCGTGCAGTGGGCCCGGTCGAGGTCCTCCATCGAGGCGAACCGCTGGACGGCCTGGGCCTGGAGGTCCCCGTAGGGCATCGGGTGGCGGACGATGGCCACACGCCGCCCCTGGGAACGAAGGTGGCGCGAGACGAACCGTGTCAAGGGGCTCTTTCCGGCCCCGGTGCGGACCGCGCAGATCGAGATCACCGGCCGGGTCGACTTGACCATCGTATCCCGGGGCCCGGGAAGAAGGAAGTTCGCTCCGGCGGCCTGGGCGATCGAGGCCTTGTGCATCACCTCGACGTGCGGGAGGTCGGAGTAGGAGAGGACGGCGAGGTCGACCTTCTCCCGGCGGATCAGATCGGTGAGCTCCGACTCGGGAACGATCGGTATTCCCTTCGGGTAGCCGGGTCCGGCGAGACCGGGAGGGTAGGTACGTCCGGCGATATTCGGGATCTGAGCCGCCGTGAACGCGACCACCTGGTACTCGGGATGTCCGCGGTAGAGGAGGTTGAAGTTGTGGAAGTCCCGCCCCGCGGCTCCAATGATCACGACCCTCGTAGGCGGCATGGTGGATTCGTACCCCGTCGGGAGGTTAAACCGTGAGCGTCACCGGCTCGGAAAGACCCCCCGTACCATGACGTAGCGAGGGTCGCCTAGGGTGCCGGACCGAAGCCCCGATCCCGTTCGGAATCTGGACCGGATGAGCCTAGCGGGGAGGAAAAAACCCCACGAAACCCATAATTTCTCATTGGACACAGAATTATAACCACCGTCAGGGGGTTTTGGAGTTGTGAGGATTACCGGGTCGTCGCACCACGGTCCGGCCGGGGAGCCTGGCCGCCGCGCCCTTCCGTTCGCAGGACGCCCCGTCCGGAGTTGGGCCCGCGACTTGGAGTCGCTTCCCCTTCGAGAGAACCCACAGGGTTTTTATGCTGGCCTCGGGGTTAGCCACTGTCTCGACTGTGCGGACACTCCTTGGGACGGGGACGCGAGGCGGGGCTAGGGATTCGCATGCCGGGTACAGAAGGTCGCTCCGCTTGGGTCGTCGTCCATACGTCCTTTGGGCGGGTCGGCGGGGCCGAGCGCCAGCTCGTGCGCTTCGTCCGGGCCGCTCGTGAGCAAGGCGAGCCGGTCGACCTCTACTATTTCGGCCCCTCGTTCCCCGAGCTCGAGGGCCTCGGGAATCGCTATCACGGTCCCGAGTCCGGGGACCCGGCGAGCACCGCGATCGCCTACGCGCACGTGCTGCGCGAGCTGAAGGCGTACCAGTCGATCCTGATCTACCACCACGTTGAGCCGATACTGCTCGGCATGATCACCGCGCTCTACGGGGACAAGTGCGTCGTGTACCTCGGCGAACCGCTCCGCCCGCTCTGGGAGGAGTACGTGAGCGGAGACCGGTCGCTGGTGTCGTACCCCGAGATGAGGGGTACGGTCTCGCAGTTCTACGGGCCCAAGGCGTCGTTCGTTCTCAACCGCCCCCGACTCATGGCAGTTATCGTCCGGGTGCTCCGTCAGTGGGACCGGATGTCCATCCGTCGTGCGCGGGTCCTCCTCGGCAACTCCGCCTTCACTTCTCAGGTGCTCCAGCGGGTGTACGGCCTACCGGAACCTCCGGGCGTGGTATACCAGGGCCTGCCGGACACGCAGGACGAGCCCAACCTAGCGGAAAACGGGACGCGCATGGTCCTGAGCGTCGGCGCGTTCATCCCCCACAAGGACCAGCAGACCCTGCTCCGTGCCTGGCAACTGGTCGAGGAGGGGGTCCAGTTCCCCGACACCCAGCTCGTGCTGGTCGGGAACGGCCCCACTCGCCCGGCCTGTGAGGACCTCGCCCGCAAGCTCGGGTTGAAGCGGGTCCGGTTCGAGCCGACGGTTTCCGACTCGGCGCTGGCCCATCTGTATGAGCAGGCCTCGGTGCTGGTTCACCCGGCGATCGCGGAGCCGTTCGGAATGGCACCCTTGGAGGCGGCGACCCACCGGGTCCCCTCCATCGTCGCCAACTCCGGCGGGATCACCGAGTTCGTCCGGGAGGGGGTCAACGGCCGCGTGTTCCCTCCCCGGGACGCGCCGCGTCTCGCCGCCCTGATCAAGGGCATGCTGTCCAACCGGGCGGAGTGCGCGCGGATGGGATTCGAGGCGTACCGGAAGCAGCGCACTCTGTTCACCATCGAGAGGACGGCCCTACAATTGCTCGCGATGTCGGGACCGGTCCTGGTCGACCGCCCGTCCGAGCGGTTCCTGGCCACCCCGCACTAAGCCGGGGGCGGCTTCGCTCCCGTGGACGGTTCGACGGACGCGCGAACGGAATTGGCGGTCAAGGGACCACCCCCGACGAAATCCGTAGCTCGCGTCCGCGCTCGGATCGGGCGCCTCGCCCGTATCCCACGGGAGGAGATCCTTGCCTTGGCCATCCTGGCCGTCGCGGGGATCCTCTTTTCCTACTGGTGGACCGAGCTGGACTGGGTCCGGTACGTTGCCTTCCACCTCTCGGTATACGACCTCGGGGTCGACTACCAGGTGGTCTGGGCCGCGGCCCACGGCTACTCGATCAATGAGGCCGGGCCCAACACGTCCCACCTCATCCTGTACGCCTTCCTCATCCCGTACTGGCTGATCCCATCGCAGTCCGGATTCTACCTGTTCCTCCTGGCGTTCCAGCCGGCCTTTCTCGCGCTCGGGGCCTTCCCGCTGTACTGGGTCGCGAAGGAGCAGCTCGGCCGACGGTGGGTGGGCGTCGCGCTGGGCCTCGCCTACCTCGCGTATCCCGCGATGGCGGGTCCGGTCTGGTTCCCCTTCCACTACGAGGCCCTGTTTCCGACGCTCTTCCTCTTCGGGTACTGGCTGTACCGGCGCGGGAACCTCTGGGGAGCGGGTGCGTTCTGGGTCGTTTCGCTGTTCACGGACACCGGCGCGACGTTCCTCATCGCTGCCTTCGGGCTGGGCATGGTCGTAGAACCAGCCCTCGCCCGAACGGGTCTCTGGGAACGGATCCGGGGTCGACCCCGACCCGCCCCCTTCCGCGTTCGCACGCGCCGGTGGTGGTTCGGTGTCTTCCTCATCTTCGCCGGCGCGGCCGTCTTCCTGGGGCTCGCCTTCTCCTACGGGTTCGAGCAGTTCCTCTTCTTCACGACCCGAACGAGCTTCACCTCCGGGTCGGCCCTCTCCCGGGCGATCCCCTTCGACCCCTTCATCAACGGAGAACGGAAGCTGGCGACCCTCTTCTTCCTCTTCGCGCCGCTCCTCGCCCTCCCTTTCTGGGGGCGCGAGGAGCGGTGGGCGTTGATCCCCTACCTCGTTCCGGCGATGGTGGCGGCGGGGTTCACGGGCTTTCTCTTCCCTTTCGGTGACCAGTTCACGTCCTTCGTGATCCCCTTCACGTTCGTCGCGACGGTGCGCGGCCTCGAGCGACCCTGGGGCGGCCCCCGGCCCGCCCCTTCGGCCGCTCCCCTCCCCCGTCCGACGCGTCGGCGTTGGGGACGGCCTCGCGCCAGTCCGGCGTGGGCGGCTACCGGCGTGGTGGTCGTCACCCTGGTGATGGCCACGATCTTCGCGCCGTGGGGGCCCCTGAACGCCGACATCCACCAGAATCCGGTCCTGGGCGCGGGGTACTACGACCTGCCGTACCAGCGCTCCTACAACCAAACCGCGGTGAACGACCTCAGCCGGATGATCGACATGGTCCCGTCGAGCGGTTGGGTCATGGTGCAGGATAACATCCCCCAACTTCTCAATCGGACCGAGTGGACCGTTCCCGGTTTCTATGGCGTGGGCCAGCCGCTGAACTACCTCATCACCGACCCCTACGACTTCAACTTCTACACCCTCAACGCTTTCGGGCCGTTACCGGAATCGATGCTGTCGTGGGCCAACTACTTCCTCGCGCAGGGCTGGCATGTCGAGGCGGATGCGGCCGGCTCCGTGCTCCTGAGCGCGACGGGGAGCGGACCACCGGCCTTCTACGACCCGCTCGTCCAGACGTTCACGCCGAACGAATTCCTGGGGGTCGGGCCCTGGGTCCCCGACCACCAGATCTTCGACGGCCCCTACCTCCCGTTCGAGGGAGCCTACAGCGTGCTGCCCCCGGGGAACTATACGGTGACCCTCAACCTCGTGGTCGACCACCCGGCGGCGTCGGACCTGCTCCACTTCGGGATCGGCTACAACTACAGCGGGACTCTCTTTACCAACGAGTCGATCTCGGGCGCGCCCTGGACCGGGATCAACGGGACGGTCTCCGTCTCCTACCCTCTCTCTGCCGCCCAGTACTATCCCGGCATGGCGTTCACGCTCTGGGAGAACCACTGGACCGGCCCGGTTCGGTTCGTCTCAATCCGCCTCGCCCAGACCGCCCCCGCCACCGGGTCGGTCGGGCCGTAGCGCCATGCCGGTACGCTCGCTCGCCATCGTCCATGCGACCCCTCCGCAAGGGCGCACGGGCGGGTACCGGATGAACCGGCTCATGTACGACCTCCTCGCCAAACACTACGAGACCCGGGAGTACGCGTTCGCCCGGGGCTCGCCCACGCTCTCCGCGGCCTTCTACCCGTTCTACCCCTTGGCCCGGCCGCTCGCCGAGGGGCTCATGACCCGTTACGATGTCGTCTTCACGGAGTGGTGCGGGTACTTTCCGGCGCCGGGCGACCTCACGTACTTGGGACCCCCAACCCCGCCCTCCGGGGGCCCACTGCCGTTACGCCGGCTGATGGGGATCGGGCCCCGTCCGACCCCGGGGTTCTGGCCTCCTCCGCTCGAGTGGCTGTACTACAACCCGATCGTCCGGCCCCTCTTCGACGCGGCCGCGATGGACGCCCTCGACCGGATCGGGACGATCTGCGCGACCGGCCGGATGATCCAGGCTCAGATCCGCGAGGACCTGCGGCGGGAGTCCCGGGTGATCTACCCGGCCATTCCGGCGGACGAGCTCGCGGCGCTCGTGGCGATGCGCTCCGGGGTCCGGGAGCGTCGGGTCGTCGTCGTCAGCCGGATCGTTCCGGAGAAGCACGTGGAGGACGTGGTCGAGATCGCGAATCGGATGGCCGATGTGCCGTTCGCCATAGTCGGTTACGTACCCGGGTACGGCCGGGCGTACCTGGACCAGCTCCGCCGGGCCAGCCGAGCGGGCAACGTCCAGTTTTTCCCTGACCTGGACGAGGCCGCGAAGGGGGAACTCATCGCCCGTTCCCGGGTCTTTCTCAACCCGTCCCGGAACGATACACTGGTCATCGCCCTTCTCGAGGCGATGGTGTCGGGCATCGCTCCCGTCGCGCACGCGAGCGGAGGGCCACTCGAGTACCTGGAACCCCACCAGATGTACCGAACGATCGAGGAAGGTGTCGCCGCGGTCCGGGCCGCCCTCGACCGACCCACCGATCCGGCTCGGAACGAGGGAGCCGAACGCGCGCGCTCGATTCTCGATCCGGTCCGGCTGGAACGCGAGATCGTGCAAGCGGTCGAGGACGCCGCCGTAGCGAAGCGCCGGTAGGTCACCCTGCTCACATCGAACGTCACTCGACTTCCGTCGCGGAAGCCAAAGGTCGAGGGCTGTGGTTGACGGAATACGAGGACCCGGGCGGTTCGCCGATCTTCTGTAGACCAAAGCCCGATCCAAGTCTTGTGGCACTAGAAAGCATTGAATTCGGTCTCCTATGGTCATTCCGTTCGTCCGGGCCTTCAGAGTCAAGTGAGAAGGGCCCCCCGGCACCAGCAGAGAAGCTTACGGGCGTCGTCCCCCGAGTTTCCATTGACGAAGGGCGTCAAGGATAGCTACCGACGCTAGGCAGACGACCATCAAACCCGATACGACTACGGCGAGTTCGGAGCTAGGGAATGTTCCGCGACTTTCCGTGAGTCCTCCACTTCCTCCGCCTCCGCCGCCTCCTCCACCTCCTCCGCCTGAGGAGTTCGTTGTGGCGTTGATGTACTGGGAGAGTGGACTCGCCCCCGCCGAGTTCCATGCCTGCACCGCGAAACAGTAGGATGTCGTGGGCTCGAGCCCGGTCACGTTGATCCCCGCGGTCGGCTCCCCAGCGCTGACGGTCTTGGACGGGGCGCAGTACGGGAAAGTGTTCGTAGGCGTCCCGTAGGTGGTCGAGTCGTTAGTAATCAAACCCCCGGGCTGGACGTACGACACAGCCACATAGGTCGCGCCCACCGCCGCGATGAACGGCCCGGTAGGCGCGGTAGGATGGGCGACAACAGCAAGCGGAGAGAAGGTCACCAGCGTCATCGAATTCGGTGCGAGGGTCGTGGAGTTGAGCCAGTTCGACGCCCGACCCACGGGCTCAACTGTCGCGTTGGTCCAAGTGTTGACCTCCATCTGCCCGTGGACCGGGAATCCGGACCCTGAGATTGTGACGTTGACGGTGTCGTTGCAGTCGAGGTTCACGAGCAGCATCGACCAGTTATCCGGGGTCGACCAGAACACGCCCGCTTGGAGTTCATCCCCGTCCGCCCCTCCACTGATGTTCACCTCCAAGGCCTTGGATCCGAGGTAGGGCGTGATGTCCTTGAAGGCGTAGTAAAGCGGACCCGGGGTGGCGCCGGGGACCCATTCGTGGAATGCAAAGAAATCGTCGCTCGCGACCAGAATTGCGGGATTGGAGGTCTGGATGATTGCGGCCATGTCGAACATTTCGGTGGGGAAGGTGCTGGAGAAATTCTCTACGTCGAGCCCGCCACGGGCGGTGCCAAGTTCGGTGATCATCAATCGAACATCGTTGCAAGTCGAGCAGACCGAATGCAGCGCCGCGAGGACACTTGCGTAGGTGGAGTACGGGCCGCCGTCAATGTAGAGGGTCTGGTAGTACCCTGGCAACGTAGTCGTGGGGCGGACGGGATATGAGTGGAGGTCGATGAACTGGGCCCGGTCCTGGATGACTAAAAAGACCGCCCGGGTCCACGCAGGGGCTCCCGGAGGGTAACACCCACATCCTCCGAAGGGCGAGATTGGGGTGGTGGGGTCGTAGGCCCGGATCGCGGAGATGATTGCCGGCAGGATGGCCGCGTAGGCAGAGGGGGTAGCGTTTGTCTCGTTCCCGTTCCAACTGCTCCACGGCATCTCAAAGTTAGTGTAGAGCGCGGGCTCGTTCCCAATCTCCCAGACCGCGGGAGTGAAATGCAACGTGTTCTCGACGTAATCGACGTAATAGCCGTCCGTTGCCGGACTGTCGATCTCGGCGGGTAGTTGAAGGATGGCGTGGCAGGTGACCAGTCGGCACATCGAAACGAAGTTCGAAATGCTGTTGGGGAGCCGAGTCCCTTCCGGCTCCCTCACATTGGCGGTGTAGTTGTACATCTCCCCGATCGTGCCGCCCGGGTACCGCCAAGTACGCACGTTCGTGTCGTTGAGGTACTCCGCGTCGGTGACATTGAAGCTGTGGTCAGCGCGCACATTGACCCCGTAGAATAGGGGGGAAAGCGCGTAGGGAGTCGTATAGTTCTCGACGGTGAGATTGTAGGTGAAAGGATTGGCGGTTGGGTCCGACCGGCTCCCGCCTTGAGGGGAGCCGGTAACGGCCGCCATGCGATCGGGATGGTTTGCATGGTCGATGGGGGGGGAGGACAGGCTCAACGCGCTTGGACCGACAGCCGTCGGTTGCACGAGTAGTCCGTTAGCAGCGATAGGGAAGGCTCCTAGCAGGAATCCAAAGACGACAACACCCGCTAGGAGCGCTCTCCCTTGCTCGCCGCCCCATCGATGGGGTCGGCCCGCCATTTCGAAGCTCTATCTGGTCGCTGGTGGTATACATACCTGAGCTTTACGCGCAGAAAACGGCACATCAGTCCCTCTCAGCCATCTCACGTACCTTACCCTAACTGACCTTTCTCGTTTCACCCGCTCCGATGGTCGTGCCATCCCGAATCCTGCTGGAGTGAGGTAGCGAGAGACCATGAACTTCTGGGAGGCGAGTGGCGCGCTCGCCGACTCCCCTCGGGACAGGTGGAAGCGAGGGAGGGATGAAAAAGGAAAGGGTTGGACCGGGGGCGCTTAACCGCACCCGCACCCGCCCGAGCTGCAACCACAGCCGCCGCCCTCGCCGCCTTCCGCGTGGGGCTCGTTGTGGCCTCCCGCGGGGACGTTGGGCGCGCTGATCTTGAAGCCGGTCGCGTTCAGTTCCTGGACGAAGTCGATCTGGGCCCCGTTGAGCATCTCGGCACTCAGGTCGTCGACGACGATCTTGAACCCGTTCACGGAGATCACCTGATCCCCGTTGCGGACCTGATCGAACGCCATCGCGAATGCCGGACCGCCCCCCCCGCCACCGCTGCCGCACCCGCATCCCCCACCGCCGGAACCGCAGCCGCCGCTTCCGCAGCCTCCGCCGCCCCCGCTGGTCTGAAGGAATACGCGCACCGCCGTGCCGGGTTTCTGGGCCTTGATGAGGTCCTTGACCTGGTCCTGCGCGGCTTTCGTAACTTCCAATTTGATTTCACTATCGCTCATTCAACGGGGCCTCCTGTGCTCCCCCATGTTCCAGACCCGGTCCGGGGTATAAAGACCCGGTTCCCGACGGGTGCCTACGCCGAGAACGACTTTCCGCAGGAACACGTCTCTTTGGCGTTCGGGTTGTAGATCTTGAATCCGGAGGCCTCGAGTCCGAGGAGGAAATCGACCTTGACGCCCTGCAGCAGCGGCGCGCTCGCCCGGTCGACCACGACCGTGAGCTTCGGGTCCTGGAACGCGACTTCGTCACCGGATTCTTGCTTGTCGAAGGACATCCCGTAGGTGAGGCCCGAGCAGCCCCCGCCCTGCACGTAGAGCCGGAGGGCGGCGCCGGGCTTGCCCTGCTTCTCCATGATCTTGACGACCTGATCCCGCGCAGCGGGAGTGACTTCGATGAGTGCCATCGGACGGTACTATCGTTCTAGTCCCACCGAGCGGTAAAAGACTTGCTTACGCGTTGGCAACCGTTTCAGCCCCACCGCGGAGCCTTATCTATCGGCCCGTGGTGGGCGGGACCGATGTGTCGTTTGTTCGGGTTGCTGGCGACCCAACCGGAGAGCGCCGAACCTTGGCTCGTCCGGTCGGACCGCTCCCTGCTCGCGCAGTCGAACCACTCCCCCGAGGAGGCCCAGCGGGACGGGTGGGGCATCGCCTGGTTCGACGCCTCCGGACGGAGCCGGATCGTGAAGGGCACCGGCGGCGCCTTCGAGCCGGGGGAGCGGGAGCGGTACATCCGCACCGCGACTGAGACCCAGGGACCCCTCGTGCTGGGCCACCTCCGTCACGCCAGTAATCCGCTGGGCCTGCCTCGGGAGAAGTTGATCGCGCTCGATAATTCCCAACCGTTCGGCACGCACACGGTCCTCTTTGCCCACAACGGGTCGATCCCGTTCCCCAACGAGACGCGTCCGTTCCTCGGTGTGCACGAGAGGGACGTCCGAGGCGTCAACGACAGCGAGGTCCTCTTCTACCTGCTCCTCCGTCACTATGAGGAGATCCGGAACCCGGCCAAGGCCTACGCTCGCGCGGTCGAGGACCTGGACCGCGTATGGATTGGACTCGGCCGGCCTGTGGTCGGCCCGTACTCCGGTCTCAACGTCCTCTTCGCGACCAGCCCGGACGAGCTCTGGGCGTTTTGCGCCTACACCGGCGAACACGGCGGCTGCTTCTTTGACCCGGGCCGGCCGTACTACGAGATGACGTACCGAAAGGATCCGCACCGGGTCGTCATCGGAAGCGAACCGTTCGACCACCTTCACGGTGGCTGGGAGAACCTTCCATCGGGGACCTTCCTTCACGCGACCCGAACCGCAGAGCACGTGCGGGTTGAGACCGGGTCGATTCCTATCCCGAACCTCGCGCGACCGGTCGCGGCGCGAGCGTAGACGACAGCAGGTCGGCCACCGGGCCGGTCGGTTGATGCCGAGCGAGATGATCTCCGGCCCCGACCTCGGGGCCGGGTACCTCCATCAACTCTCGATCGATCGGGACGAGGATCGAACGACATTCACCTACCACGCCCAAGAAGGGGGACAGGACGCGGGTGGTCCCCCGAAAGGTTCCCTCGAGCCGTATGGGTACTCGCACCCCGCTTCCGCGTGTCAGTTCGGCGGGTCGAAGTGTTGGCACCGCCGCTTCCTCCTACCGTTCGCGGAGACAGCGAAGGTCCGGATGGCCTACAACCGCTCCCGATTCGTGCTCGAGGCGATGCTGGGTCAGACCTACGACGAAGGGCCGGCGAATGTGAAGCCCGCGCTCGGAGAGCTCGTGCGCCGTCTCAGCCCTCCTCTAGCCCAAGAAGGGATCGACTGGTACATTGGTGGGTCCACCGCCGCGTGGTTGCTCGGTGCTACCCTCGCTCCACGCGACATCGATCTCGGAACGAACCGGGTCGGAGTAGACCGGATCGCGGCCCTCCTCCCGGAATACCTGATCGAGCCGCTCGGACCGACCGATTGGCCCCGCGTTGGGTCTGTCCACGGGGCCCGTGCCTTTGTCGGCACCTTCCGTGAAGGCGCCCGCGTGGAGTGGGCGGTCCCTATCGACCCCGCCTCGTCGGTCCGATGGGGAGAGTGGACCGGCGGACCGGGAGGGGCGAGGACCCTGAGGGCTGACTTCGATGGCGCGTCGCTGCGCGTCACCCGTCCCGAGTACGCGCTCGTCCGAGCCTGGGAGGTCGGGGCGCGGGAGCGGGCGGAATCCATCCTCGCCGTCGTCCGTCGCATCGGCCCGGATCGCGAGCTCCTCCGCGAACTCGCCGGACGCTCGGAGCTTCTGCCGGGGGCCCGCGAGACCCTCTTCCGAGCTTTGGACGTATAACCTCCGTTGAGGAGAGGAAGACTCCTTCCGGTCGAGCCGTAGCTTCATAGCCCCCGGCTCGAAGGGCGGGTCTATGCTGTCATCAGAGACCGCCCCGGTCCTAGAACACTTGACCCCGCACGACCTCGTGACGTATTTCCGGTGCCCGCACGAGATGGAGCTCGCCCGCGCGAACCACAACCACGCGCCGGGCGCGCTCCCCGGAACGGTACTCACCCCGCTCAACGTGGTCCCTCTCCATCACTCTCCGTTGTTCGCACCGCCGCTCGGCCACCTCCTGGTGAACGAGGGACGGCTCGACCTCACCGACAAGGATATTCTCGTCTACGAGGACGAAGGCGAGGACGACTTACCTATGCTTTTCCCGCCGGAGCGAGTTCGGCCGGACATCCGGTTCTCGGGCCCGCGCAGCACGCTCGGCGACCCCGAGCTGGGGTTGCGGGGTCGCCCCGACCTGATCATCCAGCGCGCGGACGGTTCGCTCGTACCGGTGGAGTACAAGGAAACGCACCTGTTTGTGGGGTATCACGAGGCCCACGGCCGTCTGTTCGACACGATCCAGGTCGTCGCGGAATGCCGCCTCGTGGAAGCGGCCTTCGGCCGGAAGGTCCCCTACGGGATCGTGCTGTACGGGGACGAGGCCGGCGGCGGCATTCACGAAGGCTGGGTGCGGATCCCGTACGGCGAAGCCGAGCAGAGTTGGCTGCGAGTCGCGCTGCGACAGGTACGCGAGGACCGAGAGCGGGCTCCGGTACCCGCCGAGCGGAACTGCGGCGGGTGCGAGCCGAACTCGAACGGGCTCTGCCGGTACGCAGCGGCCCGATACGAGGGACCCCATCGACACCACGAATTCTTCGCGAGCCGGCGGCCCTAGGGGACGGGCTCTACCTTCGAAGCGTCAGGGTCGTGGTACGAGCCTCCTGCGCAACGAGTGGGCCCGAGGCGTCGCCGGGGCCGGCGCTAGTCAGGGGCCTGGCCGAACGTCGTGAACGCGTAGAAGCTCCCGTTGGCCCCCGCGACGTAGATCGTCCCATCGACGATGGCGGGCGCGGTAGTCAGGGACCCCGTCGTGTTATACTTCCAAACGACCAGCGGCGTATAGGACCGGGCGGCGCTAACTTGGCCCTTCGCCGTCTCCATGATAAAGATCCCCTCGGCGGAGCTGACCGCGACGATGCTCCCGTGGACCGACACCGTGTAGAAGAGGGCCCCAGTGCTCGCCGATAGAACGTAGAGCTTGCCGTTGCTGGCGCCGATGGCGAACTCCGACTGCCCACTGTTAAAGGTGTAGTGGTCGGTGAGCGTCCCGGTGCCTGTGACGGTGGCCGCGGCCGTATACGACCAGATCTTGGTGCCCGTCGATTGATTGAGCGCGTAGACGTTCTTGTCGGTCGAGCCGAAGAAAACCAACCCGCCGGAGAGGGTGGCCGAGCCCTCCACCGCACCACCGGTCTTGTAGTTCCAGACCGTCGTCCCCGTGAGCGTGCTGAGCTCGGTTTCATTCCCGTTGGACTGCCCGACCAGAAGGACCTGGGCCGTGGAGTTCAACGTCGCGGCCGAAGTGACCTTGCTCGGAAGGGTAACCGACCAGACCCCCGCTCCCGTCGACTCGTTGAGCGCGTCCACTCCCCCGCCGGATGTCGTAACGTACACCACACCGCCGGCAAAGATCGGCGCCGAAACGTCCCCGCCCACGGTGGCCGACCAGTCGGTGGTGCCGTTCTGGACGTGCACTGCGTCGACCGTCCCGTCGTTCGCTCCGATGAACACAAGCCCCAGGTTGGGGTCAACGGCCGGAGAACCGTCAATCGGCTGGCCGGAGGGCAGGGTCCAGTTCCAGATCATACCGGCGTTGTGGATGTCCACGGCGTACAGGTGGCCCGCCTGGTCTCCCACGTACGCGATGCCATCGACAATAGCCGGCGAGGTGGTGAATCCCGAACCGACGGTGAAGAGCCAAGCGAGGTCCACCCAGTAGTTGCCGCCGGGGTGGACCAAGAAGTTCAGCGCCGGGTCGTTCGGTTCGTAGCCGGTGTGGCTAGGGTCAAACCCCACCTCCTCCCAATCGTTCGAGACCGTCAGGGCCGTGCTTGCGGATTTTCCGGAAGTCTCGCCGGTGGCGATCAGGGAGGTCTCGCCGAAGGAGGTCTTCGTCGGGATCTTGACGCTCGTCGCCGGGAGAGCCCCGGTGGCGGAAGCTGTCACGGTGGCCAGCAGGGACCCAGGCAGGGTGATCTCCACCTTCTCGCTCTTGTTAAAGCCGGCCCCGTTGACGACGACACTGTCGCCCGGGGGGATGTAGGGTTGGGAAGCCTGAATATGCGGGCCCGAGATGCTGTAGAGGACGCCGAACCCCACGAGGTTCGTATGAATCCCGGATTGTCCGGAGGACGACACTCCGTAGACCGTTACGACGTACGCGCCTCCCCCCCGTGCGGGTGGGAAGGGGTAGCTCCAGGAGCTCGTGGTAGCACCGGGCGAAGCGATGGTAGCCCAATTCAGCTGCGGTCCCGCAACCCAGTCTTGCCCCGTTCCGTCCCACCAGGGTCCTCCAACCCCGTTGGACTGGATCGCCACCTCGACTCCGGCGAGGCCCACGGGGTCGGTCGCATTCCCCCGGACTGTGAGATTCCCGTTGGGGTTGGACAGGGCCGACGATTGAGACGGGTACGAAATCGTGGCATTGGGGAGGGTTGCGTCGTTGCCTCCTCCCACGTCGAAATCGTAGAGGAAACCATCGGTCGAGGCGAGCAGGATGTTACCTCCGACGATGGCGGGCGAGGCGGTGATGTATCCGCCGGTCTGATAGCGGTAGAGCTGCGTGGGGCCCACGACGGAGAGCACATCCAGTCCCCCCGCGATATCCGCGGTCGCGATGATGGCAGAACCGTGGCCCCCGCCAATGGCGGGTGAGGCGATGGACTCCTGCTTGACCGGATCTTGATAGTTCCATATCAACTGGCCGTTCAACGCGTTGAGGTCGAACAGCCCCTTCGAGTAGCCGAAGATCAGGTTGTTGCCATCCAGAGCCGCCGTAGACCGACCCCCGTCCGTGCCATTGGGGATCCCGGCCAGCTGGTCGAAGTCGGTCGACCAGATCGGCGTGCCGTTCGCGAGATTCAGGGCATACATGATGCCATACTTGCTGGGCACGTAGGCCACCCCCTGGGGGAATCCATTCTTGCCGGGCGGAGAGATAGTGACGCCGGCCCCGATGTCATAGACACTGGGTGGGGGGTTGAACGCTTGGAATCGCCAGATCAGGGTTCCCGAACGTGCGTTGATCTCATAGACCGCGGCATCCGGGTCGGCGGTCCCGAACAAGAGGACGGGAGTCCCGTTCGCGGTGGCCGTATACGACGCCGCGTCCCATGAGCCCGAGGTTCCTCCTTGGGAGCCAAATTGGCTGAAGCTCCACTCGAGGGAACAGTTCCCAGCGTTGATCGCCAGCATCGCTCCGCTGACCTTGACGTCATCCTCGCTGCCGATGTAGACGGTGGGGATCCCTCCCGAAGGAGTGGCTTCGACCGGGGTCCCCTCGAACGGTCGGGTGGAGAGGTACGAGCACTCTGTCGCGCCGGTGGTCGCGTTCAATCTGACCAGGGCTGGATTCGTGAACGTGCCGATATACACCGAGCCGTTGTACACCAGGGGAGTGGACCGGATGGGCGAGCCCAGCCAGGTCGCCCAGACGATCTGACCGTCTGCCAGGTCCACCGCCAGTACATTCCCGCTCTCGGTACCGATGTACGCGAGCGTCTCGTGCAGGACGGGGTCGTAGGCGGCGACCGGCGAGTCGAGGGCGGCGCCGGACAGGCTCGTCGCCCACGCGACGCCCAGTTTCGGTGCGTTGAGGGAGGTAAGGGGGCTGTTCGGAGCGAACCCTTGGAGGAGCGGCGTCTGATGGAGTTCGGGCCAGTCGTCGGCGGAACTCCTGACCACGGGGGCATGCGGCAGCGCCGGACCCGAGGGGCCCGAGTTCGCCGGCGACCGGATAGGGGGCCCGCCGTGGCCCGGCGCGGCGAACCCGGCCGAGGGGAGGGCAAGGAGCAACACGATGACGATGACCGTTCCGGAAAGGAGCAACCCGCCCCTCCGTCGGAACCCCGTCGGAAGGGTAGCCCGCACGTTCCGTTCCGAACCCTGTTGGGTTATACGACTATCGGTGGCGAACCTGGTGGTATTCGAGAGGATCGCGGGCAATTCCAAGCTGGGAGCCCTCTGAGAACTACCCTCGGGGGGAGAGATGGAACGACTCCATGGTGCGATCCGGTCGGGAATGTGCGAATCTTCCGGAAGCCGACAGTCCGGGTTGGAGTCCACGATGCAGGAAGGGTCTTTCATGGTACTCATTGAGGAGGCTCCTGCTCCAACGGCCGGTCCGACCCGGGCTCCGGTCGCCTCCGATGGAGGGCCGCGAGTGCGGCAAAGGCGCACCAACCCGCCACGGTCATGATAGCTACTTCCTTCGCTGCGGCGCCTCCCAAGTTCCAGACTGAAGGCACAACCGGCGGATCGGTCATGGGGAGGAACGAGATCTGGAGCGAGTAGGGCCGGTCGGTCACGTTGAGCATCCCTTCGCGTGGAGTGGCGAAGTAGCCCGGTGGGGCCCCGATGGAATAGTGGTACCGGGCATCGTGGATCTGGAACTCTTCGATCGATGCGGTGGAGTTTTGGGAGAGGTTCCCAAGTTGAACCCCCCACGCAAGCCCGACAGGAAGGCCCGCCGCGATGAAGTCCACCCGGTAACTCAGTGGGACAAAGCGAACGCTAGCCCCGGTGGGCGCACCGACCACAGAGAGCACGCTCGAGGCCGGTGAGAACGAATAACCGGCGGGTCCGAAGACCTGGTAGTTGACCGTTCCGTTGGAAAGTCGTGCGACCGTCCACGAGCTGTTGGAGTGATAGGTCGCTCCGTTCGCCACCACTCCCCAGTCGGGGGAATCCCCCAATCCGGTCTCGTTCCAAATCACCCGGTAGAGGACGGCTGTGAACACGATCTGGATCGAGACGGGTAGGCCGTTCACAGTGAAGTTCGCCCTCGCAGGGTTGGCACGGAAACCGGGTTCCGGGGCGACCGCATACGTCCAATTCCTATCCGACAGGGTGAAGGTCAAGGTCGCGCCGGTCGACGTATTCGTCCGATTGTCCTGAAGGATGACTACGCTCCAGGTCGTTCCGCCCGGAAGACCCGACTCGGAGAAACTCACCGGGTACGGGGTCGGAACGAACTGAACGACGGTGCGGATCGGCGCGCCGACCACGGAGAGAACTCCCGAGTCCGGGGTAATGGTGTACCCTGCCGGCCCGTAGACCTGGTAATCGTACGTCCCATTGGAGACATTCGCGGTAGTCCAAGCACCCTTCGAACGGTAGGGCACCCCGTTGACCCAGACGCCCCAGTGGGGGGAATCGCCGAGACCCGTCTCGTTCCACACGAGCTCGGAGAGGAAGGGAGTGAAGTTGATCTGGACGGCGAGGGGCTGGTCCGCGACCGTAAAGTTGCCCCAGTTGGGGGCGGCGCGATACCCCGCGATCGGACCGACGTTGAAACTCCAGTTCCTCTGAGCCAGGTCGAAAGTCAGAAATGGGTTCGTAGAGGAGTTCGTCAGGTCGCCGTGGGTCAGGGTCACGTTCCAACTCGTACCAGCGGGAAGCCCATTCTCGTCGAACGAGACGAGCGCGCCCGGTACGAAGACGGCCGTCTCCGAAATCGGTCCCATCGGCGTGATCGTGGCCGTTGAGTTGGGCCCGGAATAACTCCCGCCCATCGGACTGTACCCCTCCCAGCGAGAGAACGCGAAACCGGAACTAGGAGTCGCGACGATCGTTGCCGGAGCGCTCCTGTTCAACCACCCGCCCCCCGGGGCAACGCGACCCGCCCCCTCCGGTTCCGAAGCGAGTCGGACAGCCCACTGGGTGGCAAAGGTGATGTTGTCGGTGACTGCGGGGCTCTCTACGACGAGGGGTCGAGCGAGGTACGGCTCGAGGCGCTCGACCGGAAACTTCTCCCTTCCGTTCAGCGGAAGGGGGATGGGGAGGCCCGTCACCGGATAGCTTCCGGGCGGCAGGAACGTCATGATCGAGTTGGTTCCATTCGAAGTGAGGAGCTCCCCGTCGACCCGGAGGAACCATCGGGTCGGAGCGGGGAATCCCACCGCGGGGAATGCGACGGGAACCCCACCCGGAGCGGGATACGCCTCGAACAGCACGATCGATTGGTTGGAGAGGGTGAAATTCTGAGGGAGCCCCTCGGGAAAGTACTGGCCGACCGGCGCCGAGGTGGTGGCGACCGAGGTCAGATTCCCATTCAGGGTGGCCAAGGTCCCGTTCCAGTACCAGGCCTCCGCCGGCACTCCGTTCCCGATGCCCGGGAGTTTGGGAGTGAACTCCACGCTCGTCGTGGTATTGAGATTCAACGCCAAGAGGTCGGAGCGATTCTCGCGTTCCTCCGCCACCGTGGCGATTGCGTACAGGTTGGAATCGAGGGTTGAGTTGCTGCCCGAGTACGGTGGGGAGTTCGGCGGCTCGAGCCGGACCGGGTAGACCAACCCCCCGAGGTGAGGGAGCACGGCGCTGTAGAGCGTGTAGTCGGGGCGAGCGAGGAGCGTCGAGGGGGAAAACCAGGAGTTCGTGGTATTGAAAACCGTCGCGTACAGGTCGAGATTGGTCAGGTTGAGCGTCATCGACTGAACCACCTGCGCCGCCAGGTCGAGGGCTCCCGGGAATCCTACGCTGAACTGGCTGTAGTTCCAATGCGACAGCGCGGAGCCGACCTCCGTCACGTACACGGGGACCGGCTCGCACGCGACATGCCCACACGACAGTGTGGTGATATTTTGGACGGCGTTACGGACACTTTCGACCCGCGCTGGGAGACCCGCCGTACTGGCGATGGTGGCATAGAACTGAGGGAGCGTAGGGATGCCGAACTTGCCGCCGGGATAGTCGTGGAAGGCGACCCCAGCGAAATTCGGGTTGGGGCTCCCGTTCGGGTTCAACAGATTGACCTCTACCGTGGCGTTGACCCAATCGGTCACCGATAGGTGGTTCTCCGGACGACCGGTGCCCGGCAAGCCGATGATCTGGATGGCAGGGTCGACCAGGCGGAGCGCTTCGGTGTAGTTCTGGACCTCGTCTGCGTACTCGGGCGGGGTGATCAGCTTGTTGTTGTGACCGACGTTGTTGTTGTGGGTATCGCAGAGGGACTTGGTCCAGTCGGCCCAGGGACAGTTCCAGTACTTCCAGAGTTCCGGCTCGTTCCCGACCTCCCAGGCAGCCGGAGTGAAGTTGAGGACGTGCTCGGTGTAGTAGACGACCTGCTGGGCGAGGAGCGTATTGTTGACCTCCCCGGGCACTTGCAAGATCGCGGTGCAGTTGATGGACTCGCAGAAGGCGACGAACTGCGCCTCGGTCGCGGCCGAAGGATTGGACGTTCCCCCGGGATTGTTGAGCAACGTCGGGCCGCTCGAGTTGCCGGTCACCGACGCGGTGCCCGTGGTCGGGTTGATCGAGACGTTGAGGCTCGTCGGGATTGGGTCGTACTGATCTCCCGCGGCGGCTCCGGGCCAGACGATGACGCGCGCCGGCGTCGCCGAGACCAGGGCGGTCTCGTTATCGAGGAGCTCGGTACGAGGCGTAACGGTGGTTCCCCAAAACCGGTTGGAGAGGTTGAATCCCGTGGAGTTCAGGATGAAGCTTACGGGAACGACTCCGCCTTCGGTGATGTTCCCCTGGTAGGGGGATGCACTCGCGGACCCGAACGGACTCGCCAACCCGGGCGGAGGAATGAGCAAGGCAAGGACCACGAGGGCCCCCACGATGGTCCAACTCCCCAAGTTAGGTTTCACGTTCTCCCAGCACTCCCGCCCCGGTCTCCCGGGTGGGTCGAGGCCGTGCACTAGGAAGTTCCTAAACGTTTCGAAGTGCGATTCTTGCACACGTTCCGTCGGAGTGCGCGCCATTCAACCGGAGGGACATTTTTCCTCCTCGGAACGGTCTGGTGAGGGGGGTGCTTAGGAGTGATTGCGTACGACCCAGGAATCGGCCGCGCAGGGCATTATCGACCGGGTCGCTGCGGAGGGGGAGGACGCGATGCCGGACCTTGTCTCCGAGCTCGCTTGCGCAGGAGTAGAGCGAGGTCGAGGGTCAAGACCGCCAGGGCCGCCAAGACTAGGCTCCACAAGGGATAACTGACCCCCAGGAACTGATCCGCAGCGGGATTAGCAGAGAACCCAACGACCACAGTGGTTGGGGAGCCCCCTACAGTTACCCGGCCCGTCGAGTCGTTCGCAGAGTATCCCGGAACTGGCCCGATCGAGTAGTCATACGACGCGTTGAGCTCGATGAAGACGATGCTCACGCCAGTCGTGTCCTCTTGGGTCCCGTCCAGGGTCACCGACCAGTTGGTCCCGAGAGGGAGCCCCGCCTCTACGAACGTGAGCGCGTAACTTGCCGGGGGCGTCGCTGTGACGAACACGACGGAGACCGCGGCGTCCTGCCCGGTGATGGTCAAGGTTCCGGCCGAGGGCTGGGAGTTGTACCCGACCACATGTAGAGTGGTCCATGGGTAGGAGCCGTTGCCCGCCGCGAACGTGATCGTGGAGCCAGTCGAGGACTCGATCGCGGCGCCCAGGGAGACCGACCAGTTCGTCGCTGGGGGCAGACCAGTCTCGCTGAACGTCACGACATAGATTCCCGGAGTGACAGGCGTGAACTGGATCGCGAAGTTCAGCGGGGTAGTCGTAACGTTGAACCTCCCGCCGTTGGGATGGGAGGCGTAGCCGGGGACGACCGGGATACTGAAGGAGTACGGGCCCGCGGGAAGATGGAACTGGATCGTGCTACCGGTGCCGGACCCGACTCCTACGGACAGATTGACCGACCATGCGGTGCCAGTCGCAAGGCCCCCCTCCGTGAAAGTGACGGAGTAGGCGGGCAGGGCGACGAAGGTCACGTTGATCGTGAGGGGATGGTCGAAGACGTGGAGCGTTCCGTTCGGGGGGTGAGCCGAGTACCCGGGGACCGCCCCCGCATCCCACGAGTAGGGTGGAGCATCTGCCGGGAGGCGGAAAGCTATCGAGCCGTTGGGCGACGTTTCTGTCGACACTCCGTGGACGGTGATCGACCAAGGGGTCCCGACCAGAAGGCCGGACTCGGCGAACGTTACGGTGTACGTGGGGACGGCGGTGAACGCCACCAGGACCGAGACCGGCCCCCCGAAGACTTCGATCTCGGTGCTCGCGGGCGTGACCGAGTAACCGGAGGCGTTGAAGGAGGCGGAATAGCTCCCGTTCGCGAGCGACAGCTGGAGGGACGCCGGCGCGCTCGTGTTCAGGAGCTCGCCGGCGATGCTCACGTACCATTCCGTTCCGTTCGCCAACCCGCTGGGGGTGAACGTCACGATGTAGAGGATGGGCTGAAACTCGATCGGGATTGTGACATTGCCGCCGGTGATGTGCGCGTAACCGCTGACGGGAACGCTCGTGAAGCCGACCGGCGCTTGGACCGAGAAAGGCCACGTGCCGTTCAACAGGGCCACCGTCAAAGGGGTCCCCGTCACCTCAACGGTGCGGTAGTCCACATGGATTCCCCACGCGACACCGGCCGGAAGACCGGACTCCTCGAAGGTCGCGGAGTACGAGGCACCGAAGTCGAGGTTTACGGTCCTGGCGGACGCGACCGAGAAGGTCACCGACGCACCCAGCGCCCCCGCGCTCGCCAGGACCGCATAGCTGCCATTCTCGGGGAGGAGGACCGTCACGTTGGGGGTGTTGACCACCAGGGAGTAGAGGAGGACATCCGTGGTCGCGCCGTAGACGTTGGCCGTCCAGGTTGTCCCACCGGTGAGGCCGATTTCGGCCAGGATCACTCCGGTTAGGTTTCCCGTTACGAGGGGGACTTCATCCCCCCCCACCGCGAGGTTTCCCGCGGCCGTATAGGGAAGCTCACCGTACGGGTTTGCGGGAGTTCCGTAGTCCCACCAGTAGTTTCCCCCCTGATAGGATCCTCCGATGACGGAGCCGGTGAGGTTGACTCCGTCGAGGGTTCGGACGTTGGAGGCCGATTGGCGGGAGATGTTCCATTGATCCGCGGGCACGAAGTACGTGCCGTTGTAGAGGTCGCCGAGGGGCGTAACAGCCGTGATCGTCGTGTCGAACACGTTGTCGTAGACGAGGTCGCCGCTCTCGCCCTCTTCGAGTCCGAAGCTCAAGTTCAGGAGGTACAGGCCGCTGGTAGGGAACCGGGGCGCCGGAACCATCGTGAACGTGTTGCCCCAGATGGTGTTGTTCGTGCCTCCGTAGAGGTAGGCTCCCGCCGTCTGGGTCGCGAAGGTGGTGTTCGCGATGAGGTCGTCGGAGGAGTTCCACAACACGACGCTATCGGTCGCCCATCTCGGATATTCGCCGGCGAGCAGGTCAGTGAACCAGCCGCTCACGTGCGCGGAATCGACCAGGACCACGTCGGTCGAGTCGTAGATCTGGTAGGTGAGGTCGTTGACCGCGGGTGTGGACGAGTACGGGCTGCGGACGGTCAAGGCGGGCATTTGCGACAGCTGCACCGAGGCGTGCGTATCGTTCAAGAATACGCCGGCGAAGACCGGGAAAGTGAGGTCGTTGAACAGGCCAAACAGCGAGCCGATGTCCATGTGCTGGTCGTTGATGATCCGGTACGGATCGGAGGGTGTCCCGACGCCCGCAGAGGAGATCCGGGCGAGGGTCCCATTGTTCCACGCCCATAGGGGAGCGTAGATTCCCTCGGAAGCGTTCGCGGTCAGATCGATGACCAGCGTTGCAGGGATTCCCAGGGGGACCGATACACCCGCGAGGGTTGCGGGCGTGAAATCGGACATTAGGGCTGTGAGATTGTAGAGGCCCGGCGGAACGGCGTAGTCGGTGGTCCGCTCGTCCGGGGCCCAGTAAGTGCTCCCTCCTTGCGAGAAATTGCTGGACCCTTCGGTCGTGAAGAAGAGGAACGCGTTAGGAACGTTCACGGAGACGTTCACGGGGTCGAGCCCGGGGAGACCGGTCGCGTTCCAGAGTCCGCGCAAGATAGACGGCCCTTCCGAAAGGATTGCCTGGTCCCCTCCGGAGTTCTGCCAGCCTACGCAGACTCCGGAGGCGGTCTCCGCCGCGTCCCCCCCGTACGAGTACGCGCTCGGAACGGGTTGGTACGAACCGCTCGCCTCGTTCCAGATGTCGAGTCGCAGGGTCGCGTTGGCCAGGTAGACGTTCGTCTGGGCCCCGCCGCCGGGACCCCCGAGCACGAGCTCGAAATCGTCGGTAAGGCCCACCGGATTGTACCGGGACCCGTCGGCCGTCAAGTTTGCGGGGGAAACCGATGGTACACTCGGCGAGGTCGAGTTGAACACGACCGTCTCGAAGGTTTGCGTGGTGTTGTAGGCGGGGGTAGACACCCCCGCCGCGAAGCTCACGGCGTCCCTCCCTCCCGTGGCCGTGCTGTTGATCCATAACGAGATTGCCAGCGGGCCGCTCACCGAAGACGGGACGTCGAAGGTCGAGACCACGTACGAGAAGCCTACCTCCGAACCGCTCTCCAAGTCGTAGAACGTCGACGGAGGAATCACTCCACTCGAGAAGTTCCACACGTTGGCGACGAAGACAAGTTGGTGGGAGCGGACAAAGTATTCGGCCGCGTCCTCGAACCAGAAGGTGTAGTCGGAGTCGCCAAACAGGGCAACGTCTGACGAGGTCGCGGCGAGATCAACGCTGTATCCATCCGGTGCGGCCGCCGTTAGGTAGAGTGGCTGAATCCCCGGCCCATCCGTGTTGAAGGTTCCGGCGATGCGGTCGGTGTTCACCGAGGTGGGAATGACTCTGCCTCCGGTTCCAGCGGTTAAGCCGTAGTCCGCGATCCCCATCGGCGCCGGATCGTCTCCACCGTACAGCGGCGCGATGTGCCCGGCCGAGGCCGCCGCCGCGATCTGCGCCGACGTGGCCGAAGGGCGCGGCACGAACGCGTCGTACGCCGGAACACCGCCAGACTCCGAGGCACGGAGAGCCCGTTGGGCAATCCATGCGCTCCCGTCGGGCGAAGGCATATACTTGAGATTGGCCGACGGGGGAGCGGCAGGAAGGGACTCGCTGGCAGGGGCCGGATCAGAGGGGGAGTGAATTGCCGTCGACAGGGGACCCGGGACCACCGGATGCGAGGGTCCGATGCCTACTGCTCCCGATGACCCAGCCCCAAAGCCGGGTGCTAGGAGGAATAGACTGGCGACGAGCGCGATTCCGAGTGACCGTCGGTCGGATCGGGTCACGGGTGGCTACCTCCCTCTCGGCGGTGAGTCGGGAATGTACGAGAGCGGCCGTCCGCCCGCATCAGATGTACTCCGCCGAGGCGCCCGGACCCAAGGTGCCGAAACCCTCGAATCGAAAGGTCTGCTTGATGACGTTCCCGATGGGGAAGAACAGGAGCCATGGGAGCACGTCGGGACGATGCATCCGGATCAGGAAGTAGGCGATCGGGACGGCTCGAATCACTGCGCCAATCAGGAGGAGGACGAGCGTAAACAGCAGGGCGGGAACCCCGAGGATGACGATGAGAAGACCGAGGAAGACGTAAACCAGGCTCCGCACGCCGCTCCGTATCACGAGCAAGAACCAGAACAAAACGGCCAGGCCGGCGAACTCGGGCGTGGGTCCGAGGAGGGCTCGGTAGTGCTGGCCGTTCGCCATCATGACCCCCCGTGCCCATCGGACCCTCTGCTTGCGGAGGGCGTCGTAGTTCGCCGGAACGTCCTCGAAGGCCAGGGCCCCAAACTCGATTCGGATGCGGTACCCGAGGCGCTGCAGTCGGATCGAGATCTCCGTATCCTCGCCGTTCCACGGGACCCACCCTCCCATGTCGATGAGGTCCTTCCGTCGGAACGCCGAGAACAACCCATCGATGACTTCGGCAGAGCGAGTCCCCATGTTCGCGGGACGCAGCAGATAGTGCATCCACGCAACCTCGAGGGCCCGCAGCTTTCGGGTCCAACCGTCCTTCTGGCGAGGGTGGATCGCGCCCTGGACCCCCCCGACCTCGGGGTCGGCGAAATGCGGTATCAAAGCCGCGAACCCCGGGGTTTCCGAGATGATGGTATCTCCGTCGCATCGGATGACGATCTCCCCCGTCGCGACGGCCAAGGCCCCGTTCAGGGCGTTCGACTTTCCACCGTGGGGAAGGTCGACCACGACCCCCTTGGTGTGCTCGAGGTGGGGTATGGCCCCTCGGGCGATCTCAAGAGTTCGGTCGGTCGAGCCGTCATTCCCGACGATCAGCTCGACCCGCCCGGGATACCCGGAGGCGGCCCGGTCGGCGGAGACGATGACCTGCCCGATCCACTCCTCCTCGTTGTAGGCGGGGATGAGGATCGAGACCGAAGGGTGGTAGGCGGAGAGGGAAGGCAGACCTCGCCGCCGCACTTGCCGGAAGTAGAACGGTCGGGCGAGGACCCCGAACACCGTTAGAGTCAGGATGGGCAGCAGGAGGAGCAGCGTGAAGGCGATGTAGATTCCGCCGGTGTGAAGCAGCTCGCCCCCGTACGCGAGGGCGGTAACGGAGAGGGCGACGGCCACCGCGGCCAGTCCGAAGAACTGAGCCAGTGCCCGCCGATCCCGCGGGAATCGAGGCGCGATCACCTGGGGCTTGGGCAGGTAGACCGAGCAGAACACGATGAGGGCCATGAATAGACCTCCGGTGAGAGCCCGCACCAGGAGCGCGAGGTTGCGCAGCGTTTCCCCCGGAACCGTGAAGAATAACGCATCGAGGACGAACTCGACACCGATGTAGATGAGAACGGTCGCGATCGCCAGTCGACGGCGATGGGGAGTGTATCTTGGCTGGTTGGTCGCCAACCCGGACGCGACCACGTAGGCCGCCATCGCCGCGAGGTACATCGGGAAGATGAAGTCCGGGACGATGAGGGTCTGCACGCTGACGGCGTAGACTCCCGGCCAGGGAAGAGGCCAGTAGAGCGCGGTCCCGACGTATCCGACCAAGTGGTCGTAGAAGCCGAACAGCCGGTGGTAGAACAGCAGGATCGGTATCGAGAAGATCACGAAGGCGACCAAGAGGGCGGCGACGAAATCGATGGCCCTAGGGAGCGGCATGGACGGGTGCTCCCCGGCTCCCTCCATCGGTGCGGACTGAGCACCGCCCCGGGAGAACAGTCGAACCACGGGGACCCGAACCCCGGAAGCCTCGACCCGTTCCAGGTCGGCGCGCGTACGGACAAGACGCATTCGTACCGTCCCGGCGCCCACGGTGGAAGGGGTCCTCTCGAGGGCCGCGATGGTGACGTAAAGGAGTGCCCCGAGACCCAGTCCCACCCCGACCGCACCGAGGGGTAAGCCGAGGGAGATGGCCCAAACATCGACGCCGTGGCCAAGCCGGAGGAGGAGGGACCAGAGCCATACGACGCTCGTCGCGTCGCGCAGGACGAGACCGGGCGGCGTCAGCGCTTCGCCCCCGACCGTTGTCGGGAGAGGAGGCCAAGCAGCGAAAACATCCCCCAGCCGGCAACGAGCATGATCCCTAGAACGCCCAGGACTTTCGGCGCAACGACCCAAATCGACGGAGGAGGCGGCGGCTGGCTCGGCTCGAACGTGATCGTCACCATCACCGTGGCGTTGGCCACTGTGATGTTGCCGTGGGAGGGCACGGGGAAGTACCCGGGGGGATCGGCCACATCGAAGCTGTACCGTCCGTCCGTGAGCCCGAGGGCGACCACCGCCAAAGTGGTGTTGAAGGTCCGGTTGGACAGTCGAATTTGCCACGCGGCGTCGGACGGAAGTCCGAGGGCGTGAACCGAGACCGAGAAGACGGGAATCGGCCGGGCAAAGTGCAACCTCAGGTCGATCGGCGCGGTTTGATTCTTGGTTGGCGCCCCCAGAACTTGGAACGTTCCGGTTGCGGGCTGGGGAACGAAGCCGTCTACATAAGGGACCGCGTAAGAGTAAGTGCCGTTGGGCAGACCGATCGCTGCACCGGAGCGGGCCAACACCGTGGTCCCGTTATTCGCGAACGTCGTGAAGTTGAACGACGGCCCCCAGAGTTCGACCGTCCAGGCCGGAGTAGAGCCGCCCTTGGGACTGGTGACGTTCCAGAGACCAGTTTCGTTCCATAGAACCGTATAGACCCTCAGGGCGTGGATACCGGTCTCTTGGAACACGATCGAAACACTTGCGGGCGCCCCGGTGACGTTCACGGAGTCGTTGGCCGGCCCGCTGAGGTTTCCTACGTGAGGCCGGTAGTTGGCTAGGAACGAGACCCGGTATCCGATCGTCCCGTTCGGCTCAGCATACGTTATCGAGGGATCAGTGGTCGAGAGGTTCACGCCGTGGCTACCGTGGGGCTGTATCCAGACGGACCAATCGGTTCCCGTCGGGAGCCCCTGCTCGCTCCAGGACACGGGGTAGGTAAGGCGCTGGATGTTCTGGAACGAGATGGTAACGGTCGTTGGCATACCGCTCACCGTGTATGAGCCGTCCGCCTGCGGTGCGCGGTACCCGGGGACGCTCTGGACGGAGTAGCCGAAGGTGCCGTTCGGGGCCGAGAAAGAGAACGAGCTGGAGCTCACGGACGTGGTCACGCCCCGGGAGGTCACCGTCCAGGATGTCCCAGTCGGCAAGCCGGTTTCCACGAACGTCACGCCAAACTCGGGAGGAGGCGTCGCGGTTCGCGCAAACGTGATCGCGACGAGGGCGGAGGAACCGTTCACGACGATCGCACCTGCGGAGGGGTGGGCGATGTACCCGGAGGGTGCGTTGATCGTGAAACCCCAGGTCCCGTTGGCTTCCAAGAACCGGGCCGCAGGAGTCGTGCCACTGAGCGTCACCGATTGGAGTCCATCGACGGTGGCACTCCAGGGTATGGAGGGGGAAAGCCCCGTTTCCGCGAAGGCCACAGGGAAGCCCAAGGAAAAGTTGGCCTCCTCCCCGATATCGGAGTCGTTCGGCTCGATTTCGATGGTCGGGCTCGTACTGTTCGTGACAATCAAAGACGGGTCCGTACTCAGGGCAGTGAAATTTGTGTTAGGGGGCGGAGTGACGTTCCAGCCGAACCATCGATTGAACAACCACCCCGGGCTCGGGGTGGCGGTAAGGTTCACCGGTTCGCTCAGATTGGTCCATGGGGAGGCTGGGCTCACTGTCCCCCCATATTCGGGGGAGGAGTGGACAATCAGCCGCGTTTGAACGACGAAGTTGATAGGCACGGTCAGGGCACTTCCTTCGACGCGGGAGGCGCCAACGAAGGGTTCGGCTCGCTCAATGGGGTAGGTCAAGTTCGTGCCCACAGGGAGCGGGACGGTCATGGCGGAAATCGCGACAGGTCCATTCGGGAACAGCGCCGTGTACGTCGATGAGTTCGTCGCGAAGAGCTGGCCGTTCACTTCGCCAAACCAGCGCGAATTGTTCCCGTTCGGGTCCCGGAGATCGTAACCCGTCCGTTGGAGCGTCACCGGGTACACCATCCTGGGATAAGACTCGAACAATACCAGGCTCTGGGGAGGTAGTGTGAATGTCGATGGAAGTCCCCCCGAGTCCTCGTATTCGACCGGGCCGAGCGTATCGGGCCTGACGTTCACAGTGTCGGTGTTGCCATAGAGCGAGCCGTTCCACTGCCAAATCTCTGCTGGATTGGTTCCAATGTTGCCGGGTAGTCGCGGTGAAAAGGTGGCCGCGGTCGTGAGGTTCGTATTCACCACCAGCAAATCGGAACGGTTGTCGTCGTGAGGGGCGAGTGTGGAGGTCCCGAATACGGACCAGTTGAGATTCTGATCCGATATGTTCACAGGGAAAGCTTCGGCCCCTAGATGGGGGAATATCTGAGAGTAGAGGTTGTAGATTGGCCGAGTGCTCCCGGTCGTGCTGAACCACGAATTGTTGGTGAGCGAAACTGCAGAAAAGAGGTCGACGTTGGAAACGTTCCGGCCAAGGTTGATCGCCTGGATGATTGAAACCGCCTCCACGAGCGTTCCACCGAATCCAGCTCCGAACTTCTCACCGAAGGGGGAGTGGGAGAGGGCGGCGCCCAGCTCTGTCACAAAGAACTGGATGCTGCAATTTTTCGGACAGTACTCCGACTCGTTCTGCTGGATAACGGGCACTAGCCCCTTTGGGCCGTTCACGTGCGCCGCCAGCGAGTTCTCACTGTCCAATGTGAGGTAGTAGGCCTGGAGAGAGTAATCGTGTGCCTTGGTCAACTTCTCCTGCCGACCGCCCGGGTATTCATGGAAGGATTCGGCCGCCAGGGCTGGGCCGAGCACAGGACCGTCAATCCTGGTGACATTCCCGAACCAGTACTGCGGGGGGTACTGACTGTTGGGTCGCCCGGTGGCGGGTATACCGATGAATTGTATCGCAGGATCGATGACCTTCATCGCCTCGTAATATTGAATCACTTCTATCGCGTAGTTGATTGGAGTTGGCGTGGATGGATTCCCGTTGGGCCAATCATTCCAACTCTCGTTCCAGTGTTTCCACAATTCGGGCTCGTTCCCGACCTCCCAGTACTTTGGCTGAAAGTGGAGCGTGTTCACCGTGTAGTCTACTATCTCAGCTGCGAAGGACGCGTTATCGATTTCTCCGGGAACTTGGAAAATCGCGGTGCAGTTGATTGATTTGCACCAGGCGACGAACTGAGCCTCGCTCGTAAGAGCAGGGGTCCATCGAAATTGAACGCCATCCCGTACTCCCGAGACAAAAATGGAGTTGTTGAGCGGGTTGAGCGTCTCGCCTGCTTCTGCCCCTGGCCAGACGACAATTTGTGTGGGTGTCGCATTTACCAGGGTCCCCTCATCCCGGAACAGGGACACTCGGGGTTGCACGGTCGTTCCCCAGAAGTAGTTCGTGAGGTTGAACGACGTATCATCGATTGTGAGGCCGACCGTTTGGTTCGGACCAATCGGTTGTAGCGATGTCGCGAGCCCCAGACCCGATGATCCGGGTGAGTTGGAATCGGCTTGGACGTTCGTGGGGATTGAAAGTACCAGTAGGAGACAGACGGTGACGACGGCGAGGGGAGTCCCAACTCCGAAAACCCGCATCTAATCCTCCGTCCGTCTGGGGTGAAGCGCCCCACCACGGCGGGTCGGTAAAGCAGTTCCGCCGTTCGCAGGTAGGCCAAGGGGAGTACTCGTCTCGCCTATGTTGGAGAAGGATGCACGCAAGGGACGGAATCCGGCACCGGCCCCTTCCCGAATCTCCGAACGAATCTTGCAGAGACTGCGCATAGGGGACCCGGAAGAAGGTGTGAGAAGGGGCAGGTCGCAACGCGTCGAGGCTCTGTCAAGTTGCCTCCCGATTCTTGGGTCCTCGCCAGCGGCTGACTCAAACTGGCTCCGACCGCGGCGGATCACGAGGTGAGGCGGGGCTAGGCGAGTCATCCTGCTCCACTGCGGTACGGTGGGCGTGATCGGGAGGCGCGGGTCTGCGAAAAACGCACCGAATCCATCCAACAATGTGGCATCGGGACGTACGACCCGAGGGGGAAGTCTCTGTTCGTGCGCAGAATTTGCATAGTACAACGTCCGACAATATGATGTTCTACGCAGGGGGGGGTGGGGGACACCGATACCTGCGGATATATCTTCCGACACGGACCAACCACTCAGGAGGACTTTTCAAGCTCAGAGTTGGAGCCTCCTCCCCTGAGCCCCGGGTCCGTGCGATGCCTTGCTTCCCGCGGGGCCGGTATCAAATCACCGTATCGAGGTTCTCGAGTCGATCGCCCTCCCTAGAAAGGTCAGTTCCTCCGGCCCGTCGATTCCGGTTCCTCGTCCCGAATTCGGCTCGCTGACCCGGTGCCCTCGCAATTAATCTGGGGACTGACCGTTGGACGTGAACGCGTACAAACTACCGTCCCCCGCGGCGACATAGAGTGCCCCATCCAGGACGGTCGGGGAGGTCACCAGGCCGGCCGCGGTCGTGTAATTCCAGCCGTCCAAGTCAAAAGAAGTGCGAGCCGCGCTGATGACCCCGCTCTCCGTCTCGAAGATGACTGTCCCCTTCACGCTCGAGACGCCGACGATTGGAGAACCCATCGCGTAGTTGAGGAACCGCTTTCCGGTTGAGGTAGAGAGGACGTAGAGGTTCCCGTCGTTGGAACCGATGGCGTACTCTCCCCGGCTGCCTTCGATCAGGCTTCCCGTGTCGTCGACCGCGCCGCGCGTTTTGAAGGACCATATCTTGCTTCCGTTGGCCTCGTTCAACGCGTAGACCCTATCGTTGGTCGAGCCGAAGTAGACCGTTCCGCCCGCAACGGTCGCCGCTGCGGTCACCGACGCTCCGGTGGAGTAGACCCAACGGGATGTTCCGTTCGCGGCGTTCAGGCCGACCTCGTCCCCGTTGGATTCACCGATCACCAACAAATCCGCGGTTACGTTCAACGCGGGAGCCGAGCTGATCGACCCCGAGAGCTTGGTCGACCACTTGGCCGCACCGCTGGATTCCGAAAGGGCCCCCACCGCACCCGTACTGGACGTAACGTAGAGTGTACCGCCGCTGAAGACTGGCGAGGAAACGTTTCCCCCCACCTGCATCGTCCACGCGCTGCTCCCGTTCAAGAGGTAGACCGCATCGACCGACCCGTCATCGGCCCCGATGAAGACCAGACCGGCACCCTGATCGACGGCGGGCGAACCCAAGATCGTCGCTCCGGACGGGAGGCTGAACGTCCAGAGGAGGCCCCCGTTGTGGATGTCGACGGCGTAGAGTTGGCCCGCGGTGTCCGCCACGTAGGCGACCCCGTCGACGACGGCGGGGGATGTGTTGAGGGGGGCACCGGGATCGAAATGCCACGCCGCTTGGAGCCAGTTGTTCCCCCCCGGGAAGATGAGCGAATTGAATGTGGGATCGTTGGCTTCGAACCCGAAATGGGCCGGGCCGTCGCCGAACTGGGGCCAGCTGTTCGCGATCGTGAGGCCCGCGGTGCTCGAGGCCCCGGACGTCTTGTCGGATGCGTTGAGCGTGGTCAACCCGAACGGGGACTTCGAAGGAATCGTGAGGCGGGTCTTGGGCAGCGATCCGTTCGAGGTGGTGGTGACCGTGGCCAGCGTCTTGCTTAGCAACGTCAGCTTGACCGCCTGCTTCGGCCCGAACCCTCCGCCGTTCACGGTGATCGTGCCCCCGGGCGAGGCGAAGCCCGAGCTCGTCTCGAGATGCGGGCCCAACGTGCTATACCGGACGGTGAAGCCCACCTCCGATCCCGTGAGGTCCGATTGTCCCGAGGAGGAAACGGCATAGGCGAGCACTTGGAAAGTAGCGCCCTCGCGGGGGACGGGGAACGCAAAGCTCCAAGAAGTCGACTTGGCACCGGGCGAGCCGAGAGTTGCAGCGTTGTCGATCGGCCCCGAGGACCAACTCCCTTCTCCGGTGTCCCACCACGGCCCGCCGGTTCCCCCCCGCTGCACGGCCACGTTGACCGAGACAACGGCCGTCATGTCGGTCGCGGTCCCGTTGACCGTGAGGTTCCCGCCGGGGTTGGCGAGCATCGCCCCTTGCGTCGGAGTTCCGATGAGCGTCGCGGGGAGCACCGAGTCGTTCCCCCCGCCTGACGCAAAATCGTAGAGATAACCGCTTGCGCTGGCGATCAGGATGTTGCCTCCGGAAATCGCCGGCGAGGCGGTGATGTAGCGGCCGGTGGGGTAGGCACAGACCTGTTTGCCGCTCGTCACGGAGACGACGTCGAGGTCGCCGCCGACATCCCCCGTCACGGCAATCCCGTGGCCGTGGCCGCCCGCGATCGCCGGGGACGCGATTGATTCGGTCAGGGTCGAATCGTTGTACATCCAGGTGAGCGCGCCCGTCGATGCATTCAGGTCGACCAACCCCTGGGCAAAACCCAAGATCACATTGGACCCGTCGAGCGCCGGCGTCGAACGGGAAACTCCACTGATCTCCCCGTTGCCTGGCGAGATGCCCGCGATCGCGTCAAAGTTGGTCTCCCAGATCAACGACCCGTTGTTCAGGTACAGGGCGTACGCCCTTCCGGCCTTGTTCGTAACGAACGCGGCGCCCTGGAGGTAGCCGAACTTCCCGGGCGGAGAGATGGCCGCTCCGGCGGCGACGTCGAAGTCTTCCCCGGCCGGGTTGTAGGTCTGGAAACGCCAAATCTCGTGGCCCGTGAGGGCGTTCAACGCATAGATCGACGAGTCGGGATTGTCCGTGCCGAACAGCACGATCGGAACCCCGTCTCCGTCCAGTCCGTAGGACGCCGAGTCCCACGAGCCGGCCGAGTGGTTGTACCCGGTGAACTTCCACTCGATGGTGCAGTTTCCGGCGTTGACGGCGAGAAACGGACCGGACGTTGTGCCGGCGCCCAGGGTGCCGAAGAAAAGAGTCGGTGCGCCCCCCGGCGGAGTGGCGAGCGTCGGGGTCGCCTCGAATCCTCTCGGGCTTACCACCGAGCAGTCAATCGCGCCGGTCGTCGCGTTGAGACGATAGATCGCGGGGGTTTGGAAGGTGCCGACATAGACCGAGCCATTGCTCACCAGAGGGGTGGAGCGGATGGGGGAGCCGAGCCAGACCCCCCAAGCAATCTGGCCGTCCGCGATGTTGATTGCGAGCACGTTCCCTGCCTCGGTTCCGATGTAGGCCAGGGTCTCGCCGACCGCCGGGTCGTAGGCGACAACGGGGGAGTCTAGGGCCGAGCTGTACAGGTTGGTGTCCCAGGCGACCCCGATCTTGGATGCCGTGGCCGACGAGAGAGGACTGTTGGAGGCATACCCATTCAGGTTCGGGCCCTGGTGGAGTTCCGGCCAGTCATACTTCGAGCTGTTCATCACCGGGGCGTGAAATTGGGTTGGCGCGGATCCGCCGATCTTGACCACGGACAGAGAAGTTCCCGGGGCAACGTTTACGTGGATGCCAACCGGAGTTCCCGAAGGAAGTGCCACCCCGACGGCGAGGAGCGTCACGCTCGCCGCCAGGAGCAGGGCCCGCGAGTGTCTCCGCTGTCGTAGGGGGTTATACGACATTGGGGGGCGGACTAGTCTTGGGGATATCTAAGGACCGTCGAGTCGTCCAGGTACGATTCTGGTCCGACATCAGTCTGCGGTCACGTGCCGATGGCTCTGAGGGAAGAGTTCAGTGCCGAACCGCTTCCGAATGAAGGTCCGACGAGTCTGGGCGAGTCGCGTACGGTTTCCCCGGGCGTCCAGCCGATGAGGTCGCCGCTAGTAGAACTCGGTGGCCGCCCCGTAGCGGACGGTACCGAACCCCTCGAACCGGTACACGGCCTTGACGATGCCGAGGAACGGCCACGCCAGGATCCAGGGAAGGACGTCGCACCGCCGCATCCGGATGAGGAAGTAGGCGAGGGGGACCGCGCGGAGCGCGATCAGCGCGAGGAGAAGGTAGAACGCGTGCAGGATCCCGGGAAGTCCCAGGAACACCGCGAGCAGCGTGAGATAGACATACACCAGGCTCCGCGCGCCGGCATGCAGGACGAGGAGGTAGTAGAACAGCACCGCGAGGCCCCCGAACTCGGGCGCGGGCGAGAAGATCGCGGGGTAGTGTCGGGCGTTGGCAAAGACACCGCCCCGCGTCCAACGGATCCGCTGCCGACGCAGGGTGGCGTAGGTGGGAGGGACGTCCTCGAACGCGATCGCCTCGAAGGCGAGGCAGACCCGGTAGCCCATTCGCTGGAGTCGGATCGAGATCTCGGTGTCCTCGCCGTTCCACGGCTGCCAGCCACCGAGCTCGACCAGGTCCCTCCGGCGGAAGAGGGAGAACGCCCCGTCAAGGACCTCGGCCGCCCGAGCCCCCATCCCCGCGGGCCGGAGGAAGAGGTGCTGCCAGGCGATCTCCATCGCCCTCAGCTTTCGGGTCCACCCCGTCCGCTGGCGTGGCTGCAATTGCCCTTGCACCCCACCCACCTCGGGGTCGGCGAAGTACGCGACGGCGGGACCGAACCCGGTCTCCTCGGAGATCCGGGTGTCGGCGTCGCACCGGATCACAATCTCTCCGGTGGCGCAGGCGAGGGCTCCGTTGAGTGCGCTGGACTTCCCTCCGTGAGGCAGGTCGACGACCGTCCCGGTCATATGCTGTAGACCGGCGATCGTCTCTCGGGCGACCTCGGACGTTCGGTCCGTGGACCCGTCGTTCCCGATCACGAGCGACACCGGACCGGGATAGTTCGCCGCGGCCCGGTCCGCGGCCAGGATCGCATCGCGGATCTCGGCCTCCTCGTTGTAGGCCGGTACGAGGATCGTCACCGAGGGATGGTACTCGGCTCGGGAGGGCCGCGGATGCTTACGTCGCTGCCGGAAGTAGAACGGCCGTACCATCATCACCCAGATCGGGATAGCGACGGCGGGGAGAAGGAGCAAAGCGGTGAAGGCGGGAATGACCCCGTTCAGGGCCAGGAAGATGCTGAAGTAGTAGATCGCGAGACCGCCGATCAGGATCGCTACGGCCCCGAGCCCGAGGAACAGGACGAGGGCGCGCCGGTCCCGGGCAAAGCGTACCCGCACGCGCGGGAGCGGATCGGGAAACGAGAAGGTACAGTACATCACGAGCGTGAGGAAGATCCCACCAGTCAGGGCCCGGATGACGAGGGAGAGGTTGCGGACGGGGTCGCCCGGGATGGTGAAGAACAGGGAGTCGATCACGAGTTCCACGGCGATGTAGAGGAGAAGGAGCCCGCCGCCCAAGGCCCACCTCGAGGCAGGGAGCTTTCCCTTTCCGGTCCGCAGGCCGTTGGCGAACAACCAGGTCAGGCCAAGGGCGAGGTACATCGGGAAGATGTAATCGTAGACGAGAGGAGGGCCGAGGGACGGGGTGTAGACGCCCGGCCACGGTTGCGGCCAGTAGATCGCCTGTCCCACCCATCCCACGAGTCGGTCGTAGGGTCCGAAGAACCGGGGATAGAACACGAGGAACAGGCTCGCCAACCCGACGAAGCCGAGCAGAAGGACCGCGGAGAACCGATTGTCCCGCGGGACCGGAGTCGAGCCCGCGTGTGTCGGCAGCTCGACCGATTCTGTCGTGTGTCCGGTGGAGCTCCAGACGTCGACCGTCACGCTGTGGGATTCGGGAACTTCGGGTCCCGGGTGCGTCGGGGCCGTCCCTCGCGTACGCAGGAAGCGTACCGCTCGGTAGAGGGCGTACCCGACGACGAATCCGACCGGGACGGCGCCGATCGGGAGGCCGGTGTGAAGGAGTTCGGAGTAGGCCGTCGTCAGGAAGCCCGGGACGGCCAGGAACAGTCCGTCTCGGCGGAGGTCGGGGACCCCGAGGAGCCGCCCTCCCGCACGACCTTCGTCCACCTCGAGGCGGGCGAGGCTGGTCCCGGGCCTCAACGGGGCAACGCGTCCTCGTGGTAATCCGGGGCCACGTGAGAGCCCAGCGCGGGCTCGGATTCCTCCAGGTATACGGGAGCTCGGGAGGACAGCGCCGCAGCCGCCTCCGCTCTCTCGCGGCGATCCCGCCGAGAGAAGACGAGGAACGTGACCACTCCGACCAGCGCGAGCATCCCCACCACCGCGAGCGCCCGGCTCAGCTCCGTCCACTCCGACGGAGGGAGGGGCGGGGCAGGAAGTCCGAACGAAAGCCCGATCGTCTGGGGGGTTCCCGCTACCACGACCGTCCCGCCTCCCGGCGTGACATAGTGGCCCGCGGGCGGCGTGACCGCGTAGTGGAAGGTCCCGTTGGAGACCGAGAACGTCAGGGTCGACTTCGCGGTGCTCGCGTTCAGGCCGGCGAAACTGACGGACCAGATCCCGCCCGTGGCGAGGCTGCCGGCCGAGAAGGTCACGAAATACGAGGGGGGCGGTAGCGGAACCCAGCGAACCCCCAGCGTGATCCCGGCTCCGGCGACCGAGAACCCTCCGAGCGGCGGGCTGGCCCGGTACCCGGTCACGTTGCCGAACTGGTACGTGTAGGTCCCGTTCGCTTCGAGCAGCTCCACCTCGGTTCCGGTGGTGTTGATCTCCTCGGAACGGACGGTCACGGACCAACGGGTACCGTTGGGGAGCCCCGACTCCTCCCAGACGATGGGATAGTAGATGGGGATGAGGGTGAAATCGACCGAGACCGTCACGTCGTAGCCGGCCACTGTGAAGAAGGAAGAGGTGGGGTGGACGGTGTATCCGGTCTCGTTGGCCACTAGGAAACCGTAGGTCCCGTCATACTCCGGAAGGAAGAGACTGGGCGTCGACCGGTAGTAGGTCGTGTTCCGGATCGTGACCGACCACCCCCTTCCCGGAACGAGGCCGGATTCGGTGAACGTTACGGAGTACAGGATCGGGATCGCCTTGAACGTCACCGGGACGACCAGGGGGCTGCCGTTCACGTCGATGAAGGAGGAGACGGGTTGAACCGTGTACCCGGTCACATTGGGCACCTGGAACGCGTAGGTGCCGTTCGGTTCGGCCGCGACCAAGGCGGCCCCGTTGCCCGCGAGGGAGGCGCCTCGGAGGGTGACCGACCACGGAGTGCCGGCCGACAGGCCCGATTCGACGAAGCTCACCGTGTACCCGACCCCAAAGATAGCCGTCTCATGGAGGGGCTCGAGGACCGTCAGGGCCGCGGGGTTCGTCGACCCGTTGTAGCTCCCGTTGCCCTCCCCGTACCAAGCCACGAAACCGAACCCGGGGTTAGGGCTGGCGGTGAGCTGAACCGTGGAGTTCGCGTTCGCCCAACTCGTCGGGGGGCCGATGGTGCCGCTACCGGCCGGACTCACGGTCAGGTTGAGAGAGTACTGAAGGAGGTACGGGATGGAGAGGTTGACCCCGCCGGGCGGAAGGGCGAACTCCATCGAAGGTCTGGGCGCGAACCGCTCCGTCTTCAGATGGCCCGGCACACCGAATACGGGGCCCGGCACGGTCGTATACTCGCCGGGACGCAGGAAGAACGTGATGGTCGGAGTCGAGGAGGTGCCGGTGGTGTTGTCCACGCCGACCCACCAACGAGTGCCTCCCGGCAATCCGGTCTCGGTGAAGACCGCGGGCGCGCCCCCGCCGGGGAGCGCCTCGAACAGCGCGACCGATTGTTCGGGGATCGTCCAAGTGGACGGCAGGCCGCCGGGGAAGAACTGGGGGGTTGGGCCGGGGGCGGCCGGCGCGATGTCGTTGCCCGAAAGGCCGGTCGTGTTCGTGCTGTTCCACTCCCAGACCTCGACGGGCGTCCCCTCGGTGTAACCGGGCAGCGCCGGGGCAAAGGAGACGTTGTTGAGCTGGTTCAGATTCACGACCAACAGGTCCTCCCGGCCGCCGGCGGCGGGGGCGACCGTCTCGGTCGCGTACAGATTCCCGCTCACGGATGGGTCTCCGTTCACGGTCAGCGTCGCCGGGTAGACGTCCGGGCCCAGGTGGCTCAGAACGCCGGTGTAGAGGGTATACAGGGGATGTGGCTCCCCGGAGACGGAGTACCAGGAGTTCACCGTATCGAGTACCGCGGCGTACGCCTCCACGGTCGTGATGTTCGCCGCGAATGCCTGGGTGAACTCGGCAGCCATGAACAGGGCGCCGGCGAATCCCTCGCTGTAATGGAGCCCATCCGGCCGTCCCGAGATCGCCGACCCCATCTCGGTGTACATCACCGGCATCGATCCGCAACTGTAGACCTTGCAACTCGGGCTGTAACTGAGAGCCTCATGGATCCAGTTCTCGAGGTTTCCCTCCCGGCCGGGGATCGAGTCGTAGTTCGAGACGTTGAGAAAGTGGTAGAAGGTGGCGAGGGTGTTGTTCGAGCCCGTCACATCCGGATAGACATGGACCGCCATCCCGGAGATGTTGGGGCCGTTCAGGGCGATCGTCGCGTTGATCCAGTTGTACAGTACTCCTCCCGGCCCAACCCCCGGGATCCCGACGAACTTGAACCCGGGGTCGACCTTGTCGACCGCTTGGGTGTAGTTCCACTCCTCGGCCGCGTACTGAACCGCGCTCGGGGCGTGGGTGTAGCCGGTCCAATTCGCCCAGGTCGCCGAATACGGCGTCCAGTGGCCCCACAGGCCCGGCTCGTTCCCGATCTCCCATAGCGCGGGCGTGAACGAGAGATTCTGCTCGGTGTACTGGACCACCCGGGCTGCGAAAGAGGCGTTGTTCATCTCCCCGGGGAGTTCCATGATCGCGGTGCAGTTGATCGACTTGCAGTACGCGACGAACTGGGCCTCGGTCGTAGGGGCGGTACGGTAGTGGGTGGAGCTAGAGTAGAGCTGGTTGTTGAACGGGTCGTAGTCGTCTCCCGCCCACGCGCCGGGCCAGAGCAGGACCCGGGTGCCAGCGGCGGCGATCAGCGCCGATTCGTTCGCGAAGAATGGGGAACGGGCGGACAGGGTCGTCCCCCAAAAGCTCTGGTTAAGCACGGTCGCGGTCGTTTGCGCCCGAAGGGTGGCATTCAGGGTCGAGCCGGATTGTGCAAGGACCGAGTGCTCGATTGTGGGCGGGAGCTGGGCATCGGCCCGCCCGAAGACGAGCCCAAACCCCGAAAGGACTACGAGCAGCGCCACCGTCATGCCGAGCAGCGCGGGGTGCCGACGGGTGGAGTGCATGGATCGTCTACTACAGGGCACGGGGCCGTGGAGGCCCCGGTGGAGTGATGTATATCTTGCGAGAGGGGGTTGTTAATCCTTCCGACGAGCCCCGACGGGGCGTCGGGCCCGGGTCCCGGTGCCGTCGAGCGAGGGGACCCGAATCTCGGCCCGTCCGGCCCGGCCCGGGCGCCTAACGGCCACGGCGGAGTCTCGAGGTGGGCAGGAGCCACGAGAGGCGGTCGGGAGGAATTAAATACAACGCGTTGGTGCCAGACGAAGCCGCGCCACGGCGCAGCTGTTCGGTCGGCACATGCACCCGCAGAGGCTTTGGGCCTCTCCGGGGAAGGGCGAGGGCCCGCCGCCCAACCCGGCAGCGGGCCGATGACGCCGATCACACGCGTTCTGGACGCTTGTCAAGCGCCATTAGTGTAGCTGACTACTGTCAGTTGGGGAATGGCTGGGCTCGGGCGCCGATGAAGGTCGTGCCAAGCTGCGATAAGCGGTGGGTAGGCGCAAGGAACCTGTGATCCACCGATAACCGAATCGGAACTCCGGTCCCGCAAGGGACATTCCGCAAGGAAAGGGAACTCCCCGAAGTAAAGCATTCTAGTAGGGGAAGGAAAAGAAATCAACCGAGATGCCCTTAGTAAAGGCGATCGAAAAGGGCCAAGGACAAACCGAATCCCTACCCGGCGAGGGTAGGGAGATGTGGAGTAGTGGACTTTCGTACACGCTGGCTTCCAGAGTTGAACGTGCCTGGAACGACGGACCTAAGAGGGTGATAGTCCCGTAGGCGAATGGAAGAGGCGTGATTGAAGGTATCCTGAGTACCGTGCGTTGGATATCGCGCGGGAAGCTGGGAGGTACAGTCTTCTGATCCTAAATACGTCCCGAGACCGATAGTGCAATAGTAGCGCGAGCGAACGCTGAAAAGTACCTCGGAAGGGAGGTGAAAAGAGCCTGAAACCAACTGACGATAAGCCGCATGTGG
>Ga0116217_10000344_pt1 | contig 50298 bp, 49 predicted proteins | sample Sb_taG_6_FD_89697 | JGI IMG/M metagenome (GOLD analysis project Ga0116217, IMG submission 89697) | Peat soil microbial communities from Weissenstadt, Germany - Sb_50d_4_PS metaG | ecosystem: Environmental > Terrestrial > Soil > Wetlands > Peat | place: Germany: Weissenstadt | collected 2010-09-21 | reverse complement strand
TGTGCGAGGGCTACGGCCTGACCGAGAGTGGCCCCATCGCGACCGCCAACCCACTCGGCGCCGCCCGCAAGGGGTCGGTCGGTTTGCCGCTGCCCGGCGTCGAGGTGGACATCGTCAACCCGGACGAGCGCGGCGTCGGCGAGGTGGTGCTGCGCGGCCCGAACGTCACGCCGGGCTACTACAAGAACCCGGAGGCGACCGAGCGCGTGCTGCGCGACGGCTGGCTGCACACCGGCGACGTCGGCTACATCGACCGCGAGCGCTACCTCTACCTGACCGGCCGCATCAAGGACATCATCGTCACCGCCGCCGGCAAGAACGTCTATCCAGAAGAGGTGGAACACCTTTATTCGGGCCTGCCGCAGGTCGGCCAACTGTGCGTCGTCGGCGTCTGGGACGAGGAGGTGATGGGCGAGACGATCCACGCCGTCGTGGTGCCCGATCGCGAGGGGCTGCACGCGGCGTCCTTCGAGGGGCGGGTGCGCCAGGCGGTGCAGGACCGCTCGCGCACGCTGCCGACGTACCAGCGCCTGCAGCGCGTCCACGTCGTCGAGCAGGAGCTGCCCAGGAACTCCCTGGGTGTGGTGGACCGGCCGCGCGTCAAGCAGGACCTGCTGCAGCGGCTGCGCTCGTCGCGCCCAGCCGGCGTGCCGCAACCCGGGGCCAACGGCCACGAGCCGCAGGCGCGCAACGGCACCCACAACGGCTCGCAGCACGCCCTGGAGGAGGGGATGCGCACCATCGTCGCGCGCCTGGCGGGCGTGCCGCGCTCCCAGGTCGGGCCGCGCAGCGACCTGGAGGCCGACCTGCGCCTCGATTCGCTGTCGAAGGTGGAATTGCTGCTGGCCCTGGAGACGCACTTCCAGGTGCCGCTGCCGGAGTCGCTGGGGCACGGGCTGCACACCTTCGGCGACGTGGTGGAGGCGGTACGGCAGAGGGTCGATGGCGACCTGGCCGTGGTCGAGCGGCCGGAGGTGGTGCCGCAGTGGGGCAAGGTGCTGGCGCCCAAGGGCTTCTTCGACGACGGGCCGTGGCTGAAGGGGGGGCTGGCGAAGCGCTCCTTGCGCTGCCTGACGCGGTCGCTGATGCGCTTCTACGCCTGGAGCTGGTTTGACTTCGAGGTGCGCGGCGCCGAGCACCTGCCGCGCGGCGGCTTCGTCGTGGCGGCCAACCACACCTCACACCTGGACACCGGCGCCGTGGTGACCGCCTTCGGCAAGCGCGGCCACGAGTTATTCATCATGGGCGCCCGCGACTACTTCTTCAACCGCCGGCTGAAGGGTTGGTTCTTTCACACCTTCCTGAAGGTGATTCCGTTCGACCGCACCGAGCGGGTGATCGAGGGGTTGCGGCTGGCGCGGTCGGTCCTGGTGTCGGGTCATCCGGTGCTGATCTACCCGGAGGGGAAGCGCAGCGTTGGCGGCGAGCTGCTGCCGTTCAAGCCGGGCATCGGCCTGCTGGGCGTGGAGCTGGGCGTGCCGATCGTGCCGTGCCTGATCCAGGGGACCTTCGCCGCGATGCCCAAGGGGAGGGCGATCCCGCGGCGGTCGAAGGTGCGCGTGACCTTCGCGCCGCCGCTAACGATGGAGGAGTACCGGGCGCAGCACGCCGACGCCGACCGGGTGGGGCTGTACCGCAAGATCGCCGAGGACGTGCGCCAGGTCATCGTGAAGATGCGGGGTGGGGAGGGTTAACGTTCGCCGCCCCGCCGCTTGCGGCTTAGCGTTCCCTGCGAGGGAAGAATCATGATCGTACCTCTCAAGCCGTTACCGGGGACGACGATCGATCCACGGTTTCCCGACGAGGACGGACGGCCGATGGGGGACACGGGCTTCCATTACGCGGCGATCTTCTGGCTGTACGAGACGCTTCAGGACTACCTGACCGGCCCGCCCGGCTGGTTCATTGCGTCGAACCTGATCCTGTACTGGGATTTCAACGACCCGAAGAAGCGGCGTGACCCGGATATCCTCGTGGCGCGCGGCGTCGGCGACCACACGCGCCGCTCGTTCCGGGTGTGGGAGGAGGGCACGCTCCCGTGTGTTCTGTTCGAGGTCGCGTCGAAGAAGACCTGGCGGGAGGACGTGGGGCCGAAGGTGGAGGTCTACGCGGCCATCGGCATCCCGGAATACTTCATCTTCGACCCCGAGAAGAAGTACGTGCATCCGCCCTTGCAGGGGTTCCGCCTCAAGAAGAAAGGCGTGTACGCCGTGATCCGGCCCGCCCGCGACGGTAGCCTGACGAGCAAGGAGCTGGGGCTGCGGATGGTGCCGGAAGGCGGGATGCTTCGTCTCATCGATGCGGCGACGGGCGAATTGCTGCCGACACGGCAGGAGCGCGCCGCACGGGAGAGGAAGCGCGCCGACGAGTTGGCGGCGGAGGTGGAGCAGCTGCGGGCCGAACTGAAGCGGCAGAAGCGCTCGAAGGACTGACCCCCCGGTATGAGAAAGGATCCCAACCGTGCCAGCGTCCGTCGCCGCCTTCTTCGACGTGGACGGCACGCTCACGCGCACCACCATCCTCAACCCGCTCCTGTGGTATCAGCGCGCCCGCCTCAGCCGGCCGCGCTACGCCCTGTCGCTCGCCGGGCTAATGCTCGACGTGCCGCGACTCATCTGGATCGACCGCCGCAGCCGCAGCCGCGTCAACGTCGTCTTCTACCGCCGCTACGCCGGCCTGCGCGCTGATGACCTGCGCGCCTGGCACCGCCTGACTTTCGCGGACAACCTGCGGCGCCGCCTCTTTCTCGCGGCGGTTGTCTGCGTCGAGGAACACCGGCGGCAGGGGCACCGCCTCGTCCTGGTGACGGGAGGTCTCGATTTCGTGATGCGGCCGCTGGCGGAACACCTCGGGGCCGACCTGATCGCCACGCACCTCGTCGAGCGCGACGGCATTCTGACGGGGGAGATCGACGGCCCGCCCATCGCCGAGGAACGCAAAGGGGAGCTGATGCGGGAATACGCCGGCAAGTACGGCATCGATCTGGCGCAGTCGTTCGCCTACACCGACAGTTACGGCGACCTGTCGATGTTGGAGTGCGTCGGCCACCCCGCCGCGGTCAACCCGGACCGGCGGCTGCGGAAGCTGGCGGCCGAGGGCCGCTGGCGCGTCGAGGAGTGGAAGTTGCCGTCCCCGTGAGGTCATCCCCTTGCTCGCTCTGCAGTGCGTCAAAAGCATCCCGGCCTGGCTCCTCCTGAAGGCCCTGGGCCAGCGCTTCCCGAGCCTCGCCACCGGCCCCTGGGCCCTGCTGCGCCTGCGCGACGTGGAGCCGCCGCGCCTGCCGAACGCCCACTGGGTCCGGGTCCGCCCTCTGCTGAGCGGCGTCTGTGGCAGCGACCTCGCCTCCATCGCCGCCGAGGGCAGTCCCTTCTTCGCGCCGCTGACGTCGTTCCCCTTCACCTTCGGCCACGAGGTCGTCGGCATCGTCGAGGAGGTCGGCCCCGAGGTCCGCGCGGTGGCGGTCGGTGATCGCGTCGTCGTCGAGCCGGCGCTGCACTGCGGCGTCCGCGGCCTCGAACCGGCGTGTACCGCCTGTCAGGCGGGGCAGTACGGCAACTGCGTGAACGTGACCAAGGGAGACGTCAGCGCCGGGGTGCAGACCGGCTACTGTCGCGACACCGGCGGCGGTTGGTCCGGCTCGCTGGTGGCGCACGAGGTGCAGTTGCACCAGGTTCCCGACGCGCTCGCCGATGACGCCGCGGTGATGGTCGAGCCGTTCAGCTGCGCCCTGCACGGTGTGCTGCGAGCGCTGGGTACTCAGTACTCAGTACTCAGTACTCAGACCATCCTTATCCTCGGCTGCGGCACGATGGGCCTCCTCACGATCGCGGCGCTCAGGGCGGTCGAGGCCCCTTGTCGGATCGTCGCCCTCGCCAAACACCCGCATCAGCAGGAACTCGCCAAGCAACTCGGCGCCCACGAAATCCTGACCGCCGGCCGCGGACAGTACGAGGCCCTGTGCCAGCGCACCGGCGCCACGATGCACCAGCCGGAGATCGGCCAGCCGACCGTCCTCGGCGGCTTCGACCTCGTCTTCGACTGCGTCGGCTCGGCCCGCTCGCTCGACGACGCGCTGCGCTTCACCAGGGCCCGCGGCCGCACGGTCCTCGTCGGGATGCCCGCCATCCCGAAAACCGTCGATTGGACGACCATCTGGTTCAAGGAGCTGAACGTGATGGGCGTCTACGCCTACGGCGTTGAGGCGTTCGGGGAGGAGCGGGTCAAAACGTTCGAGCTGGCTCTGCGCTTCCTGCGGCAAGGCCGCGCCGATGTGCGGCCGCTGGTGACGCACCGCTTCCCCCTAACCGACTACAAGCGCGCCATTCAGACGGCGTTGGCAACCGGGCCGCATAGGTCGGTCAAGACGATTTTCGACCTCCGTTGACGGTGCGCGCGGGACCCTTGTGGCTTGGACGACCGACGGAGTAAGATCAGCGGGGAGGAGGTAGCCATGATCGAGTTAACCGAGGAGATGCGCCGTGCGGTGCGCCAGCAACCCAGCGAGCCGCTGCGCCTGGTGGACCCGGGAACGCAAGAGACGTTCATCCTGCTCCGGGCCGAGGAGTACGACCGGATCAAGGAGGCGGACTTCGACGCTGGCCCCTGGACGGACGAGGAGATGGACCGACTGGCGGCCGAAGACGCCGACTCCCTCGGCTGGGAAGGGATGAAAGCGTACCAGGAAGAAGACGAATGAAAGTCCGTCGAGGCGATGTCGCTTTGGCCCGCTTTCCTCACGCGGCAGGGACACGCGGCAAAAAGCGGCCTGTGGTGGTCATTCAGGCCGACGGGTACAACGGGACTCTCCGTCACGCCATCGTCGCTGAGGTCACGACCAACCTCAGCGAGGCATCCGACCCGGCCAACCTGCTCGTCCAAGTCGCTACCCCCGACGGGCAGGCGAGCGGCCTGAAACAAGATTCGGTCGTGACGTGCCTCCACCTCGTGACCATGAGCGAGGATCGGATCGGCAAGGTGATCGGCTAGCTGTCGCCCGCGCTGATGCAGAGACTGGACGGGTGTCTGAAGGCCGCCCTGGGATTGCCGTGAGTGAACTCCGCGGCGGCGAAGACCGCGATTCAGAGCCAGACGAAAGGGGTGCGGCATCATGCGTGAGACGACCGGCTACGCCCGCTGGACGAACGCGGCTCGTTACGCCGACCTGTGGGCGTTACTGCGGAGGTTGGGCTTCGACTGCGACACCCTGGGGACAAATCCGCTGGGGAAGAACACCGTGCGAATCTGCGAATACGCGCCGAACGGGACTGTGATCACCCTCGCCGACTACCCCCCCGACCAGTTCGTCCGCCCGCAGATACTTTTCGCCGTGCGACTGCAACTTGACAGCCACAGTCTGCTCTCCTCCGATGAGTTCGACCGCTGGGCCAAGCGGCGGGCGAAGACGAACGCGGCAAAGGAGACCAACGGCACCAACGGAGCGACGCGGCCGCGGAAGTCGCGCACGCCGAAGGAGTCGCCGTAATCGGTCCCGCCCTCCGGTGACGAGCCTCGATTGCGGCTGCCGACGCTGGAAGCGCCGCCCCGAGGGCGGCGGCTAAACGAGGAGACCCGCGATGATCGCCACCCTCCCGCAGATCGACCGCTCCGACTGCGTCCGCACCGTCGAGCGCGACGGCGAGCCGTTCTTCTTCCACGCCGGCGAACAGTTCGTCTGGGAAGGGTTGCCCGCCGGCACGCGCGTCATCTACCCGCCGCAACCGCTCCCGGCCGTCGAGGACGTGGACGGCGCCATCGAGCAGGCCCTCGAAAACCCGCTCGGCGCCGACCCGCTGTCGGCACAACTGCGCCCGGGGATGAAGCTCACCATCGCCTTCGACGACATTTCGCTGCCGCTGCCGCCGATGCGTACCCCAGACGTCCGCCAGCGGATCATCGAACAAATCCTCGACAAGTGTGCCGCCAGGGGCGTTGACGACATTCATCTGATCTGCGCCATCGCCCTGCACCGCAAGATGACCGGGCCGGAGTTGCGCGAGGTCCTCGGGGCGCGCATCTTCGACCGCTTTTATCCAAAAGGACACCTGTACAACCACGACGCCGAGGATCCCGATGGCGTCGTCCTGCTCGGCAAGACGGAGCACGACGAGGAGGTGTGGATCAACAAGCGCGTCGCCGAGAGTGACTTGCTCGTCTACGTGAACATCAACCTGGTGACGATGGACGGCGGGCACAAGTCGATCAACACCGGGCTGACGACGTACCGCACGATCCGGCACCATCACAACGTCCACACGCTGATGAACTGCAAGAGCTACATGGACCCCCGGGCGTCGATGTTGCAGCGCACCTGCGAGCGCATGGGCCGCGTCGTCGCCCCGCACGTCAAGAGCTTCCACGTCGAGACGACGCTGAACACCAACACGTTCCCGCCGCTGTTCCGCAACCTCCAGAAGCCGGAGCGCACCTGGAACGCCTGGGACTCGCTCAACTTCCACGCCAACCGCCTCGGCCTCAAGGTGCTGCCCTACGAGCTGCGCCGCCGTATCTGGATGAGCCAGCGCGCTCCTTACGGTCTGACGGGCGTCCACGCCGGCAACGTCGATCTCGTCCACGAGCAGACGGTCGAAAACGTCTTGCGACAGCAGGCGGTGAAGGTGAAGGGGCCGAGCGACGTGGTCGTCATGGGGCTGCCCTACCTGTGCCCGTATAACGTCAACTCCGTCATGAACCCGATCCTGCAGTGGGTGACGACGGTGGGCTACGGCTTCAACCTCTACCGCGGCCAGCCGCTGGTGCGCAAGGGGGGTGTGCTGATCTTCACGCACCCGCTGTACAACCGCTGGAACACCGAGCACCACCCCAGCTACGTCGAGTTTTTCGACCGCGTATTATCGCAGACGCGCGACCCGCAGGTGATGGAGTCGCGCTTCGAGCAGGAGTTCGCGCACGACCCGAAGTACGTCAAAATGTACCGCGAGGGGCACGCTTACCACGGCGTCCACCCGTTCTACATGTGGTACTGGGGGATTTACGGCGCCGCCTGGTGCGGCCGGGTGATCGCGGTCGGCGGCGACAGGTTTGTGGCGGATCGGCTCGGCTTCGGGACGGCGCCGACCATCCGCGAGGCCCTGGGGCAGGCGAAGTCGGTGGTCGGCCCGAGTCCGTCGGTGACGTGCTACCACTGGCCGCCGATCTTCCTGTGCGACGTGGAGTGACCGCGCCGCTCCTTCCTCACGCGGATCGCGCCTTGCCCGGGGATTGGCCAGGCGGCAAGGGGTAGATGGGCTGGGCGAGCATGACTTGGACCTCGCGGAAGGGAAGACGAATTTCCCAGCCGTTGCTGAAGAGGATGGAGTGCGTGAAGTGAGGTTGGCCGCTCTCTTGCCCGACGTCAAACTCGTCGTACTCGAACTGCATCCCGCGCGAGCGGAATTGCGGCGGCAGCGCGTCGTGATCGAGCAGCGGTTCGCCCGCAAGGGTGTAGGTAAGCGTCACCACGTCGCGCGGGGGGATGTCCTTGTGGAGGACGATGACGAATTGGTCCTCGCGCCGGCTGATGCCCCACACGGTCGCGTCGTGCAGGAGGATGCCTTCAAAGCGCTTCAGCACCGGGTCGATAAGCGGGGCCAGGTTCTGCAAGCGCTGCTCGTAGCGTTCCTCGGCGGCCTCCCAATCGGCGTCGGCGGCATCCATCGCCGCGGTGTCGAAGTTCTGCTGTCGGGCGAACAATGCCGGGGTGAAGTACTTCATGGCCGCTTCCTCGCCTTTCGTTTGTCCGTCTCGTAAAAGGTGTGGCCGTCCGGCGGTGGCGTGAACTGCTGGAAATGAGGCAGGGCCAGGGGGCCGGCGCTACGCTTATGGGGCGGGCCGCGCAGGTACGGGCCGACGGCTGCCTCGACGCTCTGCGCCCGGGCTCGATTGGCGTCGAGGTCGTCGCCCCGAACCACCACGTCTTCGTTTGCCTGACGGCGGATGACGGCGGCCGCGAAATCGATCTCGGCGCCCCACAGCACCGCCCCCGACGCGCCCGAAGCCCGCTCCGCCTCGTGAATCGTGGGCGGAGGAGGGGGCGACGCTGACGACGGTGAGGGCATTGGCGTCATGGCTGCATTCTAGCGGATCGGCTTCGCCTTTTGGAATGAGAGCTCGGCCTTCGGCATCCTTGCCGGCGGCTGCTACAATAAGGAGGCGCGGGCGGTGGCGGTCGGCCAGAGGGACGGGACGTGGCGTCAGCGGTGACGACTTCGAGGAGTGTGCAGCGGCCAGCGGCCCTCATCGAGTTGGACCGCGTCTCGCGCTTCTACGGCAGCAACCGCGCCCTCCACGAAGTCAGCCTAACTCTCCAGCCCGGCCGCATCGGCCTCCTTGGCCCCAACGGCGCCGGCAAATCGACCCTGTTGAAAATCCTCCTGGGGCTGCTGCCGCCGTCGTCCGGGTCGGGCCGCCTCCTTGGCTACGACCTCGCCTCGGCGGGCGGCACGCTGCGGCGGGCCATCGGCTACATGCCCGAGGCGGGCGCTCTCGTCCCCGGCCTGACCGGCAGCGAGTACGTCGCCCTGGCCGGCGAACTGTACGGCATGCCGCGCAAGCAGGCCCTGCGGCGGGCCCACGAGGTACTCAGCTACCTGGAGCTGGAAGACGCCCGCTACCGCCGCCTGGAGGAGTACTCCACCGGCATGAAGCAGCGCCTGAAACTGGGTCAGGCGCTGGTCCACGACCCGCCGGTGCTGCTCCTGGACGAGCCGACGAGCGGCCTCGACCCGGCGGGGCGCGAGGCGATGCTGCGGCTGCTGCTGTCGCTGGGGCGCGATCACGGCAAATCGGTGCTGCTCTGTACCCACCTGCTCGGCGACGTCGAGCGCGTCTGCGACACCGTCGTCATCCTCCATCACGGCCAGGTGCTCAAGCAGGGGGGCGTGGCCGAGCTGCGCACGACCCGTCAGGACCGTTACCGTTTACAAATTCAGGGCGACCCGCACACCTTCCTCCACGAGTTGCGCCTTGAAGGTGTCAAGGTCCTCCAGGACAATGGTCACGGCGGCCTGCGCGTGGCGGTGCCGGAAGGCTGGACGACGCGGGCCTTCTTCACCCTCGCGGACAACAGCGGCGTCGTCCTGCGCGGGCTGCAGCGCGACGACGAGGACCTCGAGGAGTTGTTCCACCGCGTGCTCGCGGAGAACGGGAAGGACGGCGCCGTTTAGCGGCCGCCCTCGGGGCGGCGCTCAACGCGCCGCCCCGAGGGCGGCCGCTAAACGGGCGGAAAGGGCATCATGGGTCAACCGAACCTGCTGCACTACCGGCCGTGGCGCGGCGAGTTCCAGGAGCCGCTGCTGGGCGTCTGGCCCGTGGCGCGCGTCGGCCTGCGCATGATGTTCCGCTGGTGGCCGTTCTGGGTCATCTACGGCCTGGGGATGATGATCTTCCTGTTCTTCTTCTTCGGGCAGTACTTCCTCGCCTGGGCCGACACCCAGGTCACCGAGGCCAACGTGCAGCTGGGCGGCTTCGGCCGCTACGACCCGCACGACCTCTTCCGCATCCTGCGACACGCCCTCAAGCTGACCGGCAACGGCGAGACCTACCGCAATTTCTTTTGGTATCAGAGCTACATTATCCTCGTTATCCTGGCCCTGGCCGGCTCGATGATCGTCGGCAACGACATCCGCCACGGCAGCATGGCCTTCTACCTGTCCAAGCCGATCAGCCGCTGGCACTACCTGCTCGGCAAGTGCCTGGCGGCCGGCGTCTTCATCAACATGGTCACGACGCTGCCGGCGCTGGTACTGTTCGTGGAGTTCGGCTTCCTCGACGGCTGGGACTACGTCCGCGAGAGCGCCCACCTCTGCTTCGGCATCCTGGGCTACGGGCTGGTGCTGACCGTCACCTTCAGCCTGCTGATCGTGGCGGTGGCGAGCTGGATGAAGACGACGGTGCCGATCATCATGACCTGGGCGACGGTGTTCCTGTTCCCGAAGCTGGTGGCGTCGATGCTGGTCGATGGCCTGCAATTCCACCCGCGCTTGCGCCTGATCGACCTGTGGAACGACGCCTACCTGGTGGGCAACTGGCTCCTCGACGTGCCGCCGGATCGCATCCCCCCCTGGCCGCAGCCGGCCTGGTATGAGGCCGGCGGGGTCCTGGTCGTCCTCTGCGCCGCCTGCCTCGTCGCCCTCGTCCTCCGCATCCAGGCGGTGGAGATCGTCAAGTGATTGCAGATTGCAGATTGCAGATTGCAGATTGGAGACGGCGCCATGGAGACAGCGAATCGACAACAGGGAGAGGCTATCACACCACCTGCGCCGCCCGCGGCGCGGAAATCTGCAATCTGCAATCTGCAATCTGCAATTCCCCGTCCGGTCCTGCTGTTCGACCGCGTGTCGAAGTGGTACGGCCCGGTCCTCGGCGTCAACCAGGTGACGCTGGAGCTGCGCGGCGGCATCACCGGCCTGGTCGGCGCCAACGGGGCGGGCAAGACGACGCTGCTGCGCCTGGCGACCGGGCAGCTGCGGCCGGACATCGGCAGCGTCTCCGTCCTCGGCCACGACGCCTGGGGCCAGCCGGGCAAGCGCCTGGTCGGCTACTGCCCCGACGTGGACGCCTTCTACGAGGAGATGTCGGGGCGACAATTCGTGTGCGCGATGGCCCGGCTGTGCGGCTACGACCGGGCCGAGGCGAGGCGGCGCACCGAGGAAGCCCTGGCGCTGGTGCGCATGACCGGCCGCAGCGACCGGCCCATCGGCGGCTACTCCAGGGGCATGCGCCAGCGCGTGAAGATGGCCCAGGCCCTCATCCACGACCCGCGCTTGCTAATCCTCGACGAGCCGCTCAGCGGCATCGACCCGGTCGGCCGGCAGGAGTTCGTCGCCCTCTACCGCGAATTGGCGGCGCGCGGCAAGTGCTTGCTGGTGTCCAGTCATGAACTGGACGAGTTGGAGAAGCTGACCGACCACGTCGCGGTGATGGCCCGCGGCCGCATCGCCGCCGTCGGCACCCTGACGCAGATCCGCGACCTGCTCGACGACCAGCCGCTCTCGGTGCGGATGCACTGCGACCAGCCGCGCCGCCTGGCCGCGGCCCTGATGGCGCTGGAGGACGTCGTGGGCGTGGAACTGGGGGAGGACGGCGGCCTGGTGGCGCGGGCGCGCAACCCGCGCAAGTTCTTCCAGGAGCTGACGGCCCTGGTCCTTGAAGAGGGGCACGACGTGCGCCACGTCGAGACGCTGGACGACTCGGCGGAGGCGATTTTGGGGTATTTGCTGGGCGGGCGCCGCGGGTCGTGAGTGTTGAGATGTCAGTTGAAGACGCGGGTGGTGAAGTTATGAGCACGTCAGCACCTGAGACGGGTCCCCCAGCCCATGACGCGAAGCCCGAACCTGAAAACTTAACACTCCACACGCAAAGCTCGACGCTCTCGGCATGGCTTTACCTCGTCTGCCTGAGCTGGCAGCGCCAGGCGCGGGTGCGCCACATGGTGTGGATCTCGCTGGCCCTGCTGGCGCTGACGGCCCTGGCCGTCGGCGTGCAAACGCTTTCGGCCGGCTGGGGCTTGGAGGGGCGGCCGTGGCGGTCCCAGGGGCGCTGGATGGGTCTTACCTACGAGCAGGCCCTCGGCGAGACGTATGTCGCCACCTCGGCGATCGCCCCGCTCGGATCGCCGGGGGCGGCCGGCCTGGACGACGGCCTGTTGCAGTCCGCCTGGGCCGTCCTTCAGCGCAGCGACTTCATCCGCTTCTCGAACAGCATTTTCCGGATCTTCGTCAGCTTCCTGCTGCCGTTGTGGAGCCTCAGCTTCGGCACCGAAGCGCTGGGCGGCGACCGCGAGGGCCACAACCTGCTCTGGCTGCTGACACGGCCCTTACCGCGACCGGCGATCTACCTGGCCAAGTTCGTGGCCCTGCTGCCGTGGGCGCTGGCGCTGAACCTCGGCGGCTTCGCGCTGCTGTGCGTCGCGGCCGGCCGGCCGGGGCTGCAAGCGCTGCGGCTGTTTTGGCCCGCCGTGCTCTGCGCCACCCTGGCCTTCGGCGCCCTGTTCCACCTGATCGGGGCGTACTTCCGCCGGCCGGCCATCATCGCCCTGGTTTACGGCTTCTTCCTGGAGACGATCCTCGGCAACATGCCGGGCTACCTGAAGCGCCTCAGCATCAGCTTCTACACGCGCTGTATGATGTACGATGCCGCCGGCACCTTCGGCGTGCAGCCGGAGTCGCCGTCGGTCTTCCTGCCGGTGAGCGGGACGACGGCGCTGCTGGTGCTGTTGGGCGCCGCGGCCGCTCTGCTGCTGCTGGGCATGTACCTGTTCAACCGCACCGAGTACGTCGCGGCGGAATGAGACGGCGTGAGCGAGGCCAACCCATGGACGACTTTCCCCTGCCCCCGGAGGAGTCGCGCGAGTCGCCGCGGCACGGCTTCCAGGGGGACCGCGGGCCGGCGCCGCCGGCCGCCGAGTTCCCCGCCGGGTTGACCGTCGCCGTCAGCCGCGAGGCCGGCTCGCGCGGCGGCACCATCGGCCGGCGCGTCGCCCGCAACCTCGGTTGGCAGGTCTACGACCAGGAATTGCTCGAATACGTCTCTCAGGAAGGCCCGCTGCACCAGGAATTGCTCGACGGTCTGCCGCCGGCCGCCGCCGCCTGGCTCGGCCAGCGCCTGGAGCAACTCCTGCGCGAACAGAGCGTCAGCCAGCACCCGTCGATCGTTCGCCTGGCGCGGGCCATCCTGGCGCTGGCGGCGCAGGGCAACGTCGTGTTGATCGGCCGCGGCGCCGGCCTGCTGCTGCCCGCCGAGACGTCGCTGCACGTCCGCCTCGTCGCCCCCCTCGCCGACCGCATCGCCTACATCAGCCAGTGGCTGCGGCTGACCGTCGAGGAAGCGACGGAGCGCGTCCGCCTGCGCGACGCCCGCCGCGCCGAATTCCTCGTGACGCACTTCCACCGCCAGCCCGGCGAGCCGCACCAGTACGACCTGCTGCTAAACTCCAGTCTGCTCGGGGAGGAATTGTGCGCCGACCTGATCGTCCACGCGGCCCGGGCGAAATTGGCGGTGCGCTTCGGCCGTCCGCAATGACCCGCTCGCCGGGCCCGCGCTAGGCCACCTCGGGGACGATGAAGGAGAGCGGGTGCGGGACCGTCGTGCCACCGACTCCCCGCCCCGCCGCCACCTTCGCCGGCGCCGGCGGGGCCAGGGCCGCACCCATGTACTGCTTCGCCTTGAGCACCTCGGCGTGGACGACGGGGAACTCGGGGATCTTCGCGTCCCACTCCAGCAGCGTCGCCGCCCCGCCCGTGTGCCGGTGGGCCAACCGGTACAGTTCCCACACCGGGTCGATGACGTGGTCGTCGTGCGTGTCGATGATGTGGCTGCCGCAGTGGGTGTGCCCGGCGATGTGGAACTGCACGACGCGCTCGGGCGGCACCGAACGGATGTATTCCGCCGGGTCGAAGTCGTGATTGACGCTGGAGACGTAGACGTTGTTCACGTCCAGCAGCAGCCCACAGTCGGTTTCCTCCGTCAACCGCGCCAGGAACTCCCACTCGGTCATCGTCGAGTCGGCGAAGGTGACGTAGGTGCTCGGGTTCTCCAGCACCAGCGGCCGTTCGAGGAACTCCTGCACGGTGCGAACGCGGCCGGCGACGTGCTTCAGCGTCTGCTCGTTGAGCGGGATCGGCAGCAGGTCGTGGGCGTTGAGCCCGGCGACGCCGGTCCAGCACAGGTGGTCCGACACCCAGCGGGCGTTGGCGGACGCGGCCAGGCGCTTCAGCTTGATCAGGTAGTCGAAATTCAGCGGGTCGCTGCTGCCGATGGACAGCGAGACGCCGTGCATGACGACGGCGTAGCGCTCGGCGATCTGTTCGAGGACGTAGCGCGGCCGGCCGAGCGAGTCCATGAAGTTCTCGGAGATGATCTCGAACCAGTCCACCGCCGGAAAGTTCTTCAAGAGGTACGGGAAGTGGACGGTGCGCAGGCCGACGCCGAGGCCGAGGTTGGGGTGTCCGAGGCGGGATGCTGGCATGGCAACTCCGGGTCGATGTTTAGCCGCCGCCCTCGGGGCGGCGGGTTCCCTGGCGCTCGTAGTGACCGCATTTATGCGGTCGATGACGAACACGACCCGATAAATCGGGTCACTACGAGCGCCGCCCCGAGGGCGGCGGCTAAACGCGTTGCTTACTTCTCTTCCTTCTTCTCCTTCTTGGGGGCGTCGCCGAACTTCTTCTCCGCCTTCTTCATGGCGGCCTCGAAGTTCTTGCGCGCCTTGGCCCACGCCTTGTCCTCGAGCGGCACGTGGCAGTCGCCCTTGCCCTTGCAGGTATTCTCACCCGGCTTCTCGCCGCAGCCACCGAGGCCGGCGCACTCGTTGTCGCCGCCGCAGGTGTGCTTCTCGGCGGTAGCGCACTGCCCCTGGCCGGCGCAGTCGTTCTTGCCGCCCTTGCCCTTGCTCTTGCAGGTGTTCAGCCCACGGCAGACGTGCGGCTCCTGGAGCAGCAACGGTTTGTCCTTGTCCTTCTTCTTCGGCTTCTCTTCTTTCTTGTCCTCGGCGGCGGCGAGTTTCGCCCCCGCCATCACGCCGCCCAAGGCGGCGGCCGCCAGCCTGGTGAAGTCACGACGATTCACTGCCAACCTCCCCTGGTGTGAGTAAGGGGCCCCGCGACACGCGGCGCTCGCGCTCGCCCCCCGGCTACGGTAAGCGCGGCACGGCCCAAAGGCCAGCAGGATTTTTCCCCAGCAGCGCCTGGGCCGCCGCCGAGCCGGCGCGGGCCGCCGATTCCATCGTCGAGGGCCAGCCGGTCGCCGACTGATCGCCCGCGAAGACGAGGCCCGGACAGTCCGGTCGCAGCGGCGGCAGGCGATCCCTTTCGCGGTCCGGCGGCACGCCGAAGGTGGCGGTGCCGTGGACCAGGAGGCGCGCCGCCAGCAGCGGAGTTTCGCGGGCGCGCGGCAGCAACTTCGCCAACTCGGGCAACAGCTCCGCCGTCATGCGCTCCACCCCCAGGCGGATCTCGCGCCCGGCGCCGGAGATGACCAGCTCGACCAGTTGCGGGGCGCCCGCCGGCGCCCGACCCTCCCAGATCGCCGTCTTGTTGAAGACGATCTGCACCGGGCTCTCCAGCGCCATGAAGAACAACTCGTCCATCACCGGGCGGGCGAACTTCAGCAGCAGGCCGGCGATGGGGCCGTCCGGCGGCGGATCCGGGAGCCGCGGTGGGTCCGGCAGCAGTCCGCGCTGGCGCTTCAGCGGCACCGCCAGCACCACGGCCCGGCACGGCTGCGGCGCCTCCCCCAGGACCACGACGGGTGGCGAGCCCGGCCTCACGGCGCCCACGGTTGCCTTCGTCCGCACCTCGACGCCGGCCGCGGCCAGGACCGCCTGCGCCTGCCGGTCGAACACCGCGGACAGGGGCCGGCGCAGGAAGCAGAAGTCGGCCGCGTGCTTCGACTTCAGCAGCGACTCGCGGAAGGTGAACAGGGCCTGCCGTGCCGACACCGCGTCGGGCCGCCCGTTGCAGATGCCCAGGACGACCGGCTCCCACAGCCGCGCCACCGCCGCGGGCGGCTGGCGCTGCTGCCGCAGCCAGTCGCCGAAGGAAATGGCGTCCAGCTCCTCCAGCCGCCGCGCCGTGTACAGCCGGGCGCGAGCCATGCCGCACGACAGCCGCCACAGGTCGCGGAGACCGAGCCCGGGGAAGCGGAGCAGGCCGGGCAGGGCGTGCAGCAACCCCGGCAGCGCCGACGAGGCGAAGACGAAATCGGACGCGCCGGGGCGCTTGTACGGCAGGGCGAAGCTCTCCTGCCGATACACCCACTCGTCCGGCACGGCGAGGTCGCGCAGCAGCTCCTCCAGGGCGGTGCAGCACTTCAACCAGACGTGCTGCCCGATGTCGATCTCGCCGTATTCCGCCGTGGGGAAGGAGAAGACGCGGCCGCCGAGGTGGCGGTTCTTCTCGAGAAGGGTGACGTGCCGGCCGGCGCGGGCCAGGGTGAGGGCGGCGCGAATGCCGGAGATGCCGCCGCCGATGACCGCGATGTCCAAGGCCCCCTCCTGGCGAGCGGGGGGCGTCAGCCCCCCGGTCAAGGAACCGGGGGGCTGACGCCCCCCGCTCGCCGGTACTACGGGCGTGTGCTGCGCAGCTCCTGCAGCCGCTTCTTCGCCTCCAGCTCCCACGCCGGGTCTGTCTCGTGCTGCAAGACATCCTCGTAGAGGCGGACGGCCTCGCTGCGGTCTTGCAGGATGTGGTCGTAGAGGCGGGCGGCCCGCAAGCGGGCGTCGAACTGCGTGTTCGGGTTCCACTGGAAGCAGCGCTGGTAATACACCGCCGCACGCCGGTAATGCTTGTACGCCTTGCCCTCGTACATCTCCCCCAGGCGGTAGGCGGCGTCGTCGATCTTGTCACTCTCCGGGTAGCTTGTGAGGATCTGCTGGAAGAGCAACTCGGCCCGGCGCTGGTTATCGATGTAGTCCGGGCCCCAACCCTTGTCCTTGTAGGTCATCGCCCGCTTGTACAACTCGTTGGCCTCGGGGATGTTCTTCTCCGCCTTCAGCGTCGGCGGAGGCACGTCCATGTCGAGGTTGTAGGCCTGCTTGTTGATGCGATGGAACTCGCGCAGCTCGTCCTCGGCCCAGCGCGCCCGCTCCGTATCCTGGACGGAGATGTAGTGCGCCCGCAGCGCTTCCAGCGACACCTGGTAATCGCGCCGCGCCGCCAGCAGCTTCTCGACCAGTTCCACGTCGGAGGTCGTCTTGCCGCCCTTGGCGGTCGCGGACAGCTGCCCCCGCGTTTGCGGCCCGATGGCCACCGCGACGGCCAGCGCGAGCAGAACGGCACCCAGAGAACGGCGTAAAGGGTCATGGCACTCTCCTCCGTGATTCGTGTCGCTTACGGCCTCAGCCCTCGCCGCGCGGCCTCTCGGCGGCGCCGGCCGCGGCGCCGCTCGAGGCCGGCGGGGGTCGGTCGATACGGCCGAAGATCATCCGGCCGGCCGGCGTCTGCAGCACGCTCGTCACGGTGATGAGGACGTCCTGGCCGAGGAACGCCCGGCCCTGCTCGACCACCACCATCGTGCCGTCGTCCAGGTAGCCGATGCCCTGGCCGATCTGGTCGCCCTGCTTCACCAGCCGCAGCGCCAAGGTCTCGCCGGGCAGGGCCACTGACTTGAGCGCGTTGGACAACTCGTTGAGGTTGATGACCTCCACCCCCTGAAGCTGGGCGATCTTGTTCAGGTTGAAGTCGTTGGTCACCACCCGCGCCCCGAGGACCTTCGCCAGCACCACGAGGCGCTCGTCCACTTTTTGAACCTCGCGCAGTTCGGCCAGGTTGGCCTCGTGCATTTGCAGCTCAACCTTGGGGTTGCTCTGCATGCGCTTGAGCATGTCCAGGCCGCGGCGACCGCGGTTGCGTTTCAGCTTGTCCGAGCTGTCCGCGATGCTCTGTAATTCCTGCAAGACGAAGCGCGGCACGATCAGCTTGGTGTCGATAAAGCGCGTATCACAAATATCGGCAATCCGGCCGTCGATGATGACGCTGGTGTCCAGGACCAGCGGCTTGCCCCCCTTGACCTGCTTGGAAAATTCGACGTAGGGGATGATGAAGCGGAATTCGTCCTTGGTCTGCAAGAGCAGGGACACCGACACGTAGCAGCACAGCACGGTGATGAGCACGCGCAGTCCCTGGAACAGGTAGACGCCAAGGAGGTCCTTGACGAACGGCTCCAGGGCCACGGCGAAGAGGGGGCCGAGCAGCAGGCCGAGGAGGAGTCCGAAGTAGATGGCCGAGATGGTCGTGATCTGCTTGTTGCGGATTAGGATGTCGGTCAGAACGACCGTTAGCCCCGCGGTCAGGATGCCGAGGAAGACGCCGAGGGCCGGGGCGAAGCCGTATTCCGGGTTCTTGTTGACGTAGTCGAAGGCCAGCATGGCCATGCTGATGATGATCGCGCCGAAGCAGCCGCGCAGCACCCACAGGAGCACCTGGCCCGAATCGGTCCGGGTGCCGAGCGATGCGGAGAACCAGGACAGAAAACCGTGGAGCTTGGGGGACATGGGCAGCCTCCGAGGGTGGGAAGTCGGGTGAGGGTCGGTGCCGCGCCTTCTGGGGGCTACCAGGTTTCCATCTTACACCGGGGCGTAGGGCTGGAACAGTCTCAGGTATTCATCCTGTGCGTAGCGGTCGGTCATGCCGGCGAGGTAATCGCACACCACCCGCTCCACGCCTTCCGGCCCAACGCGGCGAGCATACCGCTCGGGGAGCAGCTCCGGGGCCCGCCGGAACTCCGCGAACAGCGCTTGCAGGATGCGCCGCCCCTTCGCGGCCATGCGCATCACCCGGTGATGGCGGTAGACGCGCTGGTGGAGGAACGCCTCCAGCTCCGCTTTCAGCCGCCGTACCTCGGGCCCCGGCCCGACGAGGCCGTCCGGGGCGCGGCGCACGTCCTCGACCGAGCGAACGCGCGCCTGCCGCAGGCGCTCGCGGGTGTGCGCCAGCAGGTCGGTCACCTGCCAGTCGATGAGCGCCCGCACCACGGCCGGCTGGAACTGGAGCGGCCCGGGCCGGCCGTGGCGCTGCTCGACGCGCTCGACCGCCCGCCGCCAGAACTCCACCTCGCGCAGGTCGTCGGCCCCCAGCAAGCCGACCCCGAAGGCGTCGTCGAGGTCATGGGTGTCGTAGGCGAGGCTGTCGGCGGCATCGACCACCTGGGCCTCCAGGAGCGGTTGGCCGGCGCCGAGGTAGGTGACGACTTCCGGCGCGTCGCGACGGCCGCTGTGCTGGGCCATCGCCTCCAGCACTTCCCACGACAGGTTCAGGCCGGGAAAGTCGGCGTAACGATACTCCAGGAGTTCGACGATCCGCAGGCCGTGACGGTTGTGCTCGAAGCCGCCGTGGCCGCCCATGCATTCGTCCAGGGCGCCCTCGCCAGCATGGCCGAACGGCGGGTGCCCCAGGTCGTGGGCCAGGGCGATCGTCTCGGTGAGGTCCTCGTTCAACCCGAGCTGCCGGGCGATGGTGCGGCTGATCTGCGCGACTTCGAGGGTATGTGTCAGGCGGGTGCGGTGGTGGTCGTTGGTCTGGGCGACGAGCACCTGCGTCTTGTACATGAGTCGGCGGAAGGCCGTCGAGTGGATGACGCGGTCGCGGTCGCGCTGGTAGAGGGTGCGGAAGGCGTGCTCGGTTTCGGAGTGGCGCCGGCCGCGACTCTGCCGCGTGCGCATGGCGTACGGGGCCAGCAACTGCTCCTCACGGTCGAGCCAGTCGGGCGGCTCGAAGGGGACGTCTTGATCGGAGGACATGCGGGGGGTTCTCGTTGCTTGGCCGCTAAGCCGCAAGCGGCCCGCGAGTGCTAAACGGGCTGCCGCAATCGCCCCACCAGCGCGTCGTAGAAGGCGTCGAGCGACTGCACGATCACCTTGACGTCGGCGAGGACGGGCATGAAATTAGTGTCGCCGTTCCAGCGTGGGACGACGTGCCAGTGCAGGTGCCCCGGCAGTCCGGCACCGGCGGCGCGGCCGAGGTTCAGGCCGACGTTGAAGCCGTCCGGCGTCATCAGCCCTTCGAGCACGCCGACCATGCGCCGCAGCGTCTCCATGACTTCGAGCAATTCGTCGGGGCCCAACTCGTCGAGGCGGCCCTTGTGGGCGCGCGGGGCGATGAGAAGGTGGCCGTTGTTGTAGGGGAAGCGGTTGAGGACCACGACGCTGCGCGGCGTGCGCAGGGCGACGAGGTTGCCGCGGTCGTCGTCGTCCTGGAGGCCGCGGCAGATGAAACAGGGGTCGTCGTCGGAAGGTGCCTTGGCGGTGGCGACGTAGGACAGCCGCCACGGGGCCCACAGTTGGTCCATCGGCGTCTCCTGCCCTCCCCTCGCCCCGGCAGGGAAGAGGGGTCGGCGGTGAGGGGGCAGGGACCATTCTACCGCGCCGGCACAGGCCGAAAACGGGCATGGTTCAAACGCGGGTCTCGCCCTGCCTGCCCGTGCCCGTGCCACCTGAAACGGCTTGTTGTTCAGGGCCGAAAACGCCGTCGCACGATTTGTCCGGATCGGGTATGGCGGAGGAAGACCGAGGTGACTAGAATGCATATTCCCCATTCTGCCGACTCATCGCACGGCGGAAGCGGCGGAGGAGCGAAGGGAGAGTCATGGCCGGACGAATCCTCAATCGGATGGACTTGCGCCGCCAGGCCGAGTTGGCCGAAGAGCGCGGCCCGCGCGCCCCCGAACGGGAGGCCGACGTCGGGCGCGGCAGCGCCTCTCGCCGCTCGTCGGGGCCGCGCGACCAGGGCCGGGTGTGCGCCCGCTGGGGCGTGTTCGACGGGGCGATGACACTCGTCGAAACCTTTGACTACAACCAACGGGCGCAGGCCGAACGGCGGGTCGCCGAGCTGAACGCCGCCCGGAAGAACGGCACGACCTACTTCCTGCAAGTCGTCAAGGAGGCCATGCCGCCGGCGGGGTCGGTCGATCTGGATTGAGCGCGTGCGGTCGTCTTTGAAACACACAAACAGGAGAACCCATGCCTCTGCGGATGCGTGTGCATGACCGGGAACCGATCGCCGCGGCGCTGCGCCGCTTCAAGAAATTGCTTGAGCGGAGCGGGCTGCAGAAAGAATTGCGCAAGCGCAAGCACTACGAGAAGCCGTGTGAACTCCGTCGGCGGGCCAAGCTGCGCAAGCAGAGCGCCATACGCAAGGCGAGTCAGCGGACGACGACGGTCTGAATCCCCCAGGGCTTGCCCCGGCCGGGACAAGCCCTCGGCACCTCTCAGCGCGGCTGCACGCTCCCCACGGTCTTCACCGGCGCACCTTCGTCGCGTGGGGCCGGGCGCAGCAGGGCCTTGACGGCCTCGTCCCGGGAGGGGCCGACCTTTTCCAGCACTTCCGCCGCGAGTTGGCGCACCTGACCGTCGGCGTCGCCGAGGGCGGCGCTGAGGACGGCCAGCGCCGCCATGTCATCGCTGCCGATGCTCTCCAGGGCGCGGAGGGCCGCCAGGCGCACCTGGGGCTCACGGGCCTGGGCCGCCTCGACCAGGGCGGGCAACGCCGCTCGGGCGCCGGGGCCGTAGGCACACAGGGCGCGCGCCGCCGTCAGGCGCAGGTCCGTGTCCCGATCACCAAGCAGACGCGCTAGCGACGACACCGCCGCCGCCACGTTGGCCGGGTGGACCTTGCCCAGCGCCCGCGCCGCCGACCAGCGCACGAACCGGTCCGCGTCGGACAGGGCTACCACCAGGGCCGGCGCCGCCAGGGCCGCCTGCCGACCCATCGTCTCCAGCACGTCGATCGCCGCACGCCGGGCCTCCACGTCGGGGTCTTGCACACCCGCCGTCAGCGCCGGCAGCGCCTGCCGTAACCCCGCCAGAAGGGGCTCGTTCAGCAAGAACGCCGCGGACCGGTCGGCGGCCGCGGGGTCTCCCTGTCCCTCCGGGGCGGCGAGGGCACTCGACGCACGCCGCAGCCAGCGGACACGCGCCTCGGCGACGTCTTCCAGCGCGTGCCGCGCCAGGATGCGCACCCGGGCGTCGGCGTCGCCGCTGGCCTGCGCCAGCACTCCGCACTGGTCCCGCAGTTCCACGGCCAGCGGCCGCAGCGCCTCGCGCTCCTCCTCGACGTCCTGTTGGTACGCCTCCCAGTCCTCGACCTCGTCCTCGGCGGCCGCGTCCGCCACCACCGCCGCGAGCGCCTCGGCGGCATGTCCCAGCGCCTCGGCACAGCGGCGGCGCACCTCGGTGACGGGATCGGTCAGGCCCCCTGCGGCCGCCGGCACCACGGCACACGCCGCCCGGATGACGTGCTCGTGTCTGCCACCGCTCCCGGTCCGTGCGGGGTCACGGCTCAGGGAGGTCGCCACCAGGGCGCCGAGCGCCTCCCCCGCCACGGCGCGCAGCCCCGGGTCGGGGTCGTGCAGCAGCGCCACGAGCGCCGCGGCCGCCGCCTTCGGTTCTGGGGCCACCCGCGCCAGGGTGCGCGCGGCCTGCTCGCGCAGCAGCGCAGGGCCCACTCGCGTCAGCTCGGCCAGGTCGCCGGTGAAGTCCTGTGCCAGCGGCTCGTCGCCCTTCCCGCGGACATTCCGATCGAGCGCGCCAAGCGCCTTCAGGGTGGCGAGCCGGACGTCGAGGTCGCCCTGACGCAGTAAACTCCGCACCCCACGCTCGAAGCGCTCGACCACCGCCGCCCGGTGTCGGGCGTCCACCGCGGCGACGTCCTCGTCCTGGTCGCGATCGCGCCAGACGTTCAGCAGGAGCGCCCGCCGCAGGTCGTCCGGGCTGCGCAGCCGGTCGATGGCGGCCCGCAGCTGGGCGTCGCGCAACTTGGTGTCGCGTACCGGCGCCCGCAGCGCCTGCCAGAGCAGTTCGACTGGATCGGCCCGCGGCCGGCGTTCCGGCTCCTGCGCCCAGGCGGACGCCGCTACCAGTAAGCCCACGCACACGAAACTCTTCGGAAGGCGCATGACCGCTCCCTGCCCGCTTGCCGGGACCAATGCCGATCCGATGACACTCTGCGGAAGGCGGGGGTCATAGCGTCGGCCGGGCGGCGACGCAAGAGCAATTCTTGTCAACGGCGACGCCTTGCCTTCCCGCACGCCCCGTACTATCCTGCACGCACTTCCCCTTGCTGAAAGGAGCGCTGTCATGCCGTCCAAGCGAGTTCGCGTGGCGATCGTCGGCCTCGGCTTCGGGGCCGAATTCATCCCTATCTATCAGGCCCATCCCGACGCCGAAATGTACGCCATTTGCCGCCGCAACCGCCGCGAGCTGGACGAATGCGGCGACCGCTTCGGCATCAAGACGCGCCACGCCGACTTCAACGAGTTGCTCAAGGACCCCAACGTCGATGCCGTCCACATCAACAGTCCCATCCCCGACCACGCCCCGCAGTCGCTGGCGGCCCTCAAGGCCGGCAAGCACGTCGCCTGCACCGTGCCGCTGGGCACCTCCGTCGAGGAGTGCCGGCAACTCGTCGAGGCCCAGCGCAAGAGCGGCAAGGTCTACATGATGATGGAAACCGTCGTCTACAGTCGCGAGTACCTTTTCGCCCGGGAGTTGTACGACCGCGGCGTGCTGGGGCGCATCCAGTTCCTGCGCGGCAGCCACCAGCAGGACATGGACGGCTGGCCCGATTACTGGCCCGGCCTGCCGCCGATGTGGTACGCCACCCACTGCGTCAGCCCCTGCCTGGCGATCCTCAGCCAACCGGGAAAGCCCGCCCTGGCCGAGCACGTCAGCTGTTACGGGTCCGGCCGCATCCGCGAGGAACTCATCAAGCGCTACGACAGCCCCTTCGCCGTGGAGACGGCTACTTTCAAGGTCAAGGATAGCGACGTGGCCGCCGAGGTCACGCGCAGCCTGTTCGACGTGGCCCGGCAGTATCGCGAGAGCTTCGACGTGACCGGCAGCCGCGCCAGCTTCGAGTGGCAGCAGGTCGAGGGCGAAGAGCCGGTGCTGCACTTCAAGGGGTTGCCGGAGCCGCAGATCCCGCGGCGGGTCAAGGTACAGGACTACGCCGGTCGATTGCCCGAGCCGATCCGCAAGTTCACCGGGGCGATCCACGACGCGACGCACCTCAGCTTCGTGCAGGGCGGCGGCCACGGCGGCAGCCACCCGCACCTGGCGCACAACTTCCTCATGGCTTGCCTCGACCGCCAGCCGGCCTTCCCCGACGCCCCGACCTCGGCGAACTGGACGATGGTGGGCATTTGCGCCCACCAGTCGGCGCTGAAGGGCGGCGACAAGGTGCCGCTGCCGCAGTTCTGACCCGCCTGGCCGCTTGCGGCTTCGCATGACCTGCGAAGCCGCAAGCGGCCGAAGTGCGATCCGTGGAGTTTTCCCCGCCATGATCTCGGTTCGCTGCCCGGCCTGCGGGAAGGTGATCGGCTTCGACGAGGCCGACGGGGGCGCCCTCGTCGCCTGCCCGCACTGCCGGCAGTCGTTCTTCGTGCCGGTCGTGGCCCGACCCGTCGCCGTCGAGTCGGCGCCGCCCCTCGCGAAGGCACCGGTCGCGCCGCCGGTGGTGGCGTCGCTGCCGCAGGAGCCGAGTCTGCCCGACGAGATCCGCCTTGCGGACGACCCCGACCTGGCACCCATTCCGGAACACTTCGACGAGGTGCTGCCCGCCGACGAACCAGCGCCGCCGCCCGAAGCGGCCCCAGAACCCGCGCCGTCGCCCGAGCCCGAACCGCCGCCGCCCGACCCGATCCCGTACCTCGAACTCGATCCGCCGCGACCCGCGCCGCCGGGAGGGGACGAGCCCATTGGCACGCCGGCCGTCGTGAAGCCGACCGACGTGGCCCCGTCGCTGCCGGCCGCCGTGTCGCTCAACGAGTCGCTGCCGCCGCCGGAGAAGAAGCCGGATCGGCCGACCGACGTGCTGGAAGAGGTGAAGGACGAAGCGGAAGACAAAGGGCGATTCGACGAGAAGGAACAAGCCAAGGAGGAAGAAGAAGAGGACGAGGAAGACCGGCGCCCGCGGCCCCGATCAAGGAAGAAGGGGCCGGACTACCGCAAACCGTATTACGCGCAGGCGGCGCGGGCCCCCGAGGGCCTGACGCGCAACCGCATCATGGGCGGTGTCGGCGTGGGCCTTGGCGGCATGATCCTGCTGGGAACCTTGATGCACCACGTCGCGGGATCGGAGACGGCGTGGCACAAGGCGGTCTGTTGCGGCGACGTGTTCGCCCTGGTGCTCTTCGGTGCCGGGCTGTTCTACCTCATCCGCGGTTGAGAGCGAGGATCAAGGAGCAGACAAGAAAGGGGCCGGGGGCGCTCCAGGGCTCCCGGCCCCTGCTCGTTCGATGACAGTTGCGATCACTTGGCTGCGCTAGGCGCAGCCACTGCCTTTCGGAATTCGGCCTGTCTGCCCTCTTCGGTCAAGAGAACCAATTCATCATCCGTCAGCCGAACTACCTTGGTAGTCGCTGTCTCCTTTTCCTGTTTCCCAACCTCGGTACTCACAGTCTTGATGGTGTCGCCACTCAATTCGTAGGTGCCGACATCGTGATCGATCTCCTTGCCGTCCTTCACGTAAAACGTCCGAACACGCCCATCAGCGGTAAACTCCGTGTACCGCGTTGGGATTGGCTTGAACTGCCACCTGCCAACGAGCTTATTCTTGTCGATGACAAGGGGCTGGCCTGCGCCCGCAGGTGGCGGAGCCGGGGTCGGCTCCTTCGCCGCGCCGAAGTTCTCCGGCGGCGGGATGAGCGGGGCGTACCTGTCGAGTTCCTCCTTCTTGATCGGCTCGTTGCCGGCGATGGTCACCATTGCCTGGAACAGCGAGTCCGGAATGTCCTCGAAGATGAAACGCACGTCGCCGTTGGCCATGATGGCGTAGGTGCCGCGCTTGGCGTCGCGAGTCTCACACAGGAACGGCCGGATGCTGTCCTTCTCCGGCACGCCGCGGACGGTACTGCCACCGCCGGCCAGCCACGGCGTCTTGTAGTCCGGCGGCACCTGCAACACCGCGATGGTGTTCTGCGGGCCGTCGGTGATCTCCGCGAGCTGCGTGACGCGGTCGTAAGCGAACACGCCACTTCGGCGGTTGTTGATCGTGAGATCCTCCGCCGCGTCAAGGCCAATGCCGGCCACCCCCACGAATTGGGTCGCGGCAAGCGGCCCCGTCACCTTCGGGTACGGGACATGCCACTCCGGCTCGGGGCTCCTCAGCCCCAGGAATTGCGGCACGAGCATGCGCGCCGCCCTCAGGTTGGACTTCTCGTTCCACCCCTGGTTGGGCTGGATGCCCAGTGGGTAGTGGCCGAGGTCATTGCCGTACTCATCGACGTACTGCGGCAGGTAGCGGAGCATCTCGGCCATCCAGCTGATGCGTTGGTCGGGTGCCCACGGCCGGTTGAAGCGCTCGATGTTCGAGAGGCGGTCGTAAGCGCCGCGCGGGAAGTTGCGATGCTTCTCGACGTAGGCGTGTAGGGCGGCGGCCAGGTGATGGAGGCGCGGACGACCGGCGGCCATCTCGGTGGTCGCCTTGGCAACGATCAGGCCTTCGTGCAGAAGGCCCGTGAGTGCATCGTGCATCAGCCCCTTCCACGCGACGTCCAGGGCCAGGGCCAGGAAAGTCCCCTGGCGTGTGAGACCGATCGTTGAACTCTCTTCCTTGGGCGGACCGTTGCCACCCTGACCCGGCATCATACCGCCGGGGCCGGGGGGTTGCATGCCACCGGGGCCGGGGGGTTGCATGCCACCAGGGCCGGGGGGTTGCATGCCGCCGGGGCCGGGGGGTTGCATGCCACCGGGACCAGGGGGTTGCATACCGCCGGGACCAGGGGGTTGCACGCCGCCGGGGCCCATCATCCCAGGGCCCATCATCCCAGGGCCCATCATGCCGTTCTGGCCGCTCGTCTGCGTCACCTTGATGCCGAAGGACTGTTGAATGCCGTTGGCGATGCCGGGCAGAACCAGGCTGTTGAAAACGGTTTCGGCCGCCTTGGCGTTTTCTTCCTGGGCAAGGTCCACCGCCACCGTAAGGGTCAGCCGATCGGCCTTCGCGGCATGCACTGCTGCCCCAATCGCCTTCAAGTTCCTGGCGTTTTCGGGGATCTTGGCGTTGCCGAAATCGCTGAGATCGACACCGAGGTTATCCTGCGTGCTGCCCTTATTGATCAGGGTGATGAACGCGTCGCCGGTGGCGGCGACGGAGAAGATCGCCAGCTTCGACCCTTCGAGGCGATCCAACATCGCCTTCAGGTCCGGCTTGACCGTTAGCCACGCACCGGACGGCCCCGCCGCCTGGGCGGGAGCCTGCCACCCGCCAGGACCGGGTTGCATGCCGCCGGGGCCAGGGGGTTGCATGCCGCCGGGGCCAGGGGGTTGCATGCCGCCGGGGCCGGGTTGCATCCCACCGGGGCCAGGCTGCACACCACCGGGGCCGGGCTGCATTCCGCCGGGGCCAGGCTTCACACCACCGGGGCCAGGAGGCTGCGAGCCGCCGGGGCCAGGCTGCGAGCCGCCGGGGCCGGGCTTCACACCACCGGGGCCAGGTTGCATCCCACCGGGGCCGGGCTGTACACCACCGGGGCCAGGCTGGCCGCCGTTGCCGGCTACGGCCGGCGGGGGTTCCGGCGGCTTCACGATCTCCGGCCGCTTTTGGAGGAACCGCTCCAGCGGATCGAGCTCGGCCAGGATCAGCGTTTGATCGTCGTACTTGTAGACGCCCAGCGGCTTGCTCCGCGGCGCCGCCGAGTACGGGAACGAGGTGGCGAACCAGAAGCGGCTGAAGGCGTCCAGCTCCGCCTTCACCAAGAAATACTCCTTGTTGTCGATCGGACTCTTCGGCCCCTTCTGAAGGGCGAGGCCAGTTTTGAGCTTCTCCCAATCGATCGAGTTCTTGGTGCGGATGACGTTGAAGATCCAGTCCTCTCCAGCGCTCTGCGCCTGCACGTGGCGGGCGATCCCGTCCACCGGGAAGCCGAACTTCGCCGCGAACACCTCCTTGTTGAAGGCGGCCTCCTTGCTCATGGCGGTGGGGTCCAGATCGCGGCGCCCGAAGGCGGCCTCACCGAGTTCGCTCTGGACGACCTTGTCCATCAGGGCGCTGCGCACGATCTCGGTGTTGGTCGGCAGCAGGTTGGTGCAGGCGACCACGTCGCCGTTGCCGTCCCCCACAGGCGCCTTCACGTCGTTGGCCTGCTCGCCGGCCGGCGCCGGGGCGGGAGTGGTTTTATCCTTCTTGGGAGGATCGTCGCCGCTGAACATGAGGACGAGGGCGATGACCAGGCCGATGACGGCGACCACCGCCAAGCCGCCGCCGATCAATATCACGGGCGACAGTCCGCCGGCCTGCTTCTTCGGCGCCGAATCGTCGATCTCGTCGTCGTCGTCGGCGTCGCGGCGGCGCATGGGCTTCTTGGTCGGGGCGGCCTTGCCGTTGGTCGCCTTCTTGCCGGTCACGGCAGGACCGCCGCCCTTCTTCGCGGTCGTGACGGCAGCGTCCTCCTTCGCCTTCCCGTTGCCGATCGCCTCCTCGTCGTCGCCGGCCTCTTCGGCCGGCTCCTCGACCACGAAGCGATATTTGCACTTCGGGCAGTCAATCTTGCGGCCGATGAGCTTCGGGTCACGGATTGGGACCGGATGCTCGCAACTCGGACAGGACTGCTTGAAACTGACCGTCGTCGCCATGATTTGGTCTCCGCCACTGGATGCGGTCGCGCGCGCAACAAGATCGCCAGTCGATGAGGGCTAAAACATCATAACCGGCGCGCAGGGCAGCTTGCAAAGGAGAAAACACCCTTGGGCGCAGAATTGTTGGCGCAAGTCGGCAAAATCGTCAGTCAGCCCCGGGGCGCCCCGTTCAGGCCGATACGCCGGTGCAGGTCGTCTACCACCCAGTGGAAGGCGGTCAGGTGGATCGACTCGACGATGCCCATGGCATCGAGTGGCACGTGCAGCCCGTGCCGCGCCAGGCCGCGCAGTCGGCCGCCGCCGAAGCCGGTGCAGCCGAACGTCGTCAGGCCGTGGCGGTTGGCCCACTCGACCGCCCGCAGGATGTTCGGGCTGTTGCCCGAGCCACTGATGGCCACCAGCAGGTCGCCCGGGCTGGCCAGGTTCTTCAGCTGTTCCACGAAGACGCGCTCGAAGCCCTCGTCGTTGCCCCAGGCGAGGATGTAAGGGGTGTTGTCGGTCAGGCTCAGCACGCGCAGGCGCTTCTTGCCGTCGTTGTCGAAATCCTCGCGGCGCAGGGTCCCCTTGCCGAGGTCCTCGCAGAAGTGCGAGGCGTTCGAGCCGCTGCCGCCGTTGCCGATCACAAAGACGAAGCGGCCGCGCTCGTAGCAGTCGTAGACGGCGTCGGCGAGGGCTTGCACCTCGGTGGGGTCGAGGCGCAGCAACTCCTGGCCGACCCGTTCGAGGAAGGGGGACACGTCGAGCGTGGTTCCGAGCATGAATGAGGTTCTCCGCCTGATGAAATCAGCCTGTACTGTAGCAGCCGCCCCGCGCGGCGCGAAGGCGGAGGCGCTGTCGCATCTCGTTACGAGGGCGTTACACCGCCGCCTTCGCCGGTTCGCTACAATCGCGGTGCCAGACCAAGGCACCGTCGCCCCGTGGAGGTGAGCATGTCCCGCATCGGATTGGTCGCTCTTCAAATCGTTTTGGTCGTGGCGGCCTGGGCCGCGAGCCGATCGTCGCCGACGGTCAACCCCGACCAGGAATTCCTCCAGGGGGAGTGGCAGATAACGTCCGTGTCCACCGACGGCGAGCCCGACCCGGCCCAGGTCGGCGCCTTCGTGACGTTCTACGCGGACACGGTGTCGTTCGCGCCGCGGGAAACGCCGGGCCTCGTCCGGGTCGCACCACACCCCCCGACCTTCGACCCGGCGCTGTCCTGAACGCTCATGCTGGTTGAGCCTCGTGAGGCTCACTCGCGCTGGTCCACCTTCCGGCTGCTCCCCGCGAAGCCACGGCAGATCGATCTCACCACGACCGCGGCCGACGGGCCGACCTTCCTGCGGACGTACGGGATTTACTCCCTCGGCGACGACGAGCTGACGTACTGTGTGGCGCCTCCTGGCCAGCCGAGGCCGGCCGGTTTTGCCACGGCGAAGAGGGACGGCAATACCCTGGTGGTCCTGAGGCGCGTCCCGTTCCTGGTGCCGCTGTCGGAAGTTTCCTACACGGAAATCGTGCCTTTCACGACAGACGCCGTCCCGGCCGTGCCCCAGGATGGTAGGGCGCGGCAGGTTCCCTCGGACTAAACGAGCCGAGGTAAGTAGGAGGGGACGGCGATGGACACCGGGAGTTGCCCGCTCTGCGGGTTGAGAAGGCACCAGTGGAGGAACGAGGTGGGCCGGTGGGCGTGCGAAGCCCCGGCGGGACGGCGGCCGTCGGTGGTCCGCGAGATGCGGGACCGCCTGATGAACTGGCTGGTCGGCGTGCTGCTGGTCGCGACCTCCGCCGCCCTCGTTGTCGTGCAGGCGAACCTGCCGTAGGGTGCCGCTTGCGGCTTCGCAGGAAAGATTGCGAAGCCGCAAGCGGCTATCGTGCCGGCACGAACTCGACGGCAACCGTCGTCTCGGAAATCGCCGGGTACTTGCCGTCTTGCAGGGCGGTGCCGCGGATCGTGAACGTCTGCAGGCCGCGCAGGTTCCCCGCCGGCGTGATGCGGATCACGGCCGCCTCTTTCCCCACGTCCACCGTGACCGGGTCGGCCTTGAGTTGCCCCACCAATTCTTCCGGAGGCCGCAGCTCCAGGCGGACCGCCTCGGCCAGTTTCGCCAGCCGCGACACCTTCACGCGCACCTCGAACGGCTGTCCCGGCGGCACCGCCAACTCCTCGTCCTCCGCCGACACCTTCAGCAGAGCGCCTTCCATCGTCATCGTGACGAAGCCGGTGATCTCGTTGACGAGGTAGCGAACCTTCCCTTTCGGATCGGGTACTTTCGCCACCGCGATCATCCCCATGCGCGAGGTGCGGCTCGTCTCCAACCACTCCGGCATGAAACAGGGGTAGACGGTGCGCTCGACGCCGGGCGGCACGACGACGTCGCCGCCGCTGATGCCCTGCACCTGGTACGACTGCTGCGCCGCCATTTGCAGGATGATCTCCCCCTGGAACCCCTCCAGCCGCTCGACGATCACGTCGGCGGGGAAGGTCGTGCCGCGATGGACCTTGCGCCCCGTGTCTTGATCGACGGGGTTCCCCTTGAAGCGCGGCGGCATCGTGGCGGCGAGCAGGACCTCTGCGACCTGGTTCTCCTCCGGGCCGCGCGGCGCCAGGTTGACGGCAGTTTTCGCCAGCCCGGCCCGCGTCACCGCCACACCGGCAACGGTGGCGGTGCCCTCCACGGTCACCAGTGCGGCGGCGGTCGCCGCGTCCTTGGCGGCTTGCAGCGGGACCAGCAGGTCGGTCTTGTCGGCCGGGATGACCAGGCCGGGCGGCGCGCTGACGCCCGGGGGCAGCCCCTTGAACGCCAGGGCGATCGGCCCCTTGAAAGCCCCTTTGCGGACCGCCTTCACCGCCAGGTCGAACTTGCCGCCGATGGGTACGCTCACGCGCTGCAGCGCCAGCTGCAAGGAGAAGTCGTCCGCCGCCTGCCGCACCACCAGCCGGTAGACCGATGACCGCGAGCCGCCCCGGCCGGCCGTGTCGCTGACGACGATCCGGTAAGTGCCGTCGGCGGGGACCGTGAAGTCGAGGCCGGCGTCGGTCGTGTCCGGCAGGTCGTCGTTGCGGAGGATTTCCTTGCCGTCGGGCCCAAGGATGGCGAGGGACACGTCGAGGGGCGAGCCGAGCCGCCGGGCCTCCAGCGTTACGGACCACACTTCCCCCTTCTTCCAGTCGCAGGAGTAGCGGTCGTCGGCGTCGGCCTCCTCGAGCACGGCGGTGATCCCGGCCGGCAGGCGCAACCAGGCCGCCCTCGGGTCGTGGCCGGGAAACGCTACCGACTCGGGGAGGTCGCTCAGGATCAACGGGAAGGGCGGGGCGGCCCCCCAGGGCGTCTCCAGGCGGTAGTCAAAGGTCGAGGCCGTCCCGCCCGCGGGGAAGGTGACCTGGCGCTTGACGGATTCCAACTTCGCCACCCCGCTGGCTACACCCATGCCGACGAACTCGACCTGGCGCGTCTCGCCGCGCCGGCCGGCCGCGGGGATGGCGGTCACGACCCGCGGGCCCGGGGTGATCGTCAGGCGATAGACGAAGGACCGGTCGCCGCCGAAATCGACGTCGTGCAGAGCGACGACGTACTCCGCCTTCGCCTTTGCCGCGAAGGTCAGGCTCGGGTCTCCCCCGGCGGTGCCGGCGACGTCGGCCACGACCCGGCCCTCCGCGTCGCGCACTTCCAGCACCCCGAGGAACTTGGCGCCGAGGCGCCGGGCCATCAGGTCGCAGGTCACCGGCCCGTCGTGGGGGGCGACGAACCGATAGCGATCGACTTCCTCGATTTTCATGAGCCGTCCGGAAACCGTCACCGGCAAGGCGGGCAGCACCTGGGGAACCTTACGGCCTTCGTCCTCGACGACCTCCGGGCCACTGCCGACGACGAAGACGCCGGTGGACGTACAGCCGTTAGCGTTGGCGGCCTGCCAGTGGATGGGCCCGGGGGGAACGTCGGCCGGGATGACGAACTGGGCCGGCACTTCGCGGGGGAGGGGTAGGGCCACGATTCTCCCCTTCGCCCCGAACCAGTACGGCGGACCGGGGACGAGGATCGGGCCCGGCGCGGCGGTGGGGGTAAGGCGGACGCGCCGGTCATGCACGAAGAATTCCATGTCCGGCGTCCAGTCGTAACCGCCGAGGCGGACCTCGACCGTCGTGCCCGCCTTGCCGCCGGGAGGGAAGACGTAGCCGGCTTCCGGGACCTTCTGGGCCGGTGTGGGGGTGACAAGGGTCAGCAGGCTCGCGACGGCGAAAAGGAGGATCCTTGCAGGATTCATCGACGCTGTTCCTTCCGCAGGTGATTGGCAGCCTTCGCCTTGGCCTTCTTCTTGGCCATCGTCGCGACTCCTTTCCGGCGCCCGACCTCAGCAGCGCCGGCCTTCCTCGATGAGTTCACGGATCGACAGGCCCTCACCCAGGACGTTGCCGCGGCGGAGGGCTTTCAACTCTCGGATCACCGCCCCCACGTCGCGCGGGTCCTCGGCGGAGGCCGGGACCAGCATGGCCACAGGTCGCCCGTGCCGGGTAATGACAATCTTCTCCCCGCGGGCGACTCGCTCGAGGAGCTGAAGCAGTTGAGTTTTTGCCTCGAAGGAACTCACGGACGTCATGAGCGCTGCTCCGAGGAATAGGCGGCTTGCATGAGACCAATCTAAGCAGCTCTCGCGGTCATCGTCAATCCAACCTCGTGGCCCAGCAATCTTCGAGGGACGGGTTGGAGTCCCGCCTTTAGGCGGAAAAGACCGGCTAAAGCCGGGACTCCAACCCGCCCATCGAAGCGAGACGACCCACTAGTCCCGCGGGAACCCGGCGCCCCCTCGTCGCCTTCATTTGTCCTTGAACCAGGCCGGCGGGACCTCCAGCGACCAGACCTCGCTGCTGAGGGGCGTGGCGTGTCCACCCGCCACCCAGATCTTGTCCTTGAAGACGTAGGCGGAGTGCTCGTGGCGCTCTTTCCAGATCACCTTCGACTGGAGCTGCTCCCAGCGCTTGCCGTCCCGGGAATACCAGACGTCGCCCCAGTTGCGCGATGGGTTGTTCGACCAGCCGCCCAGGACCCACATCCGGTCCCGGTAGACGACCGAGGAAAACCAGATCCGCGGGTCCCAGGGGGCCTTGGCGCTTACCTGCTCCCATTTGACGCCGTCGGCGGAGCACCAGACGTCGTTCAGGGCCTGATACTTCGGGACGTAGTTGCCGCCGCCGAGGACCCAGATCTTGCCGTCGTGGACGACCGCGGCATGATAGGCGCGCGGCGACCAGGGGGCGGCGGCCGTCTCCCGCTTCCACTCCTTGCCGTCGGCGGAGGACCAGATGTCGTTTTTCAGGCTCTTCTCGTCGCCGAAGTAGTAATTCTCCGTGCCGCCGAGTACCCACATGCGCCCCTTGAAGACGACGGCGCCGGCGGCGATTCGAGGACTCCAGCCGGCCTCGCCGGTCACCTGTTCCCACTTGGCGCCGTCCGTTGACGACCAGACCTCGTTGCTGGCGCCGTGCCCCGCCAGCCGGCCGTTGAACCAACCGCCCATGAGCCACATGCGGTCCTTGAAGACCAGAGTCATCGGCAGGTCGCTGTACTTCCAGGCGGCCTCCTTCGTCACGAGCTTCCAGTCCTTGCCGTCGGCGGAACTCCAGACGTCCCGGGGAGGCGCCGCGAACGAATCGAACCAGCCGCCGAGGATCCATAGCCGGTCCTTGAAGACGACTTCCCCGGCCGAGTCGCGCGCCTGCCACGCCGCCTTGTCGGTCACCTTGACCCAATCCGGGGCCGGATCCTCGCCGAGGGCGGGCGCGGCGGACAGCAAGAGGGCGCAAAGGACGGATGCGGGCCGTATCATGGTGCGAGTCTTCCCTCGGGCGAGACGACGATGCGTGAAACGACAAGCGAGTTACTCGTACCGCAGCGCCTCGATGGGGTCGAGGCGCGACGCCTTCCAGGCGGGGTAGAAGCCGAAGATGACGCCGACCGCGGCCGACACGCCGACCGCCGCCACGATCGGCAGCAGTGACAATTCCGTCGGCCAGTTCTTGAAGAACCTCACCGCCCTGACGCCGCCGCAGCCGAACAGGATGCCGATGGCCCCGCCGATCAGGCACAGCACCACCGCCTCGACGAGGAATTGCCGCAGGATGTCGCGCGAGCGGGCGCCGACGGCCATGCGCAGGCCGATCTCCCTCGTCCGCTCCGTCACCGACACCATCATGATGTTCATGATGCCGACGCCGCCGACCAGGAGCGAGACGCCGGCCACGATCAGCAGCAGCTGCGAGATCAACTCGGACGTGGAACCCATCGCCTTCGACAGCTCCGTCATGTCGCGGATGTTGAAGTCGTCGGGCTGGCCGGCCCGGATGTGGTGCCGCTCGTGCAGCAGCCCCGTGATCTGCCGGATCGCCGAGGGGATCACGTTCTCCGAGGCCACGCGCACCAGGATCTGATCGACGTTGGCCGGCAGCAGGATGGGCGGGTAGTCGGTCGTCTCGGTGCCGGCCAGCACCGGGTACGGGCTCGGCTGCTGGCTGGGGTAGCGCTGGCTGGCCTCGCTGGGGATCGAGGCGTTGTCGTTCTGCGACGAGTTGCTCTGGTTGCCGGTCTGCGCCGACGAGCCGGATACCTTGTACTTGATGGTGCGCCAGGGGGCGAGCACGATGTCGTCTTGATCGACGCCCATCATGTTGGCGCCCTTGCGGGTCAGGGTGCCGACGACGGTCATGGGGTGGTTGTTGATGCGCACCACGTGGCCGACCGGCGACTGGCCGTTGAACAGCTCGCGGACGATGGTCTGGCCGATGACGCACACCTCGGCGCTGCTGTAGACCTCCTGGTCGGTGAAATTACGGCCCTCGTCCATGTCCCACTGGCGGACGTCGAGGAAGTCGGGCGTGGTGCCGTAGATGTACAGCGGCACCCAGTTCTTGTTGCCGAGGACCACCTGGGTGCGGGCGCGGACGACCGGGGCCACGGAGACGATGACCGAGCGGCACTCGTGGGCGATGACGACGGCGTCCTGCGGCGTCAGGGTCATGATGCTGCCGCTGCCGAAGCTGACGCCGCCGGTCGAGGCGGTGCCCGGCTGGACGAGCAGGTTGTTGGCGCCCATGCTCTGGATGGTCTTGGCGACGGCCTTCTTGGACCCCTCGCCGATGCCGACCGTGGCGATGACCGCGGCCACGCCGATAATGATGCCCAGCGTGGTCAGGGCCGAGCGCAGGACGTTGCGGCGCAGGGCGTTCATGGCCGTCTTCAGGGTGAGGAAGATCGCTCTCATGGTCGATGGTCTCCTGTTTAGCGCGCTTGTAGTGACCGCATTGATGCGGTTGGGGTCGGCCCGGACCGCATCAATGCGGTCACTACAAGCGCGCTAAACCTAGTCAATGCGCCGCCGTGACCGCCTCGGCTTCGGGCTGCCCCTCGGGCTGGCCGTTGTAGATCCCGGCCGCGATCAGGCCGTCGCTGATGCGGATGACGCGCTTGGCGTAGTTGGCCACGCCGGCGTCGTGCGTCACCAGCACGACGGTGATGCCGTCCTCGTCGCTCAGCTTCTGGAACATGCGGAGGATTTCTTTGCTCGTCTTGGTGTCGAGGTTGCCGGTCGGCTCGTCGGCGAACAACAGCGGCGGGTTGTTGACCAGGGCGCGGGCGATGGCCACGCGCTGCTGCTGCCCGCCGGACAGCTGCGACGGGTGGTGGTCCAGCCGGTCGCCGAGGCCGACGCGCTCCAGCACCAGTTCCGCCCGCTTCCGCGCCTCGCGGTCCGGCATGCCGCTGGCCGTGTAGGTCAGCGGCATCATGACGTTGTCCAGGGCGCTGGTGCGGGCCAGCAGGTTGAAGCTCTGGAAGACGAAGCCGATCTTCTTGTTGCGGATCAGCGCCCGCTGGTCCGACGACAGGTTCGACACTTCCTCGCCGTCCAGCCAGTACTTGCCGCTGGTCGGCCGGTCGAGGCAGCCCAGGATGTTCATCAGCGTCGTCTTGCCCGATCCGGAGGCGCCCATCAGCGCCACCATCTCGCCGCGCTCGATGACCATCGACACGCCCTTGAGCACCGGCACGTCGATCTCGCCGAGGTTGTAGGTCTTGCGGATATTTTCGAGTTTGATGAGTTCCATATTCGTAATTCCTGGGGGCCGCCCTCGCTTTATCGATTCGCGAAACGATAAATCGAGGGCGGCCGGCCGTTACTGCTTCTTGCCGCCGAACATCTGCGGGGCGAAGGGGTTGCTGCCGCTGTCGCCGCCGGTGATCAGGGCGTCACCGGTCACCACGACGTCCCCCTCCTTCAGGTCGCCGTCGATGACCTCGGTCCGGGCGCCGTCGCTCAGGCCGAGTTTCACCTTCACCGGCCTGACAAACTGGCCTTGTTCCACCCAGACGACGCCGTGGGTTTGTGCCCCGGCCAGGCCGGTGTCCTTGCCCCCGTCGCTGGCGTCGCGCTTGGCCATCGCCTTCTGGAAGGCGCCGCGCGACTCGGGCACCACCTGCTTGACGTCCGGCTTCCAGCGCAGCGCCTCGTTGGACACCGTCAGGGCGTTGTCGCGCTTGTCCACCTCGAAGCGCAGGTTGGCCGTCAGGTACGGCAGCAGTTTGCCGTTGGTGCTGTCGGCGTTGTTGACCACCAGCGCCTGGTAACGCCCGAACTCGTCGGTGTTGAGCGTCTTCGAGAGTTCCGTCGTAAAGAGGTCTCGCGTCTCGAAGACCTTGTCTTTCAGGGCGGCGAGCTTATCGACCACGGCGTCAGGCACCTTAGCGGCCCGCAAGGCGTCGAACGACCGGTCCGTGAGGTGGAACTCGACCGCGTTGTCGGTCAGCACCTCGACGGTGTACGTCACCACGTTGTTGGTCATCGTCGCGTTCAGGCGGATCAGGCCGACGCTGCCCTTGAACTTCTGGCCGGGGTGAGCGTCCACCGCGAACTCCACGGTCTGGCCGAGATGCACCTTGCCGATGTCGGCCTCGTTGACCGAGGCCCAGACCTTCATGCGCTTGAGGTCGCGGGCCAGCAGGAACAGGCTCGGCGTGTTGAAGCTGGACTGCACCGTTTGGCCGATGGTCACGCGGCGGTCGATGATGACGCCCTTGACCGGCGAGACGATATGCGTGTAGCCCAGGTTGATCTCGTCCTGCTTGGCGGCGGCCTCGGCGGCGCCGATGTTGGCCTTGGCGTTGGCGGCGGCGGCGGCGGCCTCGATCACCTGCACCTCGGCCTGCTTCACGGCCGCCTCGTTCTGGACGATCGCCGCCTTGCTCGTCTCGTAGGTCGCCCGGTAGGTGTCGTAGTCGGCGGGGGCCAGGGCCTGCCGGGGGCTGAGCACCTGGGCGCGGTCCCAGTCGCGCTTGGCGTGGTCGAAGTTGGTCTTGGCCTGGTCCAGGTTGGCCTTGGCCACGTTGACGTTGGCCTTGGCGTCATCCACCTTGGCGACGGCCTGGTCAGACGCCGCCTTGGCGACGACGACCATCGCCCGGGACTGGTTGGCCTTGGCCTGATACAGGGCGGGGTCGATCAGGGCCAACTCCGTGCCGGCGTTCACCTCGGAGCCGTAATCGATCAACTTGCCGTTCTGGTCCTTGCCGAACTCCATGATCTGGCCGGCCACCTGGGTGCCCACGTCGATGATGTCTTCGGGCTCCAGCGTGCCGGTGGCCGTGAACGAGGCCAGCAGGGTTTCGTGCTTGGCCTCCTCGCTACGGTACGGCGACTGATGCCCGCCCGCGGCCCTGGCGACGAGCCACACGCCAAGCCCACCTGCCACGCACACCGCCAAAACGACACCGACGATGACAATCCTACGCATGGCCATGACCTCTGGGGGCGGGGCCGTTGGCCCCGCGGATTGAGTGTTCTCCGGTCGTGTTCGCGTTCAGTCGCCGATCCCATCCGCCAGGACCGCGAGGCGCTCGCCCACCCGCACCAGCAGGCGGTCGAGCTGCTCCTGTTCGTCGATGCTCAGCGCGCTCATCACGCGGGCCACCTGGGCGGGATGGACCTTCAACACCTGCTCGACCAGCTGACGCCCTTTCTCCGTCAGGGCGACGTGCTTGGAGCGGCCGTCGGTTGCCGAGGCCCGGCGGACGATCAGCCCGACTTTCTCCAGCCGGTCGGCGATGCCGGTGACGCTGGGCGGCCGGATCAGCATCCGCCGGCTCAGGTCGGTCAGGCGCAGGCCGGGTTGGCCCTCCTGTTCGGCCCGGTGCAGGTTCCGCAGCACGCCCCACTGGGCGCCGCTGATGCCGAAGCGGGCGAAGTACGGTTGCATGACGCGCTCCAGCAGTCCGAAGGTGCGGATGAACTGCCGGAACGACCGCTCCGCGGCGGTCGGGGTCGAGCGGGGGTTCGTGGGGGTGCGCAGCATGGTCGTTTGTTTAGTTAGCTTCTGTTTATTTAGGGTCCTAAGCTTTCCTGGTCATCATACCCCTTTGCCCTCCGAGAATCAACGTCTGTTGCGAACCGTCTTGCGCGCGCCAGGGCGAAAAAATCGGGGCGGGTTGCCCGCCGGACACAAGATAACCGACCGAGATCGCGCAGGGAAGAGGGGAGGGGTAGGGAATCTCAGCCGCTTGCGGCCTGGCGTTCGCGCGCCCGGGCAGGCCTGACGCGCTCTCTGCCTGCCCCTTCTAATGGATTTTGACGATCAAGTCCGGTAGGTCCGGCCTGCCGGGCCGGACCCTGACCGCGGCCGGACGGGTCCGGTCCGGCAAGCCAGGTCCAGCGTGGCCAGGGCGATCTTGATCTGGGGCTGGTCGTCGCGATCTTTGCTGTGGCCGAACTGGAACAACCCCAATTCGGAGAGCACCTCGACGTAGGAGTTGGCCGTGGTGGTGTCGATGCGAAAGAGGTTCGGGCTCAGGTGGTAAACACGGACGGTGTGCTGGTTGAGGTCCAGCTCGCAGTCTGGCCAGGAATCGTCCAGGGCGAGATGGTCGAGCAGGTCAGCAAGGCGGTCGTCCTGGAAGTCGAGAGGGCGAACGGTTTTGCCCAGACAGGCCTGGAGGGTGTGGAGGTTGTCTTGTGCCCAGGGTTGCAGCTGGCAGAGGCGGTGGTCCCCTTGGGACGTGATGAAGGCGATCCAGACGCAGGCGACATCCCCGAAGGTCAAATCGCCCTTCCAGCGGTGCCCGGAGGGGAAGTGGCGATCGAGGATCTCGGCCACGTGCAGGCGTTGTAAGGTGGCCAACAGAACGGGGATGTCGTCCACTCGTTCCATACGATGCACTTGCGCGAATTCGCTGTTCATCCCCTCTTTTTATTCCCCTGCCCCTTTTCGGAAAACCCCCTCCTTCACAAGCCGAACGGGGGGATACGAGGCGGACTTCGCCGAATTGTGGCGGCGCGGCGACATCGGTACCACCGGGGCCCACGACACCGGCAGCGTGCGCGTGGGGGCCGTCCCGGTCCACGTCGCCTTCGCCCCGGGCGAGGGGCGGGCCATCGACCACGACGCCGCCCAGCGCATCAGCGCCGCCCGGCGCCGGCTGAAGGTGTGCTCGATGCTGGTGACCTCCGGCAGCATCCTGGGCGCACTGAGCGACGTGCTGCAGCGCGGCCGGCTGGCCGAGTACGGCGGCCTCTACGACCGAACGCAAATGCAAGGCGTGTTCGCGCAGTGGCACGGCGGGCCGGCCGAGTGGAAGGTCGCGGTGTTCGAGCGCGTGGCGGCGCCGCTGGCCGGCAAGCGCTCGACGCCGTACACGCCCGGCGGCCGCCACGACTTCATGCACAACAAGGTGCTCGTCTGCGACGATACGGTGATAACGGGGATCTACAACCTCTCGCACAGCGCTGAGGACAACGCCGAGAACCTCCTCAGCATCGAGGACCGCGACCTCGCCGACCGCTACGGGGCGTACATCGACGGCCTGGTGAAGCGCTACGGCGGGCCGGGCTGAGACCCGCGAGCAGGTCCTGGGTGCGCTGGCCGAGGAGCGGCCGGTGTCCGAGTAGACCCGAACCAAACTCGGGCTCGCGTGTCTCCCTCCCAAGTCGCCCCGGACGCACAGCGATGACGAGGGGAGCAGGGATGAAGCGCTTCTGTCGCGTGACGGCCCCCGGGGTGGCCAACGGCCGCGTGCGACGCAAGAACAACTGGCGGCGGACGCCGAACTACTACAACACGGCGCAGGGCCGGCCCGTGATCGACCGGGAGCGGCCGGGCCCCGGCCACCGCCATCTCCTGCTCAAACGCGACGTCGAGCGCTTCATCGCCCTCCTGCCCGAATGGTCAGAACTGTCCCGCGGCCTCAATGCGGTTGTCCTGGCCACTGACGAACCCGACTGCGACGGGTGGTATCGGCGCGGGGTGGTGGCGGTCTGTGCCTGGCCGCGCGAACTCTGGTTCGAGGTCACCCACCGCTGGTATGCGGCTCACTGGCCCTTCCTGGAACGGATCGGGGTGCCGGTCGAGCCGACGGGCGAAGGGGACATCGTCTGCCGCTACACCGAGGCGACGGCCCGCGCCTATCAACTCCTGCACGTCCTGCTCCACGAATTCGGGCATCACCATGACTTGATGACGACGCGCTCGCGGAGGCAGTGCGCGCGCGGTGAGACCTACGCCGAGGAGTACGCCTTCCGCTACGAGGCGATCATCTGGGAGCGGTATCTGAACGAGTTCGGCCTGTACTGAAACGGTGCGAGCGCTTCGGTTGGCAAAGCCTGAGGAGAACGGCCCCCGCAGGGCCACAGGCCGGATGAGGCAGGAGAACAACTTGACACGGGAGCGCCCGCGCGAGAGAACAGAGGAAATCCCTGGAACGAAACGGGATGAGCGGTTGGGAGGGCTCGTCATGCAAGACAGAAAGCCGGAAGATTACAGGAAAGCGGCCGATGACTCGATGGAGTTGGCGAAGGTCCTGGCCGGTCAGGGGAAGATCGGCGACCAGGACTTTCTGGAGCGGATGGCCCGCAGCGACAGCCTCGTGGAGCACGACGGCGAGACGTGCGGCCTGTGCTGCCAGATGATTATCGGCGCCACGGTCGCCCGTGAAATGATCGAAGCGGGCGAGTATGAAGACGTGGTGAGCAAGTGGGCGGACGAGGCGCGGCGGCGCTGGGAGCACGGCAAATTCTTCAAGGTGTGGCAGGAAGAAACGAAGGCCGGACGCGACCCGCGGAAGGAGTTCGAGAAGCGGGGTTGGGAACCATGAAAGCTCGGACATGTCCGGAACCCCGCCGCCGACAAAGAAGAATTACTTCCGTTTAGCGGCGGCTCGCAGAGCCGCGCGGCTCTGCGAGCCGCCGCTAAACAGGGAACTTATTGATCGCCGACGCGAGTTGATCGAACGGCGGCATTACGCCTCGGAGAGGAACGCTACCAGCGAATGCGCCGCGACCGGATAGACTGCTCCCGGCGGCACGTCGGGCCCAGTGTCCTCCGGCACTAGGTCGTGAGGCGACGGCAGGGCCGTGTCGATCAGCCGGCGCCAGCGGCGGCCCGAAGGCGAGAGGGGATTCGGAAGCGCAGGGTCGCGCCCCCGCAGTTGCAGGCGACGTAGAAGTCGCGGTCCGTACCGCGGCCCGACAGGCGGCCGTCCAGCGCGAAGGCCAGCGACCGGCTGGTTGCCGAGAAGTCCGGGTGGCCCGGCTCGCTGCCGTGCCAGGTCACGTCCGGCCCCAGCGGCGACTTCGGCGCTTTGCCGGCGAAGAACGACTGCCGCCGCAGCGCCGGGTGGCGGCGGCGCAGCCAGATCATCTCGCGGACGAAACGCAGGAACTCGGCGTTCTGCTCGGCCAATTCCCAGTTGAGCCAGCTGATGTCGTTGTCCTGGCAGTAGGCGTTGTTATTGCCCCGCTGGCTCCGCAGGAACTCGTCACCCGCCAGCAGCATCGGCACCCCCTGCGACAGGAGCAGCGTCGCCATCAGGTTCTTGGCCTGCCGCCGCCGCAGGGCGTTGAGGTCGGCGTCGCCGCTCGGTCCCTCGACGCCGCAGTTCCACGAATGGTTTTCGGCCCAACCGTCGCGGTTGTTCTCGCCGTTGGCCTCGTTGTGCTTGCGGTTGTAGGAGACCAGGTCCCAGAGGGTGAAGCCGTCGTGGCAGGTAACGAAGTTGATCGAGTGGCGCGGCAGACGGCCGGACGCCTCGTAGAGGTCGGCGCTGCCGCACAGGCGCGTGGCCAGGGCAGAGGCCAACCCCGGCTCGCCCTTCCAGAAGCGGCGCACCTCGTCGCGGTAGCGGCCGTTCCACTCCGACCAGCGGCGGCCGAAGGGGAACTTGCCGAGTTGGTACAAGCCGGCGGCGTCCCACGGCTCGGCGATCAACTTGGTGTCGGCCAGCACGCTGTCCTCGGCGATCTCCTCGACCACCGGCGGCTCGACGAGGAGGTTGCCGGAGTGGTCGCGGCCGAAGACGCTGGCCAGGTCGAAGCGCAGGCCGTCCACGTGCATGTCGGCCACCCAGAAGCGCAAACAGGTCAGGAGCATCCCTCGAACGACGGGATGGTTGCAGTTGAGGGTATTGCCGCAGCCGGAGAAGTTCAGATACTTCCCGTCGGGGCCGTGCATGTAATAGAGGTCGTTGTCCAGGCCGCGGAAGGAGTAGGTGCGGCCATTGTCGTCGCTCTCGCCGGTGTGGTTGAAGACCACGTCGAGGATGACCTCGAGGCCGGCCTCGTGAAAGTCGCGGACCATCTCGCGGAACTCGGCGACCTGGCCGTGCTGCGGCCCGGCGGCGGCGTAGGCGGCCTTCGCGGCGGCGAAGGCGATGCTATTGTAGCCCCAGAAGTTGCGCAGCCGCTCGCCGGTCAGCGGGTTGCTGAACGGGCAGTCGCACTCGTCGAACTCGTGGATGGGCAGCAATTCCACCGCCGTCACGCCCAGCCACTTCAGGTAGGGAATCTTGTCCACCAGGCCGGCGAAGGTGCCCGCGCGCGTCCGGGGCACACCCGAGGACGGGTGCCAGGTGGTGCCGCGGACGTGCAGCTCGTAGATGACCGAATCCTCTAGCGGCGTTAGCGGCGGCATGTCCTCCTTCCAGTCGAAGGCCCGGCGGAAGAAGAGACTGCGCCGTCTCGTCCCCCGCGCCGGGATTGCCGCCGGGATTGCAGATTGCAGATTGCAGATGGCAGATTGCTCGGACAAATCTGCAATCTGCAATCTGCAATCTGCAATCGGGTCGGGTTCCTGCCCCCAGACGGGTCCCCCGGTGATGGCCGTGGCCGCGGGGTCGAGCAAGACCAGCGCCGGGTTGTAACGGTGGACCGGACCGCCTGGCCCATCGACGCGCCAGCCGTAGCGGAAGACCCGCGGCAGGCCACTGACAAGGAGGTGCCAGTTGTCGCCGGTGCGGTTGCGCCGCGCGTGCAGCGGCACCTCGGCCAGCGGTTCGTCGTGCTCCAGGTCGTAGAGGACCAGGGTGACGGCGGTGCCGTGCCGGCAGAGCAAGGCGAAGTTGATGCCGTCGGCCAGGGCGGTGGCCCCCAGGGGCAGACTGCGACCGCGGGCTACTCGAAGAGATAGCATGCCCGTAGTTTCCGGCCCGCCTTGCCCATTTTCAAGGCCGGACCGCGGCCGCCGAGGAGGAATTGTGAAGAATCGTTCGCGATTGCCGGAATTGTCCCCTGGAAATGCCGCGGACATCTGCTACAATGCCCTGTGGAGTCAAGGCCCTGGCCATTGCGGGGCCGACTCGTTAAGAAAGCTCAGCGGTTTTCCCCTTTTTGCGCACGCCGCCCCTTTTCCGTGTGCGCTCTCCGGGAAAGAAACCCAACTGCACAAAAGCTCATTCCGGGTCCGTCGCGTATTGACGTCGTTGCGTCCGCAGTCCTGAGTAGGGCCGCCTCTCTCCGACAGACTCGCACCGGCGGACGTTTTCCAGGCAGAAAGCCCATTCGCGACAACACACTTTTGGAGGATGAATCATGGCCGTCGCCCGCAGCGACGACGGGTCGAGCAATGCGACTCGCAGGCGTACACCACGCAAACCTTCGGACGTAACCGGTCCCGGTCCCGCGACCGGGACGGCGACCGCCCCCGCCGAAGCCCCTCCCCGCCGCATCTCCGCGACCCTGCGACTCGACGACCTTTACCGCCTGCCGATGCCGAAGCTGTTCCATCTCGCCGAGCGCGAGGGGATCGCCGAGCACACCGGCATGAACCGGGCCCAGCTGATCGTGGGCATCGTGCGCCGCCAGATCGAGCGCGGCGAAATCGTCCGCGGCTCCGGCACCCTCGAGGTGCTGCCCGACGGCTACGGCTTCCTGCGCTCGGCGGCGCACAACTACCTGGCCTCGCCGGAAGACATCTACGTCTCGCCGAGCCAGATCCGCCGGGTTGGCCTACGTACCGGCCTTGTGGTCGAGGGGCCGATCCGCCTGCCGATCGAGGGGCAGGAGAACTTCGCCCTGATGCAGGTGGAACTGGTCAACGGCCAGACGCCGGACGAGCGGACCGGCGGCACCGTCTTTGAAGACCTGACGCCGCTCCACCCCAACCGCCGCGTGGTGCTGGAGACGACCGCCGAGGAGTTGGCCTCGCGCGTCATCGACCTGGTCACCCCCATCGGCAAGGGGCAGCGCGGCCTGATCGTGTCGCCGCCCCGCGCCGGCAAGACCGTCCTGTTGCAGAAGATCGCCCTGGCCATCCAGAAGAATCACCCCGAGTGCTACCTGATCGTGCTGCTCATCGACGAGCGGCCCGAAGAGGTCACCGACATGATCCGCACCGTCGCCGGGCCGACGGCGGAGGTGGTGGCCAGCACGTTCGACGAGCCGTCCAACGAGCACGTCCACGTCGCCGACATCGCCCTGGAGAAGGCCAAGCGCATGGTCGAGGACGGCCGCGACGTGGTCCTGCTGCTCGACTCGATCACGCGCCTGGCCCGGGCGCACAACACCGAGGCGCCGTCCGGCGGCAAGCTGCTGTCCGGCGGCCTCGACTCCAACGCCATGCAGAAGCCGAAGCGCTTCTTCGGGGCGGCCCGCAACGTCGAGGAAGGGGGCTCGCTGACGATCCTGGCGACGGCGCTGATCGACACCGGCTCGCGCATGGACGAGGTGATTTTCGAGGAGTTCAAGGGCACCGGCAACATGGAGCTGCACCTGGACCGCCGCCTCGTCGATAAGCGCGTCTGGCCGGCCATCGACATCAACCGCTCCGGCACCCGCAAGGAAGAGATGCTGATGCACCCCGACGAGGTGGATCGCGTCCGCATGCTGCGCCGCGTGCTGGCCGACATGCACCCGACCGAGGCGATGGAACTGCTGACGACCCGCCTTCGCAAGACGAAGTCGAACGCGGAATTCCTCCTGTCCATGAACATGTCATAATGTGAAGCCATCGTTTAGCGGCCGCCCTCGGGGCGGCGCTCTTCCGCGCCGCCCCGAGGGCGGCCGCTAAACGTGCCTGCGGCGCGAACCGTTGACCCGTCCTCCCGGTGTGCGATAATCACAGGCTGACCCCATCGCGCCCCGGGAGACCGCACCATGTTCGTTCCCCCCGTCCGCCGACCTGGCCGCTCCGACACCGACGTGCCCGTCCTCGGCCTGCTCGTCGTCCTGCTGCTCCTGCTGCTGCTCGGGGGCGGCGGAGTCATGATGTGGCAGTGGCAGAAAATGCGGATGATGGAGGCGGAGGTGCGCGCCGAAGCGATGATGGCCGAGGAACAGGCGCAACTCGCGATGGCGGAGAGGGAGCGCGCGGAGGCCGAAGCGGGCAAGCGCCACAAAGAGGTGCCGCTGGCCGACGTCCTCCGCGACGGACAGCGGAAGTCGGCCGGGGACGCCCTGGAGAGGGGCCTGAAACTCTGCGAGGCTCACGAGGTCAACGACGGGCTCTTGTGGTTCGTGCGCGGCCTGGAACAGTCCAGCGACGACCCCGCGTTGCAGCGGGTCTTCCGGGCCAACCTGGCGGCGTGGGGCCAGCCGCACGAGGACGGCAAGCTCTTCGCCCAGAAGGGTGCCGTGACCGCGCTGGCCCTCAGTCCCGACGGCAAGACGGCGCTGAGCGGCGGCGAGGACGGCGCGGCGCGGGCCTGGCGGGCCGATGGTGGCCAACCCGCCGGCGAGTCCGCGCCCGGCGAGGGGAAGGTGAGCGCGCTCGGCTTCGGCGACGGCGGCAAGGAATGGGTCGTCGCCAACGGCGGCCAGGTGCAGCGGTACGACGCGAAGGGCAAACCCGTCGAGGAGCCGCTGGCGGCGCCGGGCGTCGTCCTGGCCATGACCGCGAAGGCGGAGGGCAAATTGCTGATGTGCGGCACCTGTGAGCAGGGCATTTGGCTGTCCGAGGACGGCGAGCGCCAGGGGGCGGCCAGGCTCTTCACCCCGGACAGCCCCGTCCTGTCCGCGGCGCTCGCCGGCGACGCGAAAGTCTTCCTGACCGGCCACGATAAGACGGCGCGCCACTGGGGGGCCGACGGCCAGGCAGTCGGCAAACCGCTGCAGCACGACGCCCCAGTGCGTGCTGTCGCGCTGAGCCCTGCCGGCAAGCTGTTCGCGACCGGGGCGGGAAAGGCGGTGCGGCTCTGGGACGCCGCCACGCACCTGCCCATCGGCCGGCCACTCCTTCACCAGGCCGACGTCCTTTCCCTTACCTTCGCGGCCGACGGCAAGAGCGTGCTGGCGGGCGATCAGGGGGGTGTCGTGCGGCGGTTGACGGTGGCGGCGCCGCTGCAAGGCGACCTGCCGCGCGTCAAGTTCTGGGTCGAGGTCACGGCCGGCAAGGAACTGGACGCCGCGGGCACCCTCCGTCCGCTCAACGACACGACCCGCAAGGAGCGACGGCTAAAATTACAGGCGCTCGGCGGCCCGCTGACGCCGTGACCGCTGGCCTGACCGCGGCCGCCGCGGGGGGCGGATCGGGCGTCAGCATCGAGGACAGGGAGTCGAGGTGAGGGCAGAGTATGCGCGTGGTGAAGGGAACCGGCGGGCGCATCCGTGACCTGGCGTTCTCGCCCGACGGCCGATGGCTCGCCTCCGCGGCCGGGCGCGGTCGAGTCATCACGCTCTGCGATCTGGCTCAAGGGAACAGGAAGCGTCTGCGAGGTCATCCCGGCTGGGTACGTCGCCTCGCGTTTGCACCGGTGGGCGACCAATTAGCCTCCCTCGACAATTACGGCCGCGCGCTCCTGTGGCGTCGCTACGGGGACGAACTACCGACTCAGATCAACGTCGCCAGCGACTCAGCCTTTCCCAACAACCTCGCCTTCGCCCCAGACGGCCGGATGCTGGCCCTTAGCTGCTGGGACGGCGTTGGAGGTCACGGCGCGCTGCTCTGGGACATCGCCTCGGAACGGGTCCTGCACACCTTCGGGAGGACCACGACGACCACTTTGTTCACTTCGCTGGCCTTCGCCCCGGACGGTCAGACGCTCGCGTCCGGCCAGGTCGATGGGACTGTTCATCTCTGGGACGTGGCGCGGGGCAACAGGTTAGCCACGTTGGTTCAGCGGCTGAAGGTGCTTAACTCCCTTTCTTACTCTCCAGACGGTCGGATCCTCGCCGTCGCTCTCGGCTTGACGGTGGCGCTGTGGGACGTCGCCCGCGCCGCGGAGTTGCCACCTCTCCAGGGGAAACAAGCCGGACCCGTTTGGTCGGTCGCCTTCACGCCGGACGGCCAGACGTTGATGACGGGAAGCACGGACGGGACCGTGAAGTTTTGGGACGTGGCGACGGGGCGCGAACGGAGCGCGTTCGACTGGGGCATCGGCCGCGTGCATGTGGTGGCGTTCGCCCCCGACGGCATGCGGGCCGCCGCCGGCGGTGACGGTGACATCGTCATCTGGGACGTCGATCCCTTGTGAGGGACCTGGACGGCCCCGAAGCCTTCGGAGACGCGGGCGGTTATGTTCACGCTCTTTCGACAGCGCGAGCAGATCAACCACTTGGCCTTCGCGCTCAGCGGCCTCACGCTTGCCTCGGGGTCGTCCACCGGTCAGATCACGATTTGGGACCTGGTCGATCGGAAGCCAATGAGCCTCCTGCATCCTCCTGGCGGCGAACTGACGTTCGTTCGAGATGACGCGACCCTCGTGATTCATTCAATACGCCAGGAAGAGTTACTGCTGCTGGACATTGCCACCGGGCAGACACGGTCGCTCTTCCAATACGACAACGACACCATCCCGTACTGGTCCGCCGTTGGGGAAGACGGTGAAACTGTTGTCGCCGCCTTCGTCACGCAGACGGCGACGGATGCCTTGATCGATGTCCGGCAGGTTGAGGTGAGCACCGACCGCGAGATCCGCCTGGCTCAATTCGCCATCAAGGCGCGCGTCGCCCATCTCGCCCTGCGAACGGGCAACCCGCTCCTGCTGGCGGTCCAGGAGTTGCCGCTTCGGATCGTTCTGCTCTCTCCTGGCCGACTGCCGGATGAGGTCGATGTGCCGCGCAACGCCAAGGTCGATTCGCTGGCGTTCGCCCCGGACGGGAGCACGCTCGCCTTGCGCAACTCCAGTCACATCCGCTTGTGGAACGTGGACGATAAGCGGATGAATGCCGAGATTATCGGGCCGCCCACGTTTCACGCGGTGGTATTCTCCCCAGACGGCCGCACGCTCGGCATCGGCACCAGCGACGGCGTGGTTCGCTTCTACGATGTGGCGACCGGGCAGCAGCGCGCCGCCTTCGACTGGCAGATCGGCCCGATCCACGCCCTCGCCTTCGCCCCGGACGGCATGCGCGCCGCCGCGGGCAGCAAGAAGGGGACCATCGTCGTCTGGGACGTGGACGGTTGAGGGTTCTAGCCAGTTAGGTCTCAGCTGATTTAATCCCTCTTGCCGTCGTCCTCACTCATTTCGTTCCCCAAGGCCTTTCGCTCACCACCGGAGCGAGAAACGCACGATCTCTTCGTCGTTCGCCGCGCGCGGCTCCAGGCGAACCCTCTCCCTGCCGATGCAAGCAAATGGCGATGTTCCATTTCGGATGCACCTCTGAAGTATTCACCAGGAGAAGGGCTATGAGAAATCTGCTTGCCTGTCTGACCGCGCTGATTGCGGCGGGCGCCGGCCTGGCGCAGCAGGGGCCGCCGCCGAAGTCCGACCCCGTGTCCCCCAACCTCTTCGGCGACGGTGCGGCCCACTGCTGTTCGCCCGACGTCGGCGGCCGGTTCTGGGGCGGCGCCGATTCCCTGCTGTGGTGGGTCAAGGACGGCCCGCTGCCGCTGCCGCTGGTGACGACCGGGAATCCCTCCGACCCGCACCCTGGCGCCCTCGGCCAGCCCGGCACCCACGTCCTGTTCGGCGACCACAGCCTGGACTAAGGCACCTTCTCGGGCCAGCGCCTGACGCTTGGCGGCTGGATCGATGACAGGCGCACCTGGGGTGTCGAGGGCAGCGGCTTCTTGCTGGAGCAGAGGGCGACCGGCTTTGCCGCCGGTTCCGATGCCGTCGGCAACCCGCCGCTCTACCTGCCGGTCCAGCGGGTTGACCTGGCCCGCGAGGGGACGTTCGTCATCGCCGACCCCCTCCAGGTCCTCGCCGGCCATGTGGCGATCACGTCCACGACGCGGCTGTGGGGCGGCGAGGCGAACGTCTACCGCAACCTGGTCCGCACGCCGACCTTCAGCTTCGACGCGCTGGCCGGCTTCCGCTACCTCGACCTGGCGGAGCGCCTCAGCCTGGGCGGCGCCCTCAACGACCCGGTCTTCAATGTGCAGCAGTCTCCGGCCGACAGCTTCGCCACGCGCGACCAGTTCTACGGCGGCCAGGTCGGCGGTCGCGTCGGCCTCCGGCACGGCCCCCTGTCGGCGGACCTCACCGGGGCCGTCGCCCTCGGCGTTAACCACCAGTCCGTCGATATCCTGGGCGAAACGACGCTGGCGGGCACGGTCGCCCTTCCGGGGACCTTCGCGGGCGGCGTGTTCAGCCAGCCCAGCAACATCGGCCGGACGACCCACGACGAGTTCGCCATCGTCCCCCAGGCGCGGCTCAAGGTCGGCTACGATATCCGCCCCTGGGTCCGGGCCACCGTGGCGTACGACTTCCTCTACTGGAGCAACGTGGTGCGGCCGGGGAATCAGATCGACCATGCCGTCAACCCGACGCAAGGACTGGGCGGTCCGCTGGTGGGTCCGGCCTTGCCGTCGCCGCTGTTCAACCGTTCCGACTTCTTCGCCCACGGCGTCAGCTTCGGCCTGGAGTTCCGGTATTAAAGCCAAGGCGACGCCGGCGGTTCATGGTAGCCCCGGAGGGGCGGCCGTCGTTAGCCAGGGGTTTCAACGGGTGCGATCTCTCCAGTGCGCGAGAACCGCTGCGTTTTTGCGTGCTTCCTGACGCAGGTAACGCGCCAGCCCCGGTGGCGGGAGGCTTGTAGAAAGGCGGTGTCTTTCCTTCAACAAGGGG
>Ga0116217_10000340_pt1 | contig 50767 bp, 44 predicted proteins | sample Sb_taG_6_FD_89697 | JGI IMG/M metagenome (GOLD analysis project Ga0116217, IMG submission 89697) | Peat soil microbial communities from Weissenstadt, Germany - Sb_50d_4_PS metaG | ecosystem: Environmental > Terrestrial > Soil > Wetlands > Peat | place: Germany: Weissenstadt | collected 2010-09-21 | reverse complement strand
GACTTCAATTCGGCCACGGCGGTGGAGCCGTGGAGGACAAAGTCCAGCTCATGACAACAGCTCCGCGTCCACGATACTTCAATTCGGCCACGGCGGTGGAGCCGTGGAGGACGCTCACGTCGTCGTCGCCATAGTTAAGGGGGCTATTCACTTCAATTCGGCCACGGCGGTGGAGCCGTGGAGGACCACGGCGCAGGAGTTGGCCAGCATGCCCTGCCCCCACTTCAATTCGGCCACGGCGGTGGAGCCGTGGAGGACAAAGTCCAGCTCATGACAACAGCTCCGCGTCCACGATACTTCAATTCGGCCACGGCGGTGGAGCCGTGGAGGACGCAGACGTACTTGTCGCCGGCGCGCTCGTCCTGGAAACTTCAATTCGGCCACGGCGGTGGAGCCGTGGAGGACGACACTGGGCGCGTCCTCCGGGGACACCTACGCCTGACTTCAATTCGGCCACGGCGGTGGAGCCGTGGAGGACTACGCTGAAGATCATTGCATTACCTCTTTTGGTTCGAACTTCAATTCGGCCACGGCGGTGGAGCCGTGGAGGACGCAGGGAAATTCTTGGGTCTGGGATTGCTCCGGCGACTTCAATTCGGCCACGGCGGTGGAGCCGTGGAGGACTGCCCGCGCCCGACTTCGCCGAGGCCGACCGCCGTGTACTTCAATTCGGCCACGGCGGTGGAGCCGTGGAGGACCAGGTCCAGGTTCGTAACGGCGGCCGCGGCCAGGGTACTTCAATTCGGCCACGGCGGTGGAGCCGTGGAGGACGTTGCGGGACGCGACGGGCGTGGGGGGGATGGGCCCACTTCAATTCGGCCACGGCGGTGGAGCCGTGGAGGACATTGACCCACAATGAACGCCTGCAGCCCCACCCAGTCGACTTCAATTCGGCCACGGCGGTGGAGCCGTGGAGGACGGTGCTGGCCATCGACCCCTCGCTGGGCAAGGGGGAACTTCAATTCGGCCACGGCGGTGGAGCCGTGGAGGACATGGCGAGTGGCGCACCGATGCCATGACGTACAGCAGCACTTCAATTCGGCCACGGCGGTGGAGCCGTGGAGGACCATGAGCAGCTACACGGCCATGAGGCAAGCCACGTTCGACTTCAATTCGGCCACGGCGGTGGAGCCGTGGAGGACTCCACTTCCGACAGCGGAATGCTCTCCAGGACAACCTCACTTCAATTCGGCCACGGCGGTGGAGCCGTGGAGGACGGCAGCTGAGGGAGTCTACTCCGGACAGTGGGCGGTGTACTTCAATTCGGCCACGGCGGTGGAGCCGTGGAGGACGCGGATGAGTACATCAAGATGTGTCGCCCTTGGGCACTTCAATTCGGCCACGGCGGTGGAGCCGTGGAGGACGACCGTTGGCCGGGGACCACGCGAGAGACAAGATCGCACTTCAATTCGGCCACGGCGGTGGAGCCGTGGAGGACATGAACGAACTCGTGGGCAGCGAGACTGATGATCTCACTTCAATTCGGCCACGGCGGTGGAGCCGTGGAGGACGCGACGCAAAACGTAATCGCGGCCGCTGTTACCGAAGACTTCAATTCGGCCACGGCGGTGGAGCCGTGGAGGACGCGGCCGCGCGGGGACCAGGGTGTCGATCCAGTTGTACTTCAATTCGGCCACGGCGGTGGAGCCGTGGAGGACTGCGATTCGAAGGAGGACTAGCCCCACCCCGTCGTGACTTCAATTCGGCCACGGCGGTGGAGCCGTGGAGGACCGGGACACGGTGTAGGTATGGGTCGAGGCGGTGGCCCGCACTTCAATTCGGCCACGGCGGTGGAGCCGTGGAGGACGTGGCGAACCAGCCATTGACGGTGCCGACAACGGCGTACTTCAATTCGGCCACGGCGGTGGAGCCGTGGAGGACGTGGGTGAGGACGCCCTGAAACTCGTCCCAGACGCTACTTCAATTCGGCCACGGCGGTGGAGCCGTGGAGGACGTTCCTGGCCCCGCCGGCGCAGCTCTCCTACTGGCTACTTCAATTCGGCCACGGCGGTGGAGCCGTGGAGGACGCCGTAAGACAGGGAGACGACTGTGCCATTCACGCACTTCAATTCGGCCACGGCGGTGGAGCCGTGGAGGACGCCCGGAGCGCCCGGTCCGAGTGCGGATCCGAAAGCGCTACTTCAATTCGGCCACGGCGGTGGAGCCGTGGAGGACGTGCGGCTGCGCGGCTGGATGGGCTCGCCGCGCCCGGTACTTCAATTCGGCCACGGCGGTGGAGCCGTGGAGGACGGGGGAAGGGTCGTCTCCGTGGCGCCGGCGTTCGGACTTCAATTCGGCCACGGCGGTGGAGCCGTGGAGGACGAGAGGGCGTTCTCCCACACCTCTTCGAGGACGTCCTCACTTCAATTCGGCCACGGCGGTGGAGCCGTGGAGGACCTCGCAGCTCCGGCAAGTGCAGCCGGCCAAGCGACGGACTTCAATTCGGCCACGGCGGTGGAGCCGTGGAGGACCTCCTGGAGATCCGCCGCCGGCGGCTGTGGGAGGCCGTACTTCAATTCGGCCACGGCGGTGGAGCCGTGGAGGACACATACATTAACTGGGACGCCTGGGCCGGGCATCTACTTCAATTCGGCCACGGCGGTGGAGCCGTGGAGGACCCCTGGCGCCCTGCGCAGGGCGGCGGCGAAAGCACGGACTTCAATTCGGCCACGGCGGTGGAGCCGTGGAGGACGCACGGCCAGCATCGGGTTCCTCCCGAAGAAGGGCAGACTTCAATTCGGCCACGGCGGTGGAGCCGTGGAGGACCAAGCCCGAGGGTCCCCGCCGCGCCGGCGCCAAGCCACTTCAATTCGGCCACGGCGGTGGAGCCGTGGAGGACCGTCCCTCGATACGTGGGGCGGGCTGCACCGGAGCCACTTCAATTCGGCCACGGCGGTGGAGCCGTGGAGGACACGCCTGGGCCGGGCATCTCAAGGTGAAAATGGTGGGACTTCAATTCGGCCACGGCGGTGGAGCCGTGGAGGACCGGCATCTTGACGTATCTCAATAACGAGCTACTCAAGTGACTTCAATTCGGCCACGGCGGTGGAGCCGTGGAGGACGATCGGCCGCCGGCTGCATGGGGGGCGGACCGGCGCAACTTCAATTCGGCCACGGCGGTGGAGCCGTGGAGGACCACGGTGACCGCCCGGCGGCTCGGCTGGGACGAGAGGTTACTTCAATTCGGCCACGGCGGTGGAGCCGTGGAGGACCTGGTATCAGGTCCCGGCCGTGGTAGACGACCAGGGACTTCAATTCGGCCACGGCGGTGGAGCCGTGGAGGACCCCGCGCGGCCGCCACAAAAAGCGCCCGAAAGCGCCCGACTTCAATTCGGCCACGGCGGTGGAGCCGTGGAGGACCCCCGTTTCGGCCTAGTTATCCGAGGGCAGGACCCCGACTTCAATTCGGCCACGGCGGTGGAGCCGTGGAGGACTCGTGGAGCCAGTCCTGGAACTCCGGCCCGAAGTGCAACTTCAATTCGGCCACGGCGGTGGAGCCGTGGAGGACCATGAAGACCCTCTTCGACGACACCCCGGCCTGGAGACTTCAATTCGGCCACGGCGGTGGAGCCGTGGAGGACTCTTCGGCCGGGCCTCGGTGAACGTCCCTGGGGAAGACTTCAATTCGGCCACGGCGGTGGAGCCGTGGAGGACAACCCGGGGTCGAGCCTCGGTGAACGTCCCTGGGGAAGACTTCAATTCGGCCACGGCGGTGGAGCCGTGGAGGACCGCTCGCGTCCGATCTGCTGACTAATTCAGCACTTATGCATCCTACCGCGAGCGGCTGGCCAAGGGAGCGGTTGGCGGAAAGGTACGGGTCAGTTGCCGTTTCCGCAACTCCTTATGGCGACCGACCTTCGGACACGCGAGCGGCGCGTGTTGCCTGAAAGCGACGCAAACCACTGAGTTGTCAAAGACCTCAAGCGACGGATCGACCACTCTCGCGGTTCAACACCCCGCCGCTCGCCACAAGCAGCATAAGCACAGTGTACCCGACGGCGCTCGACTCCGCCAGCCCCTCCGAACCGCTGAACCGGTGCAGTCCGGCAGCTTACCGCCCCGACTCCTGAATCATCCGGACGGGAAGGAAGAGGCCGAGACCGTAGTGACAGGCATAGCCCAAACAAAGCGGACCGCTGATCGGAGCGCTGAAGCTCAGCCGAAACGTGCCAAAGGGGCGGTGGTAGCCATCGTCTCCGGCCCGAGAGCGACCGCGGACGAACTCGAAGGGTCGCGGTCGGCCCGCCCACGCGCCGTCGCGGTCGTCCATCGGTTCCACCGCCTCGACCTCGACAGCGGCCAAACGTTTCGGCCTCCACCGCCGCCACTCCGCGCGAATCGCCTTGCGCAGGTCGTGTTCGCGCCCGGAGCGGCCGACGTGAGCGGGGCCGAGGTACGGGGTCGCCGACACCCAGACCCGCTCCTCCGCAGCCGGCCCGCCGAACAACGCCGTCCGGAAGTCGGACGGCTGTCCCAGCCCGACCAGCTGGGCTCGGAGGTCCAGGTCGCCGACGCGCAACTGCCGCAACCCGCTGAGGGCCGCCGTCTCCCCGAAATCGAGCCCTTGGCGTGCGTAGACGGTGACGTGGGTCACCCGCAGGCCGTTGTCCCCCTCCGCGGTGGGTAGGAAGTGGGCGTGGTCGTGTCCCGGCAGGTAAGGCCCGGTCCCGTCCTTGCCGGTCAAGACCGGGGACGAGTAGTAATCCGGGCGGTCGGGTCGGCGGAACCGTTCGACGCCAGCCGGCGGTTGTTTGCGACACCACGCATTGAACCGACTCATCGCCGCGGCGCGGAACGCTTCGGCCACGCGGACCGTGTCGATGACCAGCGGCAGGACCGGGCCGTCGAGCAGGAATCGGGCGACGATGGGTAGCTCAATGGGGCTCATGGCGATGCCTCGGTCGCGAACAGTCCCATGCCATAATACCGGCCGGCGCCAATCACTATCGGACTGCAGACGTTCACCGGGCCGTGGATGATGCGAGGACCAGCGCCGTCGTGAAATTCGGAGTCTTGCCGACCAGAATCCTCTGCAAACGAAAAGCAGCGATAACTCCGTAGCCTTGAACCCCGACGGGACCAGTTGCGTCTCCATGGATCTTTGGGAGTCCCAGGATCGAAGCGGCGGCGTCTCTGGTCAACGGTTGACGCCACAGCGGCCACGTCAAAAAAGTGTCGGAGGCGCGGTTGCCTCTGAAGCCACGGGTCGCCACGCGGTCGCCTGCTGGGAATGACGGGAACAGCGGCCAGGCCTCGAGGGCCAGCCGGTTGGCACCAAGCATGCCGCCGTGTTTTTTGCGCGTTGGGTCGCCGGAGGGCATATGCCATTGGTACGCATGCCGGCGGTCTTCACTTGGCTCCCAGTGCAGCGACTGGTTATCCAGGGCATCGGCATAATCCCACAGGACGAACAGTGAGCGGCGCAAATGCTCGGCGGTCGTCCGTTGCATGATCGCCCGCAGGTTACCCATCAGGTAATCCCGCCGCACCGTTTGCAGTTGGCTCGCACCGTCCTCAACGGATTCACAGGCAAGAGCCGTCACCCAATCCAGCGAAGGGCGATCGGATCGATTGAGGCTATGGCGCAGCTCTCGGATCTGTTCGGCGACTCCGCGATTCTCATTCGTCAGGATGCCGACGACCCTTTTGGCGGGGTGATCGTCCGGAGATCGTGCCAGGTGTTCGGCAAGGAAATCGGTGAATGCGGACGGCGATGGCGGCGCGGCCGTGAGGTGCAGTACAGGGGTGTAGGCTGAAGTGGGTGTACCCCAGGAGAGAGCCACACGACCGGCAAGCCAGGCGGGACTTTTCTCGGAGCGCGACAACGCATCGCTTACGACGAGCGTGCCAATTGCTGCCAGGAATGCGAGCGGGTTCGCGCCGTCTAGTCCGATCAGCGGCAGCGGATGCATGGGCAGCGGCCTCGCGAATGGGACGAACGGCGGCGGTTTCACGTCATCATCCGGCGTCGTTTCCGGTTCCTCTTGTTCCACTCGGCTTTGGGCGTGGTCGGCAAGCCGAAAGACCGCTTCGCGATACGCCGCTCCCCACCAGCCATATTTCCGAACCGCCCGCCAGAAGCGTTCCGGCAACTCGGCGTTCCAGGCGGTGATTTGCTGGGCGGACGTCGATAACTCGAAGGTCTCACCGAACAGGTCGGGAGTCTTGAACGGTTCCCTCGCCGCGTCGTTCTCCGCGACAGGGTCGGCGAACGGGCGGCCGGAGCCGTGGTGCGTGCCGATCAAGTGCAGCAACTGCTCGTCGTCGGTTTTCGTGGCGACGAGCGCGGCGGACAGCAGTTCGTGCCGGGCGCCGGTTGGGTAGCGGTGGACTTTTCGTGCCTCGTCGCGCTCCTCTCTTGTTCGAGGTGATCGTGCGGATTTAGCGAGGTGGGCACCGACGGCGGTGCGCGGCGACGACTGCTTGAGCATCGCCTGGAATCGCGGATCGAACTTGCCGAGGTCGTGCCACAGGCCAGCTTGGTAGTAGAGGTCAGCGTCGAGGCCGCACCCCCTGGCGAACCGCCTCGCATGTTCGGCGACGCCGTAGGAGTGTTCGATAAGCGGGACGGCTCGCCCGCGGAACGACTCGTCCGGCTCGCTGTCGTCCAGGTAAGTCGGATCGAACTGGTGCAGGCGACGTTTACCGGTGATGACGAACCCGCCGAGCGGGTGCGGATCCACCTCGCGGGTCCTCGGGGTTCTTAGCGATGCGACCGCAAGTTTCAACCAATCCGGAGAATCGTCTGTGAGCTTGTCTGCGACCGCTTGGATGGCTTCATTCACCAAGGTCGCGGCTTCGGCGCGCTCGGCGTCTTCGGGGATGACCAGATTGGGGAGACGCAGGAGTGCCTTGTCCCGCGAGCGTTGAAAGGCTTCCTGCGCATAGTCGGATGGAATATCTCCGATGAAGTCGCCAAGCGACGACACATCCGGGGCCAAACAGGGAATCACATATGTACTGTTTGGCCTGACTTTGCTCGGGTCGGAAATCGGCGTGCTCTTCTCCTGCCCCTGCCAACAGAGCGCGGAGCGTTCAGCCGCAGTAAGTTTATCATCCTCTGGGGTAGTGGCTTCGCCTTCCAGGTCGCCGGATTGGTCATCGATGGCCTCGCCGGCCAGCCACTTCTTGAATACGCCGATGGGCACCGGCACCGCTTCAGAGGACGATGGCGGGGAGAGCGAAACGATGTCAGCCCACTTCCCGGAATCGTTGCCGAGATCGTCGCGGAACACCACCTGAACGTCGGGCTGGCCGGGTTTCGTCGGGCCGTGAAGGAACAAGGCCGGGTCGGGTTCTGGAGTCGGAATCGGGTTCGTCTGTACCCAGCAATCAAGGTGGGCCGGGAAGAGCACGGGGGCGTCGGACGACGGAGCGATAACGTCCGCGCGAATTTCAGCGGGCGTCCTGTCCCATTTGTCGCTGATAGACGAGACGCCGAAATCGATCCACGGAACATCATCCTCCGTCTTGCCGTCCGCGTGGTCGTGTAGCCACTTCCAAGTATGTGGCAGACTGTTTTCGTACACCGGATCGCGTTCGTTTTCTTTCTCTTTCGGCTCGATCTGATCGCCTCGAATGATAATGACCGCTTTCGCAATCTTCCGATTCGCCACGCGATTGAGGCGACCAAAGCGTTGGCGCAGAGCATCGAGGCTGGCGCACTCAGTTACCAGTGCGTGGAAGTCGAAATCAGCACCACATTCCAGGCATTGCGTCCCGATAACGAATTTCGGCGGGATGCCGGCGGCGTTCGAGAGCAGCGGCTTCAACCTCTCGTCGAACAGCTTATCGCGGTCGAGCGGCCGCATCCGGCCCGTGAGCAACACCGCATCGTCGCCGAGTTTCGCCTTGAGTTCGCGGGCTGTCTTCACGCGGTTCACGATGATGCCGACACAGGCGAATTCGTTCGATAGCTCGCGGGCGTGTTTCTCCAGCACCTTCACGAGTTCGGCGGTGCCGTTCTTTCCTTTTGCTTTCTCGGCAACCACGAGTTTCGCTGGCTTGCTGGCGGTGATTCGCTTGCCGAGAACAGGGTGGTTGCGGTCCTCCTCTTCGTCGCGCTCGGTCCGCACGTTCCCTGTCGGCGTCGCCGTAATCGATACGAAGCGGAATGGGGCGGATGATTCGTTCCACCGGCGGTAATTCTCCACCGCCTGCATCGTCTGGTCGAACGGCCTCGCACAGTGGGCCTCGTCGAGCAGGATGAGCGCGTCGTTGCCGACCAGCCCGGCATGGATCGGCTTCATCGAATCGGACACGCCATACCCACGGAACAAGAGTCGGGACCCGACTTGATCAACCGTTGAGGCGATGACGGTCGGCTGCAGCGGGGAGCGTGTCCAGGCCGTCTCACGGTATATGCCGCCACGAAGGGCGTACACGTCGAGCGGGCTGATTTCGTACCATGCTCGTTCGTCGTCGGTCAGATTCTGGATCAGTTTCTGCCGCTTGCTTCCATCCGGCTCGCCTTGAATCGCCCAGCGCCGTTCGAGAATTCGTTGCCGGTCGCCTGAAGGGACCTGAAGCCAGCCTGGTTCCGATAAGTCGCGAAGCGCGTCCGCGCACTCTCGCAAGACCCCGTCGGGTGATCGATCCAGGATTTTCGCCAAGTTGTCCGCATGGAGATATGCCTGATCGACGACGATGCGACGGTCCACGACGAAGAAGATCCGGCGGGGTGCGTCCTTTGATTGGCACGCCAGGGCGAACAGGGCGATGTCGATGCACGCGGTCTTGCCGGCAGCGGTCGGCAAGGCGATCGCGCGCGGCCAGTCACCGGCGCACACCCGCTTCGCCAACCGGGTCTGCCACGGGAATGGCTCGTAGCCGTGGACAGATTGGTAGAATTCAGCGAACTGCTCCGACTTGGGCAAGCTCATGATTCGTCCTCCTGGATGATTGGTCGGCAGGCGCCGTAGCCGAAATAGCGGCCGGCACCAATCAACACCGGGCCGCGGACGCGCACCGGGAATTCGATTTTGGCGTGGATGAGCGGCCGGGGCGGACGACCTACTCGTGGCTTCACGTAAAACGACTTCGCGTGCGGAACTCCGAGCATGAACGGGGCCTGTCCCACTCGTACAGCGACGGGCTTTGGGTAGCCGGAATCCACGCACGCCTTTACCACAACGTCCTCAGCGGAAAGCTGGCGACGAGGGAATTGCGGCAGCATCAGCGGCGTTAGGGTCTTCCAGATGCGGTGCGGGTGCGTCCACGTGAACGACTTGAGCGTGAACTGGCGGCGACCTTCTGCGCGCTCGTCGAACTCCAGTTCCAAATCGCCGCCTTCGCCGCTCTCCGAGTGCGGCTTGACGACCTTTACCGACAGGTACGGCACGCCGGCCTCGATCTCGTGCGGGTTCTCGCCGTCATGTGAACCGAGCAACTGGAAAAGCTGATCGGTGTGTTCAAAGTCGCGGCGCGGTACCACAACCGCCATGCCGAGCAGGTGTCCGTCCGCGTGCTTACGATCGACGAATGCAAGCGGCAGATACGCGTGGCGAGGCTGCTTGCTCGGCAAGTTAGCGGTGGCGTGTCCACTGATCCACTCCGGCGCGTTCGGACCGTGACGCCGCATAAGTTCCTTGCGGATTGCGTCGGCCACGATCCCGCACGATTCCAGTCCGAACCGCCGCCCACCGATCTGCCGAAGCACGAAGATGCCGGGGTCGAACGGGCCATCCTCGAATACGGTTTCGTTTGGTTCGCGCGCAGTCTTTGCGTATCCCTGCCAATGCGACGGTTGGGGGCGGAGACCGGCGTCGAAGCGGTTCTTAAGGTACGCCAACCGGCCAGCCGCGAACATGCGCAACTGGTGCGTGGACCAGTTGTCGTTTGGGATAAGTGTCGGCGCCGGCGGCTGATCTTCGATCCACACGCGCACCGGCGTTGCCGAGTGACCGAGGTACGTCACTAGCCTGCACACCTTCTCAAGCGCCGGCCGCAGGTTCGCCGGCACATCGACATTCCAGATAAGGAAAAATGTCGGCGACTCCGGCACGACGGCGGGGAATTGGCGCGGCTGACGGTTGCGTCCAATCGGTAGGCTCCCCATTGGACCGAATGGCCCTTTCTTCCCCATCGGGCTGCTGTCGTCGTTCACCGGAACATAGCTGGTGAACGGCGTGCGCTCCGATACGCCCAACGGGACGGCGAGCGACGGAGCATCGAGTTTCTCCAGCCATTCCAGTGCTTCCCGTTGAGCGATGTCTTCGCCCGCTTCGCCCCACGCGGCGACCAGAGCCATGAAGACGCGATCCGGATGCGGCGGCCATTCCGGCACGCGCGGTTGCCCTAATGCTTCGCGACTCGCCCACTGCGAGATGATCGCACGCCGCATCAACAGTTCGATGCCGATGGCGAACATTATTGGCCCTCCCCGACGTCCGCCGCCGCGATTTCCATGCTCTTCTTCACCAGCGTGACGAGATCGGCCGAAGGCTTGAGAAGGATTTCTTCGAGGTGGATCGGCAGCTTGGCCTTCTGCACCGCCGCGAGTGCGTCCGTGTAGAGCTTGACGGCGGCCGCTTTGTCCAGCGTGAACGGGGTATCCGCGTCGCCGGGCTTCCCGAGTAGGTGCCACGTGGCGGGATCCTTCGCTCGCAAGATGCACCGCGACCGCAGGTCGTACCCCGCCTCGAGCGCGAGCGTGGCCCCGAGCAGCCCGAGCGCGGCAAGGTATGTGCGGGCGGCGTTGTCGCTTTCGGGCGACGACTTGTCGCCAGGCTTGGCTGGGAATCGCAGGCGACGCAAGGCGGGTAGCGACAGCACCGTCGTCTGCTCGGCGTAGTCGATGGTGAAACCGCCCTCGGAAATCGACGGAGTGACGTTCCCGTGGTTCGCTTCGGACGGTTTGCCATCCTTCCCGAGCTTGACCGGTTTTCCCTTTTCCTTGGCGGCTTCCGATTCGTTCAGCGTCCATCCGCCTTCTTTTCCCACGAACAGTATGCCGCTGTTAACGCGGATGTTCAGCGGGTCGATGCGGCTGCTGGTCTTGACACCGGGAACCGCATGGACGCCGATGATTTCACTCACGATGGCACGAGCGAACTTCACGCCCAGCCCACCGCGCGGCCCCGTGCTGTCCCACATGCCGTAAACAAGGCAATGCGGGGCGTACTTCAGCAGGGGCGTCGCGTAACCGGTGGACAGTTGGTCGAGTTCCTTGCCCATGTCCGAATCGCGGAACTTGGGCGGCTTCTTGCTATCGCCGAGGGTGCTGTCACGCAGGATGGCATCGACGATGCGGTGCGGGGCCTGGAGGCTTGTCACCTTCCGCACGCCGGGGTTTTCCACCGCCGAGAAGTCCGCCGACACGACCGGCAGTTCGATCTCGCTGCCCATCCAGGCATCCTGGAGCGCGAGTTCCATCCGGTTGGCCTGGCTCGGTACGCTGTCGAGCAGGACGCACGGCACCGGGGCCTCCCTCCCCGTCTCGGGATCAGTGTACTTGTACCCCGGAATGAAGCGACGTTCGGTCGCGTACGTCCCGCCTTCGTAGGTGGGCGGGAAGACCTTAGGGCTGACGGCTTCGAGTTTGAGCGTCAGCCGGAATGCGGCGGCGCTGCCCGCAAGGGCATCCTCCAACCCGTCGTAGGTTAGTTTCACAGTGGTTGCCACGAAATTCTCCTTTTCGAGTCTGGGATCCGACATTCACAACGGTCTCTTTGCGATGATTGCTCGTTCCAGTGCCGTAGCCCTGGATAAGGGCTCCTGCGCGGGGCTTGGGCGTTAGGCCTGAGCAAGCCGCAATCAGTCCACGAAATACCGCTTCACCGCCGCCTCAAGGAGCACTTTCGCCCGGCGAAACTGCGTCTTGACGGTGCTGACCGGGACGCCTTTGTCATTCGCAATGCGTTTGAAGGTCCAGCCTTCGACGAGGTGGGACCGAACGACTTCTCGGTAAACCGGTGGCAGCCCGTTGAAGAGTGAGTGCAAGCAGAGGGACTGGTCTGCTTTTTCGGCCGCCAGCGCAGGGTCCTCACCGCTTGAGCTTTTCTCGAATCCTTCGGGCCACTTGACCAGATTCCGCCTGCGCTTCCAGGACCAGTACTGGTTCAGAGCCACCCGGACCACGTACCGCTCGAGACGTTCGGAAGGTAGATCCCGGAGCGCAGGCTCCCTTTGCCAGCAGATGACCAGGACGTTCTGACAAACATCATCAATCAAGTGAACATCGTTGGTTCGGCGCGCCAGGACCTTGCGAACGGTGCGGGCGATTATCTCATGGCGATTCGGCGACTGGTCCTGGCTCATGTGACCTCCCGGTTGACATCCGACAAGAAGACGCCGACCAAGCCCAAAAGGATTCACGATTCTGAAATACCGAAAGAAATCCTTGCCTGCCAGCCTAATACAAGTTTAGTTAAGCATTGACTTCTCGAAGGCGTTGGTATACTCTAAAGGGGCGACCTGGGTTCCACGGCCGCCCGGCCATGGCCAAATTGAAGCACCAAGCTTGTCTCAGGTTGGCATGGCTGACTGCCCATTCTCCACGGCCGCCCGGCCGTGGCCGAGTTGCAGTGGGCGCACTCCCTTTTCGCCGGCAGGGGGGGAAAGTGCGGTTTTCCGGCGCGCGACGTGAATGCCGTTTGGGAGGTGTACCGCCCAGCGGCTCTCCTGGCCGTCGATCAACATGGCGATCTCGGCATCGCAGGGAGGATGATCGACAGGATTCAGCAGTACCAGGAATTGGGGGCCGAGGTGCGACACCCGCAAAACGCAACCGTTCACATGCAAGTGAATCCGAACGTCCGCGGAGTGGGCAGAGGGACTTGTTTGTGGTGTGTTCATGAGCAATCGACCTGAGCTTCTTCGCCGAGCGCAGAAATACTGCGAGGGGAAGGGTCTGATTCTTGGCAGTCCCCTCGGCTCGGGAATGCATGGTAGCGTATTCGCGGTCGAAAGCCAAACCGAAAAAGGAAGATCGGCCATCAAGGTCTGTGAGCGCGAGCGCGAGTACTGCCGCGAGCGCGATGTGTACTTGCGGCTGATAGCGTGCGAGGTCGCGGATGTTCGCGGTTGCGCCGTTCCCGAAATGCTGCGTCACGACGATGAACTCTGGGTCATCGAGATGACGGTCGTCACCCGGCCGTTCGTCCTGGATTTCGCCGGCGCCTACCTGGACGACCCTCCGGACTTCTCCGACGAGGTGCTCGCCGACTGGCGCGCGGAGAAACAGGAGCAATTCGGCTCGCGCTGGTCGGAAGTCCAGGCGATTCTGCGGGATCTCGAAGGACACGGGGTGTTCCTCGTGGACGTAAACCCGGGCAACGTCTCCTTCGGCGACTGAGCGCCGTCGGCCGACTCCTTCCGGGCATTACTGCTCGTACCGCTTCGTCAGGATGGCGCCGCTGGTGGCGTCGATGACGTAATGCGGCCCACCGCCTTTGCGGCGCGGGTCCGTCAGCTGGTAATCGACGTGCCAGCCGTCCGCCTCCAGGGCCACCTGAATGCGGTAGGCGGAGAGATCGCGATACGCCCGGAGCGCATCGGCCTCAGCCACGGCGAGGGCCTGGGCCCCCGATACCGGCGGAGTGGTCATCGCCGCAGCAGTCATCGCGCGTGCTCCTCAACCGTTACGGAGGAAATCCTGGTCCGCCGCCCAGTCCGCCGCGCCGAGAATCCCGTCCTGTCGTGCATACGCCGTCGTCGGCCCGGATGAGGCACGGCACCCCCAGCAGCAGGGCCGACTGCGTGCCATCGCTTCTCGCCCCTTCCCGTCCCCGCCAAGGCCAGCACCGGCATCCGGCCGCCTTGCCTTGACGGACGAACTCCGTCATGTCCTTCCCTCTTTCTTCCCCAGGAACTGTCGTTCTTCGACAAAAAAGTTGCCCGACCTGGGAATCGTCCTCAGCAGTGCAGTCTTATGGGCTCCGAACTCTTGCTTGACTGCCGCTGTCGGCTACGATAGGACTAGACAGGCGCAGGAGGGGTCGCCGCCTGTCGCAAGAGCAAAGGGCTGAAGCACTTCAGCGCTTCTTTGCCGTTGCTCCTTGGGACAGAAGGTTTTACGGAGGTAAGCGGGCCAGGGGCGCCCGTCGGAGGGCTGTACCACGATGAGCGTAACCGATGAAACGATCCAGGACGCCCAGGAGTCCTTGCAGCGGTACGAGAAGAGGAGTGAGCGTTACAGTCAGCAGCCCGAACAGTGGAAGCAAGACCACGAGGCGGCGATGTGCTGCTTCGATTTTGAAGGGTTGCTCGCCTTCGGCCTGTCGTTGTACGACTACATCAACCGCATTGATGAGGCGTGGCGAGTCAAGGTGTACCGCAATCTCGTGCCGCACGACCCGGCCGTGGACAAGGTGATCGAGGAACTTTACCGCGGGTGGCTGAAGCCGTACGACCGTGTTCTCGCTCGGCTTTCCGCGCTGGAAAAGCACTTCGACGTGGCAGGGGCCAAGGAGTTCCGTTCGGCTTGCCGCGAGGTTCAGGGCATCCTGACTCCTGACGAGGAGTTCTTCATTCACGACCGCCTGGCCCGCCTCCGAGATGAGGCGGTAGACGCGAATCGTCGGGGCGAAGCGGAAGAAATGAGGAGCATCGGCGATTAGACGGAACGTCCGAACCCGCGAGTTCAAACGGATGCTGGCCTCGCTGCCCGAGCGCATCCAGGAGGCTGCCGCCGAAGCCTACCGGCAGTTCCTCGCGGATCCGAACCACCCCTCGCTCGCCCACCACGCACTGAACGACACGAAGAAGGGACGCCACCGAGCCGGCAGTTGGGCCGTCCACGTCACGAGGCGATACTGCGGCATTTATGTGCCAGACGGCAACGATAACGTCTGGTACTGGATCGGCTCTCACGAGGACTACAACAACTTTGTCGGGAAGTAGCGTCCTTCCCCACGTCCTCGCTCTGCCTGCCGAAAAATGACGGCGCAAGCGGCACACCAGCAAGGTATTGCGCCTGCGAGTGGTGTGCGTCCTCCTCTCTCACGTCACAATCACCACGTCCCGCACGTCGTGCGCCTCCGTTGGCCGGCCGATGGCCTCGATCGCCGTCACGCACTTCCCGCACAACGGGAGGAACAGCACCTGGTCCTCCTCCAGATGAATCAGATCGTATAGCCGGCTCCGCAGCCGCACGAAGTCCGTCGCGCTCAATCGGCACAGGAACACCGACTTCTGCTTGCGCACCCCGTAGTCCTCGCACGCCGTCGCCACTTTGCGCAGACGCTTCGGGTCCGAGATGTCGTAGGCCACGATCCAGCTGTCCATGCCGCCTCCCTCAGCGCACCGTGAAGCCCGTGTAGCGCGGCACGTCGCCACGGACGTACGCCGCCAGCATGCGCGCCTGCACCTCCAGCATCCGGGAATAGCTCATCTTGTACCCGTAAACTGGGTGCGACACAACGGTTGACTTCCTCGTTTCGTACACCTCGAAGAACTTCTTCCGCCCTCCGTCGGTCAGCTGGCAGGCCTCGCGCCACGTCAGGAAGTCGTCCGGCGTCACCGAGCGGTTGTTGATCAGCGACAGCACCACGCTGTCGGCGATGACCGCCCGGAACTCCTCCATCAGGTCCAGGGCCAGCGACGGCCGGCCGTGGCGCCCCACGTGGTAGAAGCCCTTGTACGGGTCGAAGCCGACGGTGCAGAGCGCCGAGAAGCAGTCTTTCACCAAGAGCGCGTAGGCGAACGACAGCAGGCAGTTCACCGGGTCGCGCGGCGGCCGCCGGTTCCGCACGCGGAAGTCGAAGCCGCGGCCGGGCGGTTGTGCCTTCAAGAACCTCCCGAATTCGCCGAAGTACAGCGCCGCCCCCTGTCCCTCCAGTCCCAGCAGCGACTCGATTTCCGTGGCCCGGTCGAGGCGGTTGAGCAGCTCGGCCAGGTCGCGCGCGGCCGGCTCGTCGCTGCCGCGGCTCGGCTCGACACCGGGGGGTTCACACCCCCCGCTCGCCGAATCGGGAGGTTCAGACCCTCCGCTCGCTGGCGGCCGGGAGCGCAGGCAGCGCATGAGGAGCGCCCGCTGGTTGGTCAGCTTGGCCCGCACCACCTCGCGCGCCAGCGACAGGCACTCGGCCGGGTCGGCGAAGCGGCGGAACTGGGCCTCGCGCAGCGAGACGTTCTTGGCCGGCGGCGGGGCCACCGTCGCGATGAAGCGGGCGTAGCCGGTCAAGAGCGCCACCGGAATCTCGTTGACGACCAGCGTTTCCAGGGCCTGCGTGCTGATCTGCACGTGGCCGAAGACGACGACCTGGCGGATGGCGTGGATCGGCACGCGGCCGATTTCCTTGCCGTCCTTGCGGATGACCAGGTGCTCGCTGCGCTTGCCGACGTGCGAGCCGGGCTCGCTCAAATAGAGGACGGCGCCGTCGTCGGACTGCGGCAGGACGCGCGTGATGCCGGCGACCGGCGCGGCAGCGGGGGTCGTGGGCCGCTCGATCTGGTAGAGGGTTTCCTCGGGCAGGCAGACGGTGGCCAGCGAGCAGCCGAAGCAGCGGTGGCGCAGCTCGGCCGGCAGCGGCTCCGGCGGCGCGTCGCGCGCCGCCAGGACACGCACCTGCTCGATAGCGGCGAGGGTCTTCTGCCGCAGCGCCTCGTCGAACTCGACCGGAACACGCTCGCGGGTGCCGGCGTAGAAGATCGCCCCGCGCGGCACCGGCCGGCCGAGTTCCTCTTCCAGGAGCAGCGCCTGGGCGCACAGCTGCACGGCGTCGTTGTCCCAGTTCGTCACCTTGCCGTCCTCGTCGCGCGGGGCGGAGCCGTGCTTCGTTTCGACGGGGTAGGCACTGCCCTCTTTTTCCTCGATCACGTCGAGGATCGCGGTGATCCCGAGCTTCTCCGAGGAGAGATGGGCGCTGCGCGTGTGCAGGGCGTCCCCCTCCTTGCGGCTGCGGTGGGCCAGGTCGGGGTCGTTGACGCGGCGGTGGTCGAACAGGCCGCCTTCGACGTGTTCGTTATGGACCATGACCGCGTCCACGTATTGCAGAAAATAGAGACGTGGGCAGTAGGTCACCTGATTCAGGGCGCGGACCGGGATCAGCTGGGTATCGGCGGGGTTCATGGATGCACCTCGGGAGATCGGGTATGTCAGATCAATCCATCATGCGCAGCTTGCACGGCGCCGGGTCCACCGTCACCAGCAAGGGCCTCGTCATGTGTCCGAACGAGACGATGGCCTGGCCCGGCGCCAGGCCCGGCAGCCGCGCCCACAGCGACTCGTCGATGCCGCTGACCGTGTGCCGCAGCGAGTTGACCACCTGCGGGTCGGTCAGCTTGTGAATGATGAAGTTGTTGCACAAGCCGAGCACCTCACGCGGCAGGTGCTGCGGCATCTGCGTGACGAACGCGAGACTCAGCCAGCGCTTGCGACCCCGCTTTGCGATCCTGCCTACTTGCGAGAATAGGTGCGGCGTCTTGTCGATCCGCTCGGCCGACAGGAACTCATGCGCCTCCTCGATGACCAGCAGCACGCGCGGCGGCGCCTCGGCCTTGCCCGCCTCGAAGTCGCGGTAGGCCGTCTCCTGCGACTCCTGGATGCCGCGCAGCACGTCGGCCACGGCGATGTTCGACAGCTCGCTCAAGCCCGCGTCGGACAGGTCGATCACCGACACACGGCCCGGTTGCAGCAGGTCGCGGTAGCTCAGGAACGCGCTGCCGGCCCCGTGGCGGTCGAACACGCGCAGCTTGTGCAAGCGCCACAGCAGGCTGTTCAGCTTGCCCCACGAGCTGGCCACGCCGGGCATCTGCTTCACGTCGAGGCGGTTCCTCAGCGCCTCCTGCCCCTCCGGCGACTTCAGCACGGGGTTGTAGATCTTCGGAGTCGATTTCGTCACGATCGCCTTGCACACGGCGACCACGTCGAGCAGGAACGACAGCCGCAGCCGCGGGTAGCCGCGCTCGAACTCGTCGAGGCGCAGCAGCATCCTCTCCTGGCGGTCACTCTCCTCTTTCGACACGTCCTTCTCCGGGAAGATGCCGAGGTCGCGCAGCAGCCCCTTGGCCAATTCGTAGGCGAACAGGTAGCGGTCGGTCTGCGCGTCATTCAGACCGCACATCTCCATGACGGTGTACGGCGACAGCCGGGCGAACTGCAGCGAGAATGGCCGGCGGTTGGGGTGGTGCGGGTTGGTGGTGTCGCGGCCGACCAGGTGGTACAGGTGCATCTGGTGGGCCGGCACGCCGCGCAGGCGCAGCTGGCGCGCGGCCAGGAGCGACTTCAAGCGGTCGTCGTCGGCTGGCTCGTGCAGGCAGGTGTACTCGCCCTCCACGTCGAGCAGCACGACGGCCAGGCCGGCCCGCTGCGCCCCGCACACCAGGCCGGCGACGGTCGTGGACTTGCCGGCCCCGGTGGTGCCCAGGATGGCCGTGTGCCGCGGCAGCACCGCCTTGGCCGTGGACGGCACGGCGACCGGGACGTTGTCGTGGCCAGCGGCCAGGCCCAGGCGGATATCGCCCTCGGCCCGCAGCAGCTTGGCCGTCTCCGCGTCGTCGAGCAGGAAGACGGGGCTGTGCGGCAGCGGCCGCAGGCGCGGCGGGGCGAGGGTGCCGTCGGGCAATTCCTCGCCCAGGAGCGTCACCTGAAGTCGGCCGTGGAAGCGCGGCAGGTACTCGCCGCCGCGCGTGGCCACCGCCAGCAGCACCGGCGAGTCGGCCTTGAGGCTGTCCGGCTCGGCGAAGGGGCCGCCGCTGACGGCGCCGAGGTAGCGACGGCCGTCCGGCTTGCTGACGATGCGCACCAGCGCCTGCGACGCCGCCACCTGCACGCGCTCCTGCGACAGGACCACGGTGACGCTCAGGTCCTCGCTGCCGGGCAGGTCGAACATCGTCCGGCCGACCGCGCCGTCAGCCGGCGCGTCGGCGGGGGGATGGGTGCGGGCGACGGTGGTCAGTTCTTCGTCGAGTGTCATGATGAGTCTCCTTGGCCGCTTGCGGCTTAGCATTCGCTTCCCCAGTGGTTGCGTGAATGCGAAGCCGCAAGCGGCTTACGAGGGGCGCGTGGCCCGCTCGGACTGGTAGCGAAACGGCGCCTCGGTCGCGGCATAAGCGGCCTCGGCCATCTCCTTCAAGCTGCCGCCGGCGTAGACCGACTTGCACACGCGGTCGGCCAGGTCGATCAGCAGCGGGAAGCCGCGCTCCTCCAGCAGCACGCTGTCCGCGATGGCGATGCGCGCGGCCACGTGGGCGTGATCGACGTGGGCGTAGAACAGCTGCGGCGGCGCCAGCAGCGTCGCCCGGTACAGGCCGTAGACCACCTGCGGCGCCACCACGTCGCGGAAGCGGCGCACCCATTCCTCCGGCGGCAGCACCTCGCCGTCCCAGGCGGCATCGACCGTCGGCCGGTGGGTCGGCGTCCAGTGGTCGAGGTAGGCGGCGATGCGCTCGGGCAGGGTGCCGACGATGGCGTACTCCAACGGATACAATCCCTGGCCGATGGTCAACAAGGCGCGGTCGCTCGGCTCGCTGGCGACGAAGACGAAGCGGCGGTGGTCGATCAGGCGGCGGATCACCTTGATCGACTCGATGACCAGGTCGGTGAACTTGGCGCCGATCAATTCCAGCGGCGCCGGGCTGCCGTGGCCCAGGCGCCAGGGGGCCTGGGCCTTGTCCGCCAGCACGGCCCGCTCGGCGAAGGACATCAGGCCGCGCTGGGCCAGCTCCGACAGCACGTCGCGCGGCGTCGCGTGCAGCCCGCCGCGCCGGCCGCGCCGCTCCAGCAGGTCCATCACCTCCTCGACCGGGTCGCGGTTGCGCAGGCGCAGGTCGCGGCGAAACAGGCGCTGCTGCCAGCAGTCGCGCTCGCCGCGGTACGACACCAGGCTGACGCCGATCTGGTGGATGGTCAGGGCCAGGGTGTCGTGGACCTGGCTGGTGCCGTCGCACGCCTCGACGGCGCCGTTGAACAGCAGCCCGCGATGGACGGCGGCGACCTCCGCCGGCGTGACGGCGTGGCAGCCGGCGCCGGGCGGGGCCGACGGGGCCGTGGCCAGCAGCGGGTGGATCTCCCGGCGGATGCTGCGCTGGTAATCCGATTCGCACTCGACCGCCTGGCGAACCTCGCGCTCGATGCGGCGATACTCCTCATCGAGGTCGCGGCCAGCGCGCCAGGTGTCGAGGTTCAAGACGGCGGGCAGCTGCTCGCCGAAGTCGTCGCGGAAGTCCGACGCCGTCAGCACGGGGTCGGAGCCGTGGGCCGGCGTCACCCGAGGGTCAAGCTCGCGGCTCATCGCAGTTCCCTCCTGTGATGGGTTCCCCCGGATCGGCCGAAGTTCGACGCGCGGCCAGCGCTTTTTTCAGCCTCTCCGTCAGCGGGTCGCACGGGAGCGGCGGGGGGAACAGGACTGCGGCGTACACGAGCGCCACGGTCGCTGGCAGTCCGAACGCCTCGCACAGCAGCGACGCGGCCTTGCCCGCGCCGGCCCCCTCCGGGAGGCGCGCCCGGACCTCGGCTTCCGGGGCGAGCAGCTCCCAGGCCAGGCGGTCGGCGTCGGCCTCGGCGCCGGCGACGGCGGCCGTCATGAGCCCGCCGTCCCGCGCCATCAGGTGGACGTGGCCGCGCACCGGCACTCCGCGGAGCAACCCGTGCAACCGTTCCGCACGTCGGGGCGGGCGTACCCCGTCCAGCACGTCGAGGATCCCTTCGCCCAGCGCCGACGCCGCCCGGCAGCGCGGCTGCCAGTAGTCGCGGAGGAAGTGCGCCACCTCGTGGGCCAGCGAGAACGTCTGTTCCGCCGGGGGATCGTCCGCGTCGAGGAAGAGGAAGGCGCCGCCGGCAAAAGCCACCAGGCAGGCGCGTAACGGCCGGTCGGCGGCGGCGCTCGGCCAACCGAAGCCGAGATCGGCCAGGTAGCGCTCGGCGCCGCGAACGCTCAGCCCGGCCATCTCGCGGACGGTCACGTCGAAGGCACCGAGGGCGAGCGGCCGGCGCAGGCCGCGCGGGAACGGCTCGCCGCCGCCGGCCTGGCCCCAGAAGGCGCCGGCCAACTCGCTCACCCAGAGGGGAACGCTCACGGGGCCTCCGGGGGCTGGTCCGGCGGCGGCTCGTGATCGCGCGCCGCCATGAGGAACCCGCCCTGCGCCGGCTTGGGCGCCTCGAAGCGGCGCAGCACCCGGCCGCGCTTCACTGCCTCGGCCAGCCGCTGCGAGTCGAGGCCGAAGCGCTCGCTGATACGGGCGACGTCTTCGGAGAACTCCCGCGGTTCGGTGCGCGGGGCGCGGCAGAGGCGCAGCATGGCGAGGTCTCCCGTGGGACAGCCGAGGGCGGCGGCCAGGCCGGCGTCGTCGAGCCGCTCGCTGCGGGCGTAAGCGGCCAGGAGCGACGCCAGGAAGAAGGGATCGTCCTGGGCCCGTGCCGCCAGGGCCTCCAACGGATCAGCCATTTGTAGCTCTCCTTTCCAGGCGCTTCTTGATGCGGTCCTTCACCCGTTTCACTTCGCGCTCCTGCTCCGCCGCCGGTTGGCTTTCGAGTCCCAGCGCCTCGGCGAAGACGCCCGTGGCGCGCTCGCCGGCCAGCATGAGGTCGAAAACGCGCCGCTCCGGGGGCGTGAAGCCTTCTCGCAGCAAGCGGAGGAGGGCGTGCGATTGTTCAACCGCCTCGGCCCGCTCCAGGGAGAGTAGCGGTTCCTCCTCTCTCCCCAATATGTTCCCGGCGTCTTCGCCGAGTTCGACATCCAACCAGGGGACGCGGCCGCGATGGTGGCGGGCCTCGCGGCGCCGACCGTTGAGCAGGTCGCGGTGGGTGGCCATACGCAGGAACGCCGCCAGGTCGGGGTGCCGGTCGGCGTCGTAGGTCTGCGGCCGCCGGACGTAGTCGAACAGGGCGTCGTGAATCGCCGTCTGGCGGAGGTGCGGATCGACGCGCCGAAACGTCTGCTCGGCCCAGCGCTCCAGCGCGCCGATGTAGGCGCGGCAGACCTCCGCCACGGCGACCGGGTCGGGATCGTACAGGCTGAGATGAAGCCTTAGTCCCTCTTCCGGAGAGGGAAACGATGAAGATGAGAGGTTCATGGGTGCCGCCGTCCTCCGCCGGGCTCGCGTCGTTGGTCTGTCAACAACGGCTGACTACGTGGTAAGCAAGTGGAGGGAGCGCGTGCAAGGTCAGTAGGCATGCCGGCGCCGTTGCGGACAGCGTTCCTCGGGACTAGAATAGCGCGGCTTGCGTCCCATCGACTGCGGCCCGTCACTTCCCCCGGCGGCCGGGAAGGTTGTCGGAATGAGGTTCTTCGTCATGAGAAAGGCGCTCTACCTGCTGGGCCAGTTGAGCGACACCGACATCGAATGGATGATCCGGGAGGGCGCTCGCCAGCGCATCCCCGCGGGCAGCGTCCTGATCCGCGAGGGGCAGCCCATCGACGCGTTGTACATCATCCTCGACGGCAGCGTCGAGGTGTCCGGGACGGGGGTGGCCGGCACGGCGATCCGGCTGGGCTGCGGCGAAGTGGTCGGCGAAATGTCCTTCATCGACGCCCGTCCCCCTTCGGCCACTGTGACCGCCGCGGAAGGGCTGGTCGTCCTGGGCATCCCCCGCAAGAGCTTGGCGGCCAAGCTCGAGGCCGACCCGCGCTTCGCCGCCCGCTTCTACCGGGCGCTGGCCGTCTTCCTGTCGCACCGCCTGCGCGACACGGTGGGCCGACTCTGCTACGGCAAGGGCCAGCCGCTCCGTGAGGACGTCGAGTACGAGGACGAGCTGGACGCGCACACGCTGGACAACCTCCACCTGGCCGGCTCCCGCTTCGACCGCGTCCGCCAGCGCCTGCTGGCCGAGTGAGCGCCCCGCCGAGGACCGCCATGAACCGACCGATCTTCCGCCAGGAAGCCCTCGACCGCCTGTCGTCGCCCGAGCAGCTCGACCAGCTCATGCAGGTGACCGCCCCCCGCGCCTGGATCGCGCTCGGCGCCTGCGCCCTGCTCATCCTCGCCGCCCTCCTGTGGGGCTTCTTCGGCACCATCCCCACCACGGTCGAAGGGAAAGGCTTCCTCGTCCCGTCGCAGGGCATCAAGACCATGACCGCCCCGCGCGGCGCCACCGTCGCCAAGGTCCTGGTCCACCCCGGCGATGAAGTCGAGACCGGCCAGGTCCTGGTGACCCTGACCCCCCACGGAGGCGGCGCCGAGGTGCCGGTCCCCAGTCCCTCGCCGGCCCGCGTCCTGGCGGCCGGCCTCAAGGCCGGCGACGCGGTCGAGCAAGGGGCCGCCCTCGTGACCCTGGAGCCCCGCGACGACACCCTGGTGGCGGTCGTGTACGTCCCGGCGGCGGACGGCTACCAGGTCAAGGAAGGGATGAGCGCGCAGGTCTGGCCGGCCTTCGCCCGCAAGGGCGAGTTCGGCTCCCTGGTCGGCAGCGTGCGCAGCGCCGGCCGCTTCCCCGTCGGGCAGGCGGACATGATGCGCCAGCTGGGCAGCGGCGAGCTGGTCAGCAGCCTGTCGGGGACCGGCCCCTTGCTGGAGGTCGTCGTGGAGTTGCAGCCCGACCCCGCGGCGCCCGGGGCCTACCGCTGGTCGTCCTCCCGGGGGGCGCCGGTGGGGTTGTCCGCCGGCACCCCGTGCCAGGGCATCATCACGGTCCGCAAGCAGCACCCGGTCCGCCTGGTCTTCCCCCTCCCCGCGGTCCTGTCGGGAACCTGACATGGGTGATTCCACTCCAGCGCCGGCGCGGACCCGGCGAGCGCGCACCCCGACCGTGCTGCAAATGGAGGCGGTCGAGTGCGGCGCCGCCGCCCTGGCCATGGTCCTGGCCTATTACGGCCGATTCGTCCCCCTGGAGGAGCTGCGCATCGCCTGCGGCGTCTCGCGCGACGGCACCAACGCCGGCAACGTCGTCAAGGCCGCTCGCACCTACGGGCTCATGGCCAAGGGCTTCAGCAAGCAGCCCGGCGAGCTGCCGGGCCTGCCGCTGCCGGCCATCCTCTTCTGGAACTTCAACCACTTCGTCGTCCTCGAAGGGTTCCGCCGCGGAAAGGTCTACCTCAACGACCCGGCCACCGGCCCGCGCGTCGTCAGCGACGCCGAGTTTGCCGGGGCCTTCACCGGCGTCGTGCTGGTGTTCGAGCCAGGCCCGGAGTTCCAGCCGGGCGGCACCCGCCGCGGCCTGCTCGGCCCGCTGCGCCGCCGCCTGGAGGGGTCGGAGCTGGCCCTGCTGTACGCCGTCCTGGTCAGCCTCGCCCTGGCCCTGCCCGGGCTGGTGGTACCCGTCTTCACGCAGGTGTTCGTCGATTACGTTCTGGTCCGCGACATGCAGGGGTGGGTCGGCCCGCTGCTTATCGGCATGGCGCTGACCGCGGGCCTCCGCGCCGCCCTGACCTGGCTGCAGCGGCGCTCGCTCCTGCGCCTGGAGACCAAGCTGGCCCTGACCTCGTCCTACCGCTTCTTCCGGCACGTCTTGCGCCTGCCGGTGGAGTTCTTCACGCAGCGCTACGGCGGAGAAATCGGCTCCCGCGTGGAGATGAACGACCGCATCGCCCAGCTCCTCTCCGGGGAGCTGGCGGCCAACCTGCTCAACGTGCTGATGGCGATCTTCTACATCGCCTTGATGGCTTGTTTCGACCTCGTCCTGACCCTGGTGGTGGTGCTGATTGCCGGGCTCAACCTCTTTGCCCTCCGCTACGTCTCACGGCAGAGGCGCGACTTGAACCAGCGGCTGTTGCAGGAGCGGGCCAAGCTGATCGGGACGTCCATGTCCGGCCTGCAGACCATCGAGACGCTCAAGGCGACCGGCTCGGAGCTGGATTTCTTCAGCCGCTGGGCGGGCTACCTGGCCAAGGTGCTCGTCGCCGACCAGAAAATGGGCGTCTACACGCTGGCCCTGGGGGCGGTGCCGCCGCTGCTGTCGGCCCTGGGCACGGTGGCCGTCCTCGCCCTCGGCTCGCTCCGCGTCATGGACGGCCTGATGACCGTCGGCATGCTGGTGGCCTTCCAGAGCCTGATGGTCAGCCTGATGGAGCCGATCAACCAGCTCGTCGGCCTCGGCGGCTCGCTGCAGGAAGTCGAGGGGGAGATGACCCGGCTGGACGACGTGCTGCGCCACCCGGAGGATCCCGCGGTGAAAGCGGCGGAGCAGCCGGCCGCGGCCGCCCCCGTCAAGCTCCTGGGACAGCTGGAGCTGCGCGAGGTCACCTACGGCTACAGCCGGCTCGACCCGCCGCTCATCGAAGGCTTCCACCTGCTGGTCCGGCCGGGCTCGCGTGTCGCCCTGGTCGGCGCCAGCGCCAGCGGCAAATCGACCGTGGCCAAGCTGATCGGCGGCTTGTATCGGCCGTGGTCGGGCGCGGTGCTGCTGGACGGCCGGCCTCGGATCGAGGTGCCACGGGCCGTGATCGCCAACTCCCTGGCGATGGTCGATCAGGAGTTCTTCCTGTGTGAGGGGACGGTGCGCGAGGTGCTGACGTTGTGGGACCGCAGCGCCCCGGACGAGGACCTGATCCGGGCGGCCAAGGACGCCTGCATCCACGAGGACATCGCGGCCCGGCCGGGCGGCTACGACAGCAAGGTGGAGGAGGGCGGCACGAACTTCAGCGGCGGCCAGCGCCAGCGCCTGGAGATCGCCCGGGCGCTGGTCGGCAACCCGAGCTTGCTGGTGCTGGACGAGGCCACCAGCGGCCTCGACCCCGTGACCGAGAAGCAGATCGACGACAACCTGCGGCGGCGCGGCTGCACCTGCGTCATCGTCGCCCATCGGCTAAGCACCATCCGCGACTGCGACGAGATCATCGTCCTGGACCGCGGCCGGATCGTCCAGCGCGGCACACACGAGGCGCTGGTGGCGGTGGACGGCCTTTACCGCCGGTTGGTGTCCGTTTAGCGGCCGCGATCGATTTATCGTTTCGCGCTCGCGAGGTGACGCCGCCGTTGTGGCGGGGTCTCCTGACGTCTTCGGAAAACGCTTGACCCCAGCCGCACGCGCCCAGTACGATCATCCCAATCGGCGCAGGAAGGATCGGGCAAGGAACAGGACCACAAAAAAGACGCTCGCTGACTTTCCGCGATATCGCAGGCGATAGGGAGGTCCACCAGCGCATAATGGATGCCGTACTCCGATTGTCCGATCTGCCGGACATGCATCCCGAACTACTCTGGGAGAGCATTGTCGCCGCCACCGCCGCGGTGCTGGGTGAAGGGGGAAGAGAACCGCCGCATTCCTTCGCGCTCTCGGCGGAGCGTGTGTTCGGGTTCGGCTCAGAGGAGTGCGCTCTGCTTATCGATCCCTGCGGGATTTCCGCGCTGCAAATCGCCCGGGCCTGTCGGACTTACGAGCCGTCGCGGCGCATCGAACTGGCGGCGATAGCGGTGGCCGCACTGGGGTTGCACCATGCCGGCGGACATGAGATCGTAGATCTAGCCGTTCGCGGCAGTGGGGCTGACTACCTGGTGGGCCAAGCCCGATACTACCTGGAGATTGCCGGTCGTTCCCGCCGTCGTGACTTGGAAGCGGCGTGGCACGAGAGGTGGGAACGGCTCACACAACGCTGGGGCAGCGGGTTTTATCTTTGCGTCGCGGAGTTCGATACCTGCACGGCTCGTCTGGCCTTTGCCCCACCAAAGGAGGAGGAATAATGTCTTCGGAACCGCTTCCGATCAGTGACCTGACCGCTACTGTCAAATCCCGCGAGGTCCAGCGGGCGCTCCTCGCGGAGATGGCGGGAGACACCGCGGGCGCAACGCGCCACTTTCTCGCCGCTGCTCATCTCGAATTGGTGCTGGCCGAGGACTATGCCGCGGGGGGAGCGGCGGACCGGGCTCTCCGAAGCCGTATCAGTGCCGCGTCCTGCTTCTGGCGAGCCGGCCAGGGCGCACGAGCACGCGCCGAGTTCGATGAGTTGTCGCAGGCCCATCCTGCCAACGGCGCCGAGATTCAGCGGATCGTCGCCGAGCTGGAACGCGATTACTCGGCCAAGGCGTCATGAGCCGAGCAAGTACGACATGCGCGCTGCCAGGGCTGTTTCGACGCAACTGCCATAAGACCGCAAACTTGCGTAAAGCGTCCCGCATTTAGGGAGGGCGCCAATGCTCCCACTCGACAGCAAGCGGTGGCGGAAGCTGTCCCACGCCTACGGGGATGCCGCCGATATCCCGTCGCTGCTCACCGACCTAGAGTCACTCCCGCCGGACGCCGGGCCGGAGGCCGAGCCGTACTTCTCGCTTTGGAGTGCGTTGTGTCACCAAGGGGACATCTACACCGGGTCGTATGCAGCCCTCCCGCACATCGTCCGAGTCATGGGCACCGCGCCCGAGCAGGTTCCGATGACGCTGTTCCTGATGGTGGCTTGCATCGAAGTCGCTCGCTCCAAGGGGCGCGGCCCTGCGGTTCCGCTGGACCTGCAAGCGGATTACTCGGCCGCGTTGGCCCGAATCCCAGAGTTGGTCGCCGGTGCAGCGCGGAAGAACTGGGACCACTGGTACTGCGGAGCGGCGCTGGCGGCGGTGGCCGCGGCCAAGGGGTTTGGCCAGCTCGCAGAGGCGGTGCTGGAACTGGACCCCGATACGGTCAAAGATGTGTTGCGGCGGAAGTTTGGCGAGGAGTAGCCGGGCCGAACAAGTCGCGGCCGCCGGTCTCAAGCAACGACCGCCTCCACCACGTTGCCGGACACGTCGGTCAGCCGGTAGGCCACGCTGCCGACCGCAGGTCTCCCCAAAGCCCCTGGAGACCTGCGGTCGCGCCGCGTGGTCCGGTCGGGAGACCGGACCGCAACGGGGTTGCCCCCAGTGGCGCGAGCGCGAAACGATAAATCGTTGCGGCTGCTAAACGAATAAACCGAGAGGTATAATGCAAGAAGCCCTGCAAGCGTTCGCCGCCGGGGGACCGCCCCGGGATTTGGCCGGGAACAGCCCCCTGCCGCTGGACGACCGCGACAGCGTCTGGCTGGTCAGCGCGGGCTGGGTGGACGTGTTCGCCCTCAGTCCGCCGCGCGACGGGGTGGCGGGCGCGCGGCGGCACCTGTTCCGTGCCGAGGCGGGGCAGGCCCTGTTCGGCGTCGGCGCCGGCTCGCTGCTGGCGGTGGGCGGCCCCGGCAGCCAGGTGCTGCGCCTGGGGCGCCCGGACTTCGAGGACTTGGCCCGCCGCGCGGAACTGGCGGCTCCTTTGGCCGCGCTGCTGGCCGGCTGGGTGCGCTCTCTGACCGGCGGCGTCGCGCGAGACCGCCTGCCCAAGAAGGTCACCCTCCTCGACCCGGAAAAAGAGGTCGAGCTGGCAGAGGGGGGCATCGCCACCCCGGCTCGCGGAACGTTGTGGGTCCGCCACGTCCACGGATCGTCGCGCTTCGTGGGGCATGCCGGTCCGTCCCTGTCGGCCGGGGACCGCCTGTTCCCGCTCGCCGCCCCGGGCTGGCTGGCGGCCGCGGAGGCCGGGACTCGCCTCACCGCCCTGACGACCGAGGCGGCGCTGAGCGACCCGGAAGTCTGGCCCGGCCTGGACCACTTTCACCAGGCGGCCCTCGCTTGCGTGGACGCCCAGCACGCCCGGGCCGACGCCACCGACCGCGGCCGGCTCGAGCGCCGCTCCGAGGCTGAGCGACGGCTGCTCCGCTCGACCCTGGCGCGGCTCGCCGAGGTGGCCGACGGCGGCGACGAGGTCGGCCTGGACGGCGGCCTCGAAGACGACCCCTTGCTGTCGGCCTGCCGGCTGGTCGGCGCCCGCCTGGGCGTCGCCATCGAGCGCCCCCTGGGCGGCGGCGAAACGAAACGGCGGAGCGACCCTGTCACCGCCATCGCCCGCGCCTCGCGCATCCGCGTCCGCCGGGTGCTGCTGTCCGGCGATTGGTTCTGCCAGGACAACGGGCCGCTGCTTGGCTATTGGGCCCGCAGCGGCGGCTCCGCGGAGGACGACCGGCCCGTCGCCCTGCTGCCTGTGTCCACGTCCCGCTACGAAGTGATCGATCCCGTCGATGGCAAGGCGGTGCCGCTGACGGCGGCCAACGCCGGCTCGGTCCAGCCCTTCGCCTACACCTTCTACCGGCCCTTCGAGAGCCGCTCCCTCACCCCGTGGAGGCTCTTCCGTTTCGGGGTGGCGGGCGGCGGCCGCGACTGGCTGAGGGTCGCCCTGCTGGGATTGGCCGGCAGCCTGCTCGGCATGTTCACGCCGATCGTCACCGGCTGGGTCTTCGATCACGTCATCCCGGGGGCGGAACACGACGAACTGCTGCTGGTGGTCCTGGCCCTGGCGGTGAGTGCGCTGGTGGCCGCCCTGTTCCAGCTCACCCGGGGCATCGCGATGCTGCGGCTGGAATCGAAGATGGAGGGGACGGTCCAGGCCGGCATCTGGGACCGGCTGCTGAACTTGCCCGCGCCATTCTTCCGCCGCTTTACCGCCGGTGACCTGGCCGACCGGGCGATGGGGATCGCCGCCATGCGCCAGGTGCTGACCGACGTGGCCCTGTCGTCGGTCCTCGGCCTCGTCTTCACCCTGGCGTATTTCGGACTCCTCTTCTATTACGACGTCCGGCTGGCGCTGCTGGCCTGTGGCCTGTTCGTGGTGGTGCTGCTGGGTACCGCGCTGGCCGCCGCCCGGGGGCTGCGCTACCAGCGCTCGGTCTACCAGCTCCGGGGGAAGATCGCCGGCCTGGTCCTGCAACTGATCACGGGCATCACGCGGCTGCGGGTGGCGGCCGCCGAGGACCGGGCGCTGGCCGTCTGGGGCCGGGAGTTCGGCGCCCAGCGCCGCCTGTCCTTCCGGGCGCGCTGCGTGGGGAACAACCTGGCGACCTTCAACGCGGCGGTCCCGATCGTGAGTACGCTGGCCCTGTTCGGCACGGTGGCCCTGCTGCCGCGGGAGGGCCTGTCGCTGGGGCACTTCCTCGCCTTTAACGTGGCCTTCGTTCAGATCCTGGCCGCCGCGGTCGTGATGGGCTCCGCCATCACCACCGCCATCCAGGTCGTGCCGCTGTACGAGCGCGCCCGGCCGATCCTCGACGCGGCGCCGGAGGTGGATGTCGGCAAGGCCGTGCCGGGAGACCTCGCCGGCGACATCGAGATCAGCCACGTCTCCTTCCGCTACCGGCCGGACGGCCTGCCGATCCTCGACGACGTGTCGATCCACGTCCGCCCGGGGGAATTCGTGGCCTTCGTCGGGCCGTCGGGGGCGGGGAAATCGACCCTCATCCGCCTGCTGCTGGGCTTCGAGGCGCCGACGGCAGGCTCGGTCTATTACGACCGCGAGGACCTGGCCGGCCTGGACCGCCAGGCGGTCCGCCGTCAGATCGGCGTCGTCCTGCAAGACGGCAAGATCCTCATGGGCGACATCTTCAGCAACATCATCGGCTCGTCGCTGCTGACCCTGGAGGACGCCTGGGAGGCGGCGTACCTGGCGGGACTCGATGACGACATCGCCGACATGCCGATGGGCATGCACACCGTGGTGAGCGACGGCGGCGGCACCTTGTCGGGCGGCCAGCGGCAACGGCTGCTGATCGCCCGGGCCGTCGTCGGTAAGCCGCGCATCCTGCTCTTCGACGAGGCCACCAGCGCCCTGGACAACGAGACGCAGGCCAAGGTGAGCCGCAGCCTGGAGCGGCTCAAGGCGACCCGCATCGTCGTGGCCCATCGCCTGAGCACTATCCGCAACGCCGACCGGATTTACGTCCTCGACGCCGGCCGGGTGGTGCAGCAGGGGAAGTACCAACAGCTGCTCGACCAGGGGGGGCTCTTCGCCGAGTTGGCGAAGAGGCAGTTGGCCTGACGCGAAGTCGGACGTGATACTATCGGTAGGGTGTCGATTGGCCTTCTCGAGATAGGGAGAGCGTCCATGACTGGTCTTCGCCTCGTTTGTGCCCTCCTTTTCCTGTTGCCCGTCGCCTGCTCCCGCGGCAACGTCGGCCAGAAGCCGGCCGCGGCCGAGCAGGAGGACGAGGCCCTCATGGACGACGAGGCGATCCCCCGCGCGCCGTGGGATGCCGATAGTTACGTCAAGCGGGGAGACGGTCACGCCGAGCGGGGGGAATACGAGAAGGCCATCGCGGACTACCAGGAGGCCATGCGCCTCGACCCCGGGCACGCCGAGGCACACGACTCCCTCGCCTGGCTGCTCGCCACTTGCCCCGCGGACGGCGTGCGCGACGGCAAGAGGGCCGTCGAGCTGGCCACCAAGGCCTGCGAGCTGTCGGAGTGGGAGGACGCCGAGCACGTCAGCACACTCGCCGCCGCGCACGCCGAGTGCGGCAACTTCAAGGAAGCCGTGAAGTGGCAGACGAAGGCGATCGAGATCGGGTTCGAGGAGGACGACGACATGGAGAGTGCCCGCGAGCAGTTGAAGCTCTACCAACAGCGTCAGCCGTACCGGGCGGAGTAAAGGAGGCGCAAGATGGGGACACTGGAAGGCCGCGCGGCGATCGTCACTGGGGCCAGCCGCGGCATCGGCCGCGCCATCGCCCTCGGCCTGGCGCGCGAGGGCTGCGGCGTCGTCATCGCCGCGAAGACCACGCAGCCGCGGGAGAAGCTGCCCGGCTCGATCCACACCGTGGCCGCGGAAGTCGAGGCGCTCGGCGGCCAGGCCCTGCCGGTGCAGGTGGACGTGCGCGAGGAGGCCCAGGTCGAGGCGATGGTCGCCCGGGCGCTGGAGCGCTTCGGCCGGGTGGACCTGCTGGTCAACAACGCCGGCGCCCTGCACTGGCAGGGCCTCCTCGACACCCCCGCCAAGCGCTTCGACCTGGTCATGGGCGTCAACGCACGGGCCGCCTTCCTCTGTTGCCGGGCCGTCTTGCCGGCGATGATCGGGCGGCGCTGGGGCCACATTGTCAACATGAGCCCGCCGCTGGACCTGACGATCGTGCCCGGCCGCATCGCCTACGCCATCTCCAAGCTCGGCATGACGTTGCTGACCATCGGCCTGGCCGCGGAGGTCGGGCCGCACAACGTCGCCGTCAACTCCCTCTGGCCGGTGACGGTCATCGAGAGCCAGGCCTCGATCAACTGGGGGCTGGGTACACGCGAGCAGTGGCGCAAGCCCGACATCCTCGTCGATTGTGTGCTGCGCCTGGCGCGCAAGGAACCCGGGGACGTGACGGGGCAGGCGCTGCTCGACGAGGACTTCCTGCGCTCCGAGGGGGTGACGGACTTCAGCGGCTACCCCTGCGTACCCGGCACCGACCCGCCGCGGCTGGCCTGGCCCGGGGCCCGTCCGAGCGGGGCCTAGGGCAGGAACAAGGAACCTGTTGTTCGACCCCTGCCGGCTTGCCGGCGGGGGTCGAACAATAGCTCTCTTGCCCCCGCACTAATGACTAATCGGCAACCAGCCGGCGCGTGCAATCGATGAAAAGCCAGGTGAGCGCGGCGAGGAGGCACATCGCGGCGACGCCGAGGAAGAGCCCCTCCCAGCCGTAGTGCTCCTGGAGGGAGCCGAGCACGGGGCCGGCCACGAAGCCGCCGGCGGCGCCCGCGGTGTTGACCAGGCCGAACACCGTGCCGCTGGCGCGGCCGGACACGTCGGTGATGGTCCCCCACTGCGTCGGCAGGCTCCAGTCCCCGAAGCAGCGCGCCAGGAGCAAGATCACCATCGCGACCCGGCCGTCGGCCACCTGGACACTGAGCAGGACCAGGCCCGCCGCCACGAACTTGCCGGTGAAGGCGATTCCGCCTCGCGCCCAGCGGCGGTTGCTCGTCCGCCGCAGCAGGTAGTCGTTCAGCACGCCGCCCACGACGCCGCCCACGGCGCCTCCCAGCAGGGGCAGCGTGGTGAACAGGCCCATCGCCCGGTCATCCAGTTGCCTCCCCTGCGTCAGGAACATCGGGATCCAATTGACGTAAAGCTGATCCTGGAAGGTGCTGGCGAAGGCGTACACCAGGAGCATCCCCAGGTTGAACAGCGAGCCCCTGTTCAGCAGCAAGGTGCCGCGCTTCCCCGCGGCCGGGGGGGCGGCGCCGTCATGGATCTCGTCGTGCTCCGCCCGGTTCGACCACGGATGCTCCCGCGGGCTGTTGCGGACCACCAACCAGAATGCCACGGCCAGGAGCAGCCCCGGGGCGGCGATGACGAACAGGGACGTCCTCCAGGACAGGGCCAGCGTTCCCATCAGCAGCGTCGCGAGGATTGGCGCAGAGCAGGCGGCCCCGACTCGGCCGAGCGCCGCCACCGCCCCTTGCACCGAGGTGCGCACCGACAGGGGGAACCAGTGGCGCGTCACCTGGGCCAGGGTGGGATAGGCTCCCGCCTGCGCCAGGCCGAACGCCGAGCGGAGTCCAAACAGCCGGGGCAGGCTGCCGGTCCAGGCGACGCCGACGACCGCCGCCGACCAGAGGAGGATGAGGACGGTGAGGACGAGTCGCGCCCCGAAGACGTCCCCGGCAAGCCCGCCCGGCACCTGCCCAAGCGCATAGGCCCCCTGGAAGGCCGAATCGAGCCAGCCCAGCTCCGTCGCCGTGACGTCGGGATGTTCCTTCTGGAAGGCGGGCTTGATGACGCCCCAGGAATAGCGATGCAGGTACAGCAGCCAGCTGGCGGCGCAGGCCAGGACGAAGATGAGCCGGCGGACCCGCGCGGGCCGGTCTCCCGGGCAAGCCTGCGCCGCATCCATTTTTACCATCCCCTAACGCAGCCATCGGAGTTGAGCGGCGGGTCGGAGACCCGCGCGGGTCTCCGACCCGCCGCCAAAACAGAGAAAGTATGAGACTGTAGCACGGTTGGTGACGATCTGAGGTAGCCCCGGAGGGGCGGCCGTCGTTAGCCAGGGGTGCAACCCCTGGGACCCGGGGCGAAATCCTCGCCTCGGTAGCCCCGGAGGGGCGGCCGTGGCCGGCATCGGCGTGCCACGCCCGCCCCTCCGGGGCTACCACGGACCGCCGGCGTCGCCCTGGACCAGGGGTTGAAACCCCTGGCTAACGACGGCCGCCCCTCCGGGGCTACCACGGACCGCCGGCGTCGCCCTGGACCAGGGGTTGAAACTCCTGGCTAACGACGGCCGCCCCTCCGGGGCTACCACGGACCGCTGGCCCTGGCCCAGGGGTTGAAACCCCTGGCTAACGACGGCCGCCCCTCCGGGGCTACCACGGACCGCTGGCCTTGGCCCAGGGGTTGAAACCCTGGCTAAGGGCGCGTTAAAAAATACCTTGAACGTTTCGGCCGTATCGGTTATAGTAAGTTTATGGACGCACAGACTATTGTAGCGACCGTCCGCCAGAAGTTCGAGTTGCTCCAGCCGGTCATGACTGAACGCCTGCGCCGCCATTGGGCTGCCAGCGAAGCCTTGACCTTGCCGCGGGGGGGCATCTCCCTCGTCGCTGCAGCCACGGGCCTCTCACGTACCACGATCTGGACGGGCATCCGAGAACTCCGGGCCGGTCCCTCTCCGGGAACCAAGGCGGACACCTCCAAACGCAATCGGCGAAGCGGGGGTGGGCGACCTTGTGTCGAAGTCGATGACCCAACGCTGTGCCGCGATTTGGAACAACTGGTTGATCCGGCGACTCGGGGGGATACCATGTCCCCCCTGCGTTGGACGTGCAAGAGCACGCGCCAGCTCGCCCAGCAGTTGCGGCGTCAGGGTCACGCGGTCAGCCATCCGACGGTTGCCCTGTTACTTCACCACCTGGAGTATAATCTCCAGGCCAACCGCAAGACACGAGAAATCACTTCCCACCCGGACCGCAACGCGCAGTTCGAGTTCATCAACGCTCAGGTCATGGCGTTCCAGAAGCGGGGTCAGCCCGTGGTGTCGGTGGACACCAAGAAGAAGGAATTGATCGGGGATTTCAAGAACAACGGGGCCGAGTATGAACCCGAAGAGCAGCCCCAAAAGGTGCGTGCCAAGGACTTCAAGGATAAGCGTTTGGGCAAGGGGATTCCGTATGGGGTGTATGACCTGACCTGTGACAAGGGCTGGGTGAGTGTGGGCATCGATCACGATACGGCGGCCTTTGCGACGGAGAGCATTCGCCGTTGGTGGGAGGAAATGGGACAGGCGACGTATCGGGGGGCAACGGAGTTGCTGATAACGGCCGATGGCGGCGGCAGCAACGGGTCACGGAGTCGGTTATGGAAGGTGTGCTTGCAGCGTCTAGCCGACGCCCTCGAGTTACGAATAGGTGTCTGCCATTTTCCTCCGGGGACGAGCAAGTGGAACAAGATTGAGCATCGGATGTTCTGTCACATCACTCGGAATTGGCGTGGTCGGCCGTTGACGAGTCGCGCGGTAATCGTGAGCCTGATCGGGAATACAAAGACAGATACCGGTTTGGCGATTCAAGCGGCGCTGGATGAGCAGGAATACCCAACCGGGATCAAAGTGACGGATAAGGAAGTGTCCGAGGTGCGGATCAAGAAGAATGAGTTCCATGGAGAATGGAATTACACGATCCTCCCCAACGAATAAGTGTTCAAGTTATTTATTAACGCGCCCTAACGACGGCCGCCCCTCCGGGGCTACCTGGAACGATCCACCGACCGTGCTACAGTGTCGAAATATTGATCGATGGCCGCTTACAGGGCCTAACAGAACCCTCGCTGGCGCGTCGGGCTTGGTGTGAGCCGCAGGTGTGGACGGCTCAGTCTCAAACGGTGCGGTGGTCTGGTCACACCCCAGCCACTTAATCCTACCCGTGCGGGGCCGTCCCCGTACGGAAACTCTTGCTCGAATCTCCCATCCGGGAGGCTATGCAGCCAGCATCGGACGTCAACGGACGATGACGGAGGGGCCAGGCAAGAGTAGCTCGGGAGGGGTCACGTTTCGGCCGGGTCGGTAGGCCACGCTCCCAAGCCTGCCGAAGCCTCGCGGAAGAGGGACCGCCCTCTTCCCCTCGCAGCACGTACGACGGGTCGGCGCTGCGAACCGACAAGGTGACTGGTGGCCTCGCCTGGGCACAACGGCTGACCACACTGACCGGTGAAAGTCCCACGCCGTCCCGGCACAGGCCGGGTAAGCCGGACCCATAAGCACTGCGAAACGGTCCGGTCACGCGGCGGTGCGAACGTCTCTCCCCAACGAGACGCCGCTTCAGGGATGGCAGCATCTCCGGAGTAGCCCCGCCCAGGGGTGAAAGGAGGTTCCGTGTTCGCGGAGGAACACGCGGGAAGGACCATGAGGACAGTTAGCCCCCACGGGACGGCACTACGGCCGCTCGGCCCTCTTCCGAAACCTGCGGGGCACGCTAAGAAACATCCTCCACGGGCCTTCCTGCCGAACGCCTCCAGGGTCTCTGTCTCATGGGGTTCCACTGGAAAGGGCCCAACGTGGCCAAGATCAAGCACCATTCGTTGACGGGACGGATCACCCTGCCTCTCCTGCACCACGCCTTCCGCAACGTCCGGCGGAATCGCGGGGCTGCGGGAATCGACCGGGTGAGCATCGCTGGCTTCGAGAGCAATCTCGAAGACAACCTGCTCGCCCTGATGCGCCGCCTGAAGGATGGGTCTTACAAGCCCCTCCCCTTGCGACGTGTCTGGATTCCCAAGGGACAGGGCCAGACGCGCCCTCTGGGGATCCCGATGGTTCGTGCATACTGCACTCCTTACAGGGAGCCTTGAGGATCGAGTCCTTGCCCGTGGCCCGGCGCCACCGCCGTTGCCCGTTTGCTGGGCGGCAGCCGCGGCTGCCGCCCACCAGCATACCTCGCGACGCTCACTTCGACGACCGCTTCTGCCAGCGACGCCGCGCCGGCTTCCGCAATTGCGCGATGACCTCGGGCGTCAACAGGATCCACCACGGGCCGTGCGGGGTGGCCTGGAGGCCGTCCAGGCGCCCGGACTGGCACCAGGCGGCGATGGTGGACACATCCACGTTCAGGGCCTTCGCCGCAGCCCGGGCCGAACAACGGCCATCCCCACGCCGTCCCTGGACACACGCCGCCGGCCCTTCCGGGCAACCGCTGCGAATCTCGTGGATATAACGGATCCACTGGACCTTGCTAGCCGTGAATGCTCCGCCCCGGCCGCTCTTGTATCCTTCCGCGTTCAGCCGCTCCGCGATCCGGTGATCGCTGTGATCCCCGGCCAGGACGCGGACCCGCTCGACGACCGCGGCCGGCGTCCGGCGGGCGTCACAGGAGCGCGGCGGCCGCGGGACCGCCACAACCGTGCAGGCCTCCGTCTGCCAGCGTAGGGCCACCCGGATCGTCGTGGCTTCCTTGGTCAACGTGACGTCCTTGACCAGCAAGCGCAGCAGCTGCTTGCGCTCGGCAGGCGTCGTGGTCGGGGCGTGCCAGAGCGCGGGCAGGTCTTCAGCGAGATTCAGGATACGTTGCCGTTCTTCCGGGCTCAGGCGCCGGGCCGCCCCTACGGACAGCGAGGCCTGTTCGCGCTCCAGTTTCTCCACTGCCGCCAGCTTCTCGTTCCAGTCCTTTTCCAGGGTGCGCGCGACCAGGCGGTTCTCCGGCTCGACGGCCAGGAAGCGCCGCCGGGCCAACTCGGCCTCGTAGCGGGCTCGCTCCAGGCGGAGCCGCCATTGGCGCTCGACCTGCCGCGCCTGCTCCTCGATCTGCTCCAGCGTGGCCAGTGACACTTCGAGTTGCGCCGGTTGCAGGGCCCCGAGGAACAGGTGGACCACCGCGGCATCGACGGCATCACCGCGGACGAACTGACAGGTGCGTCCGCCCTGTTGCTTGTGGACCTGGGTGCATTCGTAGCTGGGCGTGGTGCCGTTGCCGGTGTAGCGCACGCTCATCCGCCGGCCGCACTGGCCGCACAGCACGAGGCCCTGCAACAACCAGGGCGCAGATCTCCAGCAGGCGATACCAGTCGCTGCAGGAGCGGGCCAGGCGCGAGGCTTCCAGGCTGAGAACGGCGCCGGCCTGACCGAGCCCGACCTGGGCGATCAGGAGCTGGAAGCCGTCGCGGTCAATCGCGGAGGAACCGGAGCGTCCCTGGTCCTGATCGATGACGGTGATGGATGCCTCGGACCAGCCCAGGTCCCGCGCCCGTTGCGTGAGGTCGTATTGCCGGGCGGTGCTGGCGGTGTTTTCGCGGACCTGAAAAAGGGTGGATTGCCGGACGTAAACGAACGCGGGGCGCTCAAGATGGTCGGGCCGCATCTTGGGACTGCTGCGTGGTATCACCATGACGGACCTCCTTGGTGGATAGGGATGCCTGTGGGCGGAGTTGCACGTAGGCGAGTTGAGCGAGGAGCCGGACGGCGCGCTGTTGCAGGTCGCTGGGCAGGCCGGACCAGACGTGCGCGAGGAGGGCGAGTGACTCGGTCGGAGGCGGAGGACGGTTCATCGAGGTCCCTCTCAGAAGCGTGGTTACCAGGGCGGTCGGAGGCATCCTAGCCCCCGCAGCGCAGGCCAAGGGCCGCCCGCCTCTCAGCGGCGTGGGTCCGGGAGGCGTCCCTGGCGGCGGAGTGCGTCGATGAGTTGAGCCAGTTGACGCAGCCCCTTGAGGTCGAGAAGGTGAGCAGCGGCGGTGGGTGGAAGGGATGCCGAGGAGTCCGCGGGGTAGTCGGTCGCGCTGAGCGCCACGGCGGCATGGCTGCCATCCGGCAGGCAGACGATGACATCGGGCTTCTCACCGTGGCGGACACAGACGACGGGCAGTTGCTGTCCCCGGAGCGGGTGATGGGGATGCGTGATGGTCACGCATCCCAAAGGCGGTTGGGAAGCAGGGGTAGTGCGCTCGGAATGTGCCCGCCGTCCGCGACCGGGTGGCCCAGGAGGTGGTTCGCCTCCTCCTGAGCCCGCTCTTCGAGCGGCTGTTTCACGATGACTCGTACGGGTTCAGGCCCGACCGCAACTGCCACATGGCCGTGCGCAAGGTCCTGGAACTCCATCAGCAAGGGCACACCCATGTGCTCGACGCTGATATCAAGGGGTTCTTCGACAACTTGCCGCATCAGGTCATCATGGCCGGCGTGGCCGCGGAAGTGGCCGACGGCAACATTCTCGACCTGGTCGAGCGATTTCTTAAGGCCGGGGTGATGGAGGCGGGCGTGTTCGGACCGACTACGGTCGGCACGCCTCAGGGAGGGGTCATATCCCCCTTGCTTGCCAACATCGCTCTCAACAGCCTCGACTGGCAGCTCCACGACGCCGGCTACCGCTTCGTGCGCTATGCCGACGACTTCGTGGTCCTCTGCCGGACCGAGGTTCAGGTCCAGGAGGCACACGACCTGGTGCAACGTCATCTGACCTCCCTCGGGCTCGCCTTGAGCGCCGAAAAGACCAAGACGACCCAGTTCCGGGACGGCTTCGCCTTCCTGGGCTTCGCCATCTGGGCCTGGAGTGTCACGATGCGTCCCAAGTCGGTGGAGAAATTCAAGGCCAAGGTTCGCGAACTGACGCCCCGGCACCACAACCTGGATGCGACGGTCATCACGAAGCTGAACTCGGTCATTCGGGGTATGGCGAACTACTTCGCCACCTCGTTTTCCGACGTCGGCGACCGCTTTCGCGGCTTGGACCGCTGGATACGCATGCGTCTCCGGTGTATGAAGTACAAGCGCAAAAGTCGCGCGGATAACGGGCGGTTTCGGCTGGCCTACTTCCGTCGCCTGGGGCTCTGTTCCTTGACCGAGTTGCGGCCTGCCCCGGTGTAGGGGACAGGCGATCCTCCCCGCAAGGGGCAAGCGTCGTGGCGTCGCCCGGTGCCCGAAAGGGGCACGCCGGTAAATCGGGGGAACCGACCCCCGTGCGACAACGGGGAGGGAGGGGAATGGCCCCCTCCCTTACCCACTTATACCCACACAAGCCCGACGCGCCAGCGAGGGAGGGTTTGTGAGGCGCTCTTAGCGTGCCGCGTTGCCGGTCGGCGGCTTCACGGCCGACGGGACGGTCTTCGGCAGCACATGCTTCAGGCGCGGCATCACCTTCACCTTCGCCGTCGGCCGGTCGTGCTCGTCCTCGATGTCGCCGATGATCTCCTCCAGGACGTCTTCCAGCGTCAGCATGCCAAGGATCTTGCCGGCGGCGTCGCGCACCAGGGCCATCGGACGGCGACTCTTCTTGAACAGGCGCAGGGCGGTGGCCATGTTCTCGTCGGGACTCAGGTACAGTGGCGGATACAGGGCGTCTTCCAGCACCACGACCCCCTTGAGGCTGAAGAGGAAGAACAGGTTCTTGGTGTTGACGATGCCGACGATGTTGTCGATGGTGCCGTCGTAGACCGGCATGCGCGTGTGCGCCCCCTTGCGCACCGCCTCCAGGACGCCCTCCGGCGGCGTGTTCAGTTCCAGGGCCATCATCTTATCGACGGGGAGCATGCAGTCCCGCACCTTCTTGCTCGACAGGCGGAAGACGTTTTCCACGTAGTCGGCCGTCTCCGCGTCGAGGACGCCGGCCTCCTCGGTGTCCTCGATCAGCAGCAGCAGTTCCTCGACCGAGTGGACCGACTCCTCGCCGTGCGCCGGTTGGTAGCCGAACACTCGCAACACCAGGTTCGCCGTCAGGCTCATCAGCAGCGTCAGCGGCCGAGTAAGGCGGGCGAAGACGATGAGCGGGGTCGCCAGCCAGAGGACGGTGCGCTCGGTCGCCTGCAGGGCCACGTTCTTCGGGATCAGTTCGCCGAAAGTGACGTGCAGGAAGGTGATGACGAGGAACGCCATCACCACGGCCGCCGAGTGCGTGGCGGCGGCGCTCCAGCCACCGGGAAGGAAGTTGAACAACGGCTCCAGCAGGTCGGCCAGGGCCGGCTCGGCGACCCAGCCCAGGGCCAGGCTCGCCAGCGTGATGCCCAGCTGCGTCGCGGCGATGGAGCGGTCGAGGCGGTTGATGGCGCTTTCGGCGCTCCTGGCCCCCTTCTGGCCGCGGCTCACCATCTCCTCGATGCGTGTCTTGCGCACCGCCACCAGGCTAAACTCGGCGGCGACGAACAGTCCGTTCAGCACCACCAGAAGCGGCACGGCCGACAGCCGCACCACGTCCATCACCCAGTGGTCATCCGTCACCATCGCTGACAGGGCCGCATACACAGGAAATGAGCCTCCTGGGACAAGGGTCGTCCTGCCGGTTATTATACTCGTTTAGCGGCCGCCCTCGGGGCGGCGCGGATTCATCGTTTCGCGAATCGATAAATCGAGGGCGGCGGCTAAACAGGCAGCAACCGGCGTACCCCGGCGGGTCACGGCGCGCTGATCTTCAGTTCGGCGATCTTGCGGTACAGCGACGACAGGCCGATGTCCAGTCGCTGCGCCGCCTCGCGCTTGTCCGCCGTCTGCCGCAGGATGCGTTCGAGGTGCTGCTTCTCGAAGCGCTCCATCGCCTCGCTCAACTTATCGACCAGGGCCGGGTCGCCCTCGACCGGGGCGAGGTCGGGCCGCAGGTCGGCCGCCGCGATCAGCGGCCCCTCGCCCAGGATGACGGCGCGCTGCAAGGCGTTGTCCAGCTCGCGCACGTTCCCCTTCCAGCGGCAAGCCCGCAGGATTTGCATCGCCTCGTGCGTTACCCCGCTGACGCGCTTGCCCATCGCCCGGGCGTGCTTGGCCAGCAGGAACTCGACCAGGTCGGGAATGTCCTCGCGCCGCTCGCGCAGGGCCGGCAGGCGGATGTTGAACACGTCGAGCCGGTAATACAGGTCTTCGCGGAAGCGGCCGGCCTCGACCTCCTTGTGAAGGTCCTTGTTCGTCGCCGCCAGCACGCGCGCCCCCACCAGCACCGGCTCGTGAGCCCCGACCGGCAGCACCTCCTTTTCCTCGACGGCCCGCAGCAGTTTGGCCTGCGTTGCCGGCGGCAGCTCGCCGACCTCGTCCAGGAAGACGGTGCCGTCGCCCGCGTGGACGAAGACGCCCGGCTGGTCGCGGTCGGCACCGGTGAACGCCCCCTTGCGATGGCCAAATAATTGGTTTTCGAGCAGGTCGTGCGGGATGGCGGCGCAGTTGACGGCGAGGAAGCGTTTGCCCTCGCCGACGCCCTGGCGGTGAATGGCCCGCGCCACCAGCTCTTTGCCGGTGCCGCTTTCGCCGGTAATCAGGACCGTCGAGCGCGTCGGCGCCACCTTGCGCACCAACTCGAAGACGCGCTTCATGACTGCCGACTGGCCCACGATGCGCTCGTCCTGCTGTTCGCGGCTCAGCTCGCGCCGCAGCCACTGGTTTTCGAGGAACAGGTCGCGGTAGGCCAGCAGCCGCCGCACCTTGCCAGCCACCTCGTCGAGGAGGATCGGCTTCATGAGGTAGTCGTGCGCCCCGCGCTGGAACGCCTCCACGGCGCTCTCGACCGTGGCGTAGGCAGTAATGAGCAGCACGAAGGTTTCGGGGCTGATCTTCAGCAGCCGCTCCAGCACCTCGATGCCGTCGATGCCCGGCAATTGCACGTCGCACAGGGCCACGTCGTAGGGCCGCCGCTCCGCCTCCGCGAGCGCCTCCTCGCCGCTGGCGCAGGACGTGACGGCGAAGCCCGCGCCGGTCAGGTACTCGGCCAGCGTCGCCCGGATCAGCGGCTCGTCATCGACGACGAGGATCGAGCAGGCGGATGTGGTGGGGGTCAGTTTCATGAGGATGCCATAGGTGTCCGTTTAGCCGCCGCCCTCGGGGCGGCGCTCTCTCAGCGCCGCCCCGAGGGCGGCGGCTAAACGGGGAGCGTGACGCGGAACGTCGTCCCTTCGCCGGGCCGCGACTCGAACTCGATCCGCCCCCCGTGAGCGGCGATCAGCTTGCGCGACACGAACAGCCCCAGGCCGGTGCCGTTCTTCTTCGTGGTGAAATACGGTTGGAACACCCGGCCGGCGTGCTGCGGATCGATGCCGGCGCCGTCGTCGCGCACCGTCACCGCGAGGCCGTCGCCGACACCCTCCGCGCACAGCTCGATGCGGCCGCCCTTTGCGGTGGCGTCCACCGCGTTGAAGACGAGGTTGAGGAAGACCTGCACCAGCTGATCGCGCACCCCGCACAGCGGCGGCAGGTCGGCCGGCACCTGCCGTTCGATCACCCGCCCCTTGGTCCGCTTGTAGTACTTGGCGATGTTCAGCGCCTCGTCCAGCACATCCGCCAGGGCGAAGCGCGTGCGCTCGCTGCTGGCGGGGCGGCTGAAGTTCATCAGCTCGCGCAGTGTGGTCTGGATGCGCTGGAGCTGTCCGCTGACCAGGGCGAGTTTCTCGGCGGTGTAGGCGTCGGCGCCGTGCTTCTGCAGTATCTGCACCAGCGAGCTGATCGAGGTGAGCGGGTTGCCGACCTCGTGGGCGATGCCGGCCGCCAGCAGTCCGAAGGCGGCCATCTTTTCCTGGTGGAGCATCTGGGCCTGGGCCTCCTGCAACTCCCGCGTCCGCTCGGCAATGCGCGCCTCGAGCTGGGCCTGGGTTTCGCGCAGGGCCGCGTTCAGACGGCCCAGGTGGGCGCCGATCCGCTTCATCAGGAGGCCCAGCGCGTCACTGGCCCACGTCATCCACCCCAGCACCACGAGGGTCAGCAGTAGTGTCAGTGGGTGGTGCTGTTCTGGGGGCAGGGCAAGGTAGAGCAGCGTGTAGCTGGCGCAATGCAACGTCCAGGTGGCGTAGGTGACGTGCGAGGGGTGGCGGACGGCGCAGCAGATGAGCGAGAGGAAGTAGTAGTAGCGGAAGGGACTCTCCAGGCCGGTGTGGAAGTAGCACAGCAGGCCGATGAAGAGCGACTCCATCAAGCTGATCGACAGCGGGTAGCGACCGAGGAAGACGCGGCCGCGAAAGCTGAACCAGGTGTCGAGGAGGGTGTAGGCGGCGCCGAGGGTGAGGATGGCGCTGAGGACCCAGCGGCGGTCGAGGCTGGCGTCATCGACATTGACGAGGATGTAGCCGACGAGCAGGCCGAACCAGCGGATCTTGACGGCAATGGCTTCGGCGGCCAACTCCCAGCGGGGGGGAACGGCCGGGACGGTGTCGGTGGCCATGCGCGGCACGCGCCTCACGGGATGGGAAAGGTCTCCCCACCATTATAGGAGGGCCCTTCCCATCCCGCCCGGCCCGCGCTCGAACCCGGTCAGCGGGAGTTCATCTCGTTGCGGACGGCGGTCACCCCGGGGGCGAAGCGGATCAGGCTTTCGACCACCCGCGCCTCGGAGGCGCTGGCGGCCGTGCCGCGTAAGACCACGGTCCCCTGCGCGTCGAGGCCGAACTGAACAGCGCTGCGGGTCGCAGGGGATACCTGGTCGGAGCGGCTGAGGAGGTCTTGCAAATCGGTTTGCAAGCGCGGCGAGAGGGCCGACAGGCCAGCCGTCGCACGGGCGGCCGCGCCGGGGACAAACGGGGTCGCCCGGGTCCCGGGAGGAAGGGGGAATGCTGCCGTGCTGGCGACGGCGCTCGCGACGGCGGGGGGAAGGGAGAAGACCCCGTAACCGGCGCTACCGGTCTGGCTGGAGCCGCCGGCGCTGCCCATGCCGCTGCCCGTGCCGCTACGGATGCCGGCGGTGCCCATGCCGCCACCGCCCATCAGGCCTCCCCCCGTGGTGCGGCCGACAATCTGGCTCGGCGTGGAGTACAGGTTGCTGTACATGGGTTGCCCAAAGGTCGCGGTGCCGCTGCTACTGCTGGACATGCCGCCCTGGAGGGGATCGGCGAAGCTGGAGGCGAAGGCGTTCATCGGCGAGACGCCGCCGAGTTGGCTGCTGGTGCCGCCGCGGTAGGATCCGGTCCCACTGGTCCCGCTGAAGCTGCCGCCGCTGCTACCGCTGAAGCTGCTGCCGCTGCCGCTGCTGCCGACGAAGGTGGACCCGGACCCGGAACCACCGACGAAGCTCTGCGAGGAGCCCCCGGCGAAGGAGAACTGTCCGCTGCTGTTGTTGCCAAAGCCGTTGCTGCTGCCAAGACTGCTGCCGCCGCCAAGACTGCTGCCGCCGCCGGAGCCACCGCCGCCGCCAAAGCCGCCGCTGCCCATGCTGCTGCCGCCGCCGGTGCTGCCGGTGCGCGTTTGGGCGTGGGCGCTGATGTCGCAGGCCAACAGCGCCGCCGCCGCCAGGCCGCAGGCCGCCAGGAATCGGAATGCATTACTGCGGGTACGCATGAATTGTCCTCTGTCTTCCCTTGGTGATATTGACATCGGCCGCCGCCGGCGGGGAGATGACCCGTGGGGAGGGGCCGAAGCAATTATTGACGTTGACCGCGCCTTTCAATCCTTATTGTACTGGAGTCGGCTCCCCCCTGCCCGGGCGGCGGCGGTCGTTCTCAGTATAAACACCGCCGTCCCCCAAAGGGCTTGCGCAGGCGTTACAACCCACTCTTCGCCCCTCTCCCCGGAGTACCGGGGCGAGGGGGGATATGATGAGGAGCAGCCATGCCGACGTTCCACCTGGCCACCTTCACCGCCGACGTGACCCCGCCGGTCGGCCACCCCCTCTGCGGCGGTTGGATCCTGGAGGTGCGTGCCATCGATGACCCGCTCTACGCCCACGGCGTCGTCCTGCTCGGCATGGGCGAGCCGGTCGTCCTCTGCGCCGTGGACTGGTGCGGCATCCGCAACGACGCCCACCTGGCCTGGCGGCAGGCGCTGGCGAAGGCGACGCACACGGTGACGGGCAACGTCGCCGTCCAGTGCGTTCACCCGCACAACGCCCCCTTCGCTGACACCGAGGCGGAGAAGCTCATCGAGAAGGCGGCCAAGCCGGCGCCTTCGCTCGACCTGAAGTTCTTCGATCGCGCCGTGGACAAGGTGGCCGAGGCGGCAAAGGCGGCACTGGCGAAAACCAGTCTCATCACACACTACGGCGTCGGCCGTGGCAAGGTCGAACACGTGGCGTCGAACCGGCGCATCATCGGCCCGGACGGCAAATGGAAGTCCACGCGCTACAGCGCCACCAAGGACCCGAAAATCCGCGACGAGCCGGAAGGGCTCATCGACCCGTGGCTGCGCACGCTGAGCTTCTGGAACGACGACAAGCCGCTGGCGGCACTGCACTACTACGCCACGCACCCGATGAGCTACTACGGCGACGGCCGGGTGAGCAGCGACTTCTGCGGCCTCGCGCGCGAGAAGCGCCGCGAGGAGACGAAGGTGTTCCAGGTCTACTTCACCGGCTGCGCAGGCAACATCACAGCCGGCAAGTATAACGATGGGGCCAAGGAGAATCGTCCGGTGCTGCGCGATCGCATTCTCGACGGCATGACGGCCGCGTGGAAGGCCACGGAGCGGCAGGCCTTGACCGGATGGGTGTGGCGCGTCGAGCCGGTGACGCTGCCGCCGCGCAAGGAGGCGTCGTTCGGCGAGGAGGAAAGCCGCAAGGCGCTGGAGAACCCCGAGGAGAAGCCGGCGAAGCGCAACAACGGTGCCTACCAGCTGGCGTGGCTGAAGCGGCGCGACCGGCCCATCGACTTCGCCTGCCTCGACCTCGGCAAGGCAGTGGTGCTGCACTTGCCGGGCGAGCCGTTCATCGAGTACCAGCTCAAGGCGCAGGAGCTGCGGCCGGACGACTTCGTGTGCGTGGCCGGCTACGGCGACGACGGCCCCGGGTACATTCCGGTCAACAAGGCGTACCTCGAGGGCGGCTACGAGCCGACGGTGGCGCTGGCGGCGCCGAGCGAGGAGCTGATGGTCAAAAGCATGGCGAAGTTGCTGAAGACGAAGGTCGATTGATTGCTCGCCCTCTGCCGCGTTCGTCTCCAGGGAGACAGGGCGCAGAAGCCAGGAGGAAGTCTGATGCCTCGGGTGATCGAGTGTCCCGGCTGCGGATGGAAGGGCCGCGTGCCCGATACCGCGATCGGGAAGAGGCTGCGTTGCCCATCGTGTAAGAACCAGTTCACGGCCGAGGCGCCGGCGAGCCCCGCCCCGCCGGAAGACGTGCTGGAAATCGTCGAGGACACCGCCGGCGAGAACGAGCCGAGCGACTACGAGACGGTGGAGGACGAGGAGGAAGACGACCGCCCCCGGAAGAAGCGCCATGAGCGCGAGGACGAGGAAGCCGAAGACCGCCCACGAAACAAGCGGCGTGAGCCCGATGACGAGGACGACGAGGACGAAGACAATCGGCCCCGAAAGAAGCGCCGCGAGCCCGATGACGACGAGGAGGACGAGGACCGCCCCCGGAAGAAGCGGGGCGGCCGTGAGGACGAGGAGGATGACGACGACCGGCCGCGGAAGAAGCGCCGCAAACGTGAGGACGACGAGGACGAGGAAGAAGACCAGCCGAGGAAGAAGTCGAAGAAATCGCGTGGCCTGGAAGTGATGCGCCTGCGCACGTCGGTGTTTTTGAACTTCATCGCCGCCGGGCTGTACATCGGCGCGCTCGGTGTCTGGATCCTGTTGTGGCTCATCGCCTGGCTCGCCGGTCGGATGCCCTACGACCTGTACGCCATTCCCGCCCTGATCGGCCTGGGGAACTTGGTGGTGGCTCTGATCGGCTTTGGCTACGGCCTGGCCGGCCCGACGGGGAACGGGGCCCGCGGCTTGGGCATCGCCACCATTTCTGTGGCCGGCGCCCACCTGCTGTTCGCGCTGGTGGGCCTCGGGGTATCGTCCGGCCCGTTTGGGCCTGCCGTGCGCTGGGAGTGCCTGGTGACCAACCTGGAGGCCCTGCCGGCCCTATTCCTGGTCTTTCGCTCCGTGCTGCTCGTTCCCGTGTTTGCCTCGCTGCTGGAATTGGCCCGGATGATTCTGTACGCGCTGACACTGCGGGCCCAGGCCCTGACGCTCAACAAGCACGACCTCGCCGCCCGGACCAAGGTCCTCGTGATCGGCCTCGGGGTGATCTCCGGCGCCCTACTGGTGGTGACCCTCATCCTGGGGATCGTCGGCCGAAACGTGTCGAGTTTCAGCGCGCTGAGGGCCGTGGCCATGATCATCACCCTGACGACCTTCGTGGGGGTGCTCGCGATGGTGATCTGGTACATGCTGGTGGTGAAGTTGGCGCGCGAGGAGTTTGGGGCCTGAGGGTGGAGGGGAGGCGACTCATGCCCCGTTGTGTGGACTGCGGCACGGAAACGCCGCGCGAAGAGATGTACGGCCCGCCGGACGAGCTGCGTTGCCCGAAATGCGTGCAGCGCCGCTTCCCGACGACCAACGTGCCCACGCGGCACCGCTCCAGCTTCTTCCTGCGCTGGCCGCCGGTGACGACGTTTGCCGTGGCGACGGCGGTGGTGGTGACGTTGCTCTACTGGTGTAGCTTCCCCGTGCTGCGCTGGCTGGCCGCGGACCCCGAAGGCATCGAACGCATCTGGGACGGGCAACTGTGGCGCCTGCTCACCTCGGTCTTCCCCCACCCGCACCCCCTCCATTTGGTATTCAACCTGGTGTTCATCTGGCGCTTCGGGAAGGCCACTGAGCAGTGGATGGGCTCGCTCCGCTTCGCGGGTTTCTTCCTCGCCACGGCCGTCGGTCCGCTCGCCGCCGAGGTATTGGGCGGCGGGTCCGGCGTGGGCCTTTCAGGGGTCGGGTACGGCCTGTTCGGGTTCCTCTACGCGCTCCGGCGAGACGAGCCGTTCGCGGCGGAGCAGATGACGCCGGGCGTGGTGAAGACGTTGGTATTCTGGTTTTTCCTGTGCATCTTCCTGACCTACGCCAACATCCTCCCGGTGGCCAATGTCGCCCACGGCGCCGGGGCCGTAATCGGCTGGCTTTTCGGCCAGGCGGTGCTGTCTCGGCGGCAGCTCCTCGCTACGGTCGGCGTGAGCCTGCTCTGTGTCGCCCTGGCCTTGGCCACGCTGTACATGCCCTGGAACGGTCTCTACGACTTCCACCGCGGCGACGTGTGCGGGAAGAAGAAGGACTACGCCGGCGCCCTGAACTGGTATCAACTTGCGGCCGAGAGGCTTACCGGCGAGAACCAGGAAGCGGCCCGCCATAACGTCGAGTGGGCCAAGTACATGCTGACGCACCCTGACGAGGATGGCGAATGACGCGGCGTCCGGCACGGGCGAATCCGCAGGATTGACGATGCAGAACCTCGAAATCAAGTGCCGCTACGCTGACCACGACCGCGGCGCCCGCCTGGCCCGCGACCTCGGCGCCGACCTGCACGGCCGACTGGCACAAACGGATACTTATTTCAACATCCGTCCCGGCCGCCTGAAGTTGCGGCACACACGCTCCGGTCCCGTCGAGCGCTGCGAGCTAATCTACTACCGCCGCTGGAACCGCCCCACCGCCAAGACCAGCGACTACGAACTGCTCCCGATCGCCGACGGGCCGCGCACCCTGGACTTCTTCGCCGCCGCCCTCGGCGTCCTGGTCCGGGTGGACAAGGAGCGCGTCGTCTACGTCAAGGACAACCTGCGGATTCATCTCGACGAGGTGCCGCCGCTGGGGCGCTTCCTGGAATTCGAGCTGATCGTGACGGCGGCGCACCCGCGGGAGGAGTGCCGGGCGCGGATGCAGGAGTTGCTTCGGATGTTCGGCATCGCCCCGGCCGACCTGGTGAAGGTCTCGTACTCCGACCTGCTCCTGGCGGCGAAGAAGTGAGCTGGCGCACGCAAACGCGGACCCGCCCGCGTACAATGGAGGGGACTTTTCCGCGCGGCATCGCCGGGCGGAATTTCCTCCCTCCAGCGGCGGGACGGGGACGCTGATGCCGATCATCGAAGCCGTCGGGCTGACCAAGACCTACCGCGTCGCCCAGAAGAAGGAAGGCTTCCTCGGCGCGCTGCGCGGCCTGGTCCGGCGGCAGTACAAGGAAGTGCGGGCCGTCGAGGACGTCAGCTTCGCGATCGAGCCCGGCGAGATGGTCGCCTTCCTCGGGCCCAACGGCGCTGGCAAGACGACCACCCTGAAAATGCTCTCCGGCCTCATCTACCCGACGCGCGGCGAGGCCCGGGTGCTCGACTTCGTCCCGTGGGAGCGTGCCGACGCCTTCCGCCGACGTTTCGCCCTGGTCATGGGGCAGAAGAATCAGCTCTGGTGGGACCTGCCCGCCGCCGACAGCTTCCAGCTCCACCGCGAGATTTACTCGCTGCCGCTCGACCAATTCAACCAGACCGTCGGCGAATTGACCGAGATGTTCGGCGTCGGCGACCTGACCCGCCAGCCGGTGCGCGAGCTGTCGCTGGGCGAGCGCATGAAGATGGAGCTGATCGCCGCCCTCCTCCATCGGCCGCAGCTCTTGCTCCTCGACGAGCCGACCATCGGCCTCGACGTGGTGGCGCAGGTGACCATCACGAAGTGCCTGAAGGAGTACAACGCCCACCGCGGCGTGACCATGCTGCTGACGAGCCACTACATGCGCGACGTGGAGGCGCTGTGCAAGCGCGTGCTGGTCATCACCCACGGCCACCTCATCTACGACGGGGCGCTGTCGGGCATCACGGAACAGTTCGGCCGTACCAAGCTCGTCAAGCTGCAGTTCCTCGGCGAAACGACGCCGGAGGGGCTCGACGAGTACGGCGAGGTGACGGAGCGGGTCGGCCCGGCGGCGAGCCTGAAGGTGGACCGGGCGCGCGTGCCGGAGGTGCTCGGCGCCATCCTGGAGCGCTACACCGTCGTGGACATGAGCGTGCAGGACCCGCCGCTGGACCAGGTCATCGCCCACGTGTTCCAGGAGGCGGCCAAACAGATGGCACCCGTATAGCCGCTTGCGGCTTCGCAGGTCGTGCGAAGCCGCAAGCGGCCAGGAAGGAACGCGCCTTGTCCGCCGTCCTGGTCGCGCTGCCGAAGTACCTGAAGATCTACCGCGTCTCGCTGACCGAGCGCCTGGTCTACCGGGCCGACTTCTTCCTGGGCACCATCCTGCGCTTCCTGCCGACGGTGACGACCATCCTGCTTTGGGAGGCGATTTACGAGGGCTCGAAGAAGGACGAGCTGGGCGGGTTCAAGCGCGACGAGATGATCGCCTACCTGCTGCTGGTCCACGTCAGCCGCATGTTTTCGAGCATGCCGGGCTTGGCCTACGGCATCGCCCGCGACGTCCGCGACGGTTCGCTGAAGAAATACCTGCTGCAGCCGATCGACATGATCGCTTACCTGGTGGCCTACCGCGGCGCCCACAAGACGGCGTACATCGCCACCACGGCCCTGCCGTACGCGCTGCTGTTCTTTCTGTTCCGCGCGTACTTCCCGCCGTTCCCCGACGCCCTGACGCTGACGGGCTACGT
>Ga0116217_10000330_pt1 | contig 51781 bp, 44 predicted proteins | sample Sb_taG_6_FD_89697 | JGI IMG/M metagenome (GOLD analysis project Ga0116217, IMG submission 89697) | Peat soil microbial communities from Weissenstadt, Germany - Sb_50d_4_PS metaG | ecosystem: Environmental > Terrestrial > Soil > Wetlands > Peat | place: Germany: Weissenstadt | collected 2010-09-21 | reverse complement strand
GCCCGCTCCGCTGCGGTCCTCGGATAGATCTCCATGCTCTCGCGCATGGCTCCATCCTCGCCGCCCGTTATGCGGACACTTCACTTGCTAAAAACACCGGACATATTATTAGCTAACGACAGGTTTACTGCGGAGGATATCGAATTGAAAACTGCCCGGCTGTTTCCGATTGTTGCTGCAAGTGTCGCCCTGGCGTGCGGGGCGGCGGGGTTCGGACAGGCTAGCTCAGGACCGGAGCGGCCGCTGGGGATTTTTGAGAGCCAATCCGACGTTGGCGTGGTCCATCCAGGCGGCACGGCTTCGTTCGATGCGGCGAGCGGCATGTATACGATCGCGTCTTCGGGCGCGAATCTGTGGTCGACTACCGATGGGTTCCACCTGGTTTGGGCGAAAGTGTCGGACGATCTTTCGCTGACGGCCGATATCGAGTTGGCACCGCCGGCGGCCGGGTCGAATCCGCACCGCAAGGCGCTCTTGATGCTCCGGCAGACGTTGGATGCGGACTCGATGTACGCGGACGTTGCAGTGCACGGCTCGGGCGAGACGGCGCTGCAGTACCGGCGAAACAAGGGCGATACGACACAGGACATCGCGTTCGACCTTGGCGCTCCCAAGACCATGCGGCTAGAGAAGCGCGGCGACACGATCACGCTGTTCGTGAGCATGAAGGGCGAGCCGCTGCACCATGCAGGCGCTTCAATCAAGCTGCACTTTGCGGAGCCGTTTTACGCGGGGCTGGGAGTGTGCGCGCACCAGGACGGCGCAGTGGAGAAGGCCACGTTCGCGCATGTGGAATTGAAGCCGCTCGTTGCGCGGCGGAGTCCGCCGCCCATGGCTTTGTACAGCACGCTGCAGACGATCGCGATCGACAATAACGCGCGCATGGCCTACGTGATCCTGACGGGCAAAGGGCACATGGAGGCGCCGAACTGGTCGAAAGACGGAAAGACGCTGATCTTCAATCGCGACGGACGCCTGTGGAATGTGCCGGTTGCGGGAGGGGAGGCGAGCGCGATCGATCTTGGGGGTGCGACGGATTGCACGGGCAGCCACGGGCTTTCGCCGGACGGAAAGTGGTTGGCGATGACGTGCACCACTGCGGACCATCCGGGGCGGCGAGTGTACGTGATTCCGTCAGGCGGAGGGACGCCGCGCATGGTGACAGCAAATCCTAACTCGTATTTTCATAGCTGGTCGCCAGATGGAAAGACGATTTTGTTTACGCGGTCGACGAACGGGAGCTTGAACATTTATGCGATCCCGGCGGAGGGTGGAGACGAGAAGGCGCTGACTACCGGAACAGGAACGAGCGACGATCCCGATTACTCGCCGGATGGGCAGTACATCTACTTCAATTCCGATCGCGCGGGCGGGATGCAGATCTTCCGCATGCAGCCGGACGGATCGCAGGTGGAGCAGATGACATTTGACGAGAGACGGAACTGGACGGCGCATCCTTCGCCTGATGGGAAGTCGGTACTGATTCTTTCTTATGGTAGCGATGTCACTGGACATCCAGCGAACAAAGACGTGACGCTGCGCATTCTGGATGCGAATACGAAAAAGGTGCGCGACCTGGTGGAGATCGTGGGTGGATCAGGCACGGACAATGTGCCGAACTGGGCGCCGGATGGGGCGCACTTTGCGTTTGTGAGCTACCAGATGCTGCCGGAAGTGGACGACGGAGCGAGCGAGTAGGCGGTGCAGGCTGGATGCTGCATGGCGGGTGGAACGCTCGGATGCATTGATAATTGAAGCTGCACCGTGAATCAGCAAAGATTCGATGTCCTCATTCTGGGCGCCGGCGCTGCCGGCCTGATGGCCGCAATTGAAGCGGGCCGCCGCGGACGTCGTGTCGCGGTGCTGGAGCGCGCGGAGCGGCCTGGTAAAAAGATCCTGATCTCAGGCGGAGGCCGGTGCAACTTCACCAATCTGCACACGCGTGCTGAAAATTTTATTTCGGCCAATCCCCACTTTGCGAAATCGGTGCTGGCGCGCTTCACGCCCGCGGATTTCATCCGGCTTGTGGAAAGGCAAGGCATTGCGTATCACGAAAAGACGCTCGGCCAGCTCTTCTGCGACGGATCGGCGCAGCAGATTGTCGACCTGCTGATGCGCGAATGTGCAGATGCGGGAGTGCGCGTGCTTGTTTCCAGGAGCATCGAGGAAGTGCGGCGCGACGCGTCGACCGAAACGTTTACGGTTGTCGCCGGCGGAGACGTTTTCGCAGCCCCGAGGATTGTTGTGGCCACTGGAGGCCTCTCGATTCCGAAGATGGGCGCCACGGGATTTGGCTATGACATTGCCCGCCAGTTCGGAGTCCGCATCGAGCCTTGCCGGCCGGCGCTGGTTCCGCTTGTACTCTCTGGCACGGAGCATGCGCATTTCGCCGATTTGACCGGGGTTTCCGCAGCGGTGGTTGCGACGTGCGGCAAGCGTAGCTTTCAGGAAAAGATGCTCTTTACGCACCGCGGGCTGAGTGGACCGGCGATCCTACAGATCTCGTCGTATTGGGAGCGGCCGAAGCCTATCCGCATTGACTGGTCGCCGGAGCGGGAGATGCTGGCGAGTTTACGCATCGCAAATGCGCGGCGTGATGCTGCGGCGCTGCGGTCGGCGCTGCGCGCGCAATTGCCGTCGCGTTTGGCAGAGCGATTGGTCGAGATCGCAGAACCGCAGCGTTGGACGAATCATGCGCTGGATGAGCTGGAGCGCAAGCTGCATGCATGGAGGTTCGTCCCCGGCGGCACGGAAGGTTATGAGAAGGCGGAAGTGACGGCGGGCGGAGTGAGTACGAGCGCTCTGTCCGCGCAAACGATGGAATGCCGCAGCGTGCCGGGGCTCTACTTCATCGGAGAGGTGGTGGACGTGACGGGCCACCTGGGCGGATTCAATTTCCAGTGGGCGTGGGCGTCGGGCGCAGCGGCAGGCCGCGCGGTATAGAAGACAAAAGGCCGTGGACGATGCCCCGGCCATTTTGATTGCCCTGGTGAATCCAGACCACCTAGACCCAGAGCGGAAGCTCGACTACAGCTGATTCATGTTGGCCAGGAACTCAGCGTTGTTGCGGACCTTTTCGAGGCGGCTGATGAGGAGTTCCATGGCTTCGACCGGCGAGAGCGGGTTGAGCACGCGGCGCAGAATGAAGACGCGCTGCAGATCTTCCTTGGGGATGAGCAGCTCTTCTTTGCGGGTGCCGGAGCGCTGAATGTCGATGGCCGGGAAGACGCGCTTGTCGACGAGCTTGCGGTCGAGAATGATTTCCATGTTGCCGGTGCCCTTGAACTCCTCGAAGATGACTTCGTCCATGCGGGAGCCGGTGTCGACGAGGGCGGTAGCGATGATGGTGAGCGAGCCGCCTTCCTCAATGTTGCGGGCCGCGCCGAAGAAGCGCTTGGGCCGCTGGAGGGCATTGGAGTCAACGCCGCCGGAGAGAACTTTGCCAGAGGGCGGAACGATGGTGTTGTAGGCGCGGGCGAGACGCGTGATGGAGTCGAGGAGAATGACGACGTCGCGCTTGTGCTCGACGAGGCGCTTGGCCTTCTCGATGACCATCTCGGCCACCTGCACGTGGCGGGCGGCGGGTTCATCGAAGGTGGAGCTGATGACTTCGCCCTTGACGGAGCGCTGCATGTCGGTGACTTCTTCAGGTCGCTCGTCGATGAGCAGGACGATGAGGACCACCTCAGGGTGGTTGGTGGTAACGGAGTTGGCGATGGACTGCAGCAGCATCGTCTTGCCGGTGCGCGGCGGAGCGACGATGAGGCCGCGCTGGCCTTTGCCGACTGGAGTGAGCAGATCCATGACGCGCCCGCTGATGCCTTCGCGCACCGTTTCCATCTTGATGCGCTCCTGGGGATAGAGGGGCGTGAGGTTGTCAAAGAGAATTTTGTTGCGCGTCTCTTCGGGCGACTCGAAGTTGATGGCCTCGATCTTGACTAGGGCGAAGTACTTTTCTCCCTCGTGGGGCGGGCGGACGTTGCCGCTGATGGAGTCTCCGGTCTTGAGATCGAACTTGCGAATCTGCGATGGCGACACGTAGATGTCATCGGGTCCAGGCAGATAGTTGTAATCGGGCGAGCGGAGGAAGCCGTAGCCGTCTGGAAGGATCTCAAGGACGCCTTCGGCGAAGATGTGACCTTCTTTTTCGCTCTGCGCCTGAAGGATCTTGAAGATCAAGTCCTGTTTGCGAAGGCCGCTGGTCCCCGGAATTTCGAGAGTGCGCGCGATGCGGCTTAATTCAGTAATGTTTTTTTCTTTGAGTTCTGCGATTGTCATGTTCACCTGCACGAAGGCGGGATCTGAAGGGTGGGATGCGGAGGGGGAAGTGCTCCAGGAGGATGAAATGAAAACAGGCAACTTAAGAGTTCGGCCGGCGCAAACCAACCTTGAACGATCCCCCAAGCTCATCTGGAGTGGTGGCGCGCCGGGAAGGAAGTGACGGTTCGATGGGAAACTGCCTTGAAACCTTTGCCTGGCCCAATCTTGCTGGTGGTGAAACGTTCGTCAAGCCGCGCGGCGCCGTTCTACGGGCTGCGCAGCGGTTGTTTCCACGTGCGAAGCAGCTCCAGGGTTGGCCGTTTCAAACCGAAGCAAAACTTCGTTCGTCGTATCCTGCAGCCTTGAGTTCGGCTTGTGGAGCTTACGAGTTGCCTTGCTGGCCAGCTGACAGAGCTGGTAGCGGTTGTTCACCTGAGAAAGTGCCTTGAAAACCAGATCGGAACGCATTGACTATCTCCTTCTTTTTCAAAAACTTGCTCATACCGCAACACTCGGGCCCCGGTAGAGCAGAGAAAGGGGAGCCATTACAATCGGGGGCTGCCCCCAAATGCCACTTCCACTTCTTAGACGCACCATGCTCGCCCCAAGTTCAAAAACTTGCAAGGCTGTTGCACGTTGTGAAATGGACACCAAACCGTATCGGATTTGCAGTTTGCGCCTAAGACTTCCGGGCGCTGCTTTGGCCACTTCGGGCGTACTGGAATTCGCACCCCGGCATCAACGGAGCTCTCGCTCAAAGATATGATGCGGAAAATGGCCTGCGGGCACACCCGGCCGCACAACGCAACCTGCCCTCTATGGATGGCTTTTATGAGATTATATGGAACCTACTCCGGGGTCAATAGTTATTTGGGGACACTCAAAGCGTGGTTCCATTGTTGTAAATGGTTAGTTCGGTGCAGGGCGACATGTCAATCCGCAGGCGAATTAAGCTATTAATTATCAATTAAATACGGGAAAATTGCTGCGGGGGCCAGACTCTTGAAATGGCTAGGCGACGCTGCTTTGAAGCGCAGGGGTGCTTCACTTTTTCACAACGTGTTGCGCCAACTTGCCGGCACGAGGGGCCCGGGGGGTCAACTCCAATAACTCCGGTCGAGCGTGCGGTATTGGATGGCCTCGGCCAGGTGGGCGACGGTGAGGGATTCGGCGGCTTCGAGATCGGCAATGGTGCGGGCAACTTTAAGAATGCGGTCGTGAGCGCGCGCAGTTAGCCCCTGCTGCTGCATGGCGCGCTCGAGCAGTCGCTCGGCGTCGGCGCTTAACTCGCAGTAGGCGCGGATTTGGCGCGTGTTCATCTGCGTGTTGGCGTAGATCTTTTCTTTGGCTTTGGAGAAGCGTTGCTTCTGGATCTGGCGCGCGGCCATCACCCGGGTGCGAATCTGTGCTGAACCCTCGGCTGCCGCGCCTCCACGCAATTCCTTGTATTGCACGGCGGGAACTTCGATGTGAATGTCGATGCGGTCGAGGAGCGGCCCGGAGATTTTGGCGACATATCGCTGAATCATCGGCGGAGTGCACATGCACTCGCGCGACTTGTCGTTGAAGTAGCCGCAGGGGCAGGGGTTCATGGCGGCGGCGAGCATGAAGCGCGCGGGAAAACTGAGCGACATGGAGGCGCGCGCGATGGTGACGGTATGATCCTCGAGCGGCTGGCGCATGGCCTCGAGGACGTTGCGGGGGAACTCCGGCAGCTCGTCGAGAAAGAGCAAACCGTTGTGGGCCAGAGAGACTTCGCCGGGGTGCGGCACGATTCCGCCGCCGATCAGGCCGGCATCGGAGATGGTGTGATGCGGCGAGCGAAACGGCCGCTGCGTGACCAGGCCGTCGCCGTTGAGCACGCCGGCCACGGAGTGAATCTTGGTGGTTTCGAGGGCTTCTTCGAAGGACAACGGCGCGAGGATGGAGGGCAGGCGCTTGGCCAGCATGGTTTTGCCGGAGCCCGGCGGCCCGATCATGAGGATGTTGTGGCTGCCGGCTGCTGCGACCTCAAGAGCGCGCTTGGCCGTTTGCTGGCCGCGTACATCGCAAAAATCGACGGTGAACTGCTCAAGCTTTCCCAGCAGTTCCCCGGTGGCCACGCGAAATGGTTCGCGCTGAATGACGCCAACGACCGAGGTGTTGAGCAACTCCAGGACATCGAGGAGCGAGGAGACCGGATAGACGTTGACGCCTTCAACGACCGCGGCTTCGGCGGCGTTGGCGGTGGGCACGATCATGTTGGGAATGCTTTTCTCGCGGGCCATCACCGCGATCGGGAGCATGCCGGGAATGGGGCGCACGCCGCCGTCAAGACCAAGCTCGCCGATCATGAGGAACTGGCTAAGGTCAGTGACACGCAGGGCACCGTACGCGCCGAGGATGCCGACGGCGATGGGCAGATCGAAGCCGGAGCCCTCTTTTTTGAGGTCGGCGGGCGCAAGGTTGATGGTGATGAAGGTGGGCGGTATCAGGTAGCCCGAGTTTTTGATGGCGGCGCGGACGCGGTCGCGGCTTTCGCGCACGGCGGCATCGGGCAGGCCCACGGTGTGAAAGTGATCCTGGTCGGAGACGACGCCACTGTAGTCGACCTCGACATCAATGAGATTGGCGTCGATTCCATAGACAGCCGCGCTGAGGGCCTTAAAGAGCATGGTGGAGGGCTGTGCTCGGAGTGTGGCAGAAGACCGGGAATCGCGGTCTGTGATGGATGAACAGGGGTTCTGAAGCCGGAACGGTGAACGGGAGTTGGGACCGAACGAGCGCCTCCGGGATCATTTAACGCTACTTAGCAAAATGAAATTTATTATGATTCATTGAGTTTGCAGACGATGAGATTGAGTGGAAGAGTGCTTCAGCGCGGCTTTCGTTCCGAGTGGGCTATCGTTCTTACCGCGATGGCCGGCACACTACTCTTCTCGATAAGGGCATTTTCCCAGCCGGACATCAAGACCAACATTGCTTCGGGACCCGCAACGAGGGCAGAGGACGGGGCGAACGCTGGTGCGATAGCGGCCGCGGCACATGAAAGCCCAGCGGCCAATCCTGGAAGACCGACGGTTTCGACGCCTGCAACGCTCACACCGGCGGGGTACCTCCAATTCGAGACTGGACTCCTGGCTGCGTGGCACTCTCCCGAGTTCTCTTCGCAGGCCAGCATCGGAGAGGTGATCAAGTTCGCGGTTTCGCGCCGCGTCCAGTTCCTCGCTGTCAGTCAACCATTCGTCCATTCCGATTCGCAACCCGCAGATGGCACTGGAGATGTATCGCCGGGAGTTCAAGTTGTGTTCTGGCAAGGGGAAGGCGCGCGCCCGACGTTTTCGTCGAGCTATTTCCACCGGGTTCTCAGCGGAGGAACTCCAGATCTCGATATTGGCAGCGCGAGCAATTCGGTGATTCTTCTAGCCAGCGCCGATGTAAAAGGATTTCACTGCGATACAAACTACATATTCAATGAAGTCGAGAGTGACGAGGATGTGCGCCGTCCCCAATTCGGGCAAACACTTTCGGTGTCGCACGGCGTCGGGAAAAAGTTCGGCGTTTCGGGAGAATTATGGGATTTTACGCAACCCTTCTTGCGGAGTTACGCTTTCGGCAATCTGTGGGCTGCAAACTACAATGCGAGGAAAAACCTGGTGCTCGACGTGGCATTTGATCGCGGGTTGACCACGACGTCCACTCGATGGGAGATCCTGGCAGGCTTTACTTACCTGCTGCCACGAAAAATTCGCCTCCGGTAGCGACCGGCTCGGGTGCGAGGGCACCGTGGATGCATCAATGAAGCAGCGTTGCCGATCAAGAAGCCACGGACGTTCGGTCGAGGGGCGATCGAATCTTCAACAATTCACATGCGGTCGTCGGGGAAGGCGCCGACAACTTCACCCGGGGCGACGTGCTGGCCGGCAAGAACGATGGCGTGGGTGCCGATGTGCGCGTTTGCGCCGATCACGGTGGCCTTGAGCCGGATCTTCTCGTAGTCGCTAGGATCGTGGGAAAAGGAGAAGATGCGTGCAAAGGAGCCGATGATTGCGTTATTGCCGATGGTGATGCCGCCGCGATCGTTGAGCAAGGCACGCTGGCGAATGGTGACTCCATCGCCGATGGAGAGGTTGTAACCGTAGGTGAGGTCGACGCCGTGGTAGATTTTGACGCCGTTGCCCAAGTGCTCAAAGATATGACGCCCTAACATGCAACGGAAACGGAGCCCCAGCCAATGATTCAGCCCAACGGGTGAGCGGTCGAACATTTGCCAGAACCAGAGTAGCGGTTTGCGGCGGGCAAAGCGTTCCCGGTCCACCTCGGCAAAGTGCTCTGCTTCCATGGTCACGTTGAGCGGATCGAGCGAGAGATTGATGACGTTGCCGGGGAGCTCGGAGGTGAGCGTCAGATTCAGCTTTCCTCCGTGCGGACGGCCCAAGTAAAGCTGATAGAGCTGGTCGCGGACAATCTCGGCACGACGCTCAGGAGAGCTGTGGCGGAGAAATTCCTCGTCAAGAAAACGAATCCAGCGGCGGTAAATCTCTTCGGCTTCAGGCGTGGGGTGGGGTACGGGGACGGTGGCGGGGCTGACCATATGACGACGATAGAACAGGGAACAGGGAGTAGGGAATAGGGAATAGGGAGTGGGCGACAGTGATCAGTAGTCAGTGCCGGGATCCATACGCCCGGACTGAATTCAAACAACTGACCATTGAGAAATTCCGGCTGCTCGCGGTCTGCTGCTGGATCGCGGTTGTACCTTACCGGCGTCCCTGGATGGTCTTTGGGTTGGCGCCCAATTTTTTGGCGGAGCGGCGGGCGGCGATTTCGTGCATTTCCTTGCCCCAATGCGAGCGGTTGATACCGATCTGCATGGCCAGCATGATGACGTTGCCGGTACACCAGTAAAGCGCCAGCCCTGAAGCGTAGTGCAAGAGCATGAAACCGAAGAAGATGGGCATGATGAAGGCCATCATGCGCCGCTGCGCGGGATCCATGCCGGGCGACGGCGTAATGTACTGCGTGAAGAACATGGAGATGATGATGAGAATGGGCAGAATATAAGTCGGATCGGGCTGCGAGAGATCGGGCAGCCACATCCAGTGCGCCTGGCGCAGTTCCACTGCGTACTGCAAGACGCGAAAATACGGCCACAAGAGAATGAGCGGTACCAGCATGGGCAGACAACTGCCGTACATGTTGACGCCCTCGGCCTTGTAGAGCGCCATCATCTCGGTGTTCATCTCACCCCGCTTCGGGTCGTTCATCTTCAGGCTCTTGTAATGGTTCTTGATGGCATCGACCTTGGGCTGGATGCGCATGGTTTTCAAAGAAGACTTCATCGCCGAAATGCGCGTAGGCAGAAGCAGCAGGTTGAAGACCACGGTGGAGATGATGATGGCCCAGCCCCAGTTGTTGATGCCGTGCTTCACCATCCAGCGCAGCAGCAGGTAGAGCGGCTTGGCAATAAAAGACCACATTCCGAACTCGATGAGCGGTTCGAGCGACGGCCCGTCTGCCTTTCCGTCTGCACCAATAGAATGGATCGACGAGAGTACATCGGTCGCCTTGGGCCCGGCGAATATGCGCAGTTTTGTATACCCGCTGGTATCGCCGATGGCGAGGCCGAGGACGTCGTCAGGAGTCTTCTTGCTGTTGGGATCGCTGGGGTTGCTGGGCAGGTCGATGGCGTTATGCAGAGTGACCACGGTGGTGCGATCCGGGTTGGCGGGCAGGAAGGCTGCCGCGAAATAGAGGTCCGTGATCGCCGCGTATTGGTACGGCTCGTCGATCGTATTGTTTCCGCTGACTTTTGCAGCAAGTTGCGAGCTCTCTTTGCCATCCAGCGACCAAGCAAAGTAGGAGGGAGTCCGCGTTTGCGAGTGGATCATGGAAGACTGCGCGAACTCTTCCATGTCGCCGAGGCCCGCGGGCCATTCAACCAGCGCGCGGACCGGTTGGCCATCGCGCAACACCTGGGTTTCAACGGTGACTACGTAGCTTGAGTCGAAGTGGAGGATCTTAACGACGTCGAGGCCGTTGGCCGCGTAATGAAAGGTAACCGAGGCCGGGGCGACGATCAGTCCCACCGGCGTTGGATGCGCGCCTGTGGCGGTCGACTGGTAAAGCGCCTGATTCAATTGCGAAGTCAGCACAGGCTCATAGGTAAACAGCGAAATCGGCGACCCAAAACGTGCTGCAGCTTCGGGCTGCACCAGGTCGAGCGGCTTGCCTGACGAATCGAAGTACTTTTTCAGGATCCAGTGCTTCACGAGGGCGCCGCGATTGGTGAGGACGATCCTGTAAAGCTCGTTCTCAACCGTGAGTTCGCTTTCCTGGGAGGCGGAGATCTCTGGCGTGGCTTTGACGGGGTGAGCGGGAGCCGCGGCAGACGTCTTTTGGCCGGGTGCCGGGGCGACCTGGGCAGAAGGAGCTGCGGGCTGAGTTTGCGTTGCTGCGGGAGGCTGCTCTGCCGGCTTGGGCTTCGCGAAAAAGTACTGATAACCGAGAAACGCGGCGAGCACGACCAGCATGATGGCCATGGTGGAGCGGAAGTCGCCCCCCGCGCCGCCGGCGCCGCCGCCGGAACCCTGCGATTGGAGATTGGGATTGTGAACTTCGGGCAAAGGTTACTTTCCTATCATTCGGAAGAACAGTCCTGCGGGCAGCCGCTCTTCTTATGGTAAAGGTTCATGGGGTGTGACTGCTCTGCCGCGACGAATTCCGGGGGCCGGGACGGGATCGAATCCTCCGCGAGTGAAGGGATGACAGCGCAGCAACCTCCAGGCGGCCAGCGCACAACCGCGCATCGGCCCATGCACTGCAATCGCGGTTGCCGCATACTCTGAACACGTGGGCTGAAACTTGCACCCTCCCGGGCTCAACGCATGCAGCATGGGCGAAAGCCAGCGACGGTAGAAAGCTACGAAGGCAAGCAAGAGGCGCGTCATGGTGTGGGAGTCATCCCAGCCGAAAGCGTGGTCGCGGCAGGTTTTGCGCTGCGCACGGCATCGTTCCGGGCTATTTCCAGAATACGCACAATCTCCCCTTCAAGTTGCGTGAATTCCATGCTGAGGACGCCGCGCCGGGGGTGGAAGATGAGGTCGAATCCTTGCGGCACGAGATCGACATGGCGTCGCAAGGCTTCGCGCATGCGGCGCTTCATGCGATTTCGCTCGTGAGCTTTACCGATTGCTTTGCTCACGGTGAGGCCGACGCGTCCCGCTTGCGATGCGTGCCCCGAGTCCTGCGATTGCGGCGCCAGATACCAACTCATGGTTACCGATTGCCGCTTGCGCCCCGCAGCATAGGCGCGCAAATAGTCGGCATGTTTGCGCAGTCGTGAGCTCTTGAGCGTCTGGCGCCGCGCAGAATTCGAAGTTGAATTCATGAAGAAGGCTCGGTCCGGAAAAGTCGCATCAAAGGATGAGGACGGCGCATTCCGGCAAGAAAAAACCGCTGGGAAGGATCAGTCGCGGAACCCGGCACTGACGGATACACGTTTGCGGCCGGCGGCGCGACGGCGACTGAGGACCGCTGCACCGGCTTTCGTCTTCATGCGCGAACGAAAACCGTGAGTTTTTACGCGGTGGCGGCGGTTGGGTTGAAAGGTACGTTTGGGCATGTTGACCCGCTCCTGTTTCTTAAAAAGAATCTGCGTTTTAGCAACATTTTCAAGTATATCTTAGGCCGTGCGCGGAATCCAGCCAGGGAACAAGCATCACGATGCGGCACCGCAACGTGACGTGCGAAGTATGCTGGAGAAACATCGCAATCAAATTCGGACTGAGCATTCTGTGCGCACGGGCACAGACGTCTCGGACACTTCAATGCGAAGTTTCACCATCCTTGGTGCAACTTAACAAGACAGCAGAAAACTTATGTGAAAGAGGGATTGCAACGGCCTCGAGATGTGCTACTATCGGGACCGTTCAAGAAATTTCAAAACGAAATTTCGAGCACTCTGCGTTACGGATTTTTTCGCTCAAACGCCCCGGAGCAAAATCTTGGAGGGGCAGACCAGCGGCACACAGGTTGTCGATCGAAGTTGGAGTCGTGAAGGGCCAGTTGCTTCGCGCTCGACGGAAGATCGTTGTCTTGCTGCCGCAAAAAGAACCGTCGGATGCTCCACTGGCGGAAGATGCAAGGATTGTACGATGGCATTTGCGACTACGCCGACTTCGGCCCTCAATCCCTGGCTCCAGATTCTCGCCGCATTAGAGAAGAAAGTCATACGGCAATCATTCGAGACCTGGCTTAAGCCTACCCGTTTCAGTCACGCCGCCGGCCGCAAGCTTTATGTGCGCGTGCCCTCGCCGGAGTTTCAGCACATCGGCGACAAATACGGCGACCTGATTCAAGAAGCCATTGATCTCTACTCTCTGGAGTTCGACGACGTTTGCTTTGTAACCGTGGAGGAGGATCCCTCGATTCCGCCGCAACGGAGGGATGGAGGCTTTGGGCCTGTAGGCACGCATGCGCCTACGGCGCCGCCTTCGACCGCAGCACGCCCGCCCGAGCAAGGACGCTTTGACTGGTCCACCGCGGCGCAGCTGAATCCTCGCTACACCTTCGACGCTTTCGTGATCGGGAATGGCAACCAGTTTGCCCGCGCTGCGGCGCTTGCCGTTGCTGAACGCCCGTCGCGCGCCTACAATCCGCTGTTTCTCTATGGCGGAGTCGGTATGGGCAAGACGCACCTGATGCACGCCATCGGGCACGAGGTGAAGCGGAGGCAGCCTGCCTCGAATATCTGCTACGTCTCGGCGGAGAAGTTCACCAACGAGATGATCAACTCGATCCGCAACGATCGCATGACCAGCTTCCGTGACCGCTTCCGCACGGTGGACGTGCTGCTGATCGATGACATCCAGTTCATCTCGCAGAAAGAACGGACGCAGGAGGAGTTCTTCCACACCTTCAACGCTCTCCACGAGTCCATGAAGCAGGTGGTGATCGCATCGGATCGCCCGCCCAAGGAATTGACGGAGATTGAAGAGCGGCTGCGCTCGCGCTTCGAGTGGGGATTGATCGCAGACATTCAGCCACCCGATCTCGAAACCAAGGTCGCCATCCTGCTGAAAAAGGCAGAGAGCGAGCAGGTGCAACTGCCAACGGATGTTGCGCTGTTTATTGCATCGAACGTGCGCACCAATGTACGTGAGCTCGAGGGCGCGCTGGTGCGGCTGATCGCCTGGTGCCAGGTGAACCGCATGGAGATTACGCTGACTGCGACGCAACAATGCCTGAAGCAGTTCATCGACATGCAGGTGCGCAAGATCACCATTGAGGCGATTCAGCGTGCTGTTGCCGAGCAGTTTGGCATGCGGGTTGCAGACCTGAAGCAGAAAAACAACTCGCGCAACGTGGTTGTGCCGCGCCAGATTGCGATGTTCCTGGCCAAGCAGATGACCGAGGCGAGCCTGCCGGAGATTGGCCGCCAGTTTGGCAACAAACACCACACCACGGTGATGCACTCCATTGGCAAGATCGACGAGCAGCGTCGCACCGACAAGGATCTGCATCGCACGTTGACCAAGCTGCAGGACGTGCTGAACTGCTAAAAACAGGAACCAAGCCACCCCAGCAGCAAAGCCGCCGTGGACCCCGGCAGGGACCAAGAGACCGAGGGAACAAGAAGGGCCGCCTGAGTTCGACAATGCTTGATGCGTTGTCTTAACGATGGGCGGCTCTTCCCTTTTGCGTTAGACTTCGAGCGTTGGGAATCATTCAATCTTGAAGCAGCATTCCGGAGAGCAGGGCCCTATGCGACTGCCTGCACTTGCCCTGGCGGCGATCAGCGTATTTACCGTGGGCGCATCTGCCCAGACTCCGATGAACGTGCAGCCCGTCAAGGAGTTGAAGCCCACCGACACTCTTGCGACATGTTCTTACCGGCCGGTTGCGGCCGAGGCGCCTTTCTTCGCCCGCCTGAGCGAAAAGGAACGGACCAACGATACAGTTTTCGGCGGCGACTACACGATTCATGGCAAGACCGGCACAGAGGTTGCGTGGTTTGGCATCGTGCGCGGCATCACGCTGCCTGCGGAAAAGAACGGAGATGTGACGCTGCTCGTGCAGCACCACTTCTTCGATGGCATGACGGACTGCCACATCATGCTGGTGGCGAAAAGCGGCGATGGCGACTTTATTGCGAGCTTCAAGGGCGATCCGGCGAAGATTCCGGCGCTGGCGCTGGTGCGCATTTACGGCAAGGTGACGGGCGAGAACGCGCGAGTGCCGGAAGTAGATGTCGAATATATTCGCGTGTGGCCATGGCTTACGTTTACGTTCACCGATCTTGCCGGAGAGGATCACAGCAATCCACGCTGGCAAAAATCCTCGAAAGTCAAACTGTCAGAGCGACTTTATGTTCCTTACCCTAACGAAAACTATTATTTGAATGTGTTGGGCGATCCCGCGGATTTTGGGGTCAATCTGAAGGCGGATTGAGCGCGGCGCCAAAGACGCCCATTTTCGCCGGATGGAGCGCATCGAAACTGCTATGGAATACAGACTTTTGGGAGGCTCAGGCCTCAAGGTTTCCGCACTGAGTTTTGGGACCGCAACGTTTGGCGGGTCCAACGAGTTTTTCAAAGGGTTCGGTTCCACCGGGGTTGACGAGGCGCGGCGGTTGATCGATCTCTGCTTCGAGGCCGGGGTGAACCTGTTCGATACGGCGAACGGTTACTCCGAGGGCCGCTCAGAAGAGATCCTGGGCAAAGCGCTCGCAGGCAGGCGCGACAAGGCGCTGATTTCGACGAAGTCCGGCTTCCCGACAGGGCCAGGACCGAATGAAGAGGGATCGAGCCGGTACCATCTGCGGCGCGCGCTCGAAGGCAGCTTGCGGCGGCTGGGGACGGACTACATCGATATTTATCACCTGCATGGCTTTGACGCGCTGACGCCAGTTGAGGAAGTGCAGGAAACTCTGAACGAGTTCGTTCGCGAAGGGAAGGTCCGTTATATCGCGTGCTCCAATTTCTCAGGATGGCACCTGATGAAGTCGCTGGCGACGGCCGACCGGTATGGCTGGACGCGCTATGTTGCGCACCAGGTGTGCTATTCGCTGATCAGCCGCGAGTATGAGTGGGAGTTGATGCCGCTGGCGCTGGATCAGAAGGTGGGCGCGCTGATCTGGAGCCCGCTGGGATGGGGGCGGTTGACCGGCAAGATCCGCCGCGGCCAGCCGTTGCCCACGGTGAGCCGCCTGCACAAGATTGCCGAGGCTGGACCGCCGGTGGCCGACGAGTTTCTGTTTACGGTGGTCGATGCCCTGGACAGGGTGTCAGGCCAAACCGGAAGGACCGTGGCGCAGGTTGCGCTCAACTGGCTGCTTCAGCGGCCGACCGTTTCTTCGGTGATCATCGGCGCGCGCAACGAAGAGCAGCTACGCCAAAACCTGGGAGCGGTTGGATGGAATCTGACTGCGGATCAAGTGGCGGCGCTGGATAAGGCAAGCGATCCGCAGCCCGCGTATCCCTACTGGCATCAGCGGAAGTTCTTTTCGGACAGGAATCCGCTGCCAGTCTGAGAGGGACAGGGAGCAAGGGAACGAGAAAGTCATCCAGCATTCGTAGGTTCCGTGAGCTGTGATTTCAGTGGCGCGCGTGGTGGTGATGCTTCACGACGTAGTGGCCGATGAGCCAGCCTGCTGTAGCGGCGACAAGCGAGTCGGAGGGAAAGTGCTGCCGGCCGAGGATGCGGGTGAGGCTAACGCCGGTGGCTGCTGAGTAGACGGCAGCCTGCGTCCACAGTGAAGGATATTCGGCAGCGACGGCAGAGGCTGCCGACCACGCCACCGTGCCATGAGCTGAAGGAAAAGATGCGTTAGGGCCTGCGCTTGACTGGAAGAAGCGTCCGCGCGCGCTGTCGGCGGTAGGCCGCTCACGCCAGGTGACCAGCTTCAAAACCTGTTCAACGACCACGCCATCGGCCATGGCTTCACCGCCAAGGATGCCTGCCTCGCGGGCACGCTCATCCTGCCCGAATTGACCTTTGGCGAAGATCAAGACGGGAGTGGCAATGAGCGCGCTGACGAGGCCGTCGGACACGTAGATGTTGTTGTTGTTGAATGTGGGATCTTTGGAGATGAGCTGGCTCTGAGCGCGGTGATCGGTGGCAATGGCGGCACCGGTGGCGAGCACGAACGGGACAAGCCACTTGAGATCGTGCGAGCGGATGCGAGCGGGGCTGGTCCAGATGGCTGCCTCGTCGCGAAAGAAGATATGCAAAGAGTTGCGGACTGTCACTTCATCCGGCTGATTCTGCGGAGTTGGGTCGGGAGATTGGGGCTGAGGTGCGTCAGGGAGCGCAGCCAAAGCCGCGTTCGCTGCGGAAGGTGGTGCCTGTGCCTTTGCGCTAAGGAAGCAGGAGATGATGACCAGTGCTGACAAGAATAAAGAGCGCATGAACATGAGAATTACGCGCAAATTCAGTGTGCGGAAAAAGATTGTATCGTTCTGCATAGTTTTGACTTGCGAGGGAGCGGGGGAACCCGTGCCACTCTCTATCGGACTATTCCAGCCATAGGAATGTCAACGAAACCGCGTAAAGCTGACGGAATTCTGACCCTGACGAGATTAACGCAGGAGACAAGACGAGTGCCACCAGGCTTTCCGCGCGAGCTGTCGCGGCGAATTCTTTGTCGTCAGGGGTTCGGAACCTGGAGCTGATGCCAGCCGCCGCCGGGTGGCGCCGTGGCGGAGTTCACCACATTGCCCATGCCGTCGGCCCAGTAGCCGCTCTGCGAGCCGGTCCAGACATCGCGCGACTGGCCGGTAAGCGGATCGATGGTGGGCGTGACACCTACGAGCGCATTGTCAAAGCTCTGGAACTGCGATTGCTCCGTAGCCTGCTGGCTTTCAAAGGAGTTCACCTGGTTGCGCATGGCCTGCATCTGCGCCTCGAATTGCTGTACCTGCTGTGCCAGCTGCGTCATACGGTTCTGCTGGCGCGCCTGCTGGTACTGCAGGGCGTAAACATCCATTTGCTTCTGATAGTTGAGCCAGGCGGGGCTCAGTTTGAAGGTCTGCGCGCAATGGAGCAGGATGGAGCGGGCGAGGGCGAGCTGGCCGGGTGGGGTGATGAAGCTGCCCAGGGTGGGCGCAGTCCAAATCTGCCCGGTTTCGACAGTTCTGGCGGCTGTGAAGGCGATCTTCTGGCTTGCGCCAGAGCCGCACGAGTAGGCGATGCGGCCCGTGGAGTTTTGGGTAACGCCGGAGCCGTTAGTGGTGTCGGGAATGTAGTCGGGAACGGTGAAATTGACGTCACTGGTGTCGGCAGTGGGGTTCTGGCAGGTTTTGTAGAAGCGGACATGCGCGTAGAGGACGGCGAATTCGGGGCCGGTGCGGTACCTTGCGATGACGAGCTGGGCCTGTGCGCCGAGATCGACAGTTTGTCCTTCAGTGGGATGGAGCTGTGAGGGCAAGGTGTAGGCGGGAATGGCGACGTCGCCCAGACGGACATCGGTTTGGCCGTCGGGCGAGGTGATGTCGATCATGGGGCGCTCGTCCGAGAAACCCATGCGGAAGAGGCCGCCGCGGACGGTCCATCCCTGCGGAACTTCGGCGGTGAAGGCTTTTTCGTAAGGATCCTGAAAGCTGGCCCATGCGGGCGTTGAGGCAGCGGCGCCAGCGGACTGGTTGCTCGCAGCTTTGGCGGAGGAACGGCAGGCGACATTGGCGAATGTGACAGCGAAAAGCACCGCAACGGCGAAGATCGGCAAGGGAATGTGACGGCGAACTGGCATGGGGCACCTTCTCAGAGAGAGATGAGATTTTGGTCGGCGCCCGGGGGTTGGGAACAGGCCTTTGATAACACGGTGCAGGGACGGCGGTCAACGATGATCGGCGCGCGGTCTGAAACGGAGCGGCGGGAACGATCACAACTCCTTGGGAGGATTGCTCATGTAGATGTCCACATAGTCGAGGTAGTTTTGCGCGTATTCTCTGATGAGGGCGCGATCTTTGTCGGTGATTTCGCGCCGCAGCTTAGCAGGAACGCCGGCCCAGAGGGTGCGCGGCGGGACGACGGTGTGCTCCGGAACCACGGAACCGGCGGCGATAATACAGCCCTCGCCGATGCGGCTGTTGTTCAGGACGCGGGCTCCCATGCCGATTACGCACATATCCTCGACGACGCAGCCGTGGACCGTGGCGTTGTGCCCGATGGTCACCCAGTCGCCGACGATGACCGGATAAAGGTTGCGCTGGCCATGGAGAACCGCGCAGTCCTGCACGTTGGAGCAGGAGCCTACGCGGATGGAATTGACATCGCCGCGGAGAACGGCATTCATCCACACCGAGGAGCGCTCGCCGAGCACCACATCGCCAAGGATCTGGGCCGAGAGATCGATATAGCAACTGGAAGGGATCTGGGGCGTGTGGCCCCGGTAGCTGCGGATCATGGAAACCTCAGGGGAGATCTCTCATCCAAGTGTAATCGGCTGTAGAGGGCCTCAAGATCGGGTTCGGATGGGGAAGGAGATGGTGGACTCGATCGGATTGACTCGGAAAGAGGGCAGTTGGCAGAGAACCTAGTAAATACCCCAGGTGCTTCCTAGGGCGAAACTCGATTATGGGTTATGATATGTGGAGCCCAGCAGGCGAGCTTGGAGGTGGAATTCATTGGCGGAGGTTCGCGTACAGGAAGGCGAACCGCTGGAAAATGCGCTGCGCCGGTTCAAGCGGAAGGTACAGCAGGAGGACATTATCAAGGAAGTGAAGCGTCACTCCTACTACCTGAAGCCCGGTGAGAAGCGCCGCGTCAAGGCAGCCTTGGCGCGCAAGCGGAACCGCAAGAAGGCAAGGAAAGAGCAGGATTAGTTTCATAACCCGCCGCGTTAAGCGCCGTTCTGGCGGCCGTCGTTGCACGGTAACGGAGGCGCCGGAAAACCCCAGGTAAGAGGGTTGGGACAGCAAGCGCGGCGGCGTAATCAACTGAAGCATTTCTCCAGTTTCTGTCGACCGAATTCGTAGCAGCCGCTTGGCATGTGCCCCATGAGAAAGCCATTTGGCACGAAGCTGCAACCCCGCACAGAAACCCGAGAAATGCGATAAATCGCTCGGCGCGCGACTGGCGCGCTGAGTTGCAAGTCCCCCGGGACAACCGGGACATAGTTCGTATACCGCCGATTTTGAGTGCGGTCCGGGCCCCTTGTAGTGCACGACGAAAGAAAACAGGGAACCGCGACCGGCAAGTTCTGTAAGAGCCGTGGCCGATTTCGGATGCGTTCCCTGTGAGGGAAGCCGGCCATGGAATTCACGGATCGAGTCCTCAAGTGTGTCGACTGCGGCGCCGAGTTTGTTTTCACAGCGGGCGAGCAGGTCTTCTTCCACGACAAACAATTCAAAAACGACCCCAAGCACTGCAAGCAGTGCAAGGCCAAGCGCGCCAAGGGAACGCAGAGAGTTCGCCCCGAAACGCGGACGACATGCTCGGAGTGCGGCGCGGAGACAACTGTTCCCTTCAAGCCGACACAGGGCAGGCCGGTGCTTTGCCGGTCGTGTTTTCAGAAGCAGCAGGGCAAGCCACAACTGGCGCCGGAAGCCAGCGCACCGACGGGCTGAACAGCAGACTGCCACGGAACCTGGAAGGATCACCAGCGTTGCGGTGGAGTGTCGCCAGTTGCGCTACATGTCGCGACAGGTTCTGCGTGATTTGCGCGGCTGGATGAACTTTGCTTACCTGGCGGCTTTCAGTGCTCGATGGCCGATGTCGCGCCGGTAGTACATCCTATCAAACGCAATCTTAGACAAAGCCCGGTAGGCGCTCGAGAGCGCCTGCTCGAGCGATTCGGCTGCGGCGGTAACGCCCAGCACGCGCCCGCCCGCAGTGAGCATTTGCCCATTGGTCTGGACAGTGCCGGCGTGAAAGATCTGCACACCGGGAACCTGAGCTGCGGCGTCAAGACCGGAAATCGGAAACCCGGTTTTGTAGCTGCCCGGATAGCCGCCGGAGCTGGCAACGACACAGGCAGACGCGCCTGGGGCCCAGCGAAGCTCCGTGTCGGCGAGGCGGCCTTCGATGCAGGCGTCGAGCGCTTCGACAAAATCGCTTTCGAGACGCACGAGGATGGCCTGCGTCTCAGGATCGCCGAAGCGAGCGTTGAACTCGAGTACCTGCGGGCCACGCGCGGTCATCATGAGCCCGCAATAAAGCACGCCGATGAATGGCGCATCTTCGTCGGCCATGCCGCGAATGGTAGGTTCGGCGATGTGGTGCAGAATCCACTCGGACATGGCGGAATCGAGCAACGAATCGGTGGAGTAGACGCCCATGCCGCCGGTGTTCGGCCCGGTGTCGCCCTCGCCGATACGCTTGTGATCCTGCGAGGGCACGAGCGGCGTGACGTGCTGGCCATCGCTAAGGCAGAGGAAGCTGACCTCATCGCCTGTAAGAAACTCTTCGATGACGACCTGGTGTTCGGCCGTGCCGAGAAGTGCGCCGGAGAATAACCCCTGAGCGGTTTCAACAGCCATGTGGCGTGAATCGCATAGCACGACGCCTTTGCCCGCGGCGAGGCCGTCAGCTTTGACAACGATGGGCGGATGGAACTTTTCAGCCGCTTTCTCAGCTTCGGCCGCGGTAGCGCAGATGGCGAAGTTGGCCGTGGGGATGTTGTGCCGCTGCAGAAAGCGCTTGGTGAATCCCTTGCTGGTTTCGAGCATGGCGGCGGCGCGCGTGGGGCCGAAGACACGCAGGCCCCGCCCCTGGAGAGCATCGACGATACCGAGGGCGAGCGGAAGTTCCGGGCCGACGATGGCGAGATCGGGCTTTTCAGCTTCGGCGAGGCGGACCATGGCGTCGAGATCTTTGAGGTCGACGGGGACGCAGCGCGCGATTTGCGCCATGCCGCCGTTGCCGGGTGCGCAGACGATCTGGGTGACACGCGGACTGCGGGCGACGGCCCAAGACAGCGCGTGTTCGCGGCCTCCGGAACCAAGGATGAGGACCTTCATGACAGCAAACCTTTCGCTCGGAGTGGAGTGAGCCCGAAGAGCTATGGTCGGCAATGCGGGCAGGGGAAGTCAAACGAGGATGTGCGGAATGGGCGAGGTTGCGTTCTCCTATACTGAGGCGGGATGTACCTATTGTGTTGGTGCACTGCTTGCGTGGGAGTCTAAGTGGTTGAAACGCGAATCAAGCTGTTTGCTGAGCAGCAGGCCGAGAAGGCGCGGCGCGAGCAGCAGCGGCGTGTGTACCGGCGCAACCAGGTGTTCGGGTTGCTGATTCTTGCTGCGGCAATTTGCGCGTGGTGGCTGTGGCACACCAATCCGAGGTGGATTGCGCCGGCGGGGTGGTGGAGACCGTAAAGCAGGGAACAAAGGGAACAAGGAACCGAGGGAACAAGAAGACAGGGGTCAGGGGTCGGTTGATAGTGAAAAGCTAGGTTATGGAAAAGAGCAAGCTGCCGCTGGTGGTGGTACTGCTGGGGCCGACGGGGAGCGGAAAGACGGCGCTTTCACTCTCGCTCGCTGGGCGGTTTGGCGGCGAAATTGTGAGCTGCGATTCGGTGGCCGTGTATCGCGGCATGGATCTGGGCACGGCGAAGCCGACGCACGAGGAGCGGTCGCGCGTGCCGCACCATTTGATTGATGTGGCCGAGCCGGATGAGCCGTTTACCGCCGGTGAGTACAGCAGACTTGCCCGCGAAGTCCTCCAAAAAGTAAGAGCGCGTGAGCGCCTGCCGATTGTGACGGGAGGAACGGGACTGTATCTGCGGGCGCTGACGGAAGGGTTGTTTGCCGGGCCGGAGCGGCGAGAGGATCTGCGGGCGCGATTGCGGCGGAGCGCGCAACGGCATGGGGGCGGGTGGCTGCATCGGCTGCTGCTGCGGATGGATATAGCAACGGCGGAGCGGATTCATGCGAACGATATACCGAAGCTGATTCGCGCGATTGAGGTGTGTGTGGCGGCGCGGAAGCCGATGTCGCGGGTCATGGGGCGCGATCCGCTGACGGGGTTCCGGCTGCTGAGGATTGGGCTGGACCCGTCTCGCGTTGCTTTGTACGAACGAATCAATGAGCGGTGTGCGGCAATGTTTGCGGCAGGGCTGGTGGAGGAGACACGCAGGTTATTGGCGCGGTACGGCGATGTGAAGGCGCTGGATTCGCTGGGTTACAGGCAAGCATGTGGGGTGTTGGATGGATCGTTGAGTGCGAAAGATGCGGTGAAGGCGGCGCAGCAGGGGCACCGGAATTATGCGAAGCGGCAGATGACGTGGTTCCGGCGTGAGCCGGAGGTCGAGTGGATTGCGGGGTTTGGGGATGAAGCGGAGGCGGTGAGAAAGGCATCGGAGATCGTGGAGAGCGCGCTCGTCGGAAAGGACAGCAATTTAAACTAGGCGTGACGAGCGACCTTTGAACGTCGCGGAAATTGGGATGCAAGCGATCCCACGTGAGCCGGAAGAACAAAGACCCGGCGAGCGTGGGGCACCCAAGGAATTACAAGGGCCGAAAGTGGAAGACCAAGTCCGTGTCATCCCACCCTAAACGCAAAAAGCACGTTTAGGATGGGGCACCCTCGATTGTGCAGGAACGGAGTGACCAATGGCAGAAACGAATGCAGAGATGATTTACGACGTCGCGGTGATTGGCGGCGGGCCGGCCGGTTATACGGCGGCAATTCGCGGAGCAGAGTATGGGCTGAAGGTGGCGTTGATTGACGCGAGTCCGAAGCTGGGCGGCACATGCCTGCACGTGGGCTGCATTCCGACCAAGGCACTGCTGTTCAATGCGGAGCTGTGGGATTACCTGAAAGAGGCCGACGAGTTCGGCATTGCGGGCGTTGAAGGGCGTGCTTTGAACTGGGCCGCGGTGCTCGCGCGCAAGAACGCCATTATCGCGAAGCACGTGAAGGGCTTGGAATTCCTGATGAAGAGGCACAAGATCGCCGTGATTCCCGGATTCGCACGGCTGACGGGCGGAGCAAAAGATGGCGTGCACACAGTGGATGTCGATGCGAGCGGGGCGAAAAGCCAGGTGAAGGCGAAGAACGTGATGGTGGCAACGGGATCGGAGGCGAAGCTGCTGCCGGAACTGAAGGCGGACAGCACGATTCTGACGAATATCGAGATTCTTGATCTGAGTGCGCCGCCGAAATCGCTGATCGTGATTGGCGCAGGCGCGGTGGGCGTGGAGTTTGCGTCGATCTTCCGCAGCTTTGGAACCGAGGTGACGATTCTCGAATTCTTGTCGCGAATGGTTCCGGTGGAGGACGAAGAGATTTCGAAGGAGCTGGCGCGGGTGTTCAGGAAGCGCGGCATCGAGACGCAGACGGGCGCGAAGGTCGAGAAAGTAGAGAAGACGGCGAATGGCGTGAAGGTAAGCTACACCGATGCGAATGGAAAGTTGCAGGTGAAGGAGGCCGAGAAAGTGCTGGTGGCTGTGGGTCGCGGGCCGCTGACGCGTGACATCGGCCTGGAAAAGACGAAGGTCGAGCTGGACCGCGGCTCTGTGAAAGTGAACGAAGTGCAGGAGACGGCGGAGCCGGGCGTGTTTGCCATCGGCGACATTGTGGCGGGTCTGCCGCAACTGGCGCACGTGGGCGCGATGTGCGGCATGGTCGCGATGGCGAAGATTGCGGGGCGGAAGTACCGGCCGGTGCGGCGCGATCGCATTCCGAACTGCACCTATACCGATCCGCAGATTGGCTCGGCGGGACTGACCGAGGCGCAGGCCAAGGAGAAAGGCTTCACGGTAAAGGTGGGCAAGTTCCCGTTTGCGGGCAACTCGAAGGCGACGATTGTGGGCAGCCATGATGGATTCGTGAAGATTGTGGCCGATAACAAGTACGGCGAGATCCTGGGCGTGCACATTATCGGGCCGCAGGCGACGGAGCTGATTGCCGAGGCGGTCGCGGTGATGGAGCTCGAAGGCACAGTGGACGAGCTGATGTTCACGATCCACGCGCATCCCACGCTGAGCGAGGCGATGCTGGATGGGTATGGCGCGGTGGAAGGCCTGCAGATCAACGCGTGAAAGGCAGCGGAGTTGGCGGGGTTATTACCCACCCTGGCGACAAGAACGAATGCGTCGCGAGGGTGGGGCACCCGCAGATTCGGTTGGGATTTAAAGCAGAAGCTGCCAGTAGCCGACGTCGATCCAGCGGCCGAATTTGTAGCCAACTTCCTTGAAGAGTGCCACCTGGCGCAGACCGAACTTCTCGAGCAATGCAATGCTGGGGGGATTGGGAAGCGCGACGCCTCCGATGACGCAACGAAACTGGCGATTGCGAAGCTCGGCCAGCAGCACATCGAATAATGCGGTTCCTCTTCCCTTCCCAACCGACGCAGGAAGCAGATACACAGTCGCTTCGACGGAATGGCGATATGCCGGACGCTCTCTCCATTTGCGGCCGTAGCTGTAGCCGATAAGCCTGCCGTCTTCTTCACACACGAACCAAGGATAATTCTTTGTCGTTTCCAGGATTCGCCTTCGCATCTCATCGGGAGCGACAGGATCTTCTTCAAACGTGGCAGATGAGTTGAGGATGTAGTGGTTGTAGATCTCCGAGATCGAGGTCGCGTCGTCTTGATGGACGTATCGAAGCATGGCGGGTCTCCGAAGCCGGCTTGACAGTTCAACTGTACGCGTCGGAGCGTGTGGATTTGGTTGAGCCGAATGATAACCGTGAGAAAAGCAACCGTAGATCCTTCGGCTCCGCCTACCCCATAATCGCGCGCGATCATGGGGCCCCGAACGCGCTCCGCTCAGGATGACACTGCGTTTGTCGGTTGCGCTTGAGCGATACGCATATCGCTCCCTCAAGGCTCACAACTCGGTCGACTGCGTGGCGACCAGATCTCTCGCTTTCGTTATGAAATCGGCGAGCGGCATGGAGGTTTGCTCGGTTTTGCCGCGGGTGCGCACGTTGACCTGGCTGGCGGATTCTTCTTTGTCGCCGAAGATGAGGATGTAGGGCGTCTTCTGCAGCGCGAAGTCGCGAATCTTGGCGTTCATTTTTTCGTTGCGCGCATCGACTTCAACCCTGAGACCGGCGGCCCTGAGTTCGGCTTCGATTTTTTCAGCGTAGGCCGCATGACGCTCGCTGATGGGCACGAGGCCCACCTGCACGGGCGCCAGCCAGAGCGGGAAGGCGCCGGCGTACAGCTCGATGAGATAGGAGACCATGCGCTCCATGGTGCTGATGATGGCGCGATGGATCATGACGGGCCGATGGCGATTGCCGTCTGCTGCCGTGTATTCCAGGGCGAACTGGTTGGGCAGGTGAAAGTCGAGTTGCACCGTGGAGTAGGTTTCCTCGTGGCCCATCACGTCGGCGAGCTGAATGTCGATCTTGGGCCCGTAGAAGGCCGCTTCGCCGCGAGCCTCGCGATACTTCAGCCCTAACGAATCCAGGGCTTCGCGCAACACACGCTCGCCCAGCTCCCACATGGCGTCGTTATCGACGTATTTTTCCTTGTTGGCGCGATCGCGCAACGAGAGGCGGTAGCTGTATTGCGTGATGCCAAGATCGCGGTAGGCGCGTTCCACGAGCTTCATCACGCTGGAGAACTCATCCTTGATCTGATCAGGCGTGCAGAAGATGTGGGCGTCATTGAGCGTCATGCAGCGCACGCGGCTGAGGCCGCTGAGCGCGCCTGACAACTCGTAGCGATACATGGTGCCAAGCTCTGCGAGGCGCACGGGGAGGTCGCGATAGCTGCGCAGTTTTGATTCGTAAATGAGAATATGATGCGGGCAGTTCATGGGCCGCAGCACCATCTCTTCGTTCTCAAGTTTCATGGGCGGGAACATGCTTTCGTGGTAGTGCGCCCAGTGGCCGGAGCGGATATAGAGATCGACCTTGGCGAGGTCGGGCGTGTAGACGTGCTCGTACCCGGATTTGCGCTCGAGGTCGAGGATATATTCCTCAAGCAAGCGGCGAATGGTGGCTCCCTTGGGAAGCCAAAGCGGCAAGCCGGCGCCCACTTCGTCGCTGACGGTGAACAGTTCGAGTTCCTTTCCCAGGCGCCGGTGATCACGGCGTTTCGCGTCCTCAAGCCGCGCGAGGTAGTCTTCCAGATCCTTTTTAGAGAAGAACGCAGTGCCGTAGATGCGCTGGAGTTGCGGGTTTTTCTCATTGCCCAGCCAGTACGCGCCTGAGATGCTCATCGCCTTGAAGCCCTTGACGCGGCCGGTCGAGGGCACGTGCGGACCGCGGCAGAAATCGACGAATTTGCCGTTGCGGTAGAAGCTGACCTGGTCGCCGGGCGCGGTGAACCTGGTGACGAAGTGGGTCTTCATGAAGTCTCCGTCTTTTTCAAATTCGGCGAGAGCCTGCTCGCGCGGCTCGAACTCGCGCACGAATGGCTCGTTGCGCGCGACGACTTCAGCCATTTTGGATTCGATGGCGGACAGGTCTTCGGGGGTAAAGGGCTTTTCGCGATAGAAGTCGTAGAAAAAGCCGGAATCGGTGGCTGGCCCATGGCCAAGCCTGGTTTCAGGAAAGAGCTCAAGGACGGCCGAGGCAAGCACATGCGCGGCCGAGTGACGCAACACTTTGAGCGCGTCAGGGTCTTTTTCCGTGACCAGTTCGAGGCGCGTGTCCGCGGTGAGGGGCGCCGAGAGGTCGACGAGGCGCGGAGCGGTAGCGTCTTCGGCGGCGTACATGGTTGCTTCGGCGGAACCGTCACTCGCTGTATCGGGATGGGGCTGGCCGTCGTGGGCGGAGCTTTTGCCGGCGGCGTTGCTTACGGGAGTAATGCGCGCGACGACGGAAGCCGCTGCGAGACGCGGCGAGATGGAGTTGGCGATGTCGAGAGGCGTTGTGCCAGCAGGAACTTCGCGAATGGCCCCGTCGGGCAGGTGTACGGCAATGGTGTTCTTACTCATAAGTGCAATGGATTCCCTGAAGGCCGATGGTGAAAAAATTGTGGCCCTTTCTTTGAGGATAGAGGGCCGGTGCGGGCGAAGTCGAGCCTGCGCTCGGCTCGAAGTCTGTTTCAGGCCCGGATTGGACTGTTCCCTCCCCCGAATTGGGAATGTCGCCCTGCCCCAATCAGCCGATGGAATCGCATGGATGGGGCATGTTCAACGCTATGTTGGGTTGACTATCTTGAGCGGCGGAATAGAAGCAGCGACGTAGCGGTTGTGAGGTCACAACATGAAGGTTTTTTGCAAGAGAACGAACGGGAACGCGGAGTTCCGCTGTAGCGTGTGCGGGGAGGGATTCGTCCTTTTCTGGGAGCGGCAGCCTCGGACGGAGCGGGTTGCGGTTCTGCGCGAGATTCAGGAGACCATGCGCAGGCACCATCGGAGTTCCCCTGGGACGGAAGCACATCCGCAAGGCGGTTTTCTGGCGCCCGACTGGGGTGACCCCACCGAACTTGCTGCCGCAGCGTTGCAGGGTGGTAACCAGGTGCTCGACCTGTAAGCCGAAAAAACCTCTGCTAATGATCAGGAAAGATCGGTGACAGGGATCGCATGCCCATCGAGGCTCAAAGCCGACCGCAATGGGGAACGAACAGGCACAGACACGCCCCTTGACTGCAAACGAGAGCAAAGGCAGCCAAATCAGGCAAACATAGCAGTTTGCGAAAGTTCCGGACGGTACAGAAAAGGCCGGGAGTTTACCCAGCCCTTCTGTGTTAGCTGTTCGATTCTGCCGGAATCCGGCCGATCAGGTTAGAGAGGCTGTACGTCGGCAGCCTGCCATCCCTTGGGGCCCTTTACGACGTTAAACTGCACGGCTTGACCTTCTTGCAAACTCTTGAATCCACTGGTGTTGATTGCCGAGTAATGCACGAACACATCTTCGCCGTTCTGGCGCGAAATAAAGCCGAAGCCTTTCGCGTCATTGAACCACTTCACGGTACCTTGTTCCATACTTTTGCGTATTTCCTGGATTTGAATTGCGCTGGATGAATCGGAGCGACCACTGGCAGAATCTTGCTTGGTTGGGCGAGTACTGCTCACGCCCGGTTCTACTAACGCTAATCATAGTCTACCATCTTCGTCAAAAGAATGTGCAGGAAAAGTGTGCCGCGTCTCAGCCGTTGGTTTCCCAGGATCGGAACTCATTGAACAATTTGGCCTTAATGGCGCGGGGCGGAGCTGTGGTAAGGTGAGAGGTCGCCATGCTGCACGATCCTGTACCCGAATTGTCGGCTCGCGCCACCGAGGCGCTGGAGTCGGAGTTTAGGACGCTCCCGGAGTTTAAGGCGGAGCCTGGCACCAGCGCCGAAGAAATGGCAGCGGTTCTCGAAGAGACCGCGCACCGGCTTGGCGATAACTACCCTTATTTCCACCCCTTATATGCCGGGCAGATGCTGAAGCCACCGCATCCGGTGGCCCGGACCGCGTATGCGCTGGCCATGAAGATCAATCCCAACAATCATGCGCGGGACGGCGGCCGGGCGAGCTCGGCGATGGAGGTCGAGGCAGTTCGCGAGATCGCTGGAATGTCCGGGTGGACAGAGTACCTGGGACACCTGACTTCGAGCGGGACCTTCGCCAACCTGGAGGCATTGTGGATGGCAGGGCAATTGGCGCCAGGACGGCGGATTGTGGGTTCGGAGCAGGCGCACTACACGCACCAGCGGATTTCGGCAGTACTGAAACTGGAATACACTGCCGTGGCGGCCGACGGCGCGGGCCGGATGCGGCTGGACGCGCTGGAAGATGAGCTGCGCAAGGGCGACGTGGGCGCGGTGGTCGTGACGATGGGCACGACGGCTTTGGGGGCGGTGGATCCGCTCGGCGAGATTCTTGCGCTGCGTGAGCGGTACGGATTTCGCGTCCATGTGGATGCAGCATACGGTGGGTACTTCACGCTGATCGCGGAATCGCTCGACGAGGCGGCGCGACGAGGGTATGCAGCGATCGGACATGCGGACTCGATCGTGATCGATCCGCACAAGCACGGATTGCAACCGTTTGGATGCGGGTGTGTCTTGTTCCGTGACCCGGCCGTCGGGCGGTATTACAAGCACGACTCGCCGTACACGTATTTCACTTCGAAGGAACTGCACCTGGGCGAGATCAGCCTGGAGTGCTCCCGCGCGGGAGCGGCGGCGGTGGCTTTGTGGGCGACGCAGCGGCTGTTGCCGCTGACGAAGGATGGTGCTTTTGCCGAGGGGTTGAGGAAGGGACGGCGGGCGGCACTGGAGTTGGACCGGAGACTGCGAGGAGATGAGAGGTTTGTCGGTTTGGGTTCGTGCGTTCCCGGGTCCCTAAACGCAAGGGACCCGGGGCACCTGCCATGTGCGCCGGAGCTGGACATTATTGTCTGGGGAGTGCGTGCAGCGGATTTTCAGAAGGCGTCGGAGCAAGCGCGAAATGTCTTTGACGCATGCGCGCGGCGGGGATTGCATCTGGCTTTAGTACAATTGCCGGGATCGTGGTTTGGTGGACGCGGCGGTGCGCAGAATGAGGGCACGCTTACCTGTCTACGCTCGGTGCTGATGAAGCCGGAGCACGAGGCGTGGATCGGACGCATCTGGGATCACTTGAGCGCGGCGTGCGATGAAGTTGTGAATGGGTGAAAAGTCTACGACGGATTTGGATTTTGGGTTGGAAAGAAAACGTTGTCAAAGAGACAGTGAACAGTGCTCAGTTTTCGCGCTGGGTCCAATGTGCGAGAAGCAACCGCAGCTCCTTCGACTTCCTCCGCTGCGCCGTTCCGGTTCGCTGCTATCGCTCAGGACGACAAGAGCTTTATTGAGAGTTTGAAATTCACGTCGAGAGTAGGGATAGCTTATGCATGATGCAAAAGCATTTCGTTCGATGCACAAGGAGCGGTTCGGGGCAGAGCCTGCGATTTTTGTGGGGCCGGGACGCGTGAACCTGATCGGCGAGCACACCGATTATGCCGAAGGTTTTGTGATGCCGGCGGCGATCAACTTTGCCACCCTTGCGGGGATTTCGCCGCGCACGGATGGCAAGATCGCGATCTACTCCGAGAACCAGGGTGAGGAGAAGGTGTTTGACGGCGTGCAGGCCAAGGGAATCAAGTACTGGACCGACTACCCGATCGGAGTGGTGTCGATCCTGGCCGGCGAGGGCCACAAGATTCCCGGCTTCAGCCTGAGCATCTGGAGCGATGTGCCGCTCGCTTCCGGGTTGTCGAGTTCGGCAGCGCTAGAGGTATCGACCGCGCTCGCGGTACTGTCGCTTGTCGGCGCAAGCTATCCGGGACCCGTTTTGGCGCGACTCTGCCAGCGGGCGGAGAACGAGTTTGTGGGCGCGAATTGCGGAATCATGGACCAGTTCATCAGCTTGAATGCCAAGGCGGATCATGCGCTTTTGCTGGACTGCCGCGATTTGACCTACAAGCTGGCGCCGATTCCGGACCACGTGGCATTGGTGATTGCCAACACCATGGTGAAGCATTCGGTGGCCGGAGGCGATTATCCGACGCGGCGGCGCGAGTCCGAAGCGGCGTGCGCGGTGATTGCCAGGCACCGGCCGGGCGTGAAGTTCCTGCGCGATTGCACGCTCGACGATCTGAAAAAGTCGGGCAACGAAATGGAGCCTAAGAGCTACCTGCGGGCGAAACACGTGATCAGCGAAAACCTGCGAACGGTGGCGGCCTGCGACGCGCTGCTGAAGGGCCACATGAAAGAGCTGGGCCGGCTGATGGGCGACGCGCACCGGAGCTACAGCCAGGACTTTGAAGGCAGTTGCGTTGAGGCGGATGCGATGGTGGCGCTGGCGCAGGATTTGCCGGGGCTGATCGGCGCGCGGTTGACCGGGGGCGGATTCGGCGGGTGCACGATCAACTTGGTAGAGCAGACCGAGGCGGCTGGGTTTGCCGAGAAGCTGGGTGCGCGCTACGCTCAGAAGATTGGAATTACGCCCCAGATTCACATTTGCCATGCGTCGGGAGGCGCTCACCGACTTGAGTAGGGCTGTTCGCGCCCGCTCGTGCGGCCGGAAGGCGAACGAGCCACAAAGGAAGATGGAAAAGTGCCTTAAGTGCCGCGACTGGGAGAGGTTAAACCGCAGCGAAAATCGCGCAAAAACGGTTGGCCCTCCACCTCAGGCACGCATCCAACCGTTTTGTGGAAAATTGATCCTCTATTGAGCCTCTGGACCGCAAGTTCCTGACACGAAAGAGCCATTTTCGCAACCGGACAGAAACATTGTGTAGACCGTTTTCCTTGTTAAACTTGTGAGGTGTTTTGCCCCGATGGAACGATGAGGGACCGTGTGCCGGGCTGGGACAAAGCATCCCCGGGGTGGTGGTGGCTGTTTGGCCCTGAAGGATAGCCATTAAGAAAAAGATATATGGAATCTACATCCACGAAATCGTCCATGCACGAGAGAATCCCCCACGGCAGCCAGGTGGCTTACTTCTCCATGGAGATCGCGATTCAACCGGCCATGCCGACGTACTCTGGAGGTCTGGGTGTACTTGCCGGTGACACCCTTCGCTCGGCAGCGGACCTGGGTGTCCCATTGGTGGCGTTCACGCTGGCGCACCGTAAAGGATATTTCCAACAGCATCTCAGCGCGACGGGCCTGCAGACCGAAGATGTGCAGCCGTGGAGCCCTGAGGAGTTTTGCACCGAGGAAGCTGCGCGGATCACGGTGGCGATCGAAGGCCGCGTGGTGGCGGTACGCGCATGGCGGTACGATCTGGCAGGACTCTTTGGGCATATCGTGCCAATCTACCTTCTCGACACGGACCTCGAAGAGAACTCAGGCTGGGACCGCGGCCTGACGGACCATCTGTACGGTGGCGATACAAACTACCGGTTGCAGCAGGAAATCGTGCTGGGGATGGGCGGCGTGCGCATGGCGAAGGCGCTGGGATTGCGCGTCAACGTCTTCCACATGAACGAGGGTCACGCAGCGTTGCTCACGCTGGCGCTGCTCGAAAGCCAACTTGGCGGCGGGCCACTGGGCGCGCCGGCTGAAGCGGATCTTGAGGCGGTGCGCCGCACTTGCGTGTTCACCACGCACACCCCCGTTCCGGCAGGGCACGACCGATTCTCAACCGAACAGGCGATTCGCATTTTGGGCAGCGACCGGACGGCGCGTCTGGAAGCGCTGGGTTGTTTCCGCGACGGCCTGCTGAACATGACGCTGCTGGCGCTCAGGTTTTCCCGGTATGCGAACGGCGTGGCCATGCTGCACGGCAAAGTGTCGCAGGCCATGTTTCCGGAGTTCAAGATCGACTCGATTACCAACGGGGTGCACGCGCCGACGTGGATTTCAGAGCCAGTGCAAAAGATGCTCGATGAGCAGATTCCGGCATGGCGGCGTGACAACCTTTATTTGCGCAATGTGATCGCCGTGCCCGAATCCGAGATGCTGGCGGCGCACAAACGTGCCAAAGAAGAACTGTTGGCGGAAGTGGGGTCGCGGACCGGGCTCGTACTCGATCCCAACGTGCTTACCCTCGGCTTTGCGCGGAGGGCAGCGACGTATAAGCGCGCCACGTTGATGTTCACCGATCCAGAGCGTCTCAAGGAAATTGCGTCAAAAGCAGGCGGGTTGCAGATTCTGTATGCCGGCAAGGCGCACCCTCAGGACGAACCCGGGAAAGCGCTCATCCAGCAGGTGGTGGCGGAGGCAGCGCGGCTGGGGAATGACAATTTGCGGATTGTCTACCTCGAAAACTATGCGTGGGACCTTGGCGCGCGGCTCACGGCAGGCGTGGATGTGTGGGTCAACAACCCGCGGCGCCCTTACGAGGCATCCGGAACCAGCGGGATGAAGGCGGCAATGAATGGCGTGCCCAGCCTGTCGATTCTGGATGGATGGTGGATCGAGGGCTGCATCGAGGGCGTAACAGGGTGGGCCATCGAAGACGGAGCCGACGATCTCGCAGAAGCGGACTCGCTTTACTCCAAGCTGGAGACTGCGGTGGTGCCTCTTTATCGCGATGCACCCGAGAAGTGGGCGCGCCTGATGCGAACGACGCTGGCGTTCAATGGTTCGTACTTCAACACCAACCGCATGGTGAAGCAGTACACGCGGAATGCATACTATCCCGAGCGGCTGCCTCAAACAACCAAGGTAGAAGAAGCGGCCTACGCGGACTAAAGGCAGCTACCAGTTGCTAGCTTTCAGTCTTTGTGCTGCGTTCTTGCCGCTATTCGTTGTCTGACGGCGCTGTTCTCTGATCTCTGCTTTCTAGAGCTTGCGGCGCAGGAACTCGAAGATCACATAGCCGATAAAGCCGCTCACGAGGGCGATCAGGAAATTCGTGGTCGTAACGATGTCGTGCAGGGCAAAGGCGAAGGTCTTGCCCCGGCCGCTGACTCCCGTGAACTCGCCCATCAGGAGATTCGAGTAAAAAAGGAAGATGATAAACGCGACTTCGACCACCACTCGCCAGATGGGCTTGACTCTCGGTGGTGGCGTGAACGGCGACATGGAGCGATGATACCGGCGAGGCGCCCGAGCCCCAAGCGAAATCGGATGTTGCTGCGAGCCGAATAAAGGCGGCTCAACACGCTCATCAAGCGATTCAGCCTATAATTTTCCTGTTGTGTTTTCCGGAATTTCATGGCGGTGGCGTGGAATGCGGCGGCTGACTGCCGTTGCAACTCTCCTGGTGTGTCCATACGTGTTCTTTCCCATTGGCGCTCTGGGCCAGACCCCTGCGGATGCAACAGACGCGAGCGGACCGGGAAATTCCTCGGCCGGCGCCGGGCGTGTGCTGCTGGTGTTGCCCTTCGATAACCGGACCGGCCAGCCGAGCCTTGAATGGATTCGCGAGGCAGCGTCGGAGATCCTGAGTACTCGCTTTGCGTCTGCGGGGTTCCTGCCCACGAGCCGGGCCGACCGCGTGTACGCGCTGGATCACTTGGGACTGCCACAGGGATTCCAGCCTTCGCGCGCGAGTTCCCTCAAGCTGGCCCAAACGCTCGATGCCGATTCGATTGTGGTGGGCAGCTACACAACCGATGGGAATTCGATTGCTGCCGAGGCAACGCTGGTAGACGTTCCCAGGTTGCGGATGCTGCCGGCAGTGAGCGTGCGCGGCGAAATGAAAGACATGATCGCCGTGTTTGGCACGTTGGCGTGGAAGCTCACGAAGGAACTTGATCCCACATTCAGCGTGGCCGAAGAGACGTTTGCGGCGGCGGGGAACGGGATGCGGGTGGATGCCTTCGAGCAGTACATTCGCGGAATCACGGAGCCGGACCAGGCAGAGCGCCTGCGGCATTTGCAGCAAGCCGTCAAACTGAGCCCGGACTTCGGTTCAGCGTGGATGGCCCTGGGCCGCGAGGATTACAACGAGCAGCAGTATCAGCAAGCGGCGGAAGCCTTTGCCAAGGTGGACCGCAACGGGCCCGACGGACTGGAGGCGGGATTTTACCGCGGCTTGTCACTGCTTTTTTCAGGCGACTATATCCACGCCCAGGAAGCCTTTGCCGACGTGGCGCGAGTGTTGCCGCTGGCTGAGGTGGTCAATAACGAAGGCGTGGCCGTGAGCCGGCAAGGCATGGACGGCACGTCGCTGTTTATCCAGGCCGCAGCTGCCGACCCCACGGCGGCGGATTACCACTTCAACCTGGCGGTGAGCCTGAAAAGGCACGGAAATCTCTCCGGGGCCTTGAATGAGTTGGCGCAATGCCTGAAGCTGCGCCCGAATGACAGCGAGGCTGAGTCACTGGAAGACGCGTGGAAGGGGCCGGTTTCATCGACGGGATCGAGTGCAGGTGCGGATGCTGGCGCGGGCGCCGACCCGCTGGAGCGCATTGTGCGCACCTTCGACGCGTCGGCCTTCAGACAGGCCGCAGCAATGCTGGATCAGATGAATGAAGAGCGGCTTGCCGCACTGAGTCCGCGGGATCGGGCGCAGAGTTTATGCACGCAGGCGAAAGGGTACCTGGATCGCGGCCTGATCCTCGAAGCGGAGCGGCTGTATCAAGCGGCGGTGGCTGCCGACGACAAGAGCGCCCGGGCGCATGCCGGCTTGGCTGAGGTCCGCGAACGCAGCGGCGACGCCAAGGCCGCGCGCAAAGAGGCTCGCGCCGCGCTGGAACTCGGTCCCTCGGCGGATGCGTACATGGTGCTGGCGCAACTGGATCTTGCCAGCGGCTCTTTGAGCGACGCGTCAAACGAAGCGGCAAGCGCATTGAAACTCGAACCGGCAAACCCGGCGATCCAGCAATTGATGCAGCAGATTCACGCGAAGACGGGGAGATAGCGGGGTTTGCGGAGTTGGGGCCTCGAGCTGGCGGCGAAAATCCGCCGCGATCGCGATGTTGAAGTACCCGAGTTCTTGTTCCTGGAGGAAAGGGGCTAGCCATGGGACGGGCGAATGGGAAACGATGGGTCTGCTTTGGGCAAATTGCGGCAGGTTTATGGATTGCCCTGGCGCTTTGCTTTCATCTGCACGCGGAAAACCAGCAGCCGGTTGTGGACAAGCTGGTGCTCGATGACACCATTCAACCGGTCAGCGCTGACGAGTTAGACAGGGCCATTGCGCGCGCCAACTCCGACGGCGCCCATGTGCTGCTCGTGCAAATGGATACTCCGGGCGGCCTGGTGGAATCGATGCGCGCCATGGTCGCGGCCATTCTTGCTTCGCATGTTCCCGTCATTGTCTACGTTTCGCCATCCGGCTCCCGCGCTGGTTCGGCGGGGTTCTTCATCCTTGAGTCGGCAGACATAGCCGCCATGGCTCCCGGCACTGAGGCAGGCGCGGCCCACGTGGTGTTCGAATTGGGCAAGCCCGACGCTACTGAAGAAGAAAAAGTGGAGAACGACGCCGAAGCATTTCTGCGGTCGTACGTGACGCGGCGTGGCCGCAACACTGACGCGGCAGTGGCCGCGGTGAAATCGTCACACTCATATACGCCCGAAGAAGCGCTGAACCAGCACCTGATCGATATGATCGCGAACAACGACGCTGCGCTGCTGAACTCGCTGGATGGCCGCGAGATCACGCGCATCGACGGGTCGAAGATGACGCTTCACCTGGCCGGTGCGCGCATCGAAGTGCTGCGCATCTCTCTGCGCGACGAATTGCTTGGATGGCTCGTGAATCCCAATATCGCGCTGCTCTTCCTGGTGGGCGGGGCGCTGCTGATCTATCTCGAGTTCAACTCGCCCGGCACGATTGTTCCTGGCGCACTGGGCACTCTGATGGTGCTGCTCGCAGTGTTCGCGCTCAATCTGCTGCCCATCCGCTACACTGCTGTTCTGCTGCTGATCGCTGCGATCGTCCTGTTGCTCCTCGAGGCCAAGTTCGGGGGCCACGGGGCGCTGGCCATTGCAGGAATTGTGTGCCTCACCTTTGGCATGCTCACGCTGGTGGCTGCGCCGGTGCCGGAGATGGGAGTGAGCCCATTGGTTGCGATCAGCATAAGCGTCGCGTTTGGGTTGATTACCGTGGTGCTGGTGCGGCTGGCGGTGCGCGCCCGGAGGCGAAAAGCACGCATCGGCGCAGAAGCCATGATCGGCTGCGAAGCTACAGCGATGGAGTCGCTGACGCCGCAGGGTCATGTGCTGGTTGAGGGCGAAATCTGGCGTGCGGTGGCGAGCGCTTCGGTGGCCGCGGGATCCGCGGTTCGCGTCATCGGCCACGACGAGATGCTGCTGAGAGTGGAACCGGTTGCAGCAGTGAAGACGCCTGGGACCGCGGCGTAGGAGTGGTCCCTCTCCCACCCTTGGCGCAAAAAACAACTACGCGCCAAGGATGGGGCAACCACTGCGTCTTACCTAACGGCGTAGCGGTGTTGGAGTACAATCCCTGCTGAGTGAGGAAAGGAAAGTTCCATGTCCATCGGTGATATGTCCATTCCAATGCTGGTTGTGATCGCCATCGTCGTTCTCTACCTGCTGAACTCCATCAAGATTCTTCGCGAATACGAGCGCGGGGTCATCTTCCGGCTGGGCCGCGTTCTGGGAGCGCCCAAGGGCCCCGGAATCATCCTCGTGTTCCGGCCGATTGACCAGATGGTGCGCCTCAGTCTGCGGCAGGAAGTGCTTGAAGTTCCGCCTCAGGACATCATCACCCGCGATAACGTCACACTGAAGGTGAATGCGGTGGTGACGATGTACGTCGTCAATCCCAACGACGCCGCCATCAAAGTGGCCAACTACGTGTACCAGACGTCGCAGTTTGCGCAGACCACTCTGCGTTCTGTATTGGGCGAGGTCGAGCTCGACGAGCTGCTGAGCCATCGCGACAAGCTCAATTTGCGCATCCAAAGTATTATCGACCAGCGCACCGAGCCGTTTGGGGTCAAGGTGGTCTCAGTGGAAGTAAAGCAGGTTGACCTGCCTGAGCAGATGCTGCGTGCCATCGCCAAGCAGGCGGAGGCGGAGCGCGAAAAGCGCTCGAAGATTATCCACTCCGAGGGCGAGTTCGCTGCGGCGCAGAAACTGGTAGACGCCGCCGCGCTGATGGCCACGCAGCCCATGACCCTGCAATTGCGCTACCTGCAGACTTTGGCGGATATCGGGGTGGAAAAAAATACAACCATTGTCTTCCCGCTGCCGCTGGAAATGATGTCGCTGTTAAACAAGGTAGTTGCGGCGATAAAGCCGGCATCGGAGCAACAATAGGGATGCGCGGGTCATTCTGAATGAGAACAAGGGCGGCGCATGCGGCAATATTTTGAAGACGAAGAACCGGAAGAGGAAGTGGAGCTCAGTCGCGACACAGAGGTGACGCTGAGCCCCGGAGCGTTACTGGGAATCTTTTTCGGACTGGTGCTGATCTGCGGGCTGTGCTTTGGCCTGGGCTACTGGGTGGGCCATCGCGGGTCGGGGCCGGCTCAAACCGCTGCTGCACAGCCGGCCTCGCAGACTCCGGCGCCCGACGCTGAGCCATTGCAGGCGAGCGGCTCAGTTCCCAAACCCTCTGCGGACGCACAGGTTCCGGCGGCCACGCCAAACCAGCCCGGCGACGGAAGCCAGGCAGCGCCGGGAGCGGCGGTCGCGAACCCGGCAAATCCGCAACCGAATCCGGCGCCGCCGAGTGAGAGCACACCGCCGCCAAGTGCCCCTGCCAGCGCGCCGCCGACGCAGCCTCAGGAGCAATCACCGGTCCGGCCACAGCCGCAATCGCCGGCGCGGCCGGCCTACTCGAGCGCGGCAAGCGCGCCGCAACCGGCAGGCACGGGATATGCGCCCAATGTACATACTTCCTCGCCGGGAACGGGCCAGCTGATGGTGCAAATTGCGGCGGTTTCGCACGAGGAAGATGCTGACGTTCTAGTGAACGCCCTGCGCAGGCACGGTTATTCGGCGATCGCGCGCCACGATCCGAACGACGGCTTGATCCATGTGCGCATCGGGCCCTTCGCCACCCGCGAGGACGCAAACCGCATGGCTCGGCGGTTGCTCGACGATGGGTATAACGCGATGATTCAGCCGTAGCGTTCAGGCGCGCATCAACTCAGGAAGTGCAGACGCAATAACGGCGCGGACCACGTCGGAAAGGTCGTCGCGCGTAGGGTAATTGGTGGGATCGACGGGCGCGTGAAAGATGACATGCGCCGTGCCAGGATGAATCCGCATGCTGCCCCAGGGAATGATCTTCTCCGTTCCATAAATCGAAACCGGGATGCAGGGCGCGCCCGAGTCTTTCGCAAGATAGAACGGGCCCTTCTTGAAGGGCAGCAGCTTTGCGTGCGGCGAGCGCATGCCTTCAACAAACGTGGTGATGTTCAGGCCGGCGGCGAGGACGCGTTGCGCATCGGCTACCGCGAGCTCCGCTTCAGTGGCGTCGCCGGTGCGATCGACGGGAATGAAGCCGGCGAGTTTGAAGGCATAGCCGAGGATGGGAATCTTCATGAGCGGGCGCTTGAGGAAGACCGATGTGCGGTTGGGAAGATTGGCGATGAGCGCGGGCGCATCGAGATTCGATACGTGATTGGCCATGAAGATGCAGGCGCGGCCTGCGGGAATGCGCTCGCGTCCCTGAATTTGCACGCGGATGCCGGAAACGCGCATGGCGAAGCGGGCGATCCAGCAGCCGGTGGCATAGAGCGGACCTACATTGCCCGTGAGAAGCGTAAATGGGATGAGAACCACCGCCGCGGGAATGGCCAGCACCAGAATGACGACGAAGACGTAGAACGAGACGATCATGATGCGTAGCGAGGGGGTTCATCGCTGAGTATCGCATCTGAGGCATCGATCAGCTATCAGCCAGCCGGGTGGGTTCACCACATTCTGTCAAATTGCAAGCTGTCTCACTCAAGGGGTTCACCCCATTTTCGCGTGTCAAGGTTCCCGGTGCCCCGTGTCGAGATCCTTCAGGCTCCAACATGCTGTTTTCTTGTTCACTTGCGCCAGCTTTTCTTTCTTGCTGAGTCTTGCGGGGAATTTCGGCCTTTTGCTCCACAATCAGGACAGCACTACCCGAACCGAGGGGCTCGCTTTCGCTGGTGAGCCTTTTTGGGGAATGCAGGCTAAGCCTTTTGGATGGATACACTTGCGAGATTTCCTTTAGAATCAGAGACTTAGGCCTCCGGGTATACCTCCATACCGGGCGCATGTAAGTTCTTTGAAATCAAATACGGAGGTATGGCGTACGTAGGGGCGCCCCACCTCAAACCCCGGCTCTCGATTCATTTGGGCAGGTGCGCATCAACTCGGGAAGGCCTGAGGCGATGGCGGCGCGAACGGCTTGCATCAAGTCGTCGCGAGATGCAAATGCGGCGGGATCGATTGGCGGGTGGAAGGTGACATTTGCAATACCGGGATGCATGCGCAGGCTGCCTTTGCGCAGAATCGTCTCCGTTCCGTGGATGGAGACGGGGACGCAGGGCGCGCCGGAAGCCATGGCCAGGAAGAACGGCCCTTTCTTGAAGGGCAACATGCGGGCATCTGGCGAACGAGTGCCTTCAACGAACGTTGTGATGTGGACGCCCTTGGCGAGCACCTGCTGCGCTTCGGCTGTGCTGCGTTGCGCGTCGGCACGGCTGCCGCTGCGATCGACGGCGATGAACTCGCCCTGGCGGAAGCCGGTGCCGAGAATGGGCAACTCCATCAGCGAGCGCTTCATGAAGGCTGACGTGCGACCGGGAATGAGGGAGATAAGCGCAGGCGGGTCGAGATTGGAAACGTGGTTCGACATGAAGATGCATGCGCGGTCGCGCGGCACGTTCTCGAGACCCTGGGCGCGAAAGCGAACGCCGGCCAGGCGGCAACTCGAGGAGAGCATGAACCGCGTGGCTTTGTAGAGCGGGAGGACATTGCCCGTGATCCAGCACCAGGGAATGAAGAGGACAGCCGAGGGAATACCCAGAACGACCATGTTGGTGATGAAGATGAGCGACCAGATCATGCGAGACTCTTACTTTCACGAGTTGGCGGCGGGATGAATCTCGCGGAGGCGCGCGGGAAGTTTCTCATAAATGCCGTCGAAGCCGCCATTGGAAAGGATGGCGACGACATCTCCGGCGGCGAATTTGGGCGCGAGGGACGCAACAATTGCGTCGGCGTCGGCAAGGACTTCGGCAGGCGTGCCTTCGGCGTTGAGCGCACCAACCACATCTTCGGGGTGCAGGCGTTCGGCCTCGGGAATGCGCTGCTGCTGGTAGACACCGGCGAGAATGACGTGATCGGCGAGACGAAGGCTGGAGACGAGATCTGCTGCAAGCACCTTGCGACGGAGCGTGTTGGAGCGCGGTTCAAGCACCGCCCAAAGGCGCGCACCCGGGTAAATGCTGCGCAAGGTACGCAAGGTTTCGCGGATTGCGGTGGGGTGGTGGGCGAAGTCCTCGATGAGGGTGATGCCGGCGATCTCGGCACGGACTTCAAGGCGGCGCTTGACGCTTTTGAACGTCGCGATTGCCTCGACGACGGGCTCGGTGGGGATTCCCTGGCAAGCTGCGAGGCATGCGGCGGCGGTGGCGTTCAGCGCATTGTGTTCGCCGGCGAGATGCATTTCAAGCTTGGCCCATAGCGCGCCCGCACGCCAGATTTCCCAATGCATGCGGCCGTTTTCGTAATGCAGTTTGCGAATCTGCCAGTCAGCACTTTCGCTGAAGCCGTACCGCTCTACTCGGCAGAAGGCGCGGCTGACGCACTCATTTACGTTTTCGCTGCCGTCGTAGGCTACGATGAGGCCGCGGCGCGGGACAAGATTGACGAGGAGCTTGAACGCGCGCTTGACCGCATCGAGATCTGCGTAGATGTCGGCGTGGTCGAACTCGACATGCGTGAGAATGAGCGCATCGGGAAAGTAGTGGAGAAACTTCGGCCCCTTATCGAAGAAGACCGTGTCGTATTCGTCGCCCTCGATGATGAAAGTCTGTGTTTGACGCAACTGGAAGCTGGATCCAAAATTCTCTGCGACTCCGCCGATCAGAAAGGATGGCTCGAGCGCTGGATTTTGGCGCGCTGCCACCTGGTAAATCCACGCAAGCATGCTGGTGGTGGTGGTCTTGCCGTGCGTTCCGGCAACAACGAGCGGCGAGCGGCCTTTCAGGAACTCATCATGGAGCAGAGCGGCCATCGATGTGCAGGGAATGTGCTCGTCGAGCACGCGCTCGATTTCGGGGTTTTCGCGAGAGAGCGCATTGCCGATGACAACGAGATCGGGCAAGGGAGTGAGATTCGATTCAGCGTAAGGCGAAAGGATGGGGATGCCGAGCGAACGGAGAAGATCGCTCATCGGCGGATAGGCGCCGCTGTCTGAGCCCGTGACGCGATGCCCCTGCAATTGGAGGAGGCCGGCAAGCGAGGCCATGGCCGTGCCGCAAATGCCGATCAGGTGAATGTGGCGCGCCGGAGCGGTCACTTCGCCACCGCCGGTTCGAGCAGTTGAAGGCGAGGATTTTCGCCCACCGTGAGTTCGGCTTCGACGCCGAAGGTGAGCGTGACATTTTCGCGCGAGACGTGGCCGCTGCGCAGGCCGATGGCGATGGGGCCATCAAAGTCGTCGAGAGCGCTGAGGATGGCTTGATCGAGCAGATCCGGCGCGGCGTCAGCGGGGAGGCAATCGACCATCTCGCCAAAAACGATTCCGCACACTCCGTCGAGTTTTCTTGCCTTGCGCAGCTGCCAGAGCATGCGGTCAATTTGGTACGGCTTGGCGGCACGGTCTTCAAGAAACAGCAGCGTACCCTCAGTGCACGGCTCCCACGGCGTGCCGAGGAGCGAAACAATGATGCTGAGGCAGCCGCCATAGAGCGTACCGCGCGCGGGGGACGATACTGCGCCGGTTTTCAATGTGCGCAATCCTTCGTCCGCGCCCACGACGTAGGGTTCGCCGGCGAGAGCTGCGCGGAAACTGTCGAGATGAACGCCATTGTGCAGATAGAAATCTGAGGCCAGCATGGGGCCGTGAAATGCAGGCAGGCCCAACTCATCGAGCAGGCGCAGTTGCAGGCAGGTGAGGTCGCTGTAAGCGAAGAAGGGCTTAGGGTGTGAGGCAACGGTCTCGATGTTCAAATGCTCAAGCAGGTAATTTGATCCGTACCCACCGCGCAGGCTCATGACGGCGCTCGTGCCGGGGTCAGCGAATGCAGCGTTCAGGTCGGCGAGTCGCTGGTCCGACGTTCCGGCGAAATATAGCGGCCCGCGAGTAAGAGTGTTCGGGTTCAATTTCGGGGTAAACCCAAGGTCGCGTAAGGCCGCGAGGCCGCGCTCCGTGCACTCCGGTTGTGCAAAAGACGCAGGCGCTACGATGCTGATGGCCGCATCGGACGCGATGGCTGGCGGCTTCATCAAGGGCGCCATCTCACCACGCCTCTCCGCAGGCAATCAACGAAGCCGGCCCGGTCAAATCCAGTTCCATCCCCGGCCCACCCCACGACACTGCCTGCGCGCCGCCGGGGGCAATGACCGTTAGCGGCGAAACGCAGCGGCGCAACGCAAGAGCCGCGGTGGCGGCGGCTGAACTGCCGGTGCCGGATGAGGTTGTGGGGCCCACGCCGCGCTCAAAAATGCGAACCTCGATCTCATGTTCGCTCAAGATACGCACAAACTCGACGTTGGTCTGGTTCGGAAAATCGCGATGCGCGCAGACCTCAGCGCCGATGGTTTGCCAGGCTTTGCCGTCAATCGAGAAATCAGAGTTCTCGACCAGAATGACGAAGTGAGGATTGCCGACAGACACTTCAACACCGACGATCTCGGCGCCATGAGTCAGCTTGAGGGTGTGCGGCATAAACTTCGGCACATCCATGTTTGTGGTCACTTCGACGGAAAAGCCAGGATCCTTCCTGACCGCGTCGATGCGGCAGATGCGCAAGCCGGCATCCGTGACAATCTCCAGTTCGTCGCCGCGCTCTGACGCCAGAACTTCGGCCATCCATGCAGCGACGCAACGTGTGCCGTTGCCGCTGATCTCAGCGATCGAGCCGTCGGCGTTATGCAGGCGGATGCGGGAAGACTTCGGGCCGGTCCATGAAAAAAACTCCACGCCGTCAGCGCCGATGCCGGCGTTCCGCAGGCAGAGTCGGCGCGTGACATCCGGGCGATCGTGGTCGGGAACGGCATCTTCGTTCACAATCAGAAAATCGTTGCCGCAGGCATGGGCCTTGGTATAGGGGATCAAGCTTCCTCCGAAGTATGGAAAGAAAGATATGCGCCGATCGCCGATTAAGCGATTCGAGATGTAGCGAACAGTGGCGCGGTCATGCGGTGCTTCTTGACCCTTTGATGCAAATGACGAAAGCCGGGCTATTGTGCGATCCCTATGGAAACGGACTACATGGCGGTTCCTTGCCCGATGCTATCACCGGTGACGGCGGGTTGTTGAGCAAGCGGCTTCATTTGGGATTGCTTTGATTCTCAGCAGGGTGGCTTTCGGGAGGGGCCGGCGATTGCCTTTTCGACAGCGGCCTCTGACCGATCCACCCTGAAGAAAGATAGACCGTGGCGGATGGCTGGCCTCGTGCTGTAAAGCGCCCGGCGACATCCAGGCTCTCAGGGTGGTCCTTGACGGCGCGGTCGATTTCGTCGCCGTCGAAGGCCACGATGACGGCGGCATGAGTGGAAGGTGCGGCCAGCGCAGCACGGAAGATTCCAAAATCGCTTTCGTTGATGGTCTGGCGAAGGGGAATTCCGGTGAGCGAGACGATCTCGGGGTAGATCGACGTATTCATCAGTACGGGCCCGTGCGGAAGACCCGCGAGCAGTTGTTGCAAAAAGGGAGGGATGGCGTGGTCGTAGGGCAGACGTGCGTCGAGGTTTTTCGTGCCCTCAACATAGACGAGGGGATCTTCGCACAGGAGCGCAACGGCATTGAGGCCGGAGAGCGCAAAGAGTGCAGTGAAGACGACTTTCGGCAGGATCTGCTGGATGCGCAAGAGGCTGGGGAAACGCGGCACGAGCCGCGCAAGATTGGGCGTGCGGATCGCGTCGATAATCAACTGCGCCGCGAAGCCGAGACCCAGCGCGAGGGCGGGCAACAGTTCGAGTCCATAGCGGGTGTTGTACCAGGTGTATGGCCACCAGGCGGGGAAAAAGATGGGCACCGATCCGTAGGCGACCGACCAAGCGTAGAAGGGGACAGGCAGCCAGAGGAGCAGGAGCCACGCGAATGCGCGCCGGCACGACCCGACCTTCTGAATAAACCATGCGATGGCGGTTCCCAGTGCGGCGAGCATAAGAACAGGGTTGCCCCATGCCGCGGTGGTAAAGTCGAGCTCCGAGACTTTAAGGAAGTAGAGCAGTGCAACCCAGGGACTGTGCCAGCCGGGATGCAGCGGCCAGCACGGGGACATTGCGGCGGTGCGGAGCTCGATAGCTTTGGCAGAGAAAGGCCCGCGCGCGAAATAAAGCCAGTCGCCGAAGCCGATCGAGTTGTAGAGGAACCAGCAGATGGGCGATGCGGCGATCGCGATGCTCGACAGCCAGAAAGCGGGCGAGCTGAGGCGGCCGCGCTCGCGATGTAAGGAGAGCCGGAGCAACGTGAGGCCGATGCCAGTCCATGCGAGGAGAGCAATGATCCAGCCGTCGTAGCGCGTGAAGATGGCTACAACCAACGCAGCGGCGATGCAGGCTTGGAGGCGGTTGGCAGTCGTCGCAGCCTGAGCTGTGTCGCGATCAAGGCAGAGACGCCACTCGACCATCCAGAGCACGATCCAGACGAACTCGCAAAGAAAGAGCGGTTCGGTCATGGCCGTGGTTTGCAGGTAGAGCAGATTTGGATTCAGCGCGAAGAAAGCGAGCGCAATTCCGGATGCGGCGGGACTGAGCCAATGGCGCGCAAGGCGATAGATTCCTGCGCAGGAAGCAAGATAAGCAAGCGCCGAGGGAATGACGCCGGCGAGCCCGGTGGCCCACCACTCGTAGCTTTGAACGAAGGGAATGAGGAGAATGTGCGGCAGAGGCAACCACACCGAGCCCAGTTGTGTGAAGCGGGGAGTGCGCGAATCGAAGACCCGGCGAGCAATGTGCAGGTGGGCGACCGCGTCGCCATAGTTGAGCAGCACGCCGTGATTCCAGCTCCAGACGATGGCGGCTGCCGAGGCCGCCAAGCAGAACAGAAGAACGGCCCAGCCTTCAGCATCAGAGATGCTTCTCTCAGTCAAGGTGCGTGATCTCGCGAAAGAGATTGAAGCGCGCGTCGATCTCGGAGCGTGAGATCTGCTGCAGACGCTCGGTGCCGAAGCGCTCGCAGGCATAGGAGCCCATGACCCCGCCGTAAAACATAGCGTGACGCCAGGCGGCCGGTGTGGGCTCGAGTTGCGAGGCCAAGTAACCGAAGAAGCCGCCCGCAAAGCTGTCGCCGGCACCGGTGGGATCGATGACCTCTTTGAGCGGGAGGGCCGGAGCCCTGAAGGTGTGGAGTTCCGCTTTTCGACCCTTTGGAGTTATTTCGTGGAACAGTGTCGCGCCGTATTCGCCGTGTTTGACGACCAATGCGCGCGGGCCGAGAGCCATGACGCCGCGCGCAGCCTGCACGAGATTGGTGTTGCCAGCGAGCATGCGTGCTTCAGTGTCGTTGATGAGCAGCACGTCGAGGCCCTTGAGGACTTCAAGCAGGGCCGGACGGTGATCCTTGATCCAGTAGTTCATGGTGTCGCCCGCGACTAGTTTGACCCCGGGCATAGCGTCGCGCACGCGGCGCTGCAAGACGGGATCGATATTAGCGAGAAAGAGGAAGTCGGAGTCGCGATAAGCATCGGGGATTTTCGGCTCGAAAGAAGCGAAGACATTGAGTTCAGTGTTGTGGGTCTTGGCCTCGTTGATGTTTTCGAGATAGGAGCCCTCCCAGAAGAAGCTCTTGCCGGGCGCGCGTTCGATGCCGCGCGTGTCGATATTGCGGGCGGCGAAGACGGCCTCCTGCTCTGGGCCAAAGTCCTCGCCCACGACGGCGATGACGCGGACGTTGGTGAAATAACTGGCGGCGAGCGAGAAATAAGTCGCCGCGCCCCCGAGGCAGCGCTCGCGGCGGCCGGCGGGGGTTTCAATGGAATCGTAGGCGACGCTGCCAACTACCGTAATTGCCATAGGTCTCCTAAAGGGCTGAATTCGTATCAGTATGGGTCAGGGCCTGTAAATGTGCCCATCGATCCTCAGCGCGGGGCACCAGAAACAAAATCGCACTTGTTTTTGCGGCGCAATCTCCGAAGTATCGATCGAGCGCCACCAATGCAGGCCCACCTTGCAAAATATGCTGCTGAAAGACGGCGCCTCATGCTCCCGGTGTGGCCAGAGCATTGCCAAACTGGCAGCAAGCTGCTGGTCGGTAAATCGCACGGATTCTGATGCTCTCGTCATTGCGTCATCCAAACCAGCTTTGTAGTTTACCAGCCGTGGTACTTACCAAAGAGCAGTTTCAACCGCTCTTTTGCCGCTTCGGGAATCGCGTCGGGCTGCGTTAGCACCGCATACTTTGCCGCTGAAACACAGGCACAAGTCCGTTCGCGCGGCATGGCGGCAACGGCTGCCTTCACTACTTTGCAAGCATTGTCGGCATTCCTGTGCAGCACTGCAACGATCTCCTCAATGGTGACGGCGTCGTGGCCCTCGTGCCAGCAGTCGTAGTCAGTGACCATGGCGACGGTGGCGTAGCAGATTTCGGCTTCGCGCGCGAGCTTGGCCTCCTGCAGGTTGGTCATGCCAATCACGTCCGCTCCCCAACTGCGATAAAGGTTCGACTCGGCTCTGGTGGAGAATTGCGGGCCCTCCATGCAGACATAAGTGCCGCCTAGCTTGCCGATGACGCCGACCTTGGCGCAGGCATTGACGGCGGCTTTGGCGACGGTGGCGCAAACCGGATCGCCGAAGGCAACGTGGCCGACGATTCCGTCGCCGAAGAATGTCGAGATGCGATGGAAAGTGCGATCGATGAACTGATCGGGGATGACGAAGTCGGTGGGCTTGTGCTCTTCCTTAAGCGAACCGACAGCAGAGACTGAAAGAATGCGTTCGACGCCGAGCTTTTTAAACGCGTAAATGTTGGCGCGGAAGTTGAGCTCAGACGGGAGGACGCGATGGCCGCGGCCATGGCGCGCGAGAAAGGCGACCTTGCGGCCTTCGAGTTCGCCGACGACGAAGGCGTCAGACGGAGAGCCGAAGGGTGTTTCGACGCGCTCTTCGTGCACATTGGTGAATCCGGGCATCGAATAGAGCCCGCTGCCGCCGATGATGCCGATCTCTGCGCTTGACACGTCTTTCTCCTTTGAGCTTTCTGCAAGCCTCTAGCTGCTAGCTTCTAGCCTCGAGCTTGTTCCCCAAAAACAGACCATAAGTGGGCTACGCGGAATCTAGCTTGAAGCTAGCGGCTAGCCGCTAGAGGCTGCTTCATTACCGCTGATCGATGAGCCGGATCGTCTCCATGAAGACGTCGCCGTCAATCGTCAAACTGTGAGCGCTGATTTTGTCCATCGTGTCCTGCGCGGTGTGGTGGTAGCTGTTGTTCGGTCCGTAATCGAGGTCGATGATGTCGATGGAGGGCACGCCGCGCTCGACGAAGGGCAGATGATCGTCTTCCACCGCCATGGATTGCTGAAAGAAGTAGCGCTGGTAGCCCAACTTTTTGGCTGCGTCGGAGACGAGCGAGACCAGCCAGCCGGTGGAATTGGATTCGCGCTGGATGTCGAGGTCCTTGTCACCGATCATGTCAGCGAGAAGAAAAGCCTTGATCTGGTTGAGGGTTCCATCTCGACCCCACTTGGCAGCGAGATGGCGGCTGCCGTAGGTGGAGTCGGAACGCGACCAGGATTGAATTGCCTCTTCGCCATCGAAGAAGACCAGCCAGACAGAGTAGCCTTGAAGTTTCTTGCCCGGAGCGTGCCCTGCTTCGTCGCGCAGGCGGTCGGCTACGCCCAACAGCAGGCCGGTGGTTGAGCCGCCATCGTTGGCGCCGACGAAGTTGATGTTGCGGAGCGGGTAGTTGGTCTCGTAGTGCGTGCCGAGGACGATGATGCCGGGCTTTGTTCCCGGGAAACGCACGATGAGGTTGCACATGGGCACAGAGCCGATGGGTGTGTCGGCGGTGAATGTATCTTCTTCAAGCTGATCGTGGTCGCGCTGAAAATGATCGCGCAAGAAGGCTTCGGCCTTTGCGTGGCCGGGGCTTGTAGGCCAGCGCGGGCCAATGCCGACGAATTCGCGGGCATATTCGTAGGCGCGGGCGCCGTCGAAGTGGGCTTGGGCGGGTGCAGCGAGGGGGGCGAGGAAGATAAGCGTGAAGGAGAGGGCTGCTGAGAGTCGAAAAGCAGTTGCAGATCCCTCGGCTCCGCCTTCCGCAAAAATGCGCCATGTTCCACTCGGGATGACAGACTTTTGGTGGGTACTCACGCGACGGTTTCGCAAGAAGAACATCATCCGGCGGCCTCCTTCGCTTTCTTCTTGCGCGAAGGGTGAACCCACCAGGCGACAGCGATGCCGACCATGTAGAGCCCGAGCATGGGGACGGCGTAGATGCACATGGTGCCGGGATCGGGGCTGGGGCAGATAATGGCGGCTACCAGGAACACAGCGAGAATCGCGTAGCGGATGTTCTTCCAAAGGAATTTCGGGCTCACGATCCCGAACATTGCGAGGAAGAAGATGAGAATCGGCAACTCAAAGCTGATTCCCAGGCCAAGGATGATGGAGAGGAAGAATCCGGTGTACTCCTCGATGGTGATGATGGAGTTGAATCCTTTGCCAAAGCCGAGAATGAGGATCTTGAGTGCGCCGGGCAGAACGAAGAAATAGCCAAAGGCCGCGCCAGCCAGGAACAGGCCAACGGTGGCTGCCATAAAAGGAACGACAAAGCGTTTTTCTTTTTGATAGAGACCGGGCGCGATGAAAAGCCACACCTGATAGAGGATGAAGGGCGAGGAGAGAATGGCTCCGCCGATTAGCGCAACCTGGAGATAAAGATTCAGTGGATCCATGGGGTGGGTGTAGTTGAGCTTGATGCCGAGCTTGTTGAGCGGGGCCTCGACGACACCATACAAGCGTTGGTGAAAAGCGTATGCGACGATGAAGCCGCCGGCGAGATAGATGGCGGAGTGGACGATGCGCTTGCGCAACTCCTCCAGATGCTCCATCAGGCTCATGCCAGGGAGTTCGGCGCGCTCCGTGACGGCCTTTCGGGCCTTGTCGATTGCATCCGATGGGTCAACCATGGTGAGCTGCCGGCTCCGATCTTTCGGCTTCAGGAGTTACGCTATCGGGGTCTTTGCCCGCATCCCCAGTGAAAAGTTCCTGCTGCTGCGGCTGCGCTCCAGGACGCTCGGCCGCAACCTTCTCCCCGGTGGACGGCGGCAGGATGCGCGGAACCGTATCGATGGAAGCCGGAGTGCCGGATTCAGACGTCGATGACGAGCCGACTTCAGGTGCGGATGGCTGTGTGGCCTCTTCCGGACGCGTTGCTTCGATGGCGAGATCGGGATGCGTGAATGCGTCGGGATAGGGGCTTTCGGTGGGAGTTGGTGGCTCGGGTTCCGGCGCTGTTGGCGGCGCATCGACCGTTTGCGAGGTCGTTTGCTCAAGTTGCGGCGGCGGAGGGGCGGCAGCCAGCGCGCGCTTGCGTTCCTCTTCTTCCTTCTGGCGCCGGTCGGCCTCCTCAGCCTGGCGTAACTCCTCTTCCATCTGGAACTTGAAATCGTTTGAGGCCTTGCGGAACTCGTACATGAGCTTGCCGAGCTGGCGGCCAATCTTCGGGAGGCGCCGCGGTCCGAAGACGACCAGCGCCAACACCATGAGGATGAGCGTGTCGGGCATGCTGAGCGTATCAAGCAGGATTGGCGGAGTTCCCATGAAGGATCATGATAACTGGCCGCAAGTGGCGCTCACAAACGGCGCTCCGGCGGCTTCCTGTGACGCCAGCGTTAAAATGGAAAAAGGTGGGAAGGCGAAACCGGCCTAAGGAGATAGAATCCGCCGGTATTTCGCTGCATCCCATCGGTAGGGCTGCAACAACCCCGTGAGTGGTTTTTTCCTGGTTTTTGGATTTTTTCCGGTTTCAGGGGAGAAATCCAGACCAAAAAGGCGCATTCACTGCAGCCAGCTAGAAAGCTTTCAACATCCCCGTCCATCATTGGACTGAAGGCGGAATATTGTGACCCCGGTTCTTGACGAATTGACAGCGCCTGCGGCGCAGGCAGGCGAAACTTGTTCTCTTGAAAACTACCTGGCAATGCCGGACCACTCGATGGATGGGCGAATCACAGAAGCTCGCGCGCGGCTGGGCGCAACGACGGTGATTCTGGGACACCATTATCAGCGCGATGAGGTGGTGCGTTTTGCCGATTTTACCGGCGACAGCTACAAGTTGTCGAAGACTGCGGCGGAGAGCGATGCCAGGTACATCGTGTTCTGCGGCGTGCATTTTATGGCCGAGAGCGCGGATGTGCTTGCGCGCGAGGGGCAGCAGGTGATCCTGCCGGACCTGAATGCCGGCTGCTCGATGGCCGATATGGCCGAGATCTCGCAAGTGGAAGACTGCTGGGACGCGCTGGAGCGCGCCGGGCTGGCTGGCGAGACTATTCCGGTGACGTATATCAATTCGACTGCGGCCATCAAGGCGTTTTGTGGCGAGCACGGCGGGCTGGTGTGCACGTCGTCGAGCGCGCGAGCGGCGATGGAATGGGCCTTTGCGCGCGGCAAGCGAATTCTGTTTTTGCCGGATCAGCATTTGGGGCGAAATACGGCGTATGCGATGGGGATTCCGCTCGATCAGATGGCGGTGTGGGATCCGTGGGCGGTGCAGATTGGATTGTTCTGGGGCGGGCAGACGAAGGAACGACTGGCTGAGAGCCGGGTCTTGCTTTGGAAGGGGCACTGCGCGGTGCATCAGAGATTTTTGCCGAGCCATGTGGACCAAGTGCGGGCGAAGTATCCGGGCATTCAGGTGATTGTGCATCCCGAGTGCCGTTATGAGGTCTGCCAGAGGTCCGATGCGCTGGGCTCGACTGAACAGTTAATTGCGCTTGTGGAACGGGCGTCGCGCGGCTCGATGTTCGCCATCGGCACGGAGATTCACCTGGTGAACCGGCTGGCCAAGCGCTTTGCGCCGGAAGGCAAGAAGATCATCACGCTCGACGACACCGGCTGCCTGTGCACGACGATGTACCGCATCAGCCCGCAGCACCTGGCGTGGGCGCTTGAGAATCTTGTCGAGGGGCGCGTGGTGAATCGCGTGCAGGTGAAGGCGAACGTGAAGCGGTGGGCGAAGGTGGCGCTGGATCGAATGCTTGAAGCGCGAAACGCATAGCTCCTAG
>Ga0116217_10000327_pt1 | contig 51911 bp, 43 predicted proteins | sample Sb_taG_6_FD_89697 | JGI IMG/M metagenome (GOLD analysis project Ga0116217, IMG submission 89697) | Peat soil microbial communities from Weissenstadt, Germany - Sb_50d_4_PS metaG | ecosystem: Environmental > Terrestrial > Soil > Wetlands > Peat | place: Germany: Weissenstadt | collected 2010-09-21 | reverse complement strand
TTCGCTGGACCTGGCGGTGGCGTGGGGAGCCGCCCATTTCGCCTGGCTCCGCCACAGCGGCGGCAAGCGCATCGGCGGCGGCATCGCCCGCTCCTATTACATTGGTGTCGACAGCGCCGCGCCAAAAGCCGACGACACGGCACCGATGACGGTCGTCTGCGTCGTGCCGCAGCACCTGGAAGAAGGGGAGGAGGTCAGCCTGCCGAAGCCGGAGCTGGAATTGGCGATCGGTCAGCCGGTCCTGTTCCCGCTGTACACCTCGACGGTGCGGGGCGGCGACAAGCCGGGCGACCTGCTGCAGGTCGCGCCGGAGCAACTCTTGCAGCTGCCGCCGCTGCACACCGTCCTGCGCGGCGGCAAGCGCAGCGGCACCAAGCACGTCCCCGTCACGCTGGCCGCCCGGAGCACGGAGATCGGCACTCTCGAATTGTGGTGCGTCGCCCGGGAGGGGATCAACCGCTGGCGCCTGGAGTTCAACGTGCGCGACGTCGTCCGGGGCGAAGCCGACTCGACCGCCGAGGGCGCGGAGCCGGCCGAGGCTTCCGTCACCGACGTCTGGCCCGAGGCGCAGGTGCAGGAGGCGGCGCGACTGATCCGGGCCGCGTATCTCCCTCTCCCCTCCGGGGACAGGGGTGGGGGTGAGGGGCCCGAGCCGAAAGAGCTGACCAAGGCACTCGAGGCGGCCCTCGACGCGCCGCGGCACGACTGGCCGTCCGGGTTGTGCCGCCGACTGCTGGAGTTCCTGTACGAAGTGGCGGAGCACCGCCGCCGTTCGCCGGCGCACTTCGGGCGCTGGTACAACCTGGTCGGCTACTGCCTGCGACCCGGCTTCGGCGACGCGCTGGACAAGTACCGCGTCGAGCAGTTGTGGAAGCTGCTGCACGCCCCGCCGCGCGGCGACGCCGGCAAGTCAGTCGTGCGCCAGCCGGAGAGTGGGGCGGAGTACTGGATCATGTGGAGGCGCGTCGCCGGGGGACTCAACGCGCCGTTGCAGCAGGACCTGTACAACCGGCTGCGGCCAGCCCTGCTCCCGGGGAAGGGCAAGGGCGGGCCGAAGCCGCAGGCGAACGAGCTGGCCGAGATGTGGCGCGCCGCGGCCGGCCTGGAGCGCCTCGACGGGAAGAACAAGGAGGCGCTCGGCGAAGCGCTGCTCAAGCCGCTGCGCCGCAGTCCGGTGCCGACCTATGGCTTCTGGGCGCTGACGCGCCTGGGGGCGCGCGTGCTGCTCTATGGTCCCCTCAACGCGGTGGTGCATCCGCAGGTCGTGCAGGGCTGGCTCGACGCGATCCTGTCGTTCCAACCAGCCAACCAGAGCGAGCGCCTCGGCTGGGCGTTCTGCCTGGCGCAGCTGGCCCGCCGCAGCGGCCAGCGCGCCCTCGACGTGGATGACAGCCATCGGCTGAGTGTCCTAAGCGTACTGCGCGGCCTCGACGTCCCCGAGCACTGGCCGCGCATGGTCGAAGAAGTGAGCGAGCTGGAGCGCGACGAGCAAAGTCAGATGTTCGGCGAGTCGCTGCCCATCGGCTTGCGCCTGCTGCAACCACAAGAGTAAATCGGCCGCTTGCGGCTTAGAAACTGTTTCAATAACGGCGAGCGGCGCGGCGTTAGCCCGCCGGTGAAGCCGAAACCGGCGGGCTGACGCTGCGCCGCTCGCCGTTCTATCAGCGACCCCTCACTCGGCCTGTTCCTGACGGATTTCCGCGAGTTCTTGCTGGAGGTGCTCCACGAGCATCTGGGCCGCCTCGATCAGCGCCTCCAGGGTGACTTCCGGATCCTGTCCCGGCTGCAGCGGCAGCACCGTATTCACGAGCACCCGGAAGAAGTTGTGCTTCAGCTCCTGGGGTCCGGGGGCGGATGACATGGTTCAGTTCCTCAACGGATGTTATTACTGGATGGCTTCGTTCTGCCGGCGGGGAATGATCCAGCACGACTCGTGCCGCGTCATGCCGACGTGCGCGTAGTAGCTCTGCGCCTTGGGGGCCGCGAGGAGGATGAGCGCCGTCTCAAGTCCGGCCACCTCGTGGGTCCGGCGGATCAACTCGCGGCCGATGCCTTGCCGTTGATAGCGATCGTCCACGGCGAGGTCCGACAGGTAGGTGCAGAAAGCGAAGTCCGTCAGGGCTCGCGAGACGCCGACCAGCAAGCCATCGACCCGGGCCGTGAGGATCAGGTTGCCGTGCGCGAGCATTTTGCGGATCCGATCGGCGTCGTGGACGGGGCGGCGCTCGGCCAGGGTCGAGCGCACCAGGACGTCGATGAATTCGGCCGGGGTCAGGTGCGGTTCCTGCTGATAGGTCACGATCACGGCCTGGTTCCTTCGCTTCGGGCGCCCGGATTGAGCCTTTCCTCGCACGGCCCTTCCTGCGAAACTACAGGGGTCACGCCCACTGAACAAGACCGGGGTGAGACTTATGTTGTCACTGCTTGGCCGAGGCGTTCGACTGTGTGACGGCCTTACGCGCCGCGAGGCCCTTCGGGTCGGCGGCCTGGGGTTCACCGGGCTGATGTGGTCCGACTGGTTGAGGGCCCGCGCCGCGCCGATCAGCCGGGGCCGGCCGGGCGGCCAGTCGGCCGTCGGCGGGTTCGGCAAGGCCAGGGCCTGCATCCTGATCTTCAATTACGGGGGGCCTTCGCACCTGGACGTCTGGGACCTGAAGCCGGACGCCCCGCGCGAGGTTCGCGGCGAATTCAAACCCACGGCGACCCGGGTGCCGGGGATCTCGATCACCGAGCACCTGCCGCGCCTCGGCGCCCTGGCCAACCACTACGCCGTGATTCGCTCCGTCACCCATCGCGACAACGATCACGCCATCGGCACCTACCTGGCGCTGACGGGTCATTCTCACCCCAAGAACGCGATCCTGGGCATCGAGCCGCCCGCGACCCCGCAGGATTTGCCTTCCGTGGGGTCGGTGGTCAGCAAGCTGCGGCCCGCCGACCGGCCGGTGTTTTCCTACGTCACCCTCGGGGACCTGCGCCATTTCGGCAACAACGACAGCCTGGGCCAGAACGCCGGCTGCCTGGGCCGGGCCTACGACGCCTTCACGGTCCCCTTCGTCCGGCCCATGAACGGTACCCTGGACCTTGGCAATGTCGCCTCCGTGATGGGGGAAGTAGACGGCCAGCGGCTGGACGGGCGCCGCCACCTGCTGGAACGGGTGAGCCACGCGGCCCCGCTGCTGGAAGCCACGGCCGACGTGCGCAACCAGGACGATAGCACCCGGAGGGCCTTTGAACTCCTCTCCTCGTCGGCGACCCACGACGCCTTCAACCTCGCCAAGGAGCCGAGCAAGGTCCGCGACCGCTACGGCCCGACCGCCTTCGCCCGGAACTGCCTGCTCGCCCGGCGACTGGTGGGGGCGGGGGTCCCCATCGTCACGGTCTATTCCTTCGGCAACCGCGACTGGGATACGCACGGGGGTAATTTCGCGGCCCTGAAAAACACGCTGCTTCCCCCGACGGACCAGGGCGTGGCGGCGCTGCTGGAAGACCTGGCCGGCCGCGGAATGCTGGACGAGACGCTCGTCGTCTGGATGGGCGACATGGGCCGCACGCCGCGCATCAACGGCGGCGCGGGGCGCGACCACTGGTCGTTCTGTTATTCCGTCGTGATGGCCGGCGGCGGCGTCCGCGGCGGTCAGGTGTACGGCTCCTCGGATCGCTTCGCCGCCTACCCCTCCACCAACCCGGTCAGTCCCGCCGACGTCGCCGCCACCATCTACCACTGCCTGGGCATCGACCCCCGGACTCACGTGACCGACCAGCAAGGTCGTCCGCTCGTCATCGGCGCCGGAAACCCAATTCAGGCGTTGCTGGGGTAGGACGGCCCCGCGCCGCCCAGGCAGACCACCAAGCCGCCCTACGGGTCCCTGTTGGAGTCGGAAGCCATGCTGAGCGTACTGGCCGGGGGAGCCCGGCTTTGTGACGGGATCAATCGCCGCGAGTTGCTGCGGGTCGGCGGCCTGTCGCTTTTCGGCGGCATGACGCTGCCGCGGCTTCTCCGGGCCGGCGACGGCTCGCGGCGGCGCGGGCCCGGCCCGGCCCGGTCGGTGATCCTGTTCAACCTGCTCGGCGGACCCAGTCATCAGGACATGTTCGATCTGAAACCGGACGCGCCGCCGGAGGTGCGCGGCGAATTCCGGCCGATCCGCACGTCGCTGCCCGGCCTGCAAATCTGCGAGCACCTGCCGGCCACCGCCAAGTGGATGCACCGGGCCTGCTTGATCCGCACCGTCACCCACAATTACAATGCCCATAATCCGCTGGCGATGATGACCGGCTTCGCCGGCGGCGACAACGGCCAGATCGTCGCCAAGGCGTCCGACCCGCCCGATGTCGGCGCCGTCTGCCAGTACCTGGGCCTGGGGCCGCGCGACCTGCCGGGGGCCGTGTGCCTGCCGTGCTACCCCGGCTGGGGCGAGGGGATCCGGCGCCCCGGCCCTTACGGCGGCTGGCTGGGCAGCCAGTACGACCCACTCTTCTCAGTCTGCAACCCCACCTTCGAGCGCAAGCCGAAGGTCCCCTATTACGACCCGGTCCTGCCGCTGGGCGACCCGCAGATGCCGTCGCTGGAGGCCCTGCCGGAGATGACCGCGGTGCGGCTCGACGGCCGCCATTCGCTGGTGGGCCAGCTCGACCGCCAGTTCAAGGCGGCGGAGTCCTCGCCGGCCATCGCTCGCCTGGACCACTTCCAGCGGCGCGCCTTCTCGATGCTGTCGTCGAGCAAGACCCGCGAGGCGTTCGACCTCTCTCGCGAGCCGGACCGCGTCCGCGACCGCTACGGCCGGAACCTGTCCGGGTCGAGTTTGCTGGTGGCCCGGCGGCTGGTCGAGGCGGGGGTGCCGTTCGTCAGCGTCCACGCCGAGATCTTCGGCAGCATGGGGCATTCCTACGACATGCACGAGAACAACTTCGGCATGCTCAAGGGCTCGAACCTGCCGATCCTGGACCGGGCCTACCCGGCGCTGCTGCAGGACCTCGACGACCGCGGTCTGCTCGATGCGACGCTGGTCGTGGTGATGGGCGAAATGGGCCGCAGCCCGCGGGTGAACGCCAAGGCGGGGCGCGACCACTGGCCGCAGTGCGGCTTCAGTCTCCTGGCCGGCGGCGGCGTCAAGGCGGGCAGCGTGTACGGCTCGACCGACAAGATCGCGGCGTATCCCAAAGACCATCCCGTGTCGCCGGCCGACCTGGTGGCCACGATTTACCACCTGCTGGGGATCGATCCGGGCCTGACACTCCCCGACCGGAGCGGCCGGCCGATGCCGATCGCGCACGGCGGGGAGCCGATCCGGGGCGTCGTCGCCTGAGGCGCGGGCTATGGCGCGCGGAGCTTCTCTTCGACCCAGCCCGCCGTGTTCCTCGTGGCGGGGAGGGATTGCGATGACTCACCGCCAGAAAGTTGACCACCTCATCGAGGACTTGGGCAAGCGAGGGATCGGCGCGTACACAGTGGCCCCGCCCCTGTTTCGACTGTTGTGGGCGCTGGGCCTGAAGGTGCCGCCGCCATTCTTCTTGGGCTTCTTCGCGCTGACGTTTCTGATGGGAGGAATGTTCAGCGTCCTCTGGGGAGCCGCCATGTGGGGGGGCTTCTTGTGGCTCTTCGAGCGGCAACCTCAGCAGGAGCCGATCGAGGTGCATGCCGTGTTCGTATTGGCCTCAGCGGCCGCGGGTTTGCTTTTCGGGCTGTGCATGGCCGCATACTGTCGGTGGAAGGCCAAGCGGCTTGTGCTTCCACCGTGGGACAGTTATCCAGAGGCTGGCGAATGAGCGTGGGCGATGAGCGGCCTGGCCCAGGCGCTGTCCGGGTGCGAGGAGGACGACCCTGATGATTATAGCCTGCGCGTCACGCGGCTGAAGCGGGCCCTGCGCGGCGCAGCATTTGCCCGAGGGGTCCTGTTCCCGCTTCAATCCGCCGTGACCGCCGAACAGTTTGACGACTTGCAGGGCAGGCTACGGAAGATGGAGCAGGACATCTTTCACGAGTTGAGCCGGCTGCGGTCCGACCATCGGGCGGACGCCTCGCCACCCCGTTGTGGGACGGTCTCCGGACCGCGCCACAATAAGGCGCATCAGGCGCCGGTTTGCATGAGCGACGCCACGACGCCGTCAAACCGGAAACCGGCCAGGAGAGGGCGGTTCTTAGCGGATAGGTTCAGCCCCCACTCCGGGGGGCCCTGCTTCCCCTCGTAATCCCGGCTCACCAGCACAGCGTTCGGCGACTCCCAAGCCGGAGCCGGGATCAGATAGAGCTCCGGGGACTGATCTTCCAATAGGATGACGAGGGCAGCAATGCGGTCCGCGCGAAGGGGGAATTTTTCCTTCTGCATGAAGACGTAGTTCAGACCCCGGATCGATTTCACTTGGATCTCATAGAAGCGGCCCGACTCGTGACGCACGATGAAGTCGATGCCACGATCATCGACTTCCGCCGTGTAGACTTGGAAGCCGTAAAGCGCGAACTCCATCTTGACGAAGTACTCGGCAAAGCGCCCCACTTGCAGGTGATTGAGCCGACTCCACGTGTATCGCCCCACTTCTGCTCCTCCCTTCGCCCAACCATCTGATTCAACGACTTCTCCGGTGATTTCTCCCGCAGACCGATTCATTATCCCAGGCCGACGGTCGCCGAGCAAGAGGAGTCTGCTTTTTCTGCTCGAACTGCCAGGGGACAAGTTAGCAGAAGACGACGTCGGCGTTGTCGGCCTTCGCCAGGATGCCGTTGCCGATCACCGAGGCCCCTCCGGATCCGGGGGGCAATTCGCGCGGGTCGCGGTTGTGTACGTCCGCCGGCCCAGTCCCGGCCAGCACACGGTCGCCGCGGGAAAGTGTTTCGTTGGCGCGCCGTGGCCGGATGGGGTATGCTTCGCGGGTCGGCTGCGACTTGCCGCTGCCTTCCAATCCGAAAGGGGTCGTCCATGTCCACCGCTACCCCGGCCGCCTTGCCCGAGGGGTCGAAGGTCAAGTGGCCGATGAAGTGGTCGAGGGTGTCGTGGACGGGGCGCGTGTCGTGGTCGGTCTGGGCCAGGCGGTTGAAGTTGTCCAGGACGTGGGTGCCGCTGGCGTCGAGGTCGAAATCGAGTTGGCGTCGGCTGCCGAGTTGGAAGAGGTACAGGCCGATACCCCACCAGCCCAGAAAGCGGGTCTCGTAAGTGATCGCGTCTTGGTCCCGGGTATCCGGGAGCCGGTCGAGCCACTTGTTAAGGTCGGGGAAGAAGTGGCGGGCGGTGAGGGCGAGGGTGCGGCCGGCGATCAGGGCTGCCCCGCCTTGCGGCGGCGGTGTGTGACATGGGTCCGGACCAGGGCGATGCGGGCGAGGACGAGGGAGGCGGCGAGGATGGGGGTGTGCGTGGCCAGCTTCTTGAGGCGAGCGTCGAGGCAGCGACGGATGAGGGTAGGGTGGTCGGGGATGCGCATGGGACCTTAGCAGGACAGGTGGCGAACGTGTGTGGACAGACTTATGAAAAAAGGGCAGCAAAGGCGAGATGCGACAAGGAGCCGTCGCCGGGGGCCTCAGCGGGTGAACGGATGTGGCCTGATACCCCGTTCCGATGCCCCGCGCCAACGTGCGACAAAAAACCCGTTCCTCACGGCTGTCTCGCCGTTGTCAGGCAACAGACCGGCAGGGAGTAGGGGAGTAGCGGGGGCATGGTTCAGAAACGGGCCGTTTCAGGTGGCGCGGGTCCGTGCCCGTGCCCGTGCCCGTGCCCGTGCCCGTGCCCGTGCCCGATTCCAGACCGGGCACGGGCACGGACCCGCGTTTGAACCAGCCCGTAGCGGGACAGGTGCGACCGGCGCAAACCGTGAAGTATCATAGAGTTGTGCGCCGAGCCACTTTACTCGTCCAGTTTTCTCAATGAGTCAAGTGGCTCGCGCGCTTCGGTGACCGTTTCGCGCTCGCCGCGTGGCGCGAGCGCGAAACGGTCATGAGATCGGCTTACTGATTGAAGACGAACTCCTTGGTGTTGATGAGCGCCCAGAGGATGTTCTCGTAGGCGGTCTTCTTGTCCTTCTCGTGCTTGCCGACATGCGCCAGGGCGGCGTCGAGCTGCTCTTTGGTCGGCTTGTGCCCCCACGCCCAGTAGAACAGTTCCTCGACCTTTTCGGCGTCGGGCCGCGTGTCCTTGGCGCCGGCGAGGAGGTCGGCCCGGCCGCCGGCGCGGGCCAGCTTGTTCTGCACCTCGTCGCTGTTGAGCAGGTGCAGCGCCTGGGCGAGGTTGGCCTCGCTGACGCGCTCGCACTCGCAGGCGCTGATGCGCTGCGGCCGGCCGAACACGTCCAGGAAGTACGACGCGAACGACTCGTCCGGCAGCATGATCGCCCGCTTCGGCGCGTGCCGGTCCTGCGGCAGGCCGCCGAACGGCGTCGGGCTGTCGGTCACCTGGCAGACCGCGTCGAAGAGCACCTCCGCCCCCATCCGCTTCGGATAATAGCGGGCGTAATTCTGCTTGTCGTGCTTGTTGAACTCGTTGGGCGCCGACGCCAGCTGATACGTCCGGCTCTTGCAGATCGTCTTGACCAGGTGCTTGAGGCTGTACTTGTTGGCCGTCAGCTCCTTGGCCAGGGCGTCGAGCAGCTCGGGGTTGCTCGGCGGGTTGGTGACGCGCATGTCGTCCAGGGGATCGACGAGGCCGCGGCCGAAGAAGTGCGCCCAGTAGCGGTTGGCCACGGCGCGGGCGAAGAACGGGTTCTTGGCGTCGGTCAGCCACTCGGCCAGCTTCTCGCGCGGGTCGTCGCCGGCGCCGACGGTCATCGGCTCGCCGTCGAGCGGCTTGATGACGGCCGCCTGCTGGGTGCGCTTGTTGATGACGTTTCCGGCCGACAGGCTGTAGACGGCCTCGCGCAGCTCCGGCACGTTCTGGAAGCCGCCCGGCACCGAGACGCTCTTGCGGCCGACGCGGCCGAAGAAGGCGGCGATGCCCCAGTAGTCGTCCTGGCTCCACTTCTCGTAGGGGTGGTGGTGGCACTGGGCGCAGGCCAACCGCAGGCCGAGGAACACCTGTGCCGTGTCGTCCACGAACTGGTTCGCCTCGCGCAGCTCCTTGTACCAGACCGTCGGCGGGTTGGTCGTCTCGTCGCCGGTCGCCGTCAGGATGGCCCGGGCGAACTCGTCATACGGCATGTCCTTGGCCATCGCCTCGCGGATCCAGTCGTGGAAGCCGAACGTCCCCTGGGCCATGGCCGGCAGCCCCTTGCGCTTGACGCGCAGGACGTCGGCCCACTTGTTGGCGAAGTAGAAGGCGTACTCCGGCGTCTCCACCAGCCGGTCGATCAACTTGTCGCGCTTCTTGGCGTCGGTGTCGGCGAGGAAGTCCTTGACCTGCTTCGGCGTCGGCAGCGTGCCGGTCAGGTCGAGCGACACGCGGCGGATGAACTGCTCGTCGCCACACAACTCCGACGGCACCAAGCCGAGTTGCTGCCATTTCTTCTGCGTGTGCTGATCGACGACGGTCTGCGCCTCGAACTTGTAGTCGGGGATCTTGACGCCGAGCGGCACGGTGGCGCGGAAGGTGGCGACGTGCCCCTGGTAGCGGGCCATGATCGCCGCCTCGCCGCTCTGGCCGAGGGTACGGACCAACCCGGTCGGATCCACGATGGCGATCTCGGTGTCGTTGCTGTCGTACTGGGCGCGGCGGGTGACGTCCTCGACGCTGCCGTCGCTGTAGTGGGCGTAGACGGCGAACTGCTGCTTGTTGTTGCGCGGCAGGACGCGCTGCTCGGGCGAGACGGTGATCTTGACCACGGTCGGGGCGTCGGCGGCGCCGACCGGCAGGCCGGAGGCGATCCAGCGGCGGATCAACTTATATTCATCCGAGTTCACCTCCAAGCGCTTGCCGCCGCCGTGGGCCGCGATGCCGGTCGCCTTGAGCAGCAGCAGGCTGTTGTCGGGCGAGGCCGGGAAGACGCGGCGGCCGCGGGCCTCCTTGACCAGGGCGTTGTAATCGACCTCCGGCTCGAAGCCGAGCAGCGAGATCTTGAAGCCGTTCTGGCCGCTGGCCTTGCCGTGGCAGCCGCCCGAGTTGCAACCGATCTTGGTGAAGATCGGCACGATCTGGTTGCCGAAGTGGATCGGCAGGTTCACGTCGCAGCTCTCGGCGCTGACGGAGACCTTGACCACCTTGTCGCCGTAGGTGGCGGTGATCTCGGTCGAGCCGTTGCTCAGCGGCATGACGCGGCCCGAGGTGCTGACGCGGGCGACCTTCGGGTTGGCGACCTCGTACTTGACGTCGCCGCTCAGGTCCTGCTGGCGCTCGCCGGGCAGGGCGGCGGTGATGACGAGCTGCTGGGCGTCGTCCATGCCCTTGAGCACGATTTTCGCCGGAGAAGTGGCGAGCGAGACGACCTCGGCGGGCTTGGGCAGGACGACGTCGTCGGTCTTGATCGGATCCTTGTCGTAAAGGTCGGCGGCGCTGAGGCGGCCGCCTAGAAGGACGAGGGCGGCGAGGGCCGCCAAGGCGGTGCGATGTGCCGTCTTCATGAGTATTACCCCCCTCATGTCTGGCAGGATGGTGGTGGCGGGAACAATGGGCAGTGGGCGAGCAAGGCGGACGACCGGGGAGGCAGCGGGTGGCCGTCCGGAGTGGAACCCATGCGTACAGGATACCTGAACCACCACCGACCGCAAGGGGGAAGTCGGATCCGCGAGCCGATTGCCCAGTCCCGGCGCCTTGAGCGTCGCACAGGCCCCATCAACCCTTCGCTATCGCAACCGGCGTCGAGCCTGTCAGTGGCGGCGAGGGACAAGGGCCTGAGGCCTGCGCAGGCGGCGCAACTCTTTCTTTCGGCAAGGAGCGCCTTCTTTACGGAGTTCACGCCGTCCCGAAGCCTTGACGCGCCTGGGTCACTAGGGCAGATTAGTAAAGGAGCCCTTACTGGAGTTCACCTCGACCATGCCGGACACCACCATCCCCCTCGCTGACCTCACCCAGCAAATCGCCCAGCGCGAATCCGAGTTGGAGCGCCTACGCCAGGAATACGAGGCGCGGCAGGGCCGTCTGGCCGACCTGGCCCGACACCGCGACGAACTCCAGGCCCAACTCAGCCAGGTGGAGGCCGACATCCAGGCCGTGACCGGCGGACTGGCACCCCCAACCGCTCCTACCACCAATGCGGCCCCGGCGTCGTCCCCCACTCCGGCGGCCCGCCCGACGCTGAGCGACGCCCTCGTGGAAGTGGCGCGCGAGGCGAACCGGCCCCTCACGGCCAGGGAACTGGGCGAGGAGTTGATCCGCCGCAGGTACCCGACCACCAGTGGCAATCTCATCAACCTGGTCCAAAACCGTCTGACGGACCTGGTCAAGCGGGGCGTCTTCCGCCGCGTCCCGGGCCAGCCGGGCGTCGTACTCGGGGAGGCGAAGACCCTCGCCCCCAAAGGATCGACCGGCGCCCCATCGGCGGCCGCGCGGGAGAGTGCTCCGCCACCCCGGCCGGGCGGTCAGCCGTCGCTCCGTGTACTCCTGACCGACTTGCTCCAGAAGGGCCGGAAGCCGGTGCCGGCGCGCGAGTTGGCCGAGCAGGTCTTGGCGACGGGCTACCAGACCAAGAGCAAGGACTTCACCGGCGTGGTCTGGACCGCCCTGGGCCAGATGAACAACGTCGAGAACGTCAAGGGCGAGGGCTGGCGCCTGAAGAAGAGCTAGTTCACCTCGCGGCCAATGATATACCATCGCCATTGGAAAACCGACGTTTAGCCGCGAGCGCGCTGGTAGTGACCCGATTTATCGGGTTCTTCTGGTGCGACGACCGCATAAATGCGGTCACTACCAGCGCGCTCGCGGCTAAGAAGCGGTTTGAGAACGTGGGGCAGGCCGGCGGCCTGCCCCACGTTCTCAAACCGCTTCTAAACCACCGGAAATGGAACGACGCCAGTATAAACTATCGCCAGTGTCCCCATTACGCGGTGCGCTTGTCTTCCGGCCCCTTCTTCCGTGTCTTCCGTGGGGCCCGGGCTCTTTCCTTGGGGGGAGCTGCTTCCTCGGTAAAGCGGCTGACGCTGAAGAGGAGGTAGTTGTACGGGATGGTTTGCGCTGCATCCTTTCGGCTGACCACCTGCCCCTTGCCGGGGTGGTAGACCCACTCCTCCCAGCTCCACACCGTTTGCACGGCGTCGGGGATTTGCACGGCCAGGTAGGAGCCCTCGGCCAGGCGGGCCCCCGTCGCGGTGCTGCCGAAGTCGAGTCCGAGGTAGAACTCCTGCACCGGCACGTTGCGGTGTCGCCCCGCGATGGCCCGGGTCAGGCCCAGCGCCAGTTTCGACAGCGGCCCCAGCGCCGGCTGCGCCGCCGTGGCCAGCCGCAGGCCGTCGCGGAAGACGTCCGACTCCAGGGCGCGCAACAGGGCCTCGTCCTGCTCGTTGTGGACGTTGATGGTGCGGCAGCGGAAGGCGAGCCCCTCGGCGCCGACGTTGAGGCCCAGGAAGATCGGGTGCCCGACCACGCCGGCGTGCTCGCCCTCCGGCACGCGGAAGGTGGCGTTGAAGTGAAGATCCTCGGCCCCGCCGGGGATCTGGTTGCGGGCGTTGAAGTCGAGGAGGACCTGGTGCGTGCCGCCGCCGGGGTAAGCCTTGACGCGCAGCCGGTCGAGCTTGATGTTCACGCGCCCGTTGCGCAGTGTCGGGTCCGGCGCGATGGCCCCGGCGTAGCGGATCACCAGGGGTTGCTCCCCGGGCGGCGCCGGTGCCAGGTGGCCGAAGGCGTGGGCGGCGGACAGCCAGATCGGCGGCTGTCGGTCGCCGAAGGGCCACCACCACGCACCACCTCCGAAGGCGGATCGCTGCGCCTCGGCCTCTCGCAACGCGGCCTCCAGCCGGGAGGCGAGGTCGGTTTCGCCGACGTCCCGGAGGTAGGCGATCACCTCGGCCGGCGGGCGCCGGGCGAGCACGGGCAGGTCAGCGGCTGGGGCCGGCGGCGTCATGGCATCAACCTCCCGGGGCCTGGAGAGCTTGGTCAATGCGCTGGATCTGCTCGCGCGCTTTCTGGATCTCGTTTGCCGCGCTGGGGCCGCAGCGCTCGAATCCCTTGAGGGCGGCCTCGGCGTACTTCCGTGCGTCCCCGAGACGGCCTGCGTCGGCGAGAGTGATGGCTACGTCGTAACGCGCTGTGGCGGCGTCGAAGAGGTCGCCGTGTGCCTCGTTGTACCGGATCGACTCCTGGAGGTGAGGCAGAGCTTCGTCCAAGTCCCCACCTCTCGCATAAACCTTGCCGAGTTGGTGATGTAGCACTGCAAGGTCCGAAGGTGCATCGGGCGGCGTCAAGTCCAGTGCCTGTCGGTAGTATCTCAGGGCCTGGTTAAGCAGCCGCAGTAAGTCGGCTTCCGGTTGGCTGGCAGCTCGCGCTTCGTCGAAGCGTTCCAGACTCACGCTTCCCAGTTGGCCCAGGCAATTCGCCCGCGCATGTTTCTGGTCTTCCTGGTGCATGCCGAGGCTCCGCTGATACCACTGTTCCGCCTGCCCCAGGTCCCGGAGCGGGCTAACGTTCTTGTATGCATGCCCCAGACTGAAGGCGCAGACTGCCGCACCATGCCAGTCGCCGATGCGCTGACACAGACCCAAGGCTTGTTCGAGCGTTGTTGGGCACTCCGATTGATCGCGCTTACTTTGGATGCTACCCAACTGTTGCAAAGCTACCGCCAGTGCTCGGATAGCGTTGCACTGGTCATCATCCCAGGTCGTGCGATCTGACGCCAGAATCGGGGACACCTGAGATCGAAGCCAATCGACCTGGAGCCGCACCAGGCGCTCCGCCTCATCCCACTGCCTTGCGTCGTCGGCGACCCGAGCGCGGTAGTCGGCCACCAATGCCCATTGCCTCTCGCGGCCAGGCAGCGGCCCGTCGGTGCTCGGGTCTGTGAAGTCTGGCACGACCTCCTCGACCAGCGGCCGCCATTCCGCCATGCGGCCGGTGTGTAAGTAAAGAATCCGCAGTCCTTGCATGGGGCCGGTAATACGGTGCCACCAACCGCGCTGGCGTGCGAGCCGCCGGGCGTGCAACAGGTTAGCCTCCTCCGCGGTGAGGGCCCCGATCAGATCCCCGCGACCTTCCTGAGACATATCGTGGTAGATGTTGCCCAGCACCCCCATCGCCTCCACGAACGCCCGGGTGGCGTGCATGCCCGGCCCCTCAACGCCTCCGCAAGGCGAGGAGTAATGTTGCTCGAACAGGCCACGGAAGAACCACGGCACGGCCGGGTGGATCCGGTAGTAACCGCCTCCTACCGCCGTGAGCAAACCGATCTCCGCGGCGCGGTCGAGCAAGGCGATGCCTGCCTCGCCCGTTAGGCCGCGTACCTCGGGCACGCACCAGGGCTCGGCCGGGGTTCCCATCCCTAGCAGGACGGCCACGTTCACGAAATGCCGGAACAGGTGCAACAGCGCTAACTGCTTCCGCTCCGCCTCGGTGAAGGCGTTCTCGAAGCCGTAGTTCAGGGATGCCCCCAGCGACTTCGCCCGCCCCTCGGCGGGCTCGTCCTCAAAAGGGAGTTCGCCCGCCCGTAGCCGCTCCACCAGCTTCGCCACCTGCTCTTTCGTGCGGCAACCTTCGCGCAGCGCGTGACCCACCACGGCGGTGATCGTCAGCGGGTTCCCCTCAGTGAATTCCAAGAGCGGCCGCCAGTCCTCCACGTCGTCGAGCCGCCGTCCGTACCGCTCGGCCAGCGCCCGCGCCAGCTGCACCCGCTCCTGAAACGGCATCCGGGGCACAGGGACGCGCTTCGGCAGGTCGCTCAGCCACGCGCGTTCGTCGCGCCGCGAGGTGAGCAGGAACTTGCCCTTGCCTTCGCTTATCTGGCGTAGGAAATCCACCAACTCCTTTTGCTCCGCCGCGCTCCAGGCCGACGGCGTGCCAGCCGGAAAGCCCGCCACCGGCTCCACGTTGTCCCACACCCACAGCACCGGCACCTTCTTGAGGATATGAAGGGCCACGTCCCGCCGCTGCACGTCCTCTAGCGCCAGCCACTGGACGCCGGCCTGTTCGAGCTGCGCCTTGAAGAGCCGGCCGAGTTGATCGAGCACGCGCGGCAGCGGTTTGTACTGCTCGAACGAGGTGAAGAGCACCGGGCCGTCCACCCCGCCGGTCAGGGCGTACCAGCGGGCGAACTCGGCGGCCGTGGCTGTCTTGCCGGCCCCGGCGTAGGCGTGCAGCAACACCACGGGGTGGTCGTCAAAGGCCCGGTCCAGGGCGAGCAGCGTCTCGTCGCGGCCGAAGAAGCCCGCGTCGGGACGGGGCGGCAGTTCCGGATCGAGCGAACCCCGCTGCGGCGTCTGCTCGGCGTCAGCGACGGTGATGGTGAGATCCTGGGCCTTCTTCGGTTTGGGGAACAGTTCGATGGCGCGGGCCTCGTAGACGACGGGCACCGGCCAGTCCTGCAGGGCCAGCGGCGCAAAGGCGATCTGCCGCAGCGGGTTGTCGTGGAGCTGCTTGCGGCCCAGGCTCACCGCCTCGCCCAGCGCCTGCCCTTGCGCCAGGGCGACGTACAGGTCGGCGACGAACTGCGCGGCCGTCACGACGTAGACGTTGTAGCGCATGGCCACCACCCCGCCGACGCCCGCGTCGATCGCCTCCAGCGCCAGCGACCCCAGCGAGCGCACCTGGCTGTGGACGTCCGCCACTGTCTCTCCCTCAGCCGGGGCGGGCGGCGGGTCGGCGTGCGCCGAGCGGCAGGCGTTGAGCACCAGCACCGGCACCTCGGTCTCCACCAGCAGGGAGGCGATCTCCGGCCCGTCCACCAGCCGCAGGTTATGCGCGCTCGCGGGGTTCTCGAAGGCCAGGTAGCCGTGCCGTCCGGGGCGGCGGTGGCCGGGGTAGATGGCTTTCGGGGAGAAGCGCTGGGGGTCGAAGTCCAGCAGCTCCTCCAGGGTCTTGCGCAACTCGTCGTCGTCGGGCTTCTTCTCCCAGTTCTGGAACAGGTCGTTCACGTCGAGCACGGTGCCGTGGCCGTCGAAGTGGACCACGTGGTAGGGCTTCCCGTCCTTCTTGGCCTGGCGAAGGGCGCGGCCCAGTTGCTCGAACGTGGGCGGGCGCAGCAGGTCCAGGTGGACCAGCCCCTCGTCGCCGACGCCGAGCGCCTTGAGCAGCCGCGTGGCCACCGAGCGGAAGGGGACGTCGGCGCGGCCGCCGGGGCGGCAGATGACCAGCAGAATGCGGATGGGCCCGCGGCCCCTGCCGGGGAGCTTGGGGCGCTGGGCGGCCTGGGCGTGTGTGCGCACGAAGGCGCGGGCGCGCAGGGCCAGGTGTACCTGCGTGGTAGGGTCGCGGAGCAGCTCCCAGGGGACCGTGGCCGCCTCGCGGACGTCGGTGGCGACCTCCACCCGGGTGTCGTTGAGCTGTCCGCGCAGGGTCGCCCACAGGTCGCGGGCCTGGTCGTTGGCCTGGAAGACACTCTTGAACAACTCCACGCCGATCTCCGCCATGCGCTGCTCGACCGACTGGGCGATGGCGGGGGCGGGGTCGTGGGGGTACTGCAGGAAGTCCTCCAGATACCAGCGCAACCGTTCCTGATCCGCCGGCGTGAACGTGAAGTCGAAGTCGGCCTGGGCGGCCAACTCGATGCCGGCGTCATCGCAGGAGACAATGGTAACGTGGTGGCGGCCGGGTCCGGCGGCGGTCTGGGTGATGCGAAGCGTGGGCATGGGGCGGACTCCTTGGCCCGCGCGACTTGCGGCGCGCGGGCCGGAGAGAGGGCATTGTCGGGGCGGGGAGATGGCGGCAGGCCCGGCCCCGCCCCGGGCACGGAATGACTATACACATCCCCCGTGCGGAATGCCAGAGTTCGGAGCGCGAATGCGGCGGACCGGTCCGTTTAGCGGCCGCCCTCGGGGCGGCGCGAAGAACGCCGCCCCGAGGGCGGCCGCTAAACGGGGAAACAAAGGGAAACAAGGGTGTCAGGGGGAAACAAAGGGGTCAGTAAAGACAGCATGTCTTTACGGTTCCTGACATTGCGCCAAGCAAAGCTCGGGAGAGGAGGGGCTTTGCTACGCATTCGCCTCCCGACCTCCGAAAGCGTAACAGACGGGAGGAATGCGTAACAGGCCAAGCCGCCCGCCTCACCCCGGCAGGCAGAGCGGCGCCTGCGCGGCCGGCGCTGGCCCGTCCTTCCAGAAGACGGGGCTGATGCCGAGTTCCTCCTGCTCCTGAATCAAGCAGCAGAGGTTGTAGCAGAGCAGCTTGCACAGCACTTCGTTGACCATCGCGGTGTCGATCTTGCTGCGAACGCTATCCCCGACTTTTCGGTGGTGACGCCATTCGCCTTCCACCACAACCCTTGATTTGCTAAACTGGCCGCCAAAGTGCCCGAGGACGAGCAGGAACGGACCTGGAACGCCCTTCACCTGGCGTGCGCTCGCTTTGACCTCGCCAAGGTCCAGTGGAAAGCAACGGGCCGGTTGCCGGCTGACCTGTATAAGCGCGGTCTCGACTACCACGCGCAAGTAGCTGACGACTTCCAGGGCAATTTCCGCCGCGACCGCGTGAAAGCGTTGCCGACTTACCGCCAAGACGTGGCTCTGGCCCTGTGGGGAGCGAGAGAAAAGGGAGAGAAAAGGAGAGAAAAGGGGTCGGGAGTCGTTTTCAGACCAGGAAAATGACCGTGATAATCCTTAGTAGTACCGACTCCCGACCCCTTTTCTCTTCCAGCACGGCGAACCTGCTCTTGCGGCCGACGAATCGTGTGGACTGGCTGAGGCGTTGACCGGGGCGGCGCGGCAGCGTCACTTCCGGCTGCGGCGGCAGCGCGATCCGTTGGGGGAGGGCCACCCCTGCACCTGGCGCACGCTGCTCATCAAGGTGGCGGCGGAAGTCGTCGTCTGGACGCGGCGGATCGTGGTACGGCCGTCATCGAGTTGGCCGTATCTCGGCGGGTATCTGCGCGTGTGCGAGCGCTTGGGCAATCCCCTCCCGACTCCTGCTCCGTACCCCTCCGGCTAACCTTCCGGACAACCCGTCGCCGTGCCTTCCGCGGGGGGGGTAAGGGGGAGGTGTGCCCACAGGGGCGATCCCGGCCGAAGTGCCCCGACCCACGGGCTGGAGGCCCACGGCCGGCAGCCGCGCGGTAACGGCGTTGATTAATCCGGGCTCAGGCGCGCGGCAAGTGCTGGTCAGCCTTCGGCGGTGGCGGGGTGCTGCGCGCGCTGGCCGATTATTGTGTCACACCCGCAGAAATTGACACAATACTCGCGCCACGCGTCGCAACCTGTTGGCTTGTAACAACTTGCTGCAACGGAGTATTGTGTCACCCGCCCCGCGAGTTGACACAATACTCTGACACAATCCCCTGACGAGCGCGTGCGGGGACCAGCGGAGAGGAAGTGCTGCCCCTCGCCTTCGCGGCGGGTCGCAGAACCGCCGCTCAACGGCTCAGAACTGGAAGTAGATGAACGCCTTGGTCACGCCGGGGCCGAACGCGACTAGCAGCACCACGGCGGCGACGTAGGCGGCGGCTCGCAGCAGCGGCGGCAGGTCCAGCAGGCCGCAGCGCCGCTCGCGCAAGCCGCTGAACAGGTGCCCCAGGACCACCATCCCGACCAGCAGGGGCACCCACGCCGGCAGCCAGTGCCTTGCCCCATCGGCGGCGCCGCCCAGCCAGGCGCGCTCGACCGTCCAGCAGGCGGACCAGGTTTCCGTCCGCAAGATCCCGAACCCACCCGCCACCAGCACGAACGTCCCCAGCACGGCGAACAGCCGGAACGCCCAGGTGGACCGCAGGCGCAGCAGCCACGGCCGGTCGCCGAGGGCGTGGTCGTACATGCGATGCACGGCCAGCAGGACGCCGTTGTAGAAGCCCCACAGGACGTAGCTCCAACTTGCCCCGTGCCACAGGCCGCACAGGGTCAGTGTCAGCAGCAGGTTCAGGTAGGTCCGCAGCGAGCCGCGCCGGTTGCCGCCCATCGAGATGTAAACGTAATCGCGCATCCACGTCGAGAGGGAGATGTGCCAGCGCCGCCAGAACTCGGGAATGCTCGCCGACAGGTAGGGGAAGTTGAAATTCTGCGGCAACTCGAAGCCGAACCACTTGGCGCAGCCGATGGCCAGGTCGCTGTAGCCGGAGAAGTCGCAATAAATCTGGGCGGCATACGCCAGCACCGCCCAGCGCAGCGTTAGCGCGTCGTAGGCCGACGGGTCGTGGAAGACCGGATCGACAAAGCGCGCCAGCCAGTCGGCGAGGAACGCCTTCTTGACCAGGCCGACCACGAACCAGTGCAGCCCCTCGACGACCTGGCGCGACGTGGCCCGCGGCGGCTCGGCCATCTGCGGCAGGAACTCCACGGCCCGGACGATCGGCCCGGCCACCAGCTGCGGGAAGAAGGCCACGAACAGGGCGAAGTCCACGAAGGCGCGCACCGCCCGGATTTTCCCCTTGTACACGTCCAGAGTGTAGCTGATGCCCTGGAAGGTGTGGAAGCTGATCCCCAGCGGCAGGACGACCTGCAGCGTCCAGTCGGGTACGTCCCAGCCGAGCCAGCGCGCCACCGACAGGCCGTTGTGCAGGGCGAAGTTGGAATACTTGAAGGCCGCCAGGAAGCCGAGGTTGCTGGCGACGCTCAGCAACAGCCAGCGGCGCTTGCCGCCGGGCGTCGCCGCCGACTCGATCAGCAGGCCGGAGAAGTAATCGACCACCGTGGTGAACAGGATCACGCCGAGGAACCACGGGCTCGGCGACAGCACGACGTAGAAGAGCCAACTCACCCCGAGGAGGAAGCGATACTTGTGCGCCCGGCTGCGCAGGGCGTAGTACGTCAGGACCACGCTCGCCAGGACGAGCAGGAACACGAAGAAGTGTTTACTGAGGAGGTTCATGGCAATCGCGACCGTTGTTTTGGCCGCTTGCGGCTTAGCGTTCGCGCCATCCTTCGATGGCGCGAACGCTAAGCCGCAAGCGGCTTTAACCACCAAGTTGCCGCCGCAGCCACGCGCTCAATCGGGCCGTCCCGTTCACATTGAGGTGAATCAGGTCGGCAAAGTCGTCATCGCTGAGCCCAAGCGCCTCCCGCGACGGCCGCAGCACTGTCACCCCGCGGCTGCGCTCCACCTCCGCCAGGGCCGCGGCGTAAGCGGCGAACGCCTCCCGGTACGTCTGGCTCATGTCCTCGCTGACCGGCATGTCCAGCAGGACCACCGCGACGCCGTTCGCCTCGGCCCAGTCGAGGACCTTGTGCAGGTAGCGCAGATGCCCGCCGAGATGATAATTGTCCAGGAAATAGAAGGACGGAAGGATGTTCCTGGCCTTCATTCGGGTCAAGGTACGGGCCTGGAACTCGGGGCGCGGGGCGTAGCCGTCGCCACGGGCCAGGGCGGCGCTGTAGCGCAGGCCGTCGCGTGCCTCCTTCGCCGCGTCGGGGAAGGAGCCGGGAAACGCCTGCTCGACCCGATCGGCGGCCCAGAGGCGAATGCCGTTGCGGTAGTGGTAGAGGTTCCAGCAGCGGTCGCACTTGCCGTAGGCGTACTGACGGAGGCACCACTGGGCGGCCTGCGGGCGCAGCCGCAACCACTCCGCCACGTCGCGAACCTCCATGAGCGAGCGCGGCCCGTGCGGCTCGTCGCGGTTGTCGTTGAGGTCGCTGGCGGTGATGCCGTAGACCAGCAGCCGCGGCGGCACGCCGATGCCGTGGCGGACCGCGTGCCACACTTCCGAGGTCGTCGCCCCGGACAGGCCGAGGTTGAAGACGTTCTCCACGGCCCGGCCGCGCCAGGGCGTCCCGGCCAGCACCGCGGGGTCGATCCCTTCGCACACCGGCGAGCCGCCGACCAGGACGAGGTCGTACGGCCGCTGAATGCATTCGTGCATCTTCATGCGGTAATCGTCGGGGTCATAGGCGCGCCAGACCGGGCGCCGGGCGGCGACGACGGCATCGAGCGCGACCAGGCCGACCACGAAGTACAGGACGACGCGATAGCCCCACCAGCCGCGCGCCCCAGCCGATTCCGCCATGCCGTCCGCCTCCCTGCGGCTCCCGAATGCCTTCTCGGTCGGGGCGGAAGCTTAGCGACTGGGACGAGACGCGCCCAGACGAAATCGCGCCCCACGGACCCGCTCAGCCTACCCAATCTCCCGAGCTTGTCGCGCTGGGCAGGAAATCTTTGCCCCGGCGGTGCGGGACGGTTGTTGTCGTGGAAGGTAATCCGTGCTATCCTTGGGGAAAATGACGGACAGGGTGCCGGCACCGTGTGTGCCGGTTAACACCGCCGGAACGACTTCTACCCCTGCAACCGTACCGCGGTTCCTCGTCCGTCCGGCGCCGGCCTGGAAGGATTTCGACGGCAGTCCGCGCCCACTCATCCCATACCCCGTGCAGGACTCATGGCCACCAGCAACGACGATTTCCGTACCAAGTACCGTCCGCGGCGCTACGAACAAATGTGGCAGGGCGTCGATTACCCGGCAATCCGGCGCATGCGCCGCGAGGAAGAACTGGCGCGCTACTGCCGCGGCATGATCTTTTGCGGAGACTACGGCTGCGGTAAGACCACGGCGGCGCGCATCCGCGGCATGCGCACCAGTTGCTGGAACTACCGGCAGAACGCCTGCGAGCCGTGCGCCGAGTGCGCCGGCTGCCGGGCGGCGATGGCCCACGGCGAAGGGCCCGATTACTTCGAGATGGACGCCACTCAGGAGAAGCTGCGTGCCCGCATGGACTACGCCCTGCGCAAGACCAGCATCGCCAAGACCCATAGCCACCCGCACATCCCCCGCGTCTTCTTCATCGACGAGGCGCACCGCGCCGCCACCAAGACGCAGGAGACGATGCTCAAGGACATTGAGGACCACCAGGAAGCGATCTTCATCCTGTCCACCACGCAGCCGGACAAGCTCGACCCGGCCATCCGCAAGCGCTGCACGATCTACACCTTCCTGCCGCCGACGGTCGAACAGGCGGTCGCCGCCATGCAGCGCGTCGCCGACGCAGAGCGCCTGATCGTCGAGACCGGTGCCCTGGAAATGATCGTCGAGCGCAAACGGTGTGTGCCGCGCGACTGCCTCGGCGTCCTCTACGACATGACGTTTGAAGACAACGAGATCACCCTCGCCGGCGTCGAGCGGCAGCTGGCCATGGGGTCGTAGCCGCTTGCGGCTTCGCAGCAACGATTGCGAAGCCGCAAGCGGCTACACGCTCAGTGACATTCCGCCTCCAACGGCCCCGCCAACTCCTTCAAGTAGAACAGTCGTCCCGGCAGCGTCGGCATGTACGACGACGGAATCCACGGCGTCGGCTGGTGGTGCAGCGTCATCCGCAGCGACAGCCCTTGCCACTGCATCCCTCGATTGAACACTCCGTCGGCCCCGCCGATGATTCGATCCGCGGCCAGGAACAGTGCCGGCCCGATGGTGTTGGCGAAGGCCGGCACCAGGGTCGTGCGGCTGCGGAAGCTGGTCAGCGCGTTCTGCTCGATCGTTAGTGGATGAAGCCGCGCTCCCAACCGGTGCGTCTGCGCCCGCCATTCCGATTCGTTCGGAAACTCGGCGGCGAAGTGCGGCTCCCAGAAAGCGATGTGGCACACCCGGCCGATGCCGAACACGGTCACGAGTTTGCCGCCGGCCTTCTTCAGGTCGTGGACCTGGTCGGCGTAGGTCGGCAACTGGTACTTCAGGGCGAAGTGGCGCTGCTTCGGCGGCACCGTGTTGCCCCCGAGCGGGCCGTACAGCGCCGCCTCCATCGCGTACTGGAACGCCCCCGGGTTTTCGGGCGGCAGGGTGTTGCCGTCCGCGTCGGACCATTCGTCCATGTTGAAGCCGTGGACGTGGTCGCACGGCACTCCCCACTCGGTGAGGAAATAGACCGTCCAGCGGTACATGCCCATCGGGCCGACGGGCAGGATCAGTGCCAGGGGCCGGCCGGCCTGGCGCGCCAGCTGGATCTCGCGGGCGATCTCGTGGCCCAGGTAGGTGTCGAAATCCTCGAACGAAGCGCAGGCGACCGGCTCGAACTCTGGGTGCCACCACGACTCGCGCCGCGCCAGCTCGGCGGGGTCGGCGGCGGCCAGGGCGTCGATCTTCTTCAGGTCCCACCCCGCGGGCAGGAAGCCTTCCATCAGCGAGCCGGACAGCGTGGTCATCAGGTTCATCAGGGCTCCCGTGAAAGGGCGTGTGAACATCGGCGGGCGCGCGTCCGTAGAAAGAGAGCGCAAGCCGGGCCGGGCGTCAACTGATTTTTTTCACTTTCCCTTGGTTTTCGCCCCGGGCTCGGGTAAAAAGGGAAGATCGCAAACCATGACCGTGCCGGCCCGGCAGGGCCGCTCTTATCTTTTCGGGGAGGATCGCACGTGCGCAAGGTCCGTTGGCTCGTCGCTCTCGCTCTGGTCGTTCTCATCGCCCCCGCCTTCGCCCAGGAGGCCGGCACCAAGCTGGCCTGGAAATTCGACAAAGACAAGACGTTCTACCAGACGATGACGACGACAACCGAGCAGACCATGACGGTCCAGGGGAGCAACATCAAGCAAAAACAGGAGCAGACCTTCTACTTCAGCTGGATGCCGGTCAAGCAGAACGGGGACAGCTGGGAGATCAAGCAGAAGATTGAGGGCGTCAAGATGCGCATCGAGATCGGCGGCCAGCCGATCGAGTACGACTCGACCAAGGAAGGCGCCACCTCGACGCCGCTCAGCGAGTTCTTCAAGCAGCTGGTCGGCTCCGAGTTCACCCTGACGGTCAACAAGGACTTCAAGGTCACGACGATCGAGGGCCGCAACGAGTTCCTCAAGAAGCTGACCAACTCCAACCCGCAGATGGAGGCGCTGCTCAAGCAGATCCTCAGCGAGGACGCCCTGAAGGAGATGGCCGACCCGACCTTCGCCGCCGTGCCGAACAAGGAGGTCAAGAAGGACGAGTCCTGGTCGAAGGACAGCCACCTCGACATGGGGCCCATCGGCAAGTACGACAACACCTACAAGTACACCTACGAGGGTCTGGACAAGGACAAGAAGAGCAAGATCAAGGTCGAGACGACCCTCAAGTACACCCCCCCGGACGAGAAGGCGTCGGGGGGCGGCCTACCGTTCAAGATCAAGAGCGCCACGTTGGCCAGCAAGAACGCCGGCGGCACCATCCTCTTCGACGCCGACAAGGGGCGCGTCGATGAGTCGGAGATGCACGTGGATTTGAGCGGCGACCTCAACATTGACATCGGCGGCCAGGCCACCCAAGTCAAGCTCGAGCAGACGCAGACCACCAAGGTCAAGACCAGCGACACCAACCCGATCAAGAAGTAACGAGGATTCCCCCACAAGCCGCTTGCGGCTTAGCGCGAACGCTAAGCCGCAAGCGGCTTTCCTCATTTCCCCCCCTTGAACAACGGCCCCAACTCGATCTCCTTCAGTGGCAGCGCCGACGACGGGCACTGGCCGATCGCCAGGTGCAGCTTCAGCTTCGCCGGCTCGAATATCATCGTTTGCAAGGTGCCTTGACCCTGGTTGACAGCGTCGAGTTTCTTGGCCACCTCGGCCAGCCCGAGTTTCTCCTTTCCCTCGCGGCAGGCGTCGAGCTTCGGCAGCCGGTCGCAGTGGACGCCGGCGCCCAGTTCCTTCGAGCAGAAGTGGTTCGTGCAGGCGCAGATGTCGGCCTCCGGCTTGCGCACTACGATCGTCTTCGTGGTGATCTCGAAGACCGCCCCGCCATTCTTGTCGCACACCGACAGGTTGAGCGTGGTCGTCCGCTTCATGCCGCGCAGCACCTTCTCGGCTTCCTCGACGGTCGTGCATTCCTCCAGCAGCCGTCGAAAGGCGAGGGTGTACGGAATCCCCTTGGGGTCGAGGCCCGGCGAGCCGTCGTTGGTTTTGTGCACCTCGTGGACGGCCAGGGCCAAACCGGCGTCGTTCATCCCCGACACGCAGCCGATCATGCCGGGGAAGCCGATCGAGGCGAAGGCATGTTTGCCCCTGGGCCGAGAGACGGTGACGAGGCTGTAGTGCTCCAGGTATCCCAGGGTCGGGTAATCGAGGTTGCGGCCGAAGAGCGGGCCGCCGGTGCTGCTGCGCTCCTTGCCGACGATCAGGCTGGAACAGCCGGCCACCTTGCTGATGTCGGGAAAGGTGTTGCCGAAGAGGAGAAGGTCACGGTCCACCTTGGCCACTTTGCCCAGGGCGTCGAGTTCCTTGAGGTGGTCGGTCGGGAACTGCGGCTCCATCCCCTTGGCCGTGTCGATCAGTAGCGGCCAGGCCCACGCCGCCCCGCGCTTCTTGACCAGGTCGCGGGGGAACTCGAGGAGCTTCGGCAGCGGCTTGCCGATGAGGAGCGCGGCTTGCTTGCCCATGTCCTCGGGGCTGCCCTCGAGTACCAGGACGGGGACGCCGTCGATGTGCTTCAACTCTCCCGCGCCCTGCTTGCCGTCGCTATAACGGGACTCATCGGCGGAGCGTCCCGGGCCCGTCAGCAGGAGGCAGCCCAGGACCAGCAGCGGGGGGACGAAACGCAATCGCAACATGAGGAGACCTCGTCGGTCGGGATGGGGGTCGTGTCGCGGCACGGTGGGCAGACACTCCGGTCGGCCACACCGGGCGTGCGGTCAGCCTAACAGGAGTCGCCGCGGCACACAACGCCGCGCCGGCCGGGAGGGATGCGTGGTGAGATACGTCGTCGTCGGCAGCGCCGGCCAACTCGGCCGCGACCTGTGCCCGCGCCTGTCCGGGGAGGTCATCGCCCTGACGCGCCAGGGCGCCGACCTGACGCAGCCCGACCCGCTGCGCGCCGCCCTTCGCGAGCTGCGCCCGGACGTGGTCATCAACTGCGCCGCCTACAACTTCGTGGACAAAGCCGAGACGGAGCCGGAGGCGGCATTCGCCGTGAACGCCTGGGGGGTGCGCGAACTGGCCCTGGCCTGCCGCGACCTGGGCTGTGTCCTGGCCCACTTCAGCACCGACTACGTCTTCGGACTCGATGAAGCGCGGCGCACTGCGTATGCCGAAACCGATTCTCCAGGCCCGGTGAGTGTGTACGGGCTGAGCAAGTTGGCCGGGGAGTACCTCGTCCGCGCCCTCTGCCCGCGTCACTTCGTCATCCGCACCTGCGGGCTCTATGGGGTCTGGGGCAGCGGCGGCAAGGGGGGGAACTTCGTCGAGGCGATGCTGCGCCTGGCCGGACAGGGCAAGCCGTTTCCGGTGGTCACCGACCAGTCCTGCACGCCGAGCTACACCGTCGATGTGGCCAACGCGACCGCGGCCCTCGTCGGCACGCAGTCCTACGGGTTGTATCACCTGACCAACGGCGGCGCGACGAGCTGGTATGACTTCGCCGGGGCGATCTTCGAGTTGGCCGGGGTCAAGGCCGACAGGACGCCGATCACGAGCGGGGAATTCGGGCGGCCGGCGCGGCGGCCGGGGTACAGCGTCCTGGCGGGCGGGGCGTACCAGGCGCTGGGGCTGCCGACGCTACGGCCGTGGCGCCAGGCACTCGCCGCGTACCTGGAGGAAAGGAAACGCAAATAGCCGCTTGCGGCTTCGCAGGGATTGCGAAGCCGCAAGCGGCTAGGACTCTTCCCGTATCCCCAGGCCTTCCAGTTTCGTCCGCAGCGTGCCGCGGTTGATGCCGAGCACTTTCGCGGCCTGTGTCAGGTTCCCCCCGGTGTGCGCCAGCACCTCCCGGAACAGGCGCCGCTCCGTCAGCGCCGTGTATTCCTCGTAAAGGTTGGTCGTCGCCGCGGCCAGTCGCTCACGGACGAAGCGCGTCAACTCGGTCTCCGTGAGCGCGGCCCCGGCGCTCGGAGACGGCGCCGCGTCGAGCAGCCCGTCCGGCAGGAACTCGGCCGCCAGGACCGGGCCGGTCGCCTGCAGCAGCGCCTGTTTGAGGACGCTTTGCAGCTGGCGGACGTTGCCCGGCCAGGGATAGCCGCACAGCACATCCATCGCCTCGGGCGCCACCGTCTGCACCTCCTTGCCCAGCTCCCGATTGAAGCGCTTCAGGAAGTAGCGCACCAACTCGGGGACGTCTTCGCGGCGCTCGCACAGCGGCGGCAGGCGGATCGTGTACACGTTGAGGCGGTAATACAGGTCGTTGCGGAACGTGCCGGCGGCGACCATCTCCTCGAGGTCGCGGTTGGTGGCGGCGATCAGGCGCACGTCGGCCTGGATCACCTCGTTGCTGCCGACGCGCTGGAACTGCTGGTCCTGAAGGACGCGCAGCACCTTCACCTGCGTCAGCGGCGTCATGTCGCCAATCTCGTCGAGGAAGAGGGTGCCGCCGCTGCACTGCTCGAACTTGCCGATGCGGCGGCGCTCTGCGCCGGTGAAGGCGCCCTTCTCGTGGCCGAATAATTCGCTCTCCAGCAGGTTCTCCGGAATGGCGGCGCAGTTGATCACCAGGAACGGCCCCGCCTTGCGGCGGCTGTAGTGGTAGATGGCCCGGGCCACCAGTTCCTTACCGGTACCGCTGTCGCCGCGCAGCAGCACCGTCACATCTTGCGGCGCCACGCGGCCGACCGACTTGTACACTTCCTGCATCGCCGGGCAGCGGCCGATGAGCATGTCGGAGCGGTCCTCCTCCGTCCACGACTCCGGCACCACCGCGGGCACGGACATCAGGCGGCTGATGGCGAAGGCGCGCTGCACGACCTCGCGCAGGTGATCGAGGTCGAGGGGCTTGAGGAGGTAATCGTAGGCGCCGAGCTGCATGGCCTGGATGGCCGTCTCCGCGGTACCGCGGCCGGTGATGAAGATGACCGGCACGCGCGGGTCGCACAGGTGGATCTGCTGGAAGGCGTCCAGCCCCGAGCGGTCGGGCAGGCGGATGTCGAGGATGACCGCGTCCGGCCGGTACAGCGACAATTGGGCAAAGCCCTCCACGGCGGAGGACGCCGTGAGCAGCCTCACCTCACCGCCGCCGAACACCGCTCGGAAGAGAGCGAGGACGTCGGGCTCGTCGTCAATGACCAGTAGAGTCGGCATGACGTCAAGTTTCCCGTTTCCTGTCGCCCGTTTCAAGTTGAAAGTGCTTGAATCCGCCCCTTTCCGTGAACAGGGCACTCTCATGTCTGGCGATCCGATGGCCGCGCGCCTGGCGATGCTGGGCCGGGTGGGCGGCGACAAGCTGATTGACGACCTCATCGACCTGGTGCTGGAGGGCACGCCGCGCAAGCTGGAGGCGGCGCGGGCGGCGCTGGCCGAAGGCAACGCCGACGGCGTCGGGCAGGTGGCGCACGCCCTGGCCTCCAGCGCCGGCAATCTCGGGGCCGCCGACATGCAGGAGGCCGCCTACGCCGTGGAGCGCTGCGCCGGCGGCGAGGCGGGAGACCTGGCCGAACTGCTGCACAGGCTCGAAGCGTCCTGGGAGAGCGCCCGCGACCGCCTGGCCGAAATCAAACGGGGGTTAAGCGCGTGAAGACCATCGCCGTCATCGAGGACAACGCCGACAACCGCCTGCTGCTGGGCGCCATCCTCGGCGACCTGTATCACGTCGTCGAGTACGAGGACGGTCCCGCCGGCCTGGAGGGCTTGCGCCGCCAACGCCCCGACCTCGTCCTGCTCGACATTTCCCTGCCCGGGATGGACGGCCCCGAAGTGCTGCGCCACCTCCGCGCCGAGGCGACCCTCCGCGGCCTGCCGGTGATCGCCCTGACCGCCCACGCGATGGCCGGCGACCGCGAGCGTTGCCTCGCCCTGGGCTTCGATCATTACGTGGCCAAGCCCATCGTCGATGAGGGCGAACTGCTCGGGGCCATCGAGCGCCTGCTGCAGGGGCGCTAACGGCCACCGCCGACCCGTAGGCGCAAGCTGCCAGCTTGCGCCTACGGGTCGGCGGTGGCCGGACAACCGAGAGGTTATCAGCATGTGGAAAGTCAACCTGGGCTTCGCGCTCGCCCTGGCGGTCCTGGCCCTCAGCGGCCTGGGCTCTTACGACAGCGTTGAGCAACTCCTGGCCGATGGGCGCGAGGCGCGCGCCGCCCAGAGCGTCCGGCTCGCCGAGCTGCACAGCCGCGTCGGCTGGCGGGGGGCGGGGCCGACCATCGACGAGGTGCGCAGCTTCCTCGACGCCGCGTCGAACGACGAGGAGGTCGTGTTCCGCCGCCAGGAGGCGATCGCCAAGGCCAGCGCCGACCGGGCCAAACTCATCATCCTGCTGGCGAGTCTGCTAGCGCTGATCGTCACCGGGCTCTCGGTGGTGTTCATCAACCGCGACGTGCGCGGCCGGCAGGAGGCCGAGGTGGAACTGGGCCTGGCCCACGCCAACCTCGAGGCGCGCGTGCGCGAGCGCACCGCCGAGCTGGCCCGCGCCAACGAGGACCTGCAACGGGCGCGCGCCGGCCTGGAGGTGCGCGTGCGCGAGCGGACCGCGGAACTGGGCCGCGCCAACGAGGAGCTGCGCCGGACCACGATGCTCCAGCGCGCCATCCTCGACAGCGCCAACTACAGCATCGTGTCCACCGACGCGGACGGCTTCATTCAGACCTTCAACGTCGCCGCCCAGCGCTGGTTGGGGTACTCACCGCGCGAGGTGGTCGGCCGGGAGACGCCGGCGCTATTCCACGACCCGGCCGAACTGGCCGCACGGCAGGCGACGGTGAGCCGGGAGATGGGCCTGCCGCTGGACGGCGGGTTCGAGGTCCTCGTCACGCGCGCCCGCTACGGCGAAACCGAGGAGCGCGAATGGACCTACGTTTGCAAGGACGGCCGTCGCTTCCCGGTGCTCCTCTCCGTGACGGCCCTGCACGACGAGGGCGGTGACGTCACCGGCTTCCTGGCCATCGGCAGCGACGTCACCGAGCGCCAGCGCGCCGAGGAAGAGCTGCGGCGCGTGACGGCGACGGCCGAGGCCGCCAACCGCGCCAAGAGTGAGTTCTTGGCCAACATGAGCCACGAGCTGCGCACCCCGCTCAACTCCGTCATCGGCTTCACCAACATCCTCCTCAAGAACAAGGCCGGCAACCTCCGCCAGCAGGACGTCACCTTCCTCGAGCGCGTGCTGGACAACGGCAAGCACCTGCTCAAGCTTATCAACGAGGTGCTCGACCTGGCCAAGGTGGAGGCCGGCCGGATGCATGTCGAACTGGCGAAGGTCTCCCTGGACGACCTGGTGCGCTCCACCCTCGCCGGCCTCGAAGGGCACCTCAAAGGCAAGGACGTGCGGCTCATCCCCGAGCTGCCGCCGCGGATGGCCCTGCTGGAAACCGACCCCGGCAAGCTCAAGCAGGTGCTCATCAACCTCGTCGGCAACGCCATCAAGTTCACCGAGCGCGGCAGCGTCACCGTGCGCGTGGAGACCGACCCGGCGGACGGCCGACCTCTGGCGCTGGACGTTATCGACACCGGCATGGGCATCCCGTCCGACAAGCTCCACGATATCTTCGAGGCCTTCCACCAGGCCGACGCCAGCACGACGCGCCAGTACGGCGGCAGCGGCCTGGGCCTGACGATCGCGCGCTCGCTGTGCCGCCTCATGGGCTACGGCATCGAGGTCCACAGCCGCATCGGCGCCGGCTCGCTGTTCCGCGTCATCCTCGGGGAAAAGGGCGAGGAGAAAGGCGAGGAGCCGGCCCCCGCCGCGCCGGCCCGCTCGCTGACAATGGAGATCATGCTGCGCGCCGAGGAGGCGACGGGGCTCTCCGACCTCAAAGGCAAGCGCGTGCTCGTCATCGACGACGAGAGCGACTCGCGCATCCTGCTGACGCAGTACATCGAGGAGTGCGGCTGCCGGGTGGTGGCGGTCGATTGCGGCGATCAGGGACTGCGGCTGGGCCAGGAATTCCACCCCGACCTGATCGTCCTGGATCTGATGATGCCGGAGATGAGCGGCTGGGACGTGCTCAAGGCACTGAAAGCTCACCCGACGCTTTCGACGATCCCGGTGGTGGTGGTCAGCATCGTGGCCCACGAGAACCGCGGCAGCATCCTGGGGGCGGTCGATCTGCTCGACAAGCCGGTGTCGCGCGAGGCGCTGCATGCGCTGCTGCACCGCACCCTCCAGTCCCGGAAAGGGCGAGCGCTGGTCGTCGATGACAGCGCCGACGCCCGGCATCTGCTCTCGGCCTACCTTGCCGATGAGGGTTTCGAGACGTGCGAGGCGGTCAACGGCGCCGACGCCCTGGAACGGCTGGAGCGTTTCGACGCCAACCTCGTCATCCTCGACCTGGTGATGCCGGTGATGGACGGCCTGTCCTTCCTCGACGCCCTGCGCCGCGACTCGCGCCACCTGCGCCTCCCGGTGGTGGTGGTGACGGCCAAGGACCTGACGCCGCAGGAGGCCGAGCGCCTGGGGGCGGACGGTTCCGTCGTCGTGCGCAAGGGGGCGGAGCTGGCCCTCGGGCTGAAGCGCGTCGTCGGCGAATTGCTCGGCCACGGGGCGGACGGCGACGCCCACCCAACCCGCCGGTGAAGAATCCGTCAGGCGGCGATTTCGCCGTCACCGCCCCTCCGCCCCCGCGCCCTCGCGCAACCGTCCCGTCGTCATAACTGTCACCGGATCCGGCACTTGTGTCTTGCCTCTTGTGGAGGCTTCGTGTCCGGCATGGAACCTGCATAAGTTCCTCTCGCTCGCAGGGTCACCGGCCCTGAGTCGGTCCCCTGACAGCGTCTCCCCAGTTACAGGTATCCCCATGGAACTGCCGATCGTCATTGGCGCCCCGTCCGGCGTGCGCGCCGGGGCGGTGGCCGACTTCCTCGCCCGGGAACATGTCGTCTTACGCACGGCGGACCTGTCGGCCGCCCTGGTGGAGTGCCGGCGGCGTGTCCCGGTGGCGGCCGTGTTGCCGTGGCCCCGCGGCGCCGGCGAGGCGGAGGTCCTCCGCTTCCTTCGTGAGGGCGGCCGCCGGACGGCTGTGTTTCTCTATTCCGAGTTGAGACCGCTTCCCGCGGATTTCGCTTACCGGGCGCTGGCGGCCGGCGCACGCGCCCTGCTCGACGCCGCGGCCCCGGACTTCGCCGCTGACCTGTGCGGACGGTTGACGCGGCTGCTGCGCGACCTGCGGCAGCGGCAGGAGCAGCAGCAGGCGTTCGCGACATTGTTCGCCCCGCACGGGGTGGTCGGCGATAGTCCCGCGATGCACGACGTCTTCCGCCGTACACTCAAGGCCAGCCGCTTCCGCAATCTGCCCGTGCTGATCGAGGGCGAGAAGGGGACGCCGAAGCGCCGCCTGGCCGTCGCTATCCTCTGCCTCGACCCGCAGCGTGTTCGCATGCCGTTCTTCGCGCTGGACTGCTCGGAATTAGGTCGCGTGCTGGGAAACCTCGGCGAACGCTGGCGCGACCTGCTGTGGGCGGCCCGCGGCGGGACTGTCTTCCTGGACGAGATCGCCGGGCTGAACCAGGACCAACAGCAGGTCCTGCTCACCGTGGCAGCCCGGCAATCCGCCGAGGTGCGTGTGATCGCCGCGACCGAGCGCCCTGCCGACGAACTGGTCGGGGCGGGTCTCCTCGATCCGGCCCTGTCGGCGTGGCTGAGCCTGTTCCGCATCCCGCTGCCCTCACTCCGCGGCCGGCCGGAAGACATCGCCGCGCAAGCCCGGCACGTCCTGCACACGACCGAGGCCGGCCAACCGCGGCACCTCATCGACTTCGCGCCGGGCGTGCTCGAGGCGCTGCAACGGCAGCCGTGGCAAGGCAACACCCGCCAGCTGGAGACGGTCTTGCGGGCCGCCCTGGGATGGCAGAAGACCCACAACACGCTGCTGCTCGACGATCTGCCGGCGTGGGTGCGCCAGGGGGACGCCGAGGCGCCGCCCGAACCGGTGCCGCACCCCGGAGACTGGGCGGACGTCGATCCATTCCTGGATCTCGCCGCCGAGGAGTACGAGCGCCGGCTGCTGCGAAGGGTGCTGCGACGGCAGGCGCAATAGCCGCTTGCGGCTTCGCAGGTCATGCGAAGCCGCAAGCGGCCGCGAATCCCTTCACTCCACCTCTTGACAGGCCGCCACAGTCAGCTACACTACTAATACTGAGATTCAGTCTCAATAACGCCCTGCGTGAGATGAGCGGACCCTGCCTGAGGCATAACCCCTTGTACCCGAACTTGTTACTACCGCTGGACTGCTTGCCTTCCGGCGAATGGGCCGAGGTGGCCGAGGTGACCGGCGAGCCGCGCTGGGTGGGCCGGATGGCCGAGTTGGGCCTTCGGGTGGGCTCTGTGGTGAAAGTCCTCCAACCTGGCTCGCCGTGTCTGCTGGAGGTGGGCGGTTGCCGGCTGAGCCTGCGGATGGACTACACCTTGCAGATCCTCGTCCGACCCGCTTCCGTCGGCGCCTGATCCCGCCTGCCGCCCGCCACCGAGGTTCCCGCCCCATGTCCACCCTGGACCAGCTGCGCGTCGGCGAGCGCTGCCGCGTCGAATCGCTCGACGGGGAGGACGCTCTCGTCCAGCGCCTGCTGGAAATGGGACTGCTCGAAGGGGAAGAAGTCGAGGTGACGAACGTCGCTCCCCTCGGCGACCCGATCGAAATCCGCCTGCGCGACTACCGCCTCAGCCTCCGCCGCCGCGAAGCCGCCCGCATCCACGTTCTGCGAGTTGTGAGTTCTGAGTTCTGAGTTCTGAATTGGGCCGGGAGATAGCCATGAACGTCACCGGGCCGGACAGCAAAACTCAACCCTCAAAACTCAAAACTCAACAGTCCTGCGTCATCGCCCTGCTGGGCAACCCCAACACCGGCAAGACGACGCTCTTCAACGCCCTGGCCGGCATGCGCCAGCGCGTCGGCAACTACCCCGGTGTGACGGTCGAGACGAAGAAAGGGCACCTGACTTACGGCGGCAGGGGGTTCGATCTCATCGACCTGCCCGGCACCTACAGCCTGGCGGCGCGCAGCCCGGACGAGATGGTGGCCGTCGATCTCATCCTCGGCCAGCAACCCGGCGAGCCGAAGCCCGACGTCGTGTTGTCCATCGTCGATGCCTCCAACCTGGAGCGCAACCTCTACCTGACGACGCAGGCGCTGGAACTGGGCGTGCCGGTCGTCGTCGCCCTGAACATGATGGACGTGGCCGCGGGGCAGGGGTTGCGCCTCGACGTGCCGCGCCTGAGCAAACAACTCGGCGTCCCGGTGGTGCCCATCCAGGCCAACAAGGGCGTCGGCCTGGAGCGGCTGAAAGAGGTGCTGGCGGAGGCGGCGAGTCCGGTACTCAGTACTCAGTACTCAGTACTCAGTACGCCGCGAGTCTGTTTTCCCGAGGCGTTCGAGCGGGAAGTCGATCACCTCCACGAACACATCGGCGGCGGGGTGTCTCCGTTCCTGGTGCGGCGCTTGCTGCTCGACGTGGGCGGTTACACCGAAAAGCGCCTGGCCGCGTACCACCACGACCTGCCGGACGACGTGCAGGCGGCCCGGCGGCGCCTGGCCGAGGCCGGCTGTTCGGTCCCCGGGGTGGAGGCGCGGGCGCGCTACGGGTGGATTCGGCAGGCGACGACCGGCTGCGTCGAACGGCCGGCGGTCCGCCCGGTGACGTGGACCGAGCGCATCGACCGGATCCTGACGCATCGGGTCTGGGGTACGCTGCTTTTCCTGGTGGTGATGTTCGGCATCTTCCAGGCGATCTTCAGCGGCGCCCGGCCGCTCATGGACGCCATCGATGGCGCGAAGGAGCTGCTGGCCGAGGGCGTGCGCGGCCTGCTGGGGCCGGGACCCCTGACGAGCCTGTTGGCGGACGGCGTCATCGGTGGCGTCGGCAGCGTGATCGTCTTCCTGCCGCAGATCCTGATCCTGTTCGCCTTCATCGCGATCCTCGAAGACTGCGGCTACATGGCGCGGGCGGCGTTCCTGATGGACAAGCTGATGTCGCGCTGCGGCCTGAGCGGCAAGTCGTTCATCCCGATGCTGTCGAGCGTGGCCTGTGCGGTACCGGGCATCATGGCGACGCGCGTCATCGAGAACCGCCGCGACCGCCTGGCCACGATCCTCGTCGCCCCGCTCATGAGCTGCTCGGCCCGCCTGCCGGTGTACACGCTGCTGATCGGCGCCTTCCTGCCGGTGCGGGGCGAGGGGCATCCCAACGGTTACGCCTTCTGGGTGCCGGGCTTCACGATGTTCTGCATGTACGCGATCGGCCTGGTAACGGCCCCGCTGGTGGCGCTGCTCTTGAAGCGGACGCTGCTGCGCGGCGAGACGCCGGTGTTCGTCATGGAGATGCCGCTGTACAAGTGGCCGGCGGCGCGGACGGTGCTGACGCGGGTCAAGGATGCCGGTTGGGCGTTCTTACGCCGGGCCGGCACGATGATCCTGGCGGCCATGATCGTCGTCTGGGCGCTGCTCTACTTTCCCCGCGGCGAAACGGATGGGGTGACCGACGACCTGCGCGTGGCGCGGCTGGAGCAGGAGTTGGGGGCGCTCCAGGCTGGGGCAGGGCCGAACAAAGACGAGTGGACGACGGTTCAGACAACGGCGATCGAGGAGAAGGAGGACGAGGTCAACACGGTGCGCGGCGAGTGGAAGCGGCAGAGCGCGCTGGGGCGGATGGGCCGCTGGATCGAGCCGGCGGTGCGGCCGCTGGGCTGGGACTGGAAGGTCGGCATGGCGGCGCTGGCCAGCTTCCCGGCGCGCGAGGTCGTGGTGGGGACGCTCGGCATCATCTACAACGAGGGCAAGGTCGATCCGGACAAGGTGGCCGAGAGTGGTCTGGGGCCGAAGCTGCGCGAGGAGTTCGGCCTGCCGACGGCGCTGTCGCTGATGGTGTTCTTCGCCCTGTGCTGCCAGTGCGCCTCGACCTTGGTGGTGATCCGCCGCGAGACGAGGAGCTGGCGCTGGCCGGCGTTCACCTTCGCCTACATGACGGTCCTGGCCTACGTCGGGGCGCTGGTCGTGTACCAGGTGGCGGCGCTGCTGTGCGGGCCGCTTGCGGCTTAGCGAGATTTCCGATGAATAACTGGCAACTTCCCCTGGTCGCGATGATCGTCCTCGCCGCCGCCGCGTACCTGGCGCGGCGGACGTGGCGCGCCTGGGCCGGCGGCAAGGCCGGCGGCTGCGGCGGCTGCCGCTGCGCCGCGCCGCCGGCCCCGACTGCGGGGCAGGGAACTCTCATCCCCGCGGAGCAGATCACATTACGACTGCGCAAGGGCGCCAATCCCCCCGCCGGCCCCGGCGCTGATGCCCCTGGGCCCTGATGTTCCCCGGGCGCTACGGCTTCGGATCAGGATCCTCCTTGAACTCTTGGCCGGTCAGTTGCCGCCTGATCCGGCCAGCATCCCGTTCTGCCAACCCTCCTCATAGCGGCCCTTGTACCGGCGACTGTCCAGGGTACAATTCCTTCACCCTGGCGGGCCGGCGCGATCCCACCGAGGCACTCTCCCCGCCTTCCAAGAGTTGCAGCATGGCCATCGACCTGACTCCTGTGATGTCCTCGGAGGACTCCCGCAACGCCGGACGGCTCAGCTTGCAGGGCCGCCGGCCGCCGACCGTGGTCCCGGGCTACGAGCTGGAGCACTCCCTGGGCGAAGGGGCCTACGGCGAGGTGTGGGTCGCGGTCGATCAGAACACCGGCTGCCGCGTCGCCATCAAGTTCTACAGCCACCGCGGCGGCCTCGACTGGGCGATGCTGTCGCGCGAGGTCGAGAAGCTGCGCTTCCTCCGCGCCGACCGCTACGTCGTGCAGTTGCTGGAGGTCGGCTGGAACGCGACGCCCCCCTACTACGTGATGGAGTACATGGAGCGGGGCTCGCTGGAGGAGTACCTGGAGCGGCACCGGCCGCCGGTGGCCGAGGCCGTCCAGCTGACCCGCGACGTGGCCAACGGCCTGATCCACGCCCACACCAAGGGCATCTTGCACTGCGACCTCAAGCCGGCCAACGTCCTGCTCGACCAGGACGCCAAGCCGCGCCTGGCCGACTTCGGTCAGGCGCGACTGACGCACGAGCAGAACCCCGCGTTGGGCACCCTCTTTTACATGGCCCCCGAGCAGGCGGACCTGCGGGCGTCCCCCGACGTGCGCTGGGACGTCTACGCCCTGGGGGCGCTGCTGTACCGCATGCTCACCGGCCACCCGCCGTTCCGTGACGACGTTGGGGTGACGGAACTGCAGCAGGCCCCCCACCTGGAGGAGCGCCTGCGCCGCTACCGCCTCGGGATCGCCAAGGCGCCGCGGCCGACCGCCCACCTCAAGGTTCCCGGCGTGGACCGGCGCCTGGCCGAGATCATCGACCGCTGCCTGGCCGTCAGCCCCGAGAAGCGTTACCCCAACGTCCAGGGCGTCGTCGAGGCGCTGGACAACCGGGCGCTGCGCCACGCCCGCCGCCCCCTTCTCGTCCTGGGGGCGATGATGCCGCTGCTGTTCCTGGCCGTCGTCGCCCTCTTCGCGATCCGCGGTTTGAAGACGACCGTCGCGGACTCCGACAGGGCCCTGACGCGCCGCGCCCTGCTCAGCGACCGCTTCGCCGCCCAGTTCGCCGCCGCCGCGGTCGCCCGCCAGGTGAGCCAGCGCTGGACCATCCTCGAGGAGGAGGGCGACGACATCGACTTCCACAAGCTGATCCGGGACGCCGCCGGCAAGAATCCGGACTCGCAGGAGCGCAAGGCCCTGCAGCGCTGGCTCGACGACGAGCGCGAGCGGCACCTGACGACGACGAAGGCGCGCTCGTGGTTCCTGGTGGATACCGAGGGGAACCTGCTGGCCGTCAGCCCGCTGGACCGGTCGCGCAACAACCTCGACAAAAACTACGCCTACCGTAGCTTCTTCCACGGCGAGGGCCGGGACTACACCCCGGAGGAGATCAAGACCCACCCGGTCAAGCCCATCACGCGCCCGACGCAATCGATCCCCTTCGTGAGCACGCGGGACGACAAACCCCGGATGGTCGCCTTCTCCGTGCCGGTGCGCCGCGACGCGCACAGCCCCACCCTGGGGGTGCTGGTCATGGGGGTGATCGCCGGCGATTTCGACGAACTCCTCCCTCTGGGGGCGGGGGGAACCGACGACGCCCCGGGCGAGCGCTGCGCCGTCCTGGTCGAGGCCCGGACGGACGCCGACGGCTACCGAGGCGTCCTGCTGCAGCACCCCTGGCTGAGGCCGTTCCACCTGGGGAAGCAAACGCCCCCGCGAGTGTTGCTCGCCGACGACGTGGCCCAGCGCGTCGCCGACCTGGTGAGTCACCCGGAGAAGATGGGCGAGGGCCAGGATCTTTTCGAGGACTACCAGGACCCGGTCAGGGATCAGGACTCGGCGTACGGCGGACAGTGGCTGGCGGCGGCGGCCCCGGTGGTGATCCAGCCGCGCAAGGAGGGCGATCAGCCGCAGTCCACCGGCTGGGTGGTCATCGTGCAGGAGCGCGCCGGGGACGCGGTCGCCCCGGTGCGCGTGCTGGAGAGGAAGCTGCTGGTCCAGGGGGCGCAGACGCTGCTGATGCTGCTGCTGATCATGGGGGCGCTGTGGGGCTCGGTCGTGCTGCTGCTCAGCGATGCCCCCCGTTCGCGCCTGGCCGCCTTCCTGCGGCGGCGGGCCGGGCTGAAGAGCGGGACCCCCAGGACGTCCCTTGCGCAGGGGAAGACGCCGACCGTGCCGTCCTCGTCGTCCGGCGGCGCCGGCGCGGGCCGGCCGGCGGAGGGGAGGTAAGCGGGACGATGGCCGACTTGATCGCTCAGGGGCCCAAGCCGGGCGACGGCTGGAGCCGCCCGCTGCCCGACGGCGAGGCGGTGGTCGTGGGCCGCGACGCGGGGGGCTGGGGCGCCCCCTGGGAGCCGTACCTCTCGCGCCGCCACGCCGAGGTGGTCTGGCGCAACGGCCGGCTCGAGGTGCGCCGCTTGCCGGAGGCCCGCAATCCCATTTTCGTGGCCGGCCGGGAGGCCGACCACTTCGAGTTGCAGCCGCGGCAGTGTTTCGTCATCGGCGGCACCTCGTTCACCGTGGCCGACCGCACGCCGGGCCCGGGGGCGACCGGCCCTCCCATGCTGGAGGCCACGGTCGCCGCCCCCGACCTGATGCGGCGCGAGTTCGGCCAGGGCCCGCACCGGCTCGACGTCCTCAGCCGCCTGCCGGACGTCATCTCCGGCGCTGCCGACGACGAGCAGTTGTTCGTCGGATTGGTGAACATGCTCCTGGCCGGCATCCCCGCCGCCGACATGGCCGCCGTGGTGAGCATTCCCCCCGGGCAGGCGACGGCTGACGGCCGCGTGGAGGTCCTGCACTGGGAGCGGCGCCTGGCGACCGGGAACCCCTTCGAGCCCAGCGCCGGCCTCGTTCGGGCGGCGGTGTGCGACAAGAAGCAGACCGTCTTGCACGTCTGGGCGGGCGACGGCACGTCGGCGACAAGCATGGACTTCACGGTGGTGGCCAATTGCGACTGGGCCTTCTGCACCCCGGTCCGGGGCGAAGCCTCTGTGGGCTGGGGTATCTACGTCGCCGGCCGTTTCGCGGCCAACGACGCGGCGACCTTCCGCGGCCCCCTGGAAACCTCGGAGCTGGCCGACGACCTGAAGTTCACCGAGTTGGTGGCGGCCATCCTCGCCTCGCTGCGCCAGGTGCGGGCGCTGCAGCGGCGGCAGGCCAGCCTGAGCCCGTTCTTCTCGCCGGCCGTGCTCCATTCGCTCACCGACGCCGACCCCGACAAGGTCTTGCAGCCGCGCGAGGCCGACCTGGCGGTCCTGTTCTGCGACCTGCGCGGCTTCTCGCGCGCGGCGGAGAAGGAGGCGAACCTGCTGGGCCTGCTCGAGCGCGTCAGCCGGGCGTTGGGGGTGATGACCCAGAACATCCTCGACCAGAAGGGGGTGATCGGCGACTTCCACGGCGACGCGGCCATGGGCTTCTGGGGCTGGCCGCACCCGCAGCCCGACGCGGTCAAGCAGGCCTGCCTGGCGGCCCTGGGCATTCGCACCTTTTTCGAGGCCATGCGCCTCAAAAAGGACCACCCCCTGGCCGGCTTCCAGGTCGGCATCGGCATCGCCAGCGGCCGCGCCGTCGCCGGCAAGATCGGCACGGTCAACCAGGTCAAGGTGACGGTCTTCGGCCCGGTCGTCAACCTGGCCTCGCGGCTGGAGGGGATGACCAAGATCCTGCGGGCGCCGATCCTGCTGGACGAGAGCAGTGCCGCCGCCCTGCGCGAGCAGGGCCTGTGGGGACTGTTCCGCTGGCGCCGCATCGCCAAGGTCAAGCCGTACGGCCTGGAGAAGCCCCTGGTGGTGACGGAGTTGCTGCCGCCCGTGATGGAATACCCCCCGTTGACCGAGGCCCACCTGGCCGACTACGAACAGGCCGTCGATGCCCTGCTGGCCGGGGACTGGGGCCGCGCCTACGACTTGCTGCGCAAGATGCCGCCGGAGGATCGCGTCCCCGACTTCCTCACCGCCCTGATCGTCAAGCACGACCGCCAACCGCCCCCGGGCTGGGCCGGTGTCATCGACCTGGACAGCAAGACGTGAAGGCGAGGGGCGCTAGCGCGACTCGCCGCCGGCGTGTTCCTGGAAGCCGAGACTACTCCCTGGCGAGGACGACGTCGAGGGCCCAGCAGCCGCGGACGTGGGGCCCGGGACCGCGGAGGTGGGCCAACAACTCCTCGCCGCCGCAACCGGCGTCGAGCAGGGCGTCGGCCAGAATTGGCATCCGCCCCCAGGCGCGGTCCTCGTAGATGCCGTGGGCAATGCGGGAGACAGTGCCATCGTTCCAGCGCAGGACGTCGGCGTCCAGCCCGGCGGGTCGCGACAGCTGGCCGCACAGTTCGCGGAGCAACGCCGCCTGCCAGGCTCGCTCCGCCTGCCAGGCCACGAGCTTCATGCCGGCCCGGCCGGCCTCCTCGGCGGCCTCCGCGGCGCGCCAGGCGGCCACGACGCCGTAGCCACGCCACGCCGCCCAGGCCGCTTCCTCCGCGGCCGTCCGCCCGGGCGGCAAGACGGCTCCGAGGCGGCGCCACGACTCGCCGCTGATGCGGCCGTCCGCGTAGCGTTCGCTGGCCCGCACGGCGCGGCGGTGGGCGTCATCGAGCAGGGGCCAGACGCGCCGGCAGCAGTGGCAGCCGAACAGCCGCGCTTTGCGGTCGTCGGGGCGGCCGCCGAGCCGCTGTAGGAGCGGCCGCGGGTCGTCGCAGGTCAGCCACTCGGCCTCGGTCATGCCAGCGCCCTCTCGCCGCCCCCGGGGGACGGGTCCGGCTCGGCACGCCGGACCTACCCGGAAGCCGAGTCAGCCGTTCATTGTTCCTCCCGCTGGCGTGCCTCGTCAAGGAGAAAGCGCCGCAGATCGTCTAGCTTGTCGGTGTTGAGCCGGTCCACGCCCGCAGCCCGCAACTCCCTCCGGAAAGCGGGCTTCTCCGGCGTCGCCCAGGGGCGGACCGGCCGAGCGTGTTTGAAAGGTGAAACGGGAGACGGGGACCGGAACGAAATGCTGTCGTTCGGTCCCCGTCAGTCGCTTTCGTCTCCGGATTGGGATTCGGGGTCAAGTGCCGACGTTCAGCAGCGAGGCCACGCCCTTGACCGCGGCGGTGCTCTGCCCAGCCGCGGCCGGTGGGGTCGCGCCTTGCCCCTGGCCCACGGCCGCGGCGCCCTGCGCCTGCAACAGTTTCTTGAGTAAGTCGCCGAAGCCCGAGACGTTGTTGCCCTGGCCGTGCCCGTGGCCGGCATTCGCTGGGCCCGTCTTGGCGGACGCGCCAGCGAGTTGCCCAGCCCCCGTGGGGAGGATCATCATGAGGAGTGCCTCGTGGGGCGAAGAATGGGTGACGGCGAAGTGTAGGCCATGAACCGTCAGAGGGCAAACTGGGCCGCCCGGGTCGTTCGGGCCGGCCCCGCGGCCCGTCTAAGGGGAGACGAGAGACTATTACCTGCCGCTTGGCTTAGCGGCCATCGATCATTAAGTTCCCTGTTTAGCGGCGGCTCGCAGAGCCGCGCGGCTCTGCGAGCCGCCGCTAAACGGAAGTAATTCTTCGATGGGCCCTTAACCTACGCCGGGGACAGCCGATTGTTGCAGGTCGGTAGGAGCGGCGAATGACTTGCACGCCGCTAGCGGCGGAGAAATGCGACCTTTTCCCTTGACTCGCCCTCTTCTTGGTGGGTAGTCTGCACGGATCAATTCCCGTCCCGGTCGGCGCCCGTGCAGGACCCCTTGAGGAGCCCGTCATGACCAATCCGGATTGGGACCACTACCAGATACCGCTGGCCCCTCCGCCCGCGCCGCCGGCCGCGACTGCGCCCCCGGTGCGGCCCGCGACCAGGCCGCTGGCGCGCCGGGGCGACCGCCTGGCGGCGGCCTTCCTCGACCTGCTCATCGGCGTGGTCCCCGTCGCGGCCGCGTTCCTCGTCCCCGCCGCGCTTGGCTTCGATGCCGAGGGCCCGGGAGCGCGTGTCGCGGTGTGGGGCGCTGGGGCCCTGCTTGTCGCGACCGTCCAGCTGAGCCTCTTGTCGTGGCGGGGCCAGTCGCTCGGGAAGATGATGGTCGGCGTGCGGATCGTCGATGAGGAGGACGACAGCAACCCCGGCTTGGTGCGGGTCGTCGTGCTGCGCTCCTTCCTGCCGCTGTTCCTTTCGCTGGTCCCCCTCGTCGGCCAGGTATTCGTCCTGTTCGACCTGCTGGCGATCTTCGGTGATCAGCGCCGCTGCATCCACGACCGTTTCGCGGGGACGAAGGTCATCGAGACCTAGCCGTAACCGGCTTAGCCGCGGTCGTCCCCCCGAGCGCTGGGCCGAAGCGCTCGGGCGACGCTCGCGGCTAAGCTGATCGTCACCGGCTACATGACGGGGTGGCCCAGCTCCGACCTGCTAGGACTGCGGCGCGACGACCTCGACCTGAAAGGCGGCTACGCCATCACGCGCTGTGAGGACAACAAGGGCAAGCGCGACGACCAGGTGAACCTGCACCCCGTCGCCGTAAGTCATTGAACGCGCTGGGACTCGAACCCAGGACCTACGGATTAAAAGTCCGTTGCTCTACCGACTGAGCTACGCGTTCGATTTTTTCCAAAGTATTACACTACAAGGAGTTGCGGCTTCCTTAACGCAGCCCTCCCTCTCGCCGACCTGTACATATTCTACGGATGTTTCCGCCACTTTCCAGTCAGTTCTTTGTCAGATTCATTGTCAAGTCATCCATGACTGTTGATGTATTCGGCCGTCCTGACCGTCGGGGAGCATTGTAGCCACGGGACTCATCGATTTCATTCCCCCACGGGTGTACACTCCCCCCCTCGAAACCATCACCGTGCATCGGTCGGGAAGCACCGGGAGACTCGTCGTTTCCCATTGGGGCGCTGAATCGTGTCGGGCGCCCTTTTTTTGCTGGGCACGGCGCAAGTGTTACGCTGTTCCGGCTACTTCCTGGTTGATGCCAAGGATCTCGACGAAGTGATCGGCATCGCGGCACGGATTCCGGGGGCGCGGATGGGCACCGTCGAGATCCGGCCGGTCATGGAGATAGCGGGCCTGCCGACGGTCTAGTGTTCGCGACGGGCGGCTGCCATGGGAGGAGAAGGACGGGTGTCTGGTGTGCAGCCGGCGGACAGGTGTACGCCTCGGCCGATGGGGGAGACAGCTGCGCGCCCATCGTCCGCGATCCGCGGTCCCACCCCACCCGCGCCGCTGGCCCGACCATCAGGCCGGCGGCGTCAGCGCGCGGTCCACGTGACCGGACGACAGATCAGTCCTCCCGCCCGCCACAGCGGGGCCAGTCCCGCTTCGGTGAAGGCGGTGATGGCCTACGCTTGCTACGCCGTCGCCGGCAAGGCCGGAGATGCCGAAGGTACGGGTTGTGCGTTTCCGGAACTCGCAGCGCCTTGTCCGACGCCCCGAACCGTACGCTTTCGGACCAATGGTTGCGGCGCGAGCGGGTAACATGTGTAAGCGGGCGGAGATGGCTGGAGGGGACAGGAACGTGAGGTCAGGGGCCGTTCAAGTCCCTCACCTGGGTGTGGGGAAGCGCCACGACTGCCGCCGCCCCTGATTTGGAGTTGAACTCGGGAGTGGCACGGTCAGCGCGAGGGCGCCGAGCTGAAGCCGGCCACGCGACGGCCAGGCAGGCCCGCGGCCGGATGTGGCCGGCTTCTTCGGGGATGGTCGGCAGGCGGGAGATGCGTTCCCCTATCAAGGCCACCAGGATCAAACCAGACGGCGCGAGATCCTCGCCGTTCCGGAGCGAACTCTTACCGGAGTCACGTTGCCCTGCCCGGATTTCGCCACGGCCGCCCGCCTGGCCGAGCGCCTGCGGCTGGCCTCGGTGCCCGGCCGCGACATCACGTTCGGCTGGGGCGGGCGGGCGGGCGCCGGCGCTGACCTGCCCCGGCATCGGCCTCGACCTGGCAGCGCTGGGCCGCGTTACCCTGCGCCAGAAGGCGGTCGTGGGGTGAGCCCGCCGTCCTCACCCACGCCGCGAGCGAGGGCGCGCGCCGCGAAGCCGAGTAGTCAGGTAGCTTGCTGTTGATTTGCGGGCCTGACGGCCAGTCGCACCGAGCTGGCGGCCGGCCCACGCCCCTTCGGGTCGCGACGCGGAGGTCTCTATGCTCGGGATGGCCGGGATGCTCGAACTCGCCGGCGCGCCGTACCTGCCCGGCCCCCTCCTCCGAGCCATGACGGGTTGGCCGGGGGCGCACGGCCTGGACTCGCCCCCGGAGTACCAGACCCCTGGCGTGGGGCTGGGCCTACGGCCGCCGGCCGCGGCGCGCGCCGCCGGCCAGGCACGGCCGGGCACGAACGAGGACGGCAGCGTAGTGGCCTTCCCCGGCTGGCCCCTCGGGGATTCCGGCTTGGGGCCGGGGTTGCGCGCCCGCGGCCACCGGTTGCGGGAGGGCGGCGACGGGGAGCTGCTGGCGCACCTCTGGGAGGAGCGCGGCCCGGACATGGTCCAGTGCCTTCGCGGGCCGTTCGCCTTCGCCCTCTGGGACGCCCGTGACCGCCGGCTGTTCCTCGCCCGCGACCGCCTCGGCATCGCCCCGCTGTTCTGGGCGCGGCGGGGCAATTGGCTGCTGTTCGCCTCCGAGATCAAGGCCCTGTTCGCCTCGGGCCTGGTCCGCCCGGCGGCCGACCTCCGCGGCCTGGACCACGTCTTCACCTTCCTGGGCCTGCCGGCCGCCCGCACCTGCTTCGAGGGCGTCCAGGCGCTCCTGCCGGGCCACTCCCTGATCGCCCGGCCCGGCCACGGGGCAGCGGGAACCGTCGAGGAGCGGCGCTACTGGGACGTCGATTACCCCGACCGGGGGCAGGAAGAGGATGGGGCGGCCGCGGCGCTGGCCGACCGCCTTGAGCAAGCCTTGCTCGCCGCCGTACGGCGCTGCTCGCGGGAGGACGGCGCGCTCGCCTCCTACGTCAGCGGGGGGATCGATTGCGGCACGCTCCTGGCGCTAGCCGGCCGGGACCGCGGGACCCCCCTGCCCTCGCTCACGATCCGGATCCAGTCGCCCGGCCATGACGAGACGGAGCGGGCCCTGCGGGTGGCACGGGCCAGTGGCTCCGAACCGATCGTGGTTTCCTGCGGCGCGGCCGAGATGCTCCAGTCGTACCCGCGCCTGATCCAGGCCGCCGAGAGCCCCGTCCCCGAGCCGTCCGGCGTCGCGCTCCTGCTCCTGGCGGAGCGCGCCGTCGCCGAGGGGCACCGGGCCGCCCTGTCCGGGGACGGGGCCGACGACCTGTTCGCCGGTTACCCGTGGTTTCGCAGCGACCGCCTGCTCAGCCTGCTCGACTGGCTGCCGGGCATCCGGCCCAGTCAGGCGGTGCGCCGGCTTTACCTCCGGCTCACGGCGCCGCCGGCGGCCCGGGACAACCTCACGCGTATCCACGCGCTGGTCGGCGGGCACCACGCCTGGCTCGACGTGTACGGCCTGATCGCGCTGTCCAAGTTCCTGTTCTACGGCCCGTCGCTGCGCGACGCCCTGGGCGGCCGGCTCCCCTACGAAGACCTGCACCTGGACCTCGGGCGCATGCGGCGCTGGCACCCCCTCAACCAGGGGCTCTACATCGGGATGCGGGCCCACCTGCCGGGGCTGCAGCTGCAGGCCAAGGGGGCCCGCGTCGCCGCCCTCGCCGGCCTGGACGTGCGCTACCCCTTCCTCGACGAGGAGGTGGTCGCCTTCGCCTGCGGGCTGCACCCGCGCTGGAAGTTGCGGCGGCTGCGCGACAAGTACCTGCTCCGCCAGGTCGCCCAGCGCTGGCTGCCCCGCGACATCGCCTGGCGCCCCAAGCGGGACTTCGTGGCCCCCTTCGACACGCTGTTCTCCGAAGATGCGCCGCCCAGCGTCAGTGAGCTGCTGAGCGAGGCTGCGCTGCGCCGGACCGGTTACTTTGATCCCGCGGCGGTACGCCACTGGCGCGCGCACTACGGGTCGCTGCGGCGCGGGAGCGGGGCGCGCCTGTCCACCGAGGCCGGGCTGGCCGGGGTGGTCGCGACGCAGGTCTGGCACCACACTTTCCTTGACGGGAGCCTGGCGAACTTGCCCACCCTGGCGTCCTCGTACGGCGGGGGGGCGGCCGAAGTCACCGTTCCAAGGCAGGAATGGGGCCTGGCCTTCCCCGTGGGGGGCCGGCCGCCGGCCGAAGGTCCAGGACATCGGTAAGCGCACGGTCGATCGGTTCGGCCGAGAATACCTGGGACAGGCGTTGACTTCGGGAGGGGCCGAGCTATGGGAGAGCCACTCTTTCGGTGCCGGCTGTCGGCGCCCGCCGCGCCGCTGCCCCACGTCTGGGAGCACACCGTCGGCAGCTGCCACGCCCCGCTCGCCCTGCGCGCCGACTGGCAGGCCCATCTCGCCCGCTGCCGCCGGGAGTTGGGCTTCCGCCACGTCCGCTTCCACGGCCTGTTGAGCGACGACCTCGGCACGCTGGTGCGGCACCACGGCCGGCTCATCTATTCGTTCTTCAACGCCGACCGGATCGTGGACTTCCTGCTGTCGATCGGCATGCGGCCGTTCGTGGAGTTGAGCTTCATGCCCGCGGCGCTGGCCTCGGGCGGCGCCGCCGTCTTCTCCTACCGGGGCAACGTGACGCCCCCCGCCGACTACCAGGCGTGGGCCGAGTTGATCCGCCGGCTGGTCGGCCACTGGGCGACGCGCTACGGTCTGGACGAGGTGCGCCGCTGGTACTTCGAGGTGTGGAACGAGCCGAACTTGCCCGCGTTCTGGGCGGGCACCCGCGAACAGTATTTCGAGCTTTACCAGCACACCGCCGGGGCGATCAAGGGGGTGGACGCTGGGCTGCGGGTCGGCGGCCCGGCCACAGCCGCCAACGCCTGGCTGCCCGAGTTCCTCGACTTCTGCGACCGCCACGGCGTGCCGGCCGATTTCGTCAGTACGCACCACTACCCCAACGACCCCCTGTGGAGCGAGGCCCAGGACACCGAGGGTGAGTTGGCCGGCGGCCGGCGCGGCGCCATGGGCGAGTGGGTGCGCGAGGCGCGCCGCCAGGCCGGGGGGCGGCCGTTGCTGTACACGGAGTGGAACGCCTCGTCCAACCCGCGTTACCCGCGCCAGGACGAGCCGTACGCGGCGGCCTTCGCGGCCAAGAGCGCCCTGGAGGCGAGCGATTTCGTGGAGGCTTACAGCTTCTGGACCTTCACCGACATTTTCGAGGAGAACTATTTCCCCTCCGTGCCCTTCCACGGCGGTTTCGGCCTCTTGAACTTGCACGGCATTCCCAAGCCGGCTTACCGCGCCTTCGAGCTGCTGCACCAGCTGGGGGAGGAGCGCTTGCCCGTGGAGGGCAGCGATGAGACGGTGGACGTTTGGGCCGTGCGGCGCGAGAACGCCCTGACGGTCCTGTTGACCAACCACGCCCTGCCGCGCCAGCCCCTCGCGGCGCAGCGCGTGCGGATCGAGCTGACCGACGCGCCGCCGCCGCGGGCCGTGACGCTGGAGCGTATCGATGACGACCACGCCAATGCGAAGGCGACGTGGCTGGCGATGGGCCGGCCGGAGTATTTGGACGAGGCCCAACTGGAAAAGTTGCAGGAAGCCTCCCGGCTGGTCGCGGAGCCTTTCTCCTGCGCGTATGAAGGGCGGACGATTCGCCTCGATGTCGAATTGTCGCCGCACGCCGTGGCGGCCGTCACGATAAAATCGTGAGCACTTCCGTTCCGCTTTGGGATCTGTTCACATTGCTGTAGAAGTTGCCACTGACACGACCACGTCACCATGCAACTTCGGAAAAACGCCCTCTTTTCGCTGGTGTACAAACGCCTTGAGTCGCTAAACAAGTGCTCGCTCAAGCAGGAGGCCAGCGCTTGCGTGTGAGGAAGACGCCGCCCAAGCCCGCCTGTGGAGGCGCTGCTGGGCCTCCGCAAGCGTTCGTTGTCGGTGCCCCGGGCGGTGAGAAGGTCGCGCGAGGCCCTCCGTGTAAGACGGCATGACGGTCCGCAGAACCTCGTCCGCAGGGAAGCCGCCTGGCAAAGGGAAGGCTTGCCCTGCGGGCTGGTTCAGGCGTTCCACCTCACCCAGGAGGCGGCACCAGTCGGCCTCGAGAAGGTGGGCGCGGTCCCCCTGCCTGCGCTTGACCTCCTTGGCAAGGTCAGGCCCGGCAACGCGCTTCCTCCCTGAAGCCGCATGCTTGCCCGAGGTCCGCTTCTGGAGAATAAAAAGGAATTAGTTATCTTTTTTGACGAATCCTCGTGGCCGGGCGCCGTGGGGCGGTGGATTGACGGCCAAGCCGGCTGTTTCTTGGGTTGCATTTCCTGATTCTCCCGCCATGCCAGAGCGCTCAATAGGTCTAAAGGCGCCTGACAAAGTGGCTGTCGAAAGATCCGCGGCGCCAGCTCTTCCCGGCCTTGCGCAACATCATTGCAGCTAAGGCTTTACATCCAGGCCGGGAATTGCTGTGTCAGAACCAATCGCAGATTCCAGCGCCCATCGGACATCTTCAGTTAACTGCGGCTCTTACTACAGCAAAAGAGGTCTGACAAGGCAACAACCGTCGTGGCTTCCACCCGGCCTCGATCCAACGACGGACCCCGCCGGCAATGGCCCCGTGCGGCCACGATTCTGACCATTCCAAGAACAGGGGTTGCTAAACGGAGCCGATTGGTCTATGATGAGCTTGTTCTTGGGCCTTGCAGAAGATTCGTGGCCGTGATGACCTCGCTGTTGTCCCTCCCATCTGCCTTTCGCTCGTCCCAGGTCAACGATGGAAGCACTTTTCATGCGACGGCATCGGCCCGCTGTGGGCCTGGCTCGTTTTGCGTGATTCTCTTTGAAGGAGGCCCCTCGTGGCCAAGAAGGTGTACGTCGGCAACCTGTCGTATGGGACGACCGACAGCGATCTGCAAAACCTGTTTGGGCCGCACGGCACGGTGCAGTCGGCCCAGGTCATCATGGACCGGGACACGGGCCGCTCGAAGGGCTTCGGCTTCGTCGAGATGGACAGCGGCGAGCAAGCGCAAGCGGCCATCACCGCCCTGAACGGCCAGGAGGTCAACGGGCGGGCGCTCACCGTCAACGAAGCCCGGCCACGGGAAGAGCGGAATGGCAGGGGCGGTGTTGCTGGCACCAGTCGCTAGTAACCCATTCGGACAACCCTGACGCCCTTCCCGCACCGTGTTGGTGGGAGGGGCGTCCTCGTTCCCGACGGAATCGTGGCGGATCGTCGGGAGGCTCACGAAAAGCGCCAGACCTGCCTCAGCCAAGGGCCATCTCGTGACGGACCCGAGTGACCCGGTGAGCAACCAGAAGCGTCAACCAGGGAAGACTCTCATGACACGCTTTTCCGTGGGGGATCGGGTCATTATCCGCTACGGGAAACACCAGGGCCAGAAGGCGACCATTCTCCAGCGCCCGGAGACGCACGTCTACAAGGTCAAGGCCGAGGACGGGTTCATTCTCTACTACAGTGGGAAGGGACTGGAACAGGAATAAGGAAGGGGCCTGAAAGACCGTTTGGGGGAATCGGTAGGGCAACCCCTGACGACGGCCTTACCCCGCAGGAGATGGCCCAAGCCGTGGACGCCACGAATCAAGAGCGTTGCTCGGCGCTATTGTGGTCCGCCTGCTATGTGGTCACGAGTTCGAGTAACCTGCTCCTGCCCCTGCCGTGGACCGCCATTCGCCCGGTGCATGATCACTGCGTTCAAGAAAGGCCGGTTCAGCCGATGAGGAAAAGCAAAGGACGACGCAAGGTGGGCCGGAAAAAGCGCCGGATGCGGAGCAAGATCCGCCACCGCAAGTAGAACTGGGGGCGCTTCGCCGCTGGAGTCAGGCCAAGCCCAGGCCGCTCCCCGCTGCCTGCCCTCCCGCTCCCCTCCGAGGCCCGAGCCACCGCCTTTGTGGGCGACATGGGCTCGGCCCCGCCTTATTCCTGTCCCCATTCGATCAGGATTACCGATGACATCGACAAAAACCCTCCGGGAACGGGAACAGGAACTGCGATCCCTGCTCGCTACCCCAACGGGACGGAACGAACTTGAGCAACTGGCGTCCCGGTATAACGCCGGGGGCGGCAGGCTGAGGGCGGGGAAAGGCTCGGTCATCACCTACATCCTCGTCCACGAGAGAGAAGTGGGCCTGATCAGCAGTTGACCGGGCCGCCTGTGGGGGCATGAATGGCGCTCGAAGAGGGCGGCAGGTGGGTCGCTGTGTAGGGCGGGCCATCTGACCGGGGCAGTAGGGCCGTGTTCAGGACCGGGGAGCGGTAGCAGCGCATCGCCCCGGGCTCAGCAGGGGCAGGCGGAGGCGTCCCCGCACGGCGCAGGCAACCGACAGGAGGCGACAGCCATGAAGCGACGGCAGAACTCCAGGCAGTTAATCGTTTCCCGCCTCAAGGCCGGGAGGACCGTCGGCGAAGGGGCCGACCTGGCGACCTATCCCGATAGCGGCTACTTCGTGGTCGGCCTGCTCCCCGAGGGGCCAATGGACATCCGGGGCCTGACTCCCGAGCAGGCCCAGGAACTGGCCGACGACGGGGAACTCAGCGAATACCTCTTAACCCCGGAAGAGGCGGCGGACCTGTACTTGAAGCTCAAAAAAGAGTACGGGGAAGCGCTCGCCCGGAGGGAGGACACGCCATCACGACCAGCGACCGGACTCCCTGAAGACACCTGGAAGCCCTGCCCCGGAGCGAGCGCCCAGCCGCCTGCGGGAGTTCGACGGGTCGAGCTTCGGGCAGGAAGTCCTGGCCTCCCCGCTCCCGGTCCTGGTCTTCTTCGCTCAACCGTTGACTGCCTCCGACCGGCTCATGCTCTCCTTGCTCGAACGGCTCGTCGCCGACCACACCGGGATGAGGTTCGGCAGGATGGACCTGGGGCAGAACGACTTGGTCGTTGACGGTCGGGGTGTATTCCACTGGCAAGTAGAGCAGGGGATCACCCTTGGGGAGAACGACAACCAGTCCCAGCTAATGCGTTTCGGGCTGCTCCATCGGTTTTGGCAATGCCCGGAAGTCACCCTCCCAGGTTTCCTTCTCCTGCGGCAACTGCTTCAAACGTGTCTTGACGAAGGCCGCACTCTTGCCGAGCTTCGGCCTGGCCTGCCCTTTTGCCCTGTTACGTTCCTTGTCGGGCGACTTTTCCTTCGAGGAATCTGGCGAGGTTGGGGGCGTCGTCGGTGCCGATCCACACCACTCCGCTCCTCAGATGAACTACCACACAATCCCGGCCCCACAGGTTCCAGACCCAGCCGCCCCGGACGCTGTAGTGGATGCCCCAGCCATCGAGGATGAGCGTACGCCCGACCTCGACCTTCAGCATGTCGGCGTACGGCACCGTCCTGCGGAACAGGGGCAGCGGGCCGAAGCGGATCGCCAGCCGGTCGCCGTCGTCCACGATGGTCAGATGGTGGAACGCCGGGGCGAGGAGGGTGATGAGCAGACCCACGGCGACTGCGATGATACTGCCCGGAGCGCTGCCGACCATCCAGGCGAGGGCGAAGCAAGCCAGGGCAGAGCCATAGAGGATCAGGCACAGCGGATATTTCTGCATGTGGGAGTACCCAGGTGCCTCCGTCACGGAGTTCCTCCTTCAGTCCCCACGCCTCTTCCGTTTTGGAGTCTTCGGCGCATCAGCCCGCTTCGCCACAAACTCCGCTTTCTCGCAGCGGTCCGGCATCCCCTTCACGCTGTAAGAACCTCGCTTGCTGGCCGCCGTGGCGTCGGCCTTACCTCGGAACAGTATCCCAAGCGGAGAAGCAGTTGGGGAAAGCCGCTTCGGCCC